>Ga0265293_10003559_pt1 | contig 28777 bp, 25 predicted proteins | sample Munlanlewell138R_FD_192505 | JGI IMG/M metagenome (GOLD analysis project Ga0265293, IMG submission 192505) | Leachate microbial communities from a municipal landfill in Southern Ontario, Canada - Leachate well 138R | ecosystem: Engineered > Solid waste > Landfill > Unclassified | place: Canada... | reverse complement strand
AAGGAAGTATGCAGGCTTTTATACCTCTACAGAGCTGCCTTCTCCACCATCATGGGGTGTATGGGTCAAGGGGTTTTCATGGAATGAAAGCGGCTCACATTCGGGTAATGCCTATACGACACATGGTGATTCAGTAAGGTGTATAAAAGATGCGAAATGAACCTTAGTTTGAGCTAATTGTTTTTCATAGCCTGTCAATCTGAAGCCGGATCATTCAAATAGGCTTATATGGGTTTTTTAAAGGCGGTGAGCTAAATATGATGGTACTCAGGCATGATCTGTTGTTTCGTTTCACAGCAGCTATGATGGTTCTTGTATGGATCAGATAAAAAGAGCATATCCGGACTGCTTTCAGCTAATGATCCGGATATGCTTGAAGCTCGGTTATGATATATCCACTTCGTTCATATCTATTCCAAGTGCATCGGCTACTCCTTTACCGTAGGCAGGATCAGCTTTAAAGCAGTTGGCTATGTGGCGTTTTTGGATAAACTTTTCGGCCGGACCAATATCGGAGGCTGTGTTTTTAAACAAAACTTCCTGTTGTTCTGGAGTCATCAGTCGGAACAGGTTCCCCGGCTGGGTGTAATAATCGTTATCATCTTCCCTGAAGTCGTAATGGTCTGCATTTCCTTCTAAAGGGAGTGATGGTTCTACATATTCTTTTTGCTCTTCCCATTGGCTGTAGCTGTTTGGGAAATAGTGTAGTGTTCCGCCTTCGTTGCCATCAATGCGCATAGCACCATCGCGGGATGAATTATGGAATGGATTGCGCGGACGGTTGACTGGTATCTGGTAATGATTTACACCTAAGCGGTAGCGTTGAGCATCGCCATAGGAGAACAAACGTGCCTGAAGCATTTTATCGGGAGAGAAGCCTATGCCGGGGACAATATTTGCCGGATTAAAAGCAGCTTGCTCCACATCAGCAAAATAGTTCTCAGGATTTTTGTTTAACTCCAACACGCCTACATCAATAAGCGGGAAGTCACTATGTGGCCATACTTTTGTCAGGTCAAAGGGGTTGAAAGCACAGTTTTTAGCCTGCTCGTCGGTCATGAGTTGTATTTTCATCTTCCATCTTGGAAACTCGCCTTTTTCTATGGCATCAAACAGGTCGCGTTGATGGCTTTCTCTGTCTTTTGCAATGATTTCTGCTGCTTCTTCGTCGGTCAGGTTTTGTATCCCTTGTTCTGTTTTAAAATGAAACTTCACCCATATCCGTTCGTTCTTTGCATTGATCAGGCTAAAGGCATGGCTTCCGTATCCGTTCATGTGTCGATACGATTTGGGGATACCGCGCTCACTCATGGTAATAGTCACCTGATGGAGAGCTTCGGGTAGGAGTGTCCAGAAATCCCAGTTATGATTTTTAGAGCGAAGGTTGGTTTTTGGATCGCGTTTCACGGCTTTGTTGAGGTCGGGGAAGCGATATGGGTCGCGTATAAAGAATACAGGTGTATTGTTACCGGCTAAATCCCAATTACCTTCTTCGGTATAGAATTTCATGGCAAATCCGCGTATGTCACGTTCTGCATCAGCAGCACCACGCTCACCGGCTACAGTAGAAAAACGTACAAATACATCCGTTTTCTTGCCTGTTTCTGAAAATAATTTCGCTTTGGTGTATTGGGTGATATCATGAGTAACGGTAAATGTACCAAAAGCACCAGAGCCTTTAGCGTGCATACGACGCTCGGGTATGACCTCTCTGTCGAAATGTGCTAACTTTTCTAAAAACCAATAATCTTCCATCAGCATAGGGCCCCTCTTCCCGGCTGTCTTCACATTTTGATTCTCGGCTATTGGCCGACCAGAAACAGAAAAAAGCTTCTTTTTGTTTTCTTGATTGTCCATATTTTTTAAAGATTAATTGTAAGTAATTGAAGACGCAAAGATATGTATTTTAATAAAGTCCGCATCGTCAGCATGGATTCTTGGAAGTAAATATCAAAAAATACATTATGTTATACGCTTATTGTCATAATTTTAAAAACTAAAAACCAAATTAAGAGTTCTTATCTTAAAATATTTGTGAAGTAAGCAGCTTGTTTTATTTCGGATATCGGCTCAAATCCGGATAAAGCGTTAAAATTAATGACATTGTTGACTTTATTAAGGTTTATCGGTCATAATTTTACATTTGTCAGTTGCATAAAATTCTAAGTAAATCAGTAAAACAGATTTAATCCTAAAAAATGTGTTCCATAAAAAATTTTTTACTTTTGTAAGCAAGAAATCATAAGTCAACTTAATAAACAGGAATATGAATAAACCAGGGTAAGCTCAGAGATAAGCAACATTCGTATATGCAAAATTCAGCCATTCTTAAAAGATGAAGCAACAAACTAATAATCAATATAATATAAGAGTAATGAGCTGGGGCGATTAAATGTGTAAGCGAAAGCCTGGAAAATGCGAATTTAGTATATTTATTGCGAAAATTAAATGTTAGCTGTAATTCGTTCCAAACTTACGCCACAATGAAAATTATCTGAATAAACTGACTGAACAAAACTATTGTTTGTTGTTGGAGGAAAATGGAAAATATAATAATGTAACACTTTAAACTTTGAATAATGAAACAGTTATTCTTATTGGTAACAATAGTACTGACCTTTGGCGCTGTAAACGCCCAAATTGCCGATGTCAAAGTTACAGCAGGAGCTGCCCGAGTGTATCATGAGGGCAATGATTATCCTACTTATTCATTAACCATTGACCATGGTTGCCAGCTGGCTGGTTTCAATACCAAATATGTGATCATAAGCTGTAGTGGCTCTGTTCGGATATACAAGGACAAGGAGTATAATGCCAGTTATTCATTTTATTTGGATCGTAATTGTTATGTAAAAAATGTTACAGCTTCTGCCATACTGATACAGGCACCGGGAGGCACAAGATATTACGATTTTAAAGGAAACTATATCAAATCGACAAGCGACTGAAATAATTGGGGGCAAAAGGTATGCTGCTAGCAGCTGGTTTTTCTATAGGCGGGTTAATCGTTCCCTTATGATACATTTTCATATATTTGAACCTTGTCGCTTGCCAGGGGTTTTCGATGGAAAACCCTGCCCGAACATAAAGCTGGTCAGACGTTAGCAGTAAGCAGTGTGACCCACAACTCAATAGAAACTTATACAGTTTTCATAGAAGTAAATAGAAAGAGAAAACAAATAGTCATGTGAATATAGCCCTAACTAAAAAAATAACTGTAACTTTGTTTTATGGCTGAGTTGAACAAAATATATTTGTATAGAATGACCCATATTGAGAATATACCACATATTCTTCAGTACGGCATTACTCATTCATCTTCGCCTAATTCCAATCCAAATTTTATACCCATTGGTGATGGTAGCTTAATCATAACTCGTAGTAACTTTTTATTGAACAATGGCAGGTGTTTGGGTGAATATACTCCATTTTATTTTGGAGTAAGAACTCCAATGCTATATGTTATGCAAAAAGGGTTTAACATGGTGGTTCCAACCTTAGCGAAAAATATTGTATATTGCGTGAGTTCCGTTCAAAAAATAGTTGATAACAATTTGGATTTTATTTTTACAGATGGACACGCTATTGATCGATTTTCTTCTCAATATAACAACTCAGACATCAACAATATTGATACTATTGTTGATTGGAATGCAGTAAAGGCTAAATATTGGCATGATGAAAACGATTTAGATTTAAAAAGAAGAAAAGAAGCCGAATTTTTAGTATTAGGTGATATTCCAACAAAAAGTATTTAGAAATATATTGTTTACAATGAAGATTCCAAAGTCAAAATGATTGGTTATGGTGTCAATGATGACAAGATCCACATAAAATCAAACTTTTATTTTTAAACATTATGATACAGTACAAAATAGGAAACCTATTGGAAAGTGAAGCAGAAGCATTAGTAAACACTGTAAATACTGTAGGTGTAATGGGGAAAGGTATTGCTTTGCAGTTTAAAAATATGTTTCCAAACAATTTTAAAACATACTTAAAGGCGTATAAAAATAACGAATTACAAGTTGGACAACTGTTAATTTCAGAAGATGAGTCTTTGTTATCAGGAAAAAAGATTATAATAAATTTTCCGACAAAAACACATTGGCGTTGGCCTTCCGAATATGAATACATAGAGAAAGGCTTAATTGCTTTAGTAGAAGTCATTAAAAAGTATAAAATAAAGTCTATTGCTATCCCGCCATTAGGCTCGGGTAATGGTGGGTTAGATTGGATTAGAGTGAAACAAATTTTAGAAAAATATCTATCCGAAGTAGATTGTGATATTTTCATTTACGAGCCAAGTACTGCCATACAAGAAGTGTTAAAAAAGGAAAGAGTTAAACTCACACCGGCAAGAGCAATGTTACTGTCCGTATTGTATGAGTTGGTTCGCAATGGTGAATTTGTATCAGAATTCTCTTCTGAAAAGATTGCCTACTTTTTACAGCGTTTCGGTGCCAGAGAAGCATTTAAGTTAGAATTTCAACCTCACTTTTACGGACCTTATTCGGGAAAAGTTAAACACGTTTTATACTATCTGAATGGGAGTTATATAATGGGTTATAGTTCAAAGGACAAAAAACCTTTTGAAGAACTAGGTTTAGTTCCTAATGCAGAAATGGACGTGATCAGCTATTTAGACAAACCCGAAAATGCAGAATACAAAACCATTGTGGACAAAACGAAAAAGTTCTTGAATGGATTTTATTCGCCCTTTGGATTAGAACTACTTTCTACAATTGATTTTATTATGATTGAAAAAAAAGTCGAAACCCAAGAAGCTATTATAAAAGAATTGGAAGTTTGGAGTAACCGAAAAAAGACGATATTCACTAATCCAAACTTCATTCGAGTTGCGACAGAAAATATTACACAACACAATCTGCCAGATTCTAACAATAGTTTGGCATAATTGGTTTGTCAATGCTCAACGTTCAATGTCAACCGAACAAAAGCCAACTACGCCAAGACCATGGACGTTGTTGGCAGCAGGGCTAAGGTGACCGGAGAAGGGTAACATTGTGTCACAAAAGAAATGGATGCTAACCATATTACATTGTGGCAAGAAGAGGGAAAAACATCTGCGGGAAACTGTCAAATGATGTGCAGATACTAGAAGAAAATCGAGAAACGGATGAGAGTAAGCCTTACTATCATTAACACAACGAAAGTAAATTTTTGTAAATTTGCCCTAATGCACCAAACTTACGCCACAATGAAAATTATCTGAATAAACTGAATTAAACGACAAATTAAAAAACTTAGAGCTTTGGAAAAACGAGTATTCTGAAAAGCTTGTGGATAATTCAGTTGCGAATTTTGAAAATTATCTGAAACAAGACTTGAACTTGAAATTATGTCAGTCGAAAAAATAAAATAGATAAAATGAAACATATTCAACTAATTGAAACAATACTTTACGTAAACGACCAACAAGCAAGTGCTAACTTTTACGCAAAATTATTCCGACAAAATCCTGATTTGAACGTTCCAGGAATGACAGAATTTAAACTTGCCGAAAACTGTAAATTAGGTTTAATGCCTAACAATGGAATTGCAAAAATACTTTCGGACAAAACACCGCATCCAGACAAAGGAAAAGGAATACCAAGATGCGAACTTTACTTATACGTTGAAAACATCGAACTCGAATTTGATAACGCCACAAAAATTGGAGCGAAGCTGATAAGCGAAATTAAAGACCATGATTGGGGCGACAAAGTTTGTTATTTTGCTGATATTGACGGACACATAATAGCATTTGCTGAAAAACTGAATAACAAATAAGCAAAAAACATTTAGACTACAGCAAACAGATCGTTTCGCAAAACAGCAATACACGTCTTTGATAGAAAATTTTGTGTAAATTTGATTCCGATAGCTATCGGGACGTCATCGGTTGAAAGTAAGTGCTAAAAGTGCCTCTTTCGCTTAGCTAATCAGATAGTTATTGGTATGTGTAAAGAATAAAAAATATGAAATCAATCTTAAAGAAATTTTCGATCTTCCTAATGTTAGTATTGTTGAATAGCGTTGGGTTTGGTCAATCAAATGAAATTGAGATAACTTTTTTGGGTAATGCCGGATTTCTGATGAGTGATGGAGTAACAAATATTTACTTCGATTTTCCATACAAGTCCGGGGCTTATGGCTATATGACATATGACGAATCAGAATTGGATAAAATCAAAGATAATTCAATATTCATCTTTACTCATAAACACGCTGATCATTATTCTCGAAAGTTAGTAAAAAAGCTAAAAGGAGAAATTTATGCAGGAGCAAACAGAAAGAGGATAGACCAATTAAATAAAAAACTTCTTGATTTCAAGATACAATCATTCAAAACAAAGCACAAATTCTCATTGACTCATTATTCCTATTTAGTTGATTGGAAAGGAAAACGTTTTTTTATTTCAGGAGATACAGAGCATCCTGAGACAATTGGTTCGATAAAAAATATTGATTACGTATTTGTCCCTTACTGGATTTTACTATATGCAAAAAAAGCTAATCTTGATATTGACGCAAAAATTAGAGTCCTTTATCATTTATACCCCAACCAACATTTTGATGGCGACATACCTGAAAATTATATCGTTTTTAACAATCCAGGCATGAAATTTACCATAAGGGTCGATTAATACAATAGCTAACAGCCGGTTAGGTGTCAGATGGAGTTTTGTGCTCTTCGTATGAAAAAATTTTCTAACTTTGATCCCGATAGCTATCAGGACGGCTTCGTATTCAGGTTTGTGGTAAGCATCTCGCCCGAAGATACAGCTGCCAGAAAGAAAAAAACAGATAGTAAAATAGAAAACTTTCCCTATTTTTGTAAGCAATAAGTCAACTTAATAAACAGGAATATGAATAGATCAAGTGAAGCTCAGAGATAAGCAACATTCGTATATGCAAAATTCAGCCATTCTTAAAAGATGAAGCAACAAACTAATAATCAACATAATATAAGAATAATGAGCTGAGGCGATAAAATGTATAAGCGAAAGTTATAAGTTTGAGATATGCGATTTTGGTACATTTATTGTGTAAATTTAAGCTTGGCAGTCATGCAAACAAAAGACAAAGCCACACTAATGATGAAATTGTCACTTAAGAAATAACATGATATGAAAACTTTTTCAAAATTAATGATCTGGTTATTGCTCTTGGGATTTTTGAGTTGCAAAAAAGAAAGTAATGTAAGCTTTCATTTGGATGCTATTAATTCAGATAAATATTATTCAACAGAAATTATTCCGACAGCTTACCAAAAGATTTATGGAAAATGGAGATTATATAATGTATCTGGCGGTATTCATGGAACTGGTTACGACCCTGATTTTGACTTTCTAGAGATTAAGAGTATTGGTATTTACGGACTTATAAGAAATGATAGTTTATTTGAATATGGGAAAATTGAACTTCACACATTTGATAATAACACAAAAGATTTTTTACAGCTTAGATTGATTTCTGATTATTATATTGGCCTAAATCCCTATATGCAATTTCCAGAAAAATATATTTATTTGAAAGGGACTGACTCATTGGATTTAATCGCACCTTGTTGTGATATGTATGATTATCATTATAAACGGATAAAATAAATGCATTAACCGCCGACACACAATATAGCCGATAAGGGTTACGTGGTATGCGAAGGTTTGTATCGCACTTCAACTTTGCGTGTATCTTGACAAAAAATCGCCCGCAATCACTTAATGGACATAAGGTCAAACGTTAGTAATCATTAAATCATGATCATATGAAAAAAGTAAATCTTGTCGTATTAGTTATAGCGTTCGCACTATTTTCTTGCAAGAAAGAAAAAATAGGTGGTAAAATAAAAAATGACCCAAAATTAGCACAAGAATTACGAGAAAGCCCGGAACGCATAACACTCGACAACAACACATTGGTATTAACTAGCTTTTTGTGGCGTGATTTTATGCCGATTGCAGAAAAAGATGGAAGTAAGATGATGTGTATCAATTGGTTGACTGATGTTGACAGTGCTTCTATTTCAAGGTCAATCAATTTAAAAAAGCAGTATGTAATAAAAGATAATGAAGTTTGGACAGCGGAATACAGTGAAACAAAAAACAGCAATGACTATACTATTGAAGGTTTTGTTAGAAATGGACCGAAATGGGGGCCTGACATTGAAGTGGATGTTGTTTGCGAATTTGAAAACTTGAGTCAAACTTATAAAATACTTGCAAAATCTCAATTAATTCTTAGAACGGAATAACAGCGGACGCTTACAAACTATTCATAGCCATAAATGAAATAATTGCATCCAAGAAGTCTTCGGGACTAATCGTAACCAATAGTGTTTTTTATTCACATCACAACGAACAAGCAGATATTGACAAATAAGAAAGCCAAACCGAGCCGCCTTTTAACGATTCATAACTTGAAAATTGGATAAACGTATTGAAAGACAAAAGTTTATCCAAGTCCGGATAAAAACCCTTTAAATATCAAAACATAAAGAACCGGATTTTAAATCAATTACTTTTACCAACTAGTTGTAATAAAACAAAGCCACTGAAACCGGAAAATAGAGTAAATAGTTAAACAAATAAACTCCAATCACTTAGGATACGCAAGCTGCGGAACTGTCTAAATAATTGACAGATATTGTATGATTATTAGACAGTCAAGGGTGATTCGGATCATTTTAACTGATTGAAAATCAAGTGGCAAGATTCGTGGCATGATTTTTCTACTAATAGTTACTAAAAAAGAATAGGATGAAACGGATCTTTCTTTTGAGTGGTTTTTTTATGATGGTCTTGGTTTCCGCTATGGCACAAACAATGGATTTATCCCAATGTATCCGGCATGCGTTGGATCATAATTTATCCATGGTCAATCGAATCCTTGAAACAGAGCTAAACAACGAACAATACCGTCAGGCAAAGCGTAACTTTTTACCGGTAGTGGGTACTGGTACTACAGCCTACAAACAATTTGGCCGTTCCATCGATCCCACCACCAATACCTTTGTAAACGAAGACTTCTTTTCAAGCAATTTTTATCTTGATTCACAAATTGAACTGTTTAAAGGATTTTCGCGCATCAATACCGTCAAATTCAGGAAGCTGCACTATTTAATAAGTAACGAGAAAGCACGACAAAGCGAGATGGAAGTCGCTTTTGCAGTTATGAATCGCTACTATGATGTGATTTATTTCAATGGATTGAAAGACATTGTAAAAGAGCAGGTTGGGCTCACCGAACTGAATATGCATAAGACATTGAAATTGATTGAACTTGGCTTGCAAGCTGAATCGGATTTATTGGAGATCAAAGCCCAGTTAGCTTCGGAGACGCATCAACTTATTCAGGCCGTTAACCAGTATGAAATGGCACTGCTTTCGCTAAAACATCTGATGAATTACCCCAAAGACAAGGAGTTGCAAATAGGGGTCGTTGACATACATCTTCCTGGAAGATGGATACCCGCCCTTGATTCTGTTTACCGTACCGCATTGTTGTTTATGCCATCGGTACGAATGGCTGAAATGGATGTGGATGTCTCACGGAGAAACTTATCCCTGGCACGTGCCGAGCTTTTCCCGCGACTTGTAGCCGGTGGCGGTATCAACACTAATTTTGCCGATTCACGCATGGAGAGCATAAATCCAAACGATCTCTCTAATCCGGCTATGCGTACCATCCCCTTTGCCGAGCAATGGAAACAAAATATGTCGCAATCGCTTTATTTAAGCCTGCAAATACCTCTTTTTAACAGATGGGAACAGATGTCGCAAATAAAAAAAGCCAAACTTGAACGTCAGATAGCTATCAACCATCAACAGGAAGAACAACAAAACCTCTATCAGCAGATCGTTGAGGATTTGCAGCAATTAGAATCATTTATGAACGAATATGAACATCTGAATGCCAAAACAGAAGCTCTCCACGCAGCTTATACCATCGCTGAAAAAAAATTAGAAAAAGGACTGATCAGTGTGATTGAGTTTTATACAGCTAAAAACCAATTGGCTCAGGCTGAAGCCGATAAGATGCGTACATGGTTGCAATTACAACTAACCGAAAACACCATCCGGTTTTATAAAGGGGAAAAGATTTACTAAGACATGAAATCATTGATACTATGATTGACACTATGGATAGAAAAATAGAGAAGAAAAAAGGACTGAAAACCAGACACATCATCTGGATTGCAGGCGGGCTGCTGCTGGCTTTTATTTTGTACAAAGCCATTTCCACAGCCGGCACCAAGACCTTACGAATTGACCGGGAGAAAATTACCATCAACACTGTGCAGCAGGGGCAGTTCAATGACTATATCCGTCTCAACGGACAGGTAGAGCCTATCTCTACCATCTATTTAGACGCTGAGGAAGGTGGTCGAGTGAAAGAACGGCTGATTGAAGAGGGTGCCATGGTAAAAGCCGGTGATGTAATACTGAAATTAGAGAACCGTACCTTGTATCAGATCATTATGTCAAGCGAGGCCGATCTGGCGCAGAAGGAGAATATGCTCCGCCAGACCCGTATCAACTTTGAAAATCAGATGATAGAGACAAGCCGCAAATTATTATCTACGCACTTCGAGATACAGAAGAAGAAACGCAACTACGAACAGCAACAAGCATTGTATGCCGACAAACTGATTGCTGCCGAGCTTTACCTGCAAGCTAAAGAAGATTATGAATATGCGCAGCAGGAGCAAGAGATCAACCAGCTGAAAGCAAGGAACGACTCAATAATCATGGTATCGGAAATGAGTCAGCTGACTGATGACTTAGCCAAGATGCGCCAAACACTGCTGTTGGTGTACGAACGCTTAGAGAACCTGAATGTAAAAGCCCCTGTAGATGGCCAGCTTGGTATGTTAGATGCGGAGATCGGCCAGAGCATAGGACAAGGCACCCGCATAGGACAGATAAATGTACTGACCAACTACAAGGTGCAGGCTATGATAGATGAACACTATATTGACCGTGTACGCCACGGACTATCGGGCACGCTGAGCCGCCAGGACAAGACCTGGGAGCTAAGCGTGAAAAAGGTGTATCCCGAGGTGAGACAGGGACAGTTTCGCATTGATATGGTGTTTTCCAATGAGACGCCCGAAAATATTCGCACGGGGCAAACCTACTATATCAACTTAGAGTTAGGGCAGCCGCAGGATGCCATGATGATCGCACGGGGCACTTTTTTCCAAAGCACCGGCGGACAGTGGATATATGTGCTTGATCCATCGGGTAGCTTTGCCACCAAGCGCAATATCCGTATTGGCAGGCAGAACCCGCAGTACTATGAAGTGTTAGAGGGACTTAATCCCGGTGAGCAGGTTATCACCTCGGGTTACGAGAATTTTGGGGATAATGATAAGTTGGTGATCAATTAGCAATTAGCAATTAGCAATTAACAATGAGCAATTAGCAATGAGCAATTAGCAATGAGCAATGAGCAATTAGCAATGAGCAATTAACAATGAGCAATTAACAATGAGCAATTAACAATGAGCAATTAACAATGAGCAATTAACAATGAGCAATTAACAATGAGCAATTAACAATGAGCAATTAACAATGAGCAATTAGTAATTAACAATTAAATAAATTTAGTCATGAAAAAAAATGTAGTTAGAGAAAAGTCGTTTGAGTTTGCAATACGAATTATTAACCTCTATAAAAATCTTACACAAGAAAAAAAGGAGTTTGTGCTGAGTAAGCAACTTTTGCGTAGTGGAACTTCTGTGGGTGCAAATATCGAAGAGGCAATAGGAGGTATTTCCAAAGCGGATTTTAGAGCGAAAATGAGTATATCATACAAGGAAATTAGGGAGACTATCTACTGGCTTCGATTATTACACGCTACGGATTACCTTGAAGAACAAGTGTTTGAACCGATGTTCGCTGAAGCCGATGAATTGGGTAAATTACTTTACACCATTATTGACAGTTCTAAACGATGAGCAATTAACAATGAGCAATTAACAATTAGCAATTAGCAATGAGCAATTAGCAATGAGCAATGAGCAATTAGCAATTAGCAATTAGCAATGGGCAATTAGCAATTAGCAATGGGCAATTAGCAATGAGCAATTAGCAATTAGCAATTAGCAATTAGCAATTAGCAATTAGCAATGGGCAATTAGCAATGGGCAATTAGCAATGGGCAATTAGCAATGGGCAATTAGCAATGGGCAATTAATAATGAGCTAATAACGAATAACGATTTACAACAAAAAAATATGCGAACAGTAAAACAGATACTAAAAACCATCACCAAATATCGGTTATCATCGGCATTAAGCCTAATTAGTCTGGTGGTTGCCTTTTTGGGAATTATTGTGCTAACGCTTTATGTTTCGTACGAAAATAGTTTTGACAATTTCCATAAGGATGGGGATGATATCTATCTAATGTCGTTTAAACACAGTTTGGGTAGCGCTCTTCCTGTGCCCATGTGTGAGCTGGTAAAAAGTCAAGTGCCGGAGATTGAGAGTAGTGCTATTTGTTGGTCCCCAAACAATTACACCTTTCTTAAGCCGAATCAATCCCGAAAAGAGGGAATAAAAGGCAATGCCATGCAGGTCTCCAAAGAGTTCTTCAGCATGTTTAATTTTCCGCTACTGATTGGCGATGCCGCTACGGTACTAGAAAAGCCCAACAATATGGTGCTATCAGAATCTTTAGCCAATAAAATATTCGGGACTACTGATGTTGAAGGCGAACAGCTATTTATTAATGGCGTAGGATATACTGTTACAGGTATAATGAAAGATATGCCTAAAAACACCTCTTTCAAGAATGATGCCTTCATTGCATTGAATATGGAAGAATATACAGAGCACTGGAGCGAATGGAGTTTTAGTATCTTCTTTAAACTGAACAAAGGCACTAAAAAGGAAATAGTCAGTGATAAGATGAGCAGCATAAGCGATGAGAAGATTGTTGAACTTTTTAAGTCCCTTGAGGAACGTTATCCACCCGATGGCTCAAAGGTTGACCCGATCCCTTTAAAAAAATTACATTTCGGTTCAAGAGGATACGCTTTTGACCATGTGAATAAAAGGGTGCTTGATGTGCTCATGCTACTTATTGTTATGCTGCTAATTATGAGTGCCGTTAATTTTATCAACTTTTCCACATCGCAAGCTCCGTTACGGGCTAAATCGCTATCCATTCAGCAGATACTGGGAGAGCGAAAATGGAAAACCCAATGGCAGATTATGGGTGAAGCAATATTGCTTTCACTCGTAGCCATGGGGATTTCACTATTACTTCACCACCTGACCTATCAACGAATTGAAGATCTTTTCCATATAACTGGACTTTCATTCATTGACAGAGAGTCTTTTATACCACTTTTTGTTTTGGGAGCCATTCTATTTGGGATTATTGCAGCTGCATACCCATCACGATATATCACTTCAGCACCTCTTTCCCAGGCAGTAAAGGGGAAGATGTATTTCTCGGGCAAGGGCAAAGGATTTCGTAGCGTACTAATAACCACTCAATTCATTTTCACCATAGCCCTTGTGGCATCCTCATTCACCATAGAAAAACAGCTCAGGTTCTGGAACAATTATGACCTGGGCATTGAAAAGGATGGAGTATTATACTTGCCCATGACCGGAGTGTTACAGCAAAGCCATCAAGCGCTGGCCGATGAGCTGATGAAAAATCCGCAAATCATTGACTATTGCTATACCCAGTTCCTACCGGGTTATGTTGGTATGGGCTGGGGGCTCAATATAGAAGGACAACAGGTTCAGCTAAAAGCATGGCCTGTAGATGACCGTTTTATTGACTTCTTCGGCATTGAAATGGCTCAGGGTCGCAACTTTACAAAGAGTGAATCCGATTTCAACAACTTTATACTGAACGAAAAAACAATTCAGGTGTACGATTTCCAAAGACCTTTAGAGATGAAGTTCCCCGGTTTCGGTTTTGAGGGCGATGTGGTAGGGATAGCCAAAAACTTCAACTTTGCATCGTTACAAGAGGATGTTAAACCAATGTTACTATGGTTTACAGGGGAAGCATCAAGAAAAAACATCATTCTAGTAAAAACACAATCGGGAAATATTACCCGGATTAGAGACTATATAGAGAGTACGGCTCAGAAAATAGACCCTGAAGGAACTTTCAATGTTCGTTTTCTTGACGATAGGCTGGAAGAACTTTACGGAAAGGAAACCCGCATGGCTCGGTTTATCGAGTTTGTTGCGCTATGGACTATTCTTTTAGCCCTTACCGGTCTGTTAGGTTTAGTCATTTTCATATCGCGCGACAGGGTAAAGGAGATTGGCATCAGGAGGGTAAACGGAGCATCTGCTCTTCAGATACTTAATATGCTGAATAAAAGTGTGTTAATGTGGGTCGGCATCGCATTTGTAATTGCCACGCCCATAGCCTACTACGCCATGAGCCGTTGGCTTGAGAATTTTGCCTACAAAACCACGCTTAACTGGTGGATTTTTGCTCTTTCGGGCATCGTTTCATTATTGGTAGCACTGCTTACCGTTAGCTGGCAAAGCTGGCGAGCTGCTACACGAAACCCTGTAGAATCATTAAGATATGAGTAAGCAATTAACAATTAGCAATGAGTAATTAACAATGAGCAATTAGCAATTAACAATGAGCAATTAACAATGAGCAATTAGCAATTAACAATGAGCAATTAGCAATTAGCAATTAGCAATTAACAATGAGCAATTAGCAATTAGCAATTAACAATTAAATTAATTTAGTCATGAAAAAAAATGTAGGTAGGAAAAAACCATTTGAGTTTGCAATACGAATTATTACTCTGTGTACTTTGCGTATTATTGGTGCCCTTCGCGGTTATAATCAATTATCAATGAATGGGGAACAAGAAATCAATATACTGGAGTGAAATCATTTATTGGGGACTATGAACAATTAATGAGAAATATTTATAGCACAATATAAATTAGATATGTTTAAAAACTATTTTAAGGTTTCCATACGGAATCTTATCTTTCAAAAGGGCTATACCCTTATCAATATTGTAGGATTGGCAATAGGTATTGCCAGTACGTTGTTTATTATACTTTTTGTGGCAGATGAGCTTAGCTATGATAAATTCCATCCCAACGCAAAGAATATATATAGAGTTTGTTTGGATACAAAAATACAAGACACCGAAATGGTGGCTCCTCTTTCTAATGCACCCATTGCGCCTACAGCGGTGGAAGAATATCCTGACTTTGTAAACTACACACGGGTGTTCAATTTTGCTGGAAGTCCCGATATAGGCTACAATGAAAGGGTATTTGCTGAAAAGAATCTTATCTATGTGGACTCCACATTCTTTCAGGTATTCAATGGCTTTAAAATGGTAAAGGGAAATCCTGATAAAATTCTACAAGCTGCAAATCAGGTGGTGCTGACCGAATCAACCGCCCGAAAATATTTTGAAGATGAAGACCCCATTGGAAAAATGCTTAAGGTTTGGGAGGGAAGTGTAACATGGGAGGTGGTTGGGATTGTTGAAGATATACCGCAGAACAGCCACCTGCAATTTGACCTAGCCGTGTCTTTTGTTACACTACCCCAACAGGTCCAAAGTATTTCATGGATGAATAATAATTACTACGCCTATTTAGAATTGAAACATGGCGTGAAAAAAACTATGGCCGACAAGTATCTTGCTGACTTAGTAATGAAGTATGCTAATATCCAGTTTATTGAGTCCATGGGTTCATCAATGGAAGATTTGACCAAAACAGGTTTCCGCTGGAACTATTTCTTGCAACCTTTACAAGACATCCATTTAAAATCTAATATGCCCTACGACTTGCATCAGGGAGGAAGCCTTATCATGGTTTACGTGTTTATGATTATTGCTATTCTGATTCTTGCTTTGGCCGCCATCAACTTTATGAATCTTGCCACAGCCCGTTCAGCTAAAAGGGCCAAGGAGGTGGGCATTCGCAAGGTGGCGGGTTCTACAAAGGGCAACCTGATAGGCCAATTCCTTTCAGAATCCATGTTGGTTACAACCATTGCATTAATTTTAGCTATGGGCTTGGTAGTCCTTGCCATTCCGCTATTCAATACTTTCACAAACAAAGCCATAACGTTAAGTTTGCTACCCATAGGCACTACAGCTGCAACCCTGTTAGCAATGACGCTTATTGTGGGTGTAACAGCGGGCAGCTACCCTGCATTCTTTTTGGCCAGCTTTAGACCCATTGAGGTGCTTAAAGGGAAACTGAGCACGGGCTTAAAAAGTGGTGTTCTACGCCATGTGCTCGTGGTGGTTCAATTTACCATAACCATAGGGCTTATTATCGCAGCACTCACTGTTCATAGACAAACCACACTAATATCCAATAAAGATTTGGGGTACAATCCATCGCAGGTAATGGTTATCGAACGGCTATATGACGTGAATGGAATTGAAAGTTTTGTACAAGAGGTAAAAAAGATGCCACAGGTGGAAGCGGTGGCCCGGGCAGAATCGTTACCCACGACGCTTATTAGCAACACTGCTTTACAAAAAGAAGGAGCACTTACCGATGATTTCAGATCGTACTACTGTATGTATGCTCAGCACGGTTTCGACAAGGTGCTAGGTTTCAAAATGGCAGAAGGACGATATTTTGATGAGACTTTTGCCAGCGACACGGCGGCTATGGTTATTAATCGTGCAGCGGCGCAGGGGTTTGCCTTTGAGGGGTCGCCCATTGGTAAAACCATAACCATTGAAGGTTGGAACGTAAAGAGGATAATCGGAGTTGTGGAAGATTTCCATTTCGAATCGCTTCATACTAATATTGATCCGCTTGCCATTGCTTACGAAAAATCTTACACCTATTTAACCATACGGCTAAAGGGAGGTGATAACCAGGGTACGGTGAAGAGTATCCAGAACCTATGGGCATCATTTACCAATAATATGGAAATGGATTATTTCTTTTTAGAAGATGCGGTGGCAAAGCAGTACGATAACGACAAGCGCGCTCAGATACTATTTACTGTTTTTAGCATACTTGCCATTGCCATTGGCGGGTTGGGCATGCTGGGACTATCGTCATACGTAGCCGAGCAGCGTACTCGCGAAGTGGGTGTACGCAAAGTAATGGGGGCAAGCATTGCCAATGTGGTGTGGTTAATGTTTAAAGAGATTTCCAAACTGGTAATCATATCCTCACTTTTCGCTTGGCCTTTAGCATGGTATTTTATGAGCCACTGGCTACAAGGGTTTGCTTATAGAGTTGAACTAACCCCTTGGGTGTTTTTAGGAGCATCGCTTTTGGCATTCATACTAGCAACAATGGCTGTTAGTTATCAAACTTTTCGATTGGCAAGGGTAAATCCGGCATTGACCCTAAGCACAGAGTAACTATTAAATAGGTAACGATTTATGAATAATTCTCTTTTTCAATCACATTTACGTGCTAACTCAAAAGATGTATAATCAATAGAAATAGGCTATGAAAAAACTACTCACTCTACCCCTAATCATTGCATTATTTTTAATGTTTTCTTCATGTTTCATCCCGGAGCAAAGATCTTATCGAATAACAGAAACCTATCGCATTACATCTTCAAAAGGAACAGTGTCACTTCTATCGGTCGAACTTCCTATCAGCTATGGATATCAGGTAATTGGAAACATTAATGTCAAAAATGTCGACGATTATTCTTTTGAAGAAAAGGGTGATTACAGGACGCTTTGTGCTATTATTAAAGGCAGCGGCGATGAAAAAACAATTTTTGTTAAGTATGATGTGACCTTGCAAGCTGGTAAAAACATATGGCGAGAAGGAAGCATAGAAGGGTGCCTTGACCCTGAAGAATTTATTGACTCCGATAATCAAAGTATTATTGATTTAGCTAATACCCTAAAAGTGAATGGAGATAAGCATGCTACTGCCAAAAATATTTTTCGCTACCTAATAAAGAATATCAAAACTATTCGGTCAGACAGAATAAACAAAAAAACGCTTAAAGCATCTGAAGTCCTACAAGACAAAAAGGGGGTTTGTATAGATTATGCTAACCTGATGACAGCCTTGCTCCGTGCATCGGGAATACCTGCAAAATCAATTAGTGGGCTTGCTTTACAAAGACTAAAAAAATCTTCTAATTGGTCTAGCCCTGCAGATTCGCATGCTTGGGTTGAGTTCAATATAAACGGAGAGTGGTATTTTGCTGACCCAACATGGGGGTGGGGATATTATACCTATTCCCATGGTTTTCACCTTTCATATGGCACACAAGATACGAATGTACATACTCAAAATCTAGAAGCTGATGAGGATGATACCCTTGCCACTGTGGCATGGATGACTGCACCAATCAGGTTTAAACTGCTATCGGAAGACAGTACGGCAAGCATTACGCCAAGAGTTGATATAGCCAAAATCAAAAAACAATGAACAATGAACAGGGAACGAGATACGAATTATTACTCTGCGGGCTTTGTGCATTCTTTGCGTCCTTTGCGGTTATAATCAATTATCAATTATCAATGAGCAATTAACAATGAGCAATTAACAATGAGCAATTAACAATGAGCAATTAACAATGAGCAATTAACAATGAGCAATTAACAATGAGCAATTAATCTCGAAGGCTTTTGGTATGCAATTAGCAATTAACAATTAAATAAATTTAGTCATGAAAAAAAATGTAGTTAGAGAAAAGTCGTTTGAGTTTGCAATACGAATTATTACTCTGCGGGCTTTACGTATTCTTGGCGCCCTTTGCGGTTATAATCAATTAACAATTAGCAATGAGCAATTAACAATGAGCAATTAACAATGAGCAATTAGCAATGGACAATTAGCAATGGGCAATTAGCAATGGACAATTAGCAATGGGCAATTAACAATTATCAATTATCAATTAGCAATGAGCAATTAGCAATGCGGTGCCCTGAACGAAGCCAAAGGGAATAATAGGTAATAAATCAAGATAAATATTGAAATAATAATTAATAGTTAACACATAATAATTTTTAAAACTATGATCAGTACAGAAAAGTTAAACAAAATCTTTCGCACCGAGGAGGTGGAAACATTAGCTCTTAGGAATGTGGATATCAACGTGAAAAAAGGCGAGTTTGTAGCTGTTATGGGGCCATCAGGCTGCGGAAAATCCACCCTGCTCAACATCTTGGGTTTATTGGATAATCCAACGGGTGGCAAGTACCTTTTCGACGGCTCTGAAGTGGGACAGCTGCGCGAGAGCCAGCGCACCCAGCTGCGCAAGGGTAATATCGGCTTTGTGTTCCAGAGTTTCAACCTGATTGATGAGCTGAATGTGTATGAGAATGTTGAACTGCCGCTTATCTACCTGAAGATATCTGCTTCCAAACGTCGTGAAATGGTAAAAACGGTGCTAAAACGGATGCATATCGGCCATAGGGAGAAGCATTTCCCTCAGCAGCTATCGGGCGGACAGCAACAGCGTGTGGCTATAGCCCGTGCCGTAGTGGCTAACCCCAAGCTTATCCTTGCCGACGAGCCTACGGGTAACTTAGATTCAAAGAATGGCAACGAGGTGATGGACCTGCTTAGCGAACTGAACCGAGAAGGAACAACCATAGTCATGGTGACCCACTCGCAACACGATGCCGGATTTGCACACCGGATTATTAATTTATTTGATGGAATGGTGGTGGGTAATTAGCAATTAGCAATTAGCAATTAGCAATTAGCAATGAGCAATTAACAATTAGCAATTAGCAATTAGCAATTAGCAATTAGCAATTAGCAATTAGCAATTAGCAATGAGCAATGAGCAGTTAGCAATTAGCAATTAACAATTAGCAATTAGCAATTAGCAATTAGCAATTAACAATTAGCAATTAGCAATTAGCAATTAGTAATTAGCAATTAGCAATTAGCAATTAGTAAGTAAAATAGACAGAGATGCGAATAATAAAACAAATACTTAAAACCATTACTAAATATCGGTTATCGTCAACATTAAGCCTAATTAGTCTTGTGGTTGGCTTCCTGGGAATTATTGTGCTAACACTTTATGTTTCATTTGAAAGTAGTTACGATAATTTTCATCATAAAAGGGATGACATATATCTGATGTCATTTCAGTTTGATGGTGGTAGTTTCGTTCCCATACCCATGAGCGAGGAGATCAGGAAAGAAATCCCAGAAGTTGTTAACGGAGTGATTTGTTGGTTTTCAAACAACAGCTTGTTTTATAAACCGGATCAAAGTCGAAAAGATGCTGTGGAAGCATTAGCTATGGATGCTTCTTCTGAATTTTTTACCGTATTTGATTTCCCCCTTCTTATAGGTGCTGCCGAAACCGTTCTCGCTGAGCCTAACACAGTTGTAATATCAGAGACATTAGCCCAAAAGATTTTTCAAACTATTGATGTTGTGGGTGAACAACTTGTAATAGATGGAGACTATTTTATTATTTCGGGAATTATGAAAGATATGCCTCGCAATACTTTTTTGTATATTGATGCGCTGATCGCCTTTGACAAATCAAATTATATTGATAACTGGAGCGAATGGAGTTTTACTGTGTTTTTTCAACTTCAACAAGGGATTGATAAAAAACTGATAGATAAAAAAATAGAAGAGTTATCCGGCTTTCAAGAAATACTTGAGAGTTTGAATGAGTTTTATGAGTCAGATAAAGGGGCTATTGGTGTGAATATGATACCGTTAAACAAGCTGCACTATTATTCACGAGGTTATAACGATGACTTTATTAACAAACATGTGTTAGACATACTCACCGTTCTTATTGCCATGCTTCTGATAATGAGTGCAGTGAATTTTATTAATTTTTCTACCTCACAAGCACCTTTACGGGCCAAAACATTATCTATTCAACAAATCGTAGGCGAAAAAAAGTGGAAGGTTCGGGCGCAGATTATGGGTGAAGCAATCGTGCTGTCACTTATTGCTCTTGGATTAGCTATTGCCATACATCATCTTGTTTTTCAAAAGATTGAGAATCTGTTTCAAATTCGTGGTCTTTCATTTCAAGGACGTGAAAGTTATATAGGATTGTTTGCGGTTAGCGCTATATTATTCGCTGTTATAGCTTCAGTTTATCCAGCCCGATATATCACTTCGGCTCCTATATCCCAGGCTGTTAAAGGTAAAATGTTGTTCTCGGCGAAAGGAAAAAGATTTAGGAGCATATTAATCACTGTTCAATTTGTTTTTACAATAGCCATCCTGGCCACTTCTGTAATTATTGAAAAACAGCTTCGATTCTGGAATAATTTTGATCTTGGTCTTGACAAGGAGAACGTACTGTATCTGCCACTCTCCAGTGCACTTCGAGAAAGCTATCAAGCTTTTTCCGGTGAAATATTGAAAAATCCTCAGGTCACGGATTTTTCTTGCACTCAATTTCTCCCTGGCCATGTTGCTATGGGATGGGGACGCAAAGTTGATAACCAAACGATTCATTTGAAATCATGGCCTGTGGATGATCGTTTTATTGAATTTTTTGACCTTAAAATCACTCAGGGGAGAAGTTTTTATGCAGGGAAATCAGATATCAACAACTTTATTTTGAACGAAAAGGCAGTACAGCAGTTTCAATGGCAAAACCCATTAGAAAAAAGGTTACCAAGCTTTGGTGTCGAAGGAGATATTATTGGTATTGTGAAAGATTTTCACTTTGAGTCATTGAAAGAGCCTATTGAGCCTATGCTGTTCTGGCTTACGGATGATATAGATAGAATGGATTATATGCTTATCAAGATTCAGCCGGGAAACATTTCCTTAGTCAAAAGCAATATTGAGAAAACGGCTCTGAAATTCGATCCGGAAGGGACTTTTAACGTCCGCTTCCTTGATGATGTTTTAGAGAAGCTCTATGGCAAGGAGACCCGTCTAGCACGATTTATTGAGTTTGTGGCGCTGTGGACTATCTTATTAGCTCTCACAGGTTTGTTAGGATTAGTTGTTTTTATTTCACGTGATAAAGTTAAAGAGATCGGCATACGAAAGGTAAACGGCGCAAGTGTTTCTGAGGTTGTATGGCTGCTTAATAAAGAAGTGTTCGTTTGGCTTGGAGTTGCATTCGTAATCGCTACACCTATAGCCTACTATGCCATGAGCCGATGGTTAGAAAACTTCGCCTACAAAACTGCGCTTAACTGGTGGATATTTGCGTTGTCAGGACTGATATCGCTATTGGTAGCACTGCTTACCGTTAGCTGGCAGAGCTGGCGTGCGGCTAAACGTAATCCGGTGGAGGCGCTGAGGTATGAATGAGCAATGAGCAATGAGCAATGAGCAATTATCAATTATCAATTATCAATTATCAATTATCAATTAACAATTAGCAATGAGCAATTAGCAATGAGCAATTATCAATTAACAATTAACAATTAACAATTATCAATTATCAATGAGCAATTATCAATTAGCAATTAACAATGAGCAGTTAGTTTTGAAGGTTTTTAGGATGCAATGGGGAGTTGTGAAGTTGAAGGGAGTATTAAATTAAAAAATATAATAGATTTTAATAGGTGTAAAATGAATATCAATCGATAATATATAATTTAAAAAAATATGACATCAATAAAACTAGCTATTCGTAAGCTTTTCCGTAAAGGGGAACATACTGCCACTCGCATCATCTCGTTGGCCTTAGGTCTGGCATTTGGTATAATTCTGCTGTCTGAAGTGTTTTTCTACTTCAGCTACGACAGTTACTTCCCCGATGCCAATAGAATATTTGTCGTCATTGAGAATTTTAAAATGGATAATCAGTCCGAAAAGCTAACACCCAATCCCAGGGTAAGCGGTGCTATTGGACCCGGGCTAAAAGCAGAAGTACCCGGTATTGAGGCAGCAACAAGACTGAATTCTATTGGCGATTTGGAGTTTTTTTCTGAACAGAACAATGTGTATAGCGGTCATGTTGTTTTGGCCGATGATCAGCTCTTTGAAGTGCTTCCACGACCCATCACTCAGGGCTCGGGTGTCGAAACCTTAAAAAGCCCGATGATGTGTATTGTTTCTAATGATATTGCCGAAAAAATGGGAGGCAATGTGGTTGGGCACACCATTGAGCTAAAAGACTATCCGGGCAAACCGATTACCATAGGCGGTGTATTCGAGAAGCTGCCTGAAAACACCAATTATAAGTATGATATTGCTATCTCTATGATTTCGACATCCAATTTTACGTGGGATGGCACCGAAAACTGGTTGGGCAACGACCGGTATTATACCTGTGTGAAATTAGAGAAAGGCGTATCGCCCGGCAGTTTGGCGCCTGCTGTTCGCCAAATGCAGGAAAAGCATCAGGAGATAGAAAAATATGAGGCGCAGGGATTCGTATTGAAATACTCTTTTGAACCTATCCGCCGGCTTTATGCCAACACTGCAAAAGATCTAATCATTATATTAAGTGCCGTAACAGCTATTGTTCTGCTCATTTCTGTGCTGAACTATATACTGCTTACAGCAAGTACCTTGGTGAATCGTGCCAAATCATCGGCTATCCTTAAATGTTATGGTGCCGAAAATCGCAACCTGTTAGGTGTAATCTTTGCTGAGAGTTTTCTGATTTTCTCAATCTCCCTTGCCTTGGCTGCGGGAGTAATCCTAATGATGAAACCGGTGGCTGAGGCGCAATTAGGGCACAGCCTTAATGTGCTACTTAACCCTCAAGTTTATTTACCTGTTTTGCTTATCATGACTATTCTAATAATACCCATTGGCTACTTCCCGGGTCGCTCTTATGCCCGAACTCCGGTAGCCGTCGCATTCCGCACATATCATCAGAAAAAAACCGGTTGGAAGAAAGCATTACTTGCTTTTCAGTTTGCAGGCGTTTCATTATTCATTGCATTGCTCGTTGTTGTAAGTCTTTTGTACAGCAAGGTATTAGATGCCGATCATGGCTACAAAACCGATAATGTGTTTTATGCATCGGTAAGCGGAATGAATCCGCATAAAATTCAAACTGTACTCAATGAGCTAACGGCACTATCGGAGGTTGAGCATGTGGCTTTAGGCGTTGAGTTACCCATATTTCATGCATCCGGCAACAACGTATTATCGCCTGATGGTGAAAGGGAGCTGTTTAATGCGGCTGACATGTACTATATCGACCATGAATATTTCTCCGTATTGGGCATTCCCATAACAAGCGGCTCCGGCTTTGACGAAGAGAAATCAGTCGTCAACGAGATCGTCATCAGCCAGAAATTTGCCGATATGCTGGTGCTAAATAACGGTTGGAATGATGGAGTAGTTGGAAAAGACGTTACCATTACCCAGCATCACAATGTAAACACTTCATCCCGTATCACAGGCATTTATCCTAATTTAGCAATAGGCACGGTGTTTTTCAGCGATACACGCCCTTCGGTGTTTTTCTACTGGCCCCGCCAGCAGTTTATTGATATATTCGAGCAACGTCCTGATTTTTCTTTTAATATACTTGTCAAGACCTTTCCGGGGATACAAGCCGATATTAATCAGAAACTTACAAGTATATTTAACAGTGCTGTGTTGCGTGGCCAGACTGAGGTGGAAAGCTTAGAATTGGCTTTACTCAATGCCTATCAGCCGGCAAAGTCATTCCGTAATGCAATTTATACCGGAAGTGCAATCGTATTGCTTATCTCATTAATGGGCCTGTTGGGCTACCTAAGCGAAGAAATTACCCGCCAACGTAAAAGTTTAGCCATCCGTAAAATAAATGGAGCTTCAAATACGCAGGTGATCAGGCTGTTCGTTTACGGTCTAGCCAAATTAGCCATACCTTTTGTTAGTGTCGGGCTGATTGGTGCATGGTTCCTTTCGGGTCTATGGATGGAAAACTTCAGCATCAAGTTCCCGCTTCATTGGTATATATTCGTATTGTCGGGCTTGTGCATTTTGATTATCGTCGGTGCTACAGCAGTGATTAAGTCTCTTGGAGCTGCGCTGAAAAATCCGGTGGAAGCGTTGAGGTATGAATGAGCAATTGACAGTTGACAATGGACAGTTGACAATGGATAGTTGACAATGGATAGTTGACAATGGATAGTTGACAATGGATAGTTGACAATGGATAGTTGACAATGGATAGTTGACAATGGATAGTTGACAATGGATAGTTGACAATGGATAGTTGACAATGGACAGTTGATAATGGACAGTTGATAATGGACAGTTGACAATGGACAGTTGATAATGGACAGTTGATAATGGACAATTAGCAATGAACAATGTGCAATTATCAATGAACAATGAGCAATAAGGTTAGGTGAGTTCAGAGGTTTTGGGATCGAAGGGGATAATTAGTAGGTTTATAGGTTTGTGGCGTTTACTTTGCGTCCTGACGGTTTAGTTGTTAGGATTATAGGAATCGACTTTATCCAGCTTAAAGAGCTCAATATAAAACATACAGTTTTTGTTAAAATATATTGTCAAAACACTTTAAAATTGCTTTAAAATGCATCTGTTAAGTCGTTGAGATTCACCCATCAGAAATATGATTAATTAAAGTTTTCGCCTCTTATTCTGTACTGGCAGATAAAGAAGTAATCAGTACCAACACGCTACCGAAGATATCAGAATAAGTAACTTGCAAATGCTTGGTTTCTTATGATTAAATTACTTAATCAATATGTTTTGCTCGGCAAGCGAATACTCTATATTTGAAGTATGTATTTTATCCAAAGTGGTAGCTTGATCAAGTTTATCACGTGTTTGAATATATAATTGGTAAAAGTCAAGTGCCTGCTGCAAATCTCCGGTTTATTCATATAGAATAGAGTAGTGTACATGTCATATATTTTAGTCTCATAATCAGTAAAACCCTGCCGTGTAGACCAACTCAGCACTTTATAAAGATCAGCCAAAGCTTTCCTGAATTGATTATTAGCCAAATTTACTGAGTCATTCAATTTGGTAAACGTTGCAATAGTCTCCCTCAGAAGAGTGGCAAACTCCCTGTGACGGATCCTGATATGCGATCTGTTCATCAGCGAAAGAGTCAGGATTCTGTTAAAACCCTTTTGACGACTTAACTGTTTCGCCTTAATGAAACTTTTAAAAGCCTTGATTTTATGACTTCGCATTAGCTAGAAATTCCTGTTGGAAAGATAGGTATATACTTTCGCTTCCTGATTCCCAACGGATGGAGTCTATGGCAGGTTGGGGGTTAACACTCCGATCACATAATCAGGATCAAATGAGGTGTTGCTGGTAATAAGTCTGTTGGCTGACACTACATCGTTGGCGAGTATGTATGATAATACTTTATTCTTTAGCGCTAGGCTGAATCGGCTACAGCAGTATGTGCACCCATGCAGCAACAGGCTAAACATAAGTACCCAATAATAAAGCATACTTTGATTTTTTAAAAACAAACTCATTTTTTGATTATCCCGAGCGTTTGAACACTGTTTTTGTCATTCAGGCGTAGAAAGTAAACGCCTGATTACAGTTCTTGTGTGGATACAAATCCGTCTTCTGTGATACTTGGAATACTTACACGGCTGTCTTTCTGATCAAAGATCTCAAACTGGAGATTTCCGGTTATATCTTTTATTTTCACATAATCAATACATGGATTTGGATAAGCGATTAAGTTGTTTTTGCCGCTTGATACGCAAATAGTGGATAATAAGTTTATAAAATCAATCGTTCTAGTAAAACAATCGTACATACTAAATTACTGGGATTTGTCTGGATATTATACCCTTTGAGTATATTTCTTGGGTGATATTTTGGGGAATGTTGTATATTTGGATGCGTAAATGAGATCTTTTGGTTAACGCAAAACGCATGACACTAAATTATACTGAAATGGTGATTTTCAACTATTTGTTTGGTAAAAAGAAGTTTCCTAAGATATCAGAAAAGGATATAAAGGATCTGATTGACAATTATGAGCCTTTAAAGGAGGTAACTGAAAGGCTACAAGAAGAGAATAAGTATTGGTGTGTTGATTTAAATAAAATAATTGAATTGCGACAGCAAGCTAAAAAACTAGAACAACTTAATAAAATTGATGAAGCAATTTCAGTTTACTTGCAATCAATTGAATGTGATGAGTTAAGCACAAGATTGAATATAAACACTTATATTCGTGACATTGAAAGAGTTATCATATTATTTTCTCAGATTAAAAAACAAACAACTTTGACAAGGTTTCGTGGAAACAAAATTGATTTATATTCTGTCTTTCAAGAGACATAATAACAGAAGGTTAAAACCATGTCAGCTCAAAAACTACAGAGGAAAAATGCAAACAGACAGGAATGATATAAAAGAACTTCGTAAAACCTACTTCAATCTTCTTGAGAAACAAAAGTTTGATGAAAAGGAATTGGATTATTCTATTCTTGATACGCAGACACCTGTTTTGCAGAAACTAGCAGAGACCAGTAATTCCTTAATAACAGTGTTTGATTTATTTAAAAAGAAGCATGTTTTCCAATCGTCCAATTTTGAAACATTTTTAGGATACAAAAAAAATGAATTTGAGAAAGGGGGAGAATATTTTATAGATTCGAAAATCCATGTTGATGACTATATTGCATTGTTACAAAACGGGATAACTCTTTTTGAGCTATTAACGAGTATTACAAGTGAACAAAGACTAAACTGTAAATTAATAAATGAATTCAGAATACTAAACGCATCAAATCGATTCATTCGGATTATAGAACAACAGCAAACCTTTGAATTGGACAAAAAAGGAAATGTATGGTTAGCATTGAGCATTTTGGATATTTCTCCAAACCAAAATATAAATGAGAGCCTGAAAGCGCAGATTTTAAATTTTAAAACTGGAGAAATTATCCCTCTATTTCAGTCGAAATTCAAAAAAAATATGACTCTTACCAAAAGAGAAATTGACATTCTAAATCTTGTAAAAGACGGTAAATTAAGTAAAGAAATTTCAGATAAACTCTTTATTAGTGTTCACACTGTTAATACACACAGACAGAAGATTCTGGAAAAACTAAGTGTAAAAAATTCAATGGAAGCCATCAAAATTGCTTCAAATCTTGGGTTGATATAATACTGAAAAATCAGTATTCCATTTCATATAAATAGTTGTGATATTTGTACTTCCAATATGTCAAAACTATGTTTTATGAAAAAATTATTTTTTGCTGTCCTGTTCATTTCCCAATCATTTTTTGTTTTATCGCAAGAAATAACTCAAAAAATTAGGGGTAAAGTGTTTGATAATGAGACACGTATTGGGCTACCTGGTGCAAATATCATTATTATAGGTTCAAGTCCATTTATTGGAACAACAACGGATATTGATGGAAACTTTATCTTTGATAAAGTTCAGGTAGGCAGAGTATCAATGCAAATAAGTTATATTGGTTATGAGAATTATTATGTATATGATATCCTTGTCAGTTCAGGAAAAGAGATTGTTTTGAATATACCACTGATTGAGAGTTTTACCAGTCTGAGTGAGATTGTTATAATACCTGATATTGAGAAAGATAAAGCTTTAAACACTATGGCTACTTTATCGGCTAAAACTTTTTCGGTAGAAGATGCCAGCCGGTATGCCGGGGGAATGGATGATCCTTCTCGGTTAGCCAGTTCTTTTGCTGGTGTAACCCCAAGTACCGTAGAAAATAATGAAATAGTAATAAGAGGTAACGCAGCAAAAGGTATTTTATGGAAGGTGGAAGGAGTAGAAATGAGATGGTCTAGTTTGACTAGACAACTTTTTAACAAATTTAAGTTAATGTATTCATATAAACCGGGTTTGGCAGTCAAAGTTATTCTGAAATTTTCTGGAGACCCCTTTGAAAAGGTCTCAAA
>Ga0265293_10003557_pt1 | contig 28781 bp, 27 predicted proteins | sample Munlanlewell138R_FD_192505 | JGI IMG/M metagenome (GOLD analysis project Ga0265293, IMG submission 192505) | Leachate microbial communities from a municipal landfill in Southern Ontario, Canada - Leachate well 138R | ecosystem: Engineered > Solid waste > Landfill > Unclassified | place: Canada... | reverse complement strand
GGTGGTTTCCCTAACTGGCTTGTTGGCCATAAAGGCAAAAAGTCTTTCACCAAAACCAAATCCACAAGCAGGAGGCATACCATGCTCCAACATCTCCACAAATTCCCAATCTGGCATCATAGCTTCATCATCCCCACGATCAATTAGACTTTGTTGATCTTCAAATCTTTTTCTCTGATCTATTGGATCATTTAATTCACTAAAACCATTACCAACCTCACTTCCGGCAATAATAATCTGAAATCTTTCAGTTAACTCTGGATTATCTTCACGAGATTTGGATAAAGGAGATACTAATTTAGGGTGATTTATTAAAAAAGCTGGTCCGGCAATACTTTTTCGACAATATTTCCATAAAGTATCCATGAGTCTTTCTCGAGTCTGACCATCATATTTAACCTTTAATTCTTGCAATTTATTAGCCATTTCTTGTTCAGAGGCCTCCAAAACATCAATTCCGGTTTGCTTTAAAACCTCTTCTCGATAATCTATTCTTTTCCAATCATCAGCCAAATCATACTCATAGTCTTTAGTTTTAAATTTTGTTGTACCAAAAACTTGTACAGCAATTTCCCTATATAATTCTTGGGAAATACTCATGCCATCTTCATAATTAGCATAAGACCAATAGAACTCCATATTTGTAAATTCCTGAAGATGATCAGGACTACTACCCTCATTTCTAAAAACCTTACCAATCTCAAAGGTTTTCTCATAACCAGCAGCCATTAATCTTTTTTGCCATAATTCACCCACTGAAATTCTAAGATAAACGTCTAAATCAAAATCATTATGATGAGTTTTAAAAGGTCGAGCCTCAGCTCCTCCAGTAGTAGTCTCTAGAATAGGGGTTTCTACTTCACAAAAACCTTTTCTTAACATAAAATCACGAGTCACTTGCCAAAATTTAGCTTTTTTAACGAATAATTCTTTAAGATCATCATCTAATAATAAATCTAAATATCTTTTGCGTAATCTCTCCTCCTCGTCTTTTAATCCATGCCATTTTTCAGGTAAAGGCAATAAAGCCTTGCTTATAATCCTATATTTATTAACTAAAATACTATTTTGGCCCTTATGAGTAACAAAACATGTACCTGAAACCTCAATAAAATCAGCCATATCAACCAATTTAGTAAATTCCTTATAATCTTCAGCTCCTAATTCATTTTTAGAACAAGCTAATTGAATTTCGGAAGTTCCGTCTTTTAAATTAACAAAACTTAAATTTCCATGAGTCCGAATCCCTAAAACTCGACCAGCCAAAGATACTATTGTTTTATTCTTTTCTAAATCAGAAAAATTAGTTAAAACCTTTTCAATAGTATGAGTTCTATTAACTCGACTTGGATAAGGATTAGCCTGAGTGGATATTTTTTCTAATTTAGCTAAGCGATCAGCTCGCTCATTATGATTAGCATTCTCCATATTATTTAAAATCAATAATCTTATATTTAATCTCACCTTTAGGGGTCTCAGCTATAACCTCCTCTCCCTTTTTTTTACCTAAAAAAGCCATACCCAAAGGAGATTCATTAGAAATTTTACCACTTAAAGGATCAGCTTCATTAAAGCTAACTATCTCATATTCTTTTTCTTTACCACCGGCCAAAACCCTGACTTTAGAACCCATATCAATTTTTCCCCGGCCATCAACCAAACTATCAACTACAGTAACGTTCTTTAAAGTCGCTGATAATTCCAAAATTCGACCTTCATTTAAAGCCTGAGCATCCTTAGCTTCACTATATTCAGCATTTTCACTTAAATCCCCTAACTCCTTAGCCCTTTCAATTCTCTCAGCAATTTCTTTTCTTTTAATAGTGCTTAAAAAGTCTAATTCTTCTTTTAGTTTATTATACCCTTCGCGAGTAATAATTTGATCATTCATAATTTTAACTTATTAAATATTTTTAGATTAACGTTTTAAATAATACAACATTATTATTGATATGACAAGAGCTTTACTATTAATTAATTAATTTAAAAACTATATATATTATCAATAAATGGACCGGATAAAACAAATATTGAATCCATCTATTTATTTTAATTCTCTCATCCTTGGCGTAATAAACCAAAAACAATGGAATAATAGCAAATAGATTGAGTATTTGACTATAGTTTAATAGAGCTTGGGAAAAAATTAATAAAGAGCCAACTAAAATTAATAGAATATTATTTCTAAAAATATAGAAACATAAGATTAACAAAATTCCATAGGCGCCATATTCGACATTAAGCCACTGACCCAAAATCAAAACAGAAATAATGCCAAAAACTTTCACCCACCAATTTTTTCCTTTATCATATAAATATATTGCTGATAATCCCAATGTCAAAGTAAAACAAATATTTAAATTTTCTTGATTAATTAATAGATAAAAAATTGGCTGAGATATTAAGGCTAATAATAAAATTCTTTGTAAATACTTGCTCAAGTTTTTAGTATAAAAATAACCCTGAGCCACACCAAAAGCAAATAACGGAAAAGCCAGTCTACCAATAATTCTAAAAATAAAATACTCTGGAAAAAAAATTAAACCAATATGGTCAACTGCCATTGTAATTAGGGCAATTATTCTTAGCATAAAAATTATTTATTACTCCTTAAACCAAATAATAAAAAAACAAGGACTATAAAACCGATTCCTAAAGGATGATTTAAGTAAGGAGTAAAAAAATTAACCGCCATCAAGGTTATTACTCCCAAACCCAATCCTAAATACCAATAATCATTATTATTAAAAAAATTTAAACCAGCCTCTTTTAGAAAAAAATATAAAAGCAAGATATAAGAAAAAACACCTAATAAGCCTAATTTTAGCCAAATATCAAACCAACCCCACTCAAAAGCATAGGTTGAGTAAATTCCATCAGCCGAATGCTCCAAAACCCTAGGATCACTAGATACATATTCCAGCCTAGCCCCGAAACCTCGTCCTAATAAAAAATTAGCTGATAAATCATCTTTTATGACGTCCAATAAGGCCCATCGAGATGAAACAGCCAACTCGTCCGTTTTAACAATTTTAGCTCTCTCCGATAAAGACTCTAAATCAAAGTTAGCTATTGAATTGGGCCAAGGAAATTTTACCACTAAAAAAACCACAACAAATCCCAACAATAAACTACTTAATCCTAATAATAAAGTCTTAATCATGGCCTTAAAATTATACTTTTTCCACAAAAGAAACAACATAAAACCAAAAGACAAAACTCCAGCCAGCCAAAAACTACGAGAAAAACTTAAAATTAAACCCGAACTCAATAAAGATAAAAAAATTAATAACCAAACAATATTTTTTTTATTTTTAAGATTATTAAAAATTGGTAAAAATATTATCCAAGCCAATAATATAAAAATTTGTGACTGTAAAAAAACTCTATAGAAACCACCACTCATAGCCGTTATCTCTCCCAGTCGATAATCCCTAGTCCAATAATACAAATCGGAAATAATTGGAACCTGATGAGAAAATAAAAACAATAATAATAAAGATTTAAAGACTAAAAATAAAGTAGCGGCCACAAAAATATTAATAATATTTTGATAAAATATTTTTTTATTATCCTCAGACAAGGATGATAAAATATGCCATAAGGGAAAAATTAATAAAAAATATAACCAAGCATTAAAATCAAAAAAAGCATCACTAAAATTATTTTTTATAACTCCATAAACCAAACCAAAGACAATAAAAAACAATAAAATAAAAAAATATTTAAAATATGGCATTTTTAAATATCTTAACCACAGAGCTTGGCGATCCTTAATAAATTCTAAAACAAACCTACCCGCCCAAACAAGCATAATCACTGACCATAAAGCGATTCTCAAAGAAATTTTAAAATCTCCAGCTTCTAAAAAAAAGATATAACCCATGGAGTTAAAAAATAATTCCCCTAAAATTAAATAAAAAGACCATTTTAACCTATAAACAGATAAAATAAAGATTAAAATTACTAAAATAAAAAAAACAATTAGGTTAATAATGCTAAAATAAAAAGATAGAAAAGAAATTATTTCTAATAATAAAAAAATAGCAAATATCCAAAAAATTACTTTTCTTTCTTTTAAAATTGAAGATAATTTTATCATATTAAATTATGTTTTTTCTTAATTATTTCTACAGCTCGCTGATATTTTTTAACTACTGGCAAAAAAGGAAAGGCCTTGTAAGCAAAGGCTGGTAGCCAGGAACTAATTACTCCACCTGGCTTTATTTTAAATAAAGGATCATCTATAAAACCTCCTTGATGACCATTTTCTAACATCGTTAACCACAAATCCCAATCCTGTAATTTTTTAATATTTTCATCCCAACCACCGACCGGAAAAGTCTCCTTTCTGATTAAAGCCATGGTATGGATATAGGGCATTTTTTTTAAACGTTCAGCATCAAAGGGCCATAATTTAAATAATTTTTTACCCCAATAAAAAGAGGAGTAAGTATAGGCTATTGAATTATCAGCTTGTAAAAATTTCATCATTTTTTCTAAAGCATCTGAGCGTAAAACAGCATCGTCATCACAAAAAAATAAAAATCTTCCCTGAGCCTCCTTAAGTCCGCGATTTCTAGCAGCCGGCGCCCCTCTATTTTTCTGATTAAAAAAATAATAATTATTTTCTAATTTATTTTTTTCAGAAAATTTTTCAAAAACCGCCAAAGTATTGTCAGTAGAACCATCATTTACAATAATAACTTCAAAATCACGAAAAGTTTGTTTTTCAATACTTTTAATAGTGTCTAATAATGTTTTAGCCCCATTATAAACTGGAATAATAATTGAAATCATATTAATAATTTAAAAATCTATAAATATCTTGAACTTGCTTTTTCCAATCAAACTTAAATAAAACTCGATCTCTGCCCCACTCCCCCATTTTTAATCTTTTTTCTTCATTATTAAGTAAATATAAAATAGCTTCGGATATTTCGTCAACATCCTCTGGGTCAACCAATAAACCATTAACCCCATTTTCCACAGCGTCACCAACCCCGCCACTATCTCCAGCTATAACTGGCTTTTTAGCTAAATTAGCTTCTAAATAAACAATACCAAATCCTTCAAAATCACCGTTAATATTACGGGATGGCATTATAAAGATATCACATAAAGACAATAAAGCCCATTTTTCAGCCTCACTTACCTCTCCAATAAAACTAATATATTTCTCCCAATTATCTCCAAAATTATCGTAGGCAATCTTTTTAAGATATTCCAATTCTGGTCCTCTTCCAGCTATTAAATACATAATATTGCTATCAGAATTTTTTTTAATAATATCTTTTAAAGCTCTAATTACATAATCAAAGCCCTTACGCTTAACTAGCCTTCCTAAGCTAAATATAATTTGATGATTTTGTAAATTATTTTTAATTTTAATCTCCTCAACTAATTCTTCATTAAAATTAGAAAAATCCTTAGCGCCAGGATTAACTACAGAAATTTTAGAATAATTTTTTAAAAAATCAGAACATAGCTTGGCTGTGTAAGAATTAGCAGCAATAATTTTATCAGCTGACTTTAAAATAATTCTACTAATTATCCTCTTCCAAGAGTTCCTGGTAGCACAAGAAAAATCCATGCCATGTAAAATAACTGCATAACGAGTTTTTAAAATTTTAGAAACTAGATACATAGCAATTCCTAATGGCAAAACATGACCAACGATAACATAGTCAATTTTATTTTTTTTAATATAGTGATACAATTTAAATATAGATTTAGTCCATTTAAACAAGCCCCTTTTTCTCAATAATTCATGATTATTGTTATTTAAAATAAATAAATGCTCACTTGTTGGCCAATGATAAGCTAGGTTGGTATAATAATTAGCAATACCGCCTTTAAAAGGAAAATATTCTAAAGTAATCAATAAAAATCTCATATCTTTTGATTATTTTTCTTAAAAGAATTCAGCACATAGAAAATATCATCTTTTTTAATTCCACCTAATAAAAATAAAATTATAAAATAAAATATCATCGCTAAAAAACACAACAAAAATAAATTAATCAAATCTTTTAAAACAAAAATTACCACACCCATTAAAAGAGCGGCGAAAAATATTCTTAAAAAACTTAATAAATTATCTTTAATTTTATAATCAATTATTTTTTTACACTCTATTATTCCCAAAACAAACATCAAGGCGTTACTTAAAAATACTACCAAGGAAGCTCCAACGGCTTGAAATATCGGAATAAAGATAATATTTAAAACTATAGCTGATATTAAGGTTATTAACATGTTACGGGTATTTCTAGACTGACGATCGCAAGCGTTTAATAAAGAACCAATAGGAAAATTTATAAAAATAAAAATCAAGGACAAAATTGATATTCGAAGTGGCCAATTAGCCCCCTCATAACCCCCTTTAAATATAGATAAAATTTGATCCGACAACAAAAAAACAGCTACTGAAATTGGGACTGAAATTAAAAGCAAATAATCAATAGATCTCTTAAAGGCTATTTTTAATTGCTCTTTATTATTAAGCCAATAATAACTCATAGCCGGATACAGGGAAGCCACAAAGGCCATTGGCAAGAACTGTAAAGCAAAAATTATTTTAAAAGCTATTTGATAAATACCAACATAATAATCACCAGAAAAGAATGATAATAAAACCGAGTCTAAATAAGTATATAATCTCTGAAAAATTCCATAAAGAGCAAAGGGCAAACTTAATAATAATATTTTTTTAATAAAAATAAAATCCAAGGAAATTTTAAAAGAAACTTTCATTTTGAAACGCAAAACTATAAAAGAATAAATAAAATTAAAAATACTTGCTATAACTAAAGATAACATTATAATCCTTAAATCCATTTTTAATATTAAAAAAATCCATCCGGCTATCAAAACAATAGCCTGAAAAATAATAGAAGAAATACTCTCAAATTTTAAGTTATGAAACCCTCGAATAGATCCAAAAAAGGTCAAGGTAAAAGAATCTAATACCATGCAAATACTAGAAATATAAACTAATTGCTTACTCACAATATCATAATCTCCCAAAATATTAATAAAGAAAAAAACCGCCAAAATTGATAAAGAACCAGTAATAAATTTTAAACCTATAATATTTGATAATAATTTATGAGATTTTTCTAAACTCTTAGCTGTCTCCCTGATTAAATAATTTACCAACCCCAAATCAATGAAGATAGCAAAAATAGTAGTAAAAGAAATGGCAAAATAATATTTACCTAAACTCTCTGGGCCAATATTTCTAGCTAATAAGACAAAATAAAAAAAAGATAAAAACTTTTGTATTATCAAAGCGATAGTCAAATAAGATGTATTTTTAGCAATATTATTTATTTTCTTAAGATCCTCCATATTCTTAATAATTTTATATGTTTAAATTATAACATAAAAATAAATAAAACCAATATTTATATATTTAAAGCTGTTTAATTAATTTATGATAAATTTATCTAAAATTTAACAACAACTCAAATAAAATATTATAAAATAAAAATATCTTAATAATTAATCAAGCGAAAATATTTCGCTAATAAAAATTATGAAAATTTTAATCATCGAAGATGATAAGGAGATCGTAGAATTATTAAAAGAATCCTTAAAAAGAGAGTTATTTGTTGTCGATTATGCTTATAATGGCAAAGACGGGTTATTCTTATACCGAACCAATCATTATGACTTATTAATTGTCGATTATAATTTACCAGAAAAAAATGGAATAGAAGTAATTAAAGAAATAAAATCAGAAAATAAAAACATAAAAACTATAATTTTAACAGTTGACTCCACCCAAGAAACCAAAGAATTATTTTTTAATTTAGGGATAGATGATTATATAACTAAGCCCTTTATTTTCAAAGAATTTCTTTCTCGTGTAAAAGCGGTTATAAGGAGGCCAGCCATAGCCCAAAAAATAATTTACAAAATAGATGACTTAGTAGTCGATATGGACAAGCATTCCGTAATGAGAAATAAAAAAAGCATTTATTTAACCTTCAAAGAATTAATGCTTTTAGAATTCTTATTAAAAAATAGAGGTAAAGTTATCTCTCGCACTGTTTTAATGGAAAATATTTGGGATTTTAATGCTGATCCCTTTTCTAATACTGTTGAATCTCACATTTTAAAATTAAGAAGAAAACTTGACCCGCAAAGGAATAAAAGAGATTTGATCCATACCATTAAAGGCCGAGGATATAAACTAGATTTAAAGAAGTGGTAATTTTTAATTTTAAAATAAAGAAATTTTTTCAATAGCATCAATCTTCTTGCCCAAAAATATTTCTCCCAATTCTTTAAATTTTTCAGGATTATCAGTAGTAAAAAAAACACATTTTTTTTCTTTTTTATTAAGGACTGTTTCAATTTCCGGATGCTTTTGTAAATAATTTTTTAAACTATCACTAACAACTTTTCCGGGATCAAAAACTAAGCAATTTTTTTTCATTATCTTTTTAATATTTTTTAATAAAAAAGGATAGTGTGTGCAAGCTAAAACCAAAGCCTCAACCTGCTTGTTCTTAAGAGCGATTAAATATTTTTTTAATATCATCTTGGTTTCTGGCTTCTTTAGCCAACCTTCCTCTATTAAAGGCACTAACAAAGGGGTAGCTTTTTGAAATATTTCAATATCTGGATTTAATTCCCTAATTTCATCAGCATAAATATTAGAATTAATAGTGGCCTTAGTTCCAATTATCCCTACTTTTTTAATATTATCAATAGATGATATTTTTTCAGCAATTGGCCTAATAACTCCCAAAACTTTTAAATCTGGGTATTTTCTTGGCAAATATTCTTGTTGAATTCTCCTAAGAGCTTGAGCGGAAGCACTATTGCAAGCGATAATAACAAGCTTGCACCCCTTGGCCTGCAAAAAATCAATAGCTTTTTGACTATATTTATAAATAATTTCAGGAGATTTATTGCCATAAGGAACATTAGCATTATCTCCTAAATAAATATAATTATATTGCGGAAGGTCTATCAGAAAATGATGCAAAACTGTTAAACCTCCAACTCCTGAATCAAAAACTCCAATCATATATTAAGCTAATTTAAAATTATTAATAACTAAAACAAAACTATAACCCAAGAAATTAGCCGCCTTGCGACAAACAATCATCCTTTCATTAAAAATTTCAAAATACTCCATAGCTCCAGTAATCTTGGTATCAATTTTTAATCGCAAAACAATTTCTCTTTTAGCTTTATTTAACTTAAAGGAAGAATCAATTACTGAATAATTAACCCGATCATGAATATCACTTTTAATATTTTCGGGGCTTTTATCCTCAACTCGACTACGATGCACATCTGATTTATCAGCCAAAATTAAAATGGCTCCAATTTTATTAATAATTTCATATTTATTCTCATCATGATTAGCGATAGCCTGCATTATCTCTAAAACGCCCTTAGTATCATCAGAAACACCTAAAAAAAATTGAGAAAATAACATTGCTCCAGTATAGCAATGCTCTGTTCTTTGCAAAAAATTACCCATGTCATGACAATATCCAGCAATTGAGGCTAATTCCTGTTCCCTCTCATCCATTCCAATATTTTTAGCCAAACTCTTAGCCCGATCAGATACTACCCCAACATGACGAACTCCATGGTCAGTATAGCCTAAAAAACTTAGATATTGTTCTGATTTTTTTATACACTCTTTAACTCCTGGATGTTTTTTAACTTCTTCTAATTTTAACATAAATATAATAAATTAATTTTAACCTAATAAACCATGAGCCATACTCTCCTTAATACCAGCCCCAGTAATTGAAATAAAATCAACTTTGCCTTTAATTTTCTCAATACTGTCAGCACCTACGTAAGTCATGCCAGAAGCCAGTCCTCCAATTAATTTATTAACAATTGGAATAACTGAGCCTTTATATTCTATCATAGTCATTTCCCCTTCGACGTGAACTACTTCTTCTTTTTTCTTTCCATCTAATTCCATTTTTTTAACTGTAGCTAAATAGCTAGCCATCCCTCGATATTCTTTATATTTTTTACCATCTTTTTCAATAATTTTCCCAGGGGTCTCATCAGTTCCAGAAAATAAAGACCCTAACATTACAGTATCTGCTCCAGCTCCAATGGCCTTGGTAATATCACCGGATATCTTTATTCCACCATCAGCGCAAACAGGAACTCGCCCTTGAGCTGCTTCATAGACATCCATAATAGCAGTAATTTGCGGGACACCAGCCCCCGCCATAATTCTAGTAGTGCACATTGACCCCGGACCAATCCCAACCTTTAAAGCATCCGCTCCCTTGCTAATAAAATACTCAGCGGCATCCTTGGTGGCAATATTTCCTACAATAACATCAATTTGAGGATAATTTTTTTTAATATAATCTAAAGTTTTTCCCACCCTCTTAGAATGACCATGAGCTACATCCAAAACCAAAATATCAACTCCGACCTCATTTAAAGCTTTAGCCCTTTCTTCGAAATCTTTAACTCCAATAGCCGCGGCTGTTAAAAGTTTTTCCTTTTTTACTTCCATAATCTCCCGAGCTTGATTTTCAATAGTCATAAAACGATGCAAAATACCTAACCCACCCAAACGACCAATAGTAATAGCCATTTTACTTTCACAAACAGTGTCCATGTTAGCAACCAAAAAAGGAATATCTAAAAAATGATTTTTAGTAACCCTGGTTTGAAAAGAAACATCTTTACGTGATTCTACTCGATTATATTTTGGAACCATCAAAACATCATCAAAAGAATATCCTTGTCCAATAATTCTTGCCATATATTTTTTATTTAAAAAATTAATTTAACAACCAAATACTATAAGTTAAATAAGTAGCAAAGCTAACCCACAGAAAATAAGGCCATAGCAAAATTGAAGAAAATTTATTATTCTTCCACAATAAAACAATTAAAATTATAGTAGTAATATTTAAAACAATCATTTCTACGATTGACCAAAATATTAAACCCCAACCAAAAAATAAGGTACTCCAAAAAATATTTAAAACTCCGTTAATTATAAAAAATATCAAAATTGGTTGAAACCTAATTTCTTTACTCTCCTTATTTTTTCTAAGAAAAAATAAAACAGAAAAAACAGCCAAAATAAAAATTATAGTCCAAATTATCCCAATAAAAGAGCCGGGAGGAGTAAAGCTAGGTAAATTGATATTATTATACCAACCCATTCCCTTATTAGTTATTAAGCTACCGATAGCCGAAACCAAAAAGACAGAAATGATTGCTACGGCATATTTAATTCTATTTTTTATAAAATTGTTTTTCATAATTTTAAAATTACTTTTAAACTTTTATTATTATAACATTTTCTAAAAATAAAGTCATCGAGCTAAGAAAAGTCATCAGCAAAAAACTCATATCCCAATATTAAAGCCGGGGTTGATAAAAAATACCAAATAATAATATCATCTAACGGGAAAACTTCTCCCCAAATTTTTATAGGAAATAAATATTCTCCTGGCCAGAACCAACTTCCAATCTTGAGAGAAATTAATTCATAAACAAAAAAAATTATAGCAAAAAATAAAGTAGGAATTATAGTCTTTTTAATTAAGGAAGGCTTCTTAATAATAAACCAAGTCATCGGGATAATTAAAACTACTATAGCAATAGTAAAATAATTAGCCCCTATGATATTTTTATTATAAAAATATAAAGAAAATACAATTATTAAAAAAATAAAAAATAAGATAATCAAATACTTAAACTTTTTATTAATTTTTCCAGGACGATCATTGTTAATAAAATATTCATAAAAAGATAGACCCCAAAAAAAATTTAAAAAAGCAAATAACATGTTTTCCAGGGGAATAAGTCCAAATATTCTAGGAAAAACAGAAGACACATCCCAAACATCTTTTAATCTAGCCATTAATTCTACCGGAGGGGCAAACAATAACACAGTTATTAAAGAAAAAATTAAAACTCGAAATCGAGAGTTTTTTAACCAATAAAAATTTAAAATACTTGGTGGAAATAAAACTATGATAATAGAAATAATATAAATTGGTTGCCAATAATAAACTAAAATACAAGCTAAAATAACATAGGTTAATAAAAAAAATATCTTTATTTTCTTGTTTTTTTCCATATTATAAAATAATTTTACTTATAATATTTCCCAATAAATATGACAAAATTATTACAATAATAGCTATAAGAAGATGCTCTCCCACTACTCGATAAGGATTTCCTTTGCCTTGTTTACCAACTTGAAAACTCAAAACTGATAATAAAATTATTCCCCAAGCAATAGAAATAAAAGAAGAAGTTTTTAAACTAAAAAACAAGAAAGGAATAACAAAAGTTAAGGTAGATAAAAACTTAGACAAAAAAGTTATAATAGTTGCCTCCCAAACATGCCGAGATTTATTTTTTTTATCTGACTCTTCAGAAATATGAATTCCCAAAGAATCAGAAAAGGTATCAGCTAAAGCAATGATAAGTATTCCGCTAACAATCGCTAACTTTGAACCAGTTCCTGAATTAAGCCCCACCACTAACCCCATGGTTGTTATAACAGCTGAAGTCAAACCAAAGCTCAATCCCTTTTTATAAGATTTTTTCATATTTTTTTTGATTTTTTACGAGCTAAATTAGCAAAACGATGAGCCTCGTCTCTAGCTAGTAATAAAATATTTTTAATATTTAAAACTTTTTCCTTAAAACTATTAGTAGCTCGATCAGCAAAAATAATTTTATCTCCAGAAAACTTTGACAACCCCACAAAATTATTAATTTTATATTTTTCAAAAATAGGTCGCAAAAAATCAATTTGTGGTTTGCCCCCATCGATTAAAACTAAATCTGGACTTTTCCATTCTGGATGAGAAAATCTCCTAATCAAAACTTCCTCCAGGGCTCTCAAATCATCGCTCAAGAAAGAATTTTTAATCTTAAATAACCTATACTCCTCATTGATAGATTGACCAAAAGAATCAAAAACAACCATAGATCCATAGGCCTCTTTTCCAGAAAAGTGAGAAATATCATAAGCCTCAATCCTAGAAAAAGGACTAAAGGTTAAATTCATTTCTTTTCCCAGCAAAGAAACGTCCTGTAAGTGCTGAAAAGATTTGGCCTGCTGAGGATTTTCTTTAATTAATTTTTTTAATAATAATTCCCTTTTTCCCTGAAGTAATAAAATTATATTTTTAATATTCTTGTTATAATCTTTTTTGCTAATCAAACCCAAACAAGAACCAGGACAAAGACCAACCTGATAATCGAAACAGGCCTTTCCAGAATTGGGCTGACAAGTTCCATAAGGAAAAACTCTTCTTATTATTCTTAGAGCGTTTTTGATTAAAGAAAAAGATTGATAAGGACCAAAAACATAATTATCCTCCTCTGAATGTTTTATTAAATCCTTGCCCCTAATTATTAGAGGGGCAGGAAATTCTTTTTTAGGCATGATTATATAAATAAAAGAACGATCATCACGATCTTTAATGTTATACTTAGGCCAATATTTCTTTATATATTTAGCTTCTAAAATTATAGCCTCTAACAAAGTATTGGTTTCGATTGTCTTTATTTTTTTAGCAAGAGACACCATTTCTTTTATTCGAGAATCAACATTAGTCAAAAAGTATTGACTCAAGCGATTCTTAAGACTAGTAGCTCGCCCCACATATAGAACTTTACCCTTATTATCAAGCCAGAAATAAATACCTGGTTTGGCTGGTATATTTTTAATTGTCTCTTTTAGTTTATTCATACTAAAATTATAGCACTTCGGCTGATTTTCTCAAATAAAAAACCCCGACTTAATATCAGGGCTCATAATTATTCATTTTCTCCCCTTTCTATTCTAGGAATTATTAAAAAAAACAAAAACCCCAATATCAAAACAGAAGAAGACACCTTCATCGTTTGATGATTTACTGTCAAACCATTAGAGTTAAAGTAATAAGCAACAAAAAATAAGAAAAAGGCAAAGATAATAAACAATAAGAGTGGAACATATTTTTGTCGATTAGCCAAGGCTAATCCATATGCCATTAAAAAAATCGACGAAACCGTCATAGCAAAAAGATGATTTACACATCCGGCCCTAAAAAGAAAAAAGGCTGAAATAGCGGCTATTGCTCCCAATAAAATGAGAACTACACCCTTAACCATAATTCTGCCAAACATTAACTCGCTTTTGGCGTCATAAAAAACTTCTTTGCCAAAATATTTTTTATTAAATTCGGAAATCTCGTCCAACTCTATTTGAGCTTGACGAATATCATCTTCGGGAATAGGCGAGTTGTTTAAAACAAATCTCACCAAAATTACCAAAACAATTGGTAAAATGACAATAAATAAATCGAATACTTCCATGACTCTTATTTTCTAATTAAACATTTTAAAGAACTAAATAACAAAAAACTTTATCACGAACATTAAAAAAAGTCAACTACTTTAAATAATCTTTTAAATATTTACCAGTAATACTTTTTTCATTTCTAATCAAATCTTCGGGTTCGCCACTGGCCAATAAATATCCACCTTTCTCTCCTCCATCTGGACCTAAATCAATTAAATAATCCATCGACTTAAGCATATGCATATTATGCTCAATAACCACAACAGTATGTCCTTTTTCTACCAATTTATTTAAAACCTGAAGTAATAATTCAATATCACGATAATGAAGTCCAGTAGTTGGCTCGTCTAATAAATACAAGGTTTTTTGTCCCAAAACATAAGTTAACTCTTTGGCTATTTTAATCCTCTGAGCTTCACCTCCAGAGAGAGTGGTAGCACTCTGACCCAATTTAATATAGCCAAGACCAACCGATTTTAAAATATTTAATTTATCAGTAATATGATAATTTCCATCAAATAATTTTATACCCTCCTCGACACTTAAGTCCAAAACATCAGAAATATTATGCCCCTTATATTCAACTTGAAGAGTTTCTCGATTAAACCTTTTACCACGACAAACCTCGCACTCTACTAATACAGCTGGTAGAAAATGCATTTCTATTAAATTAAAACCGGCTCCCTGACAAGCTTCACAACGACCACCAGCCCGATTAAAAGAAAAACGAGATAAACTATAACCCCTTTCTTTAGCCTCTGGTAAAGCAGCAAAAAAATCTCTAATTGGCGTAAATATTCCCGTATAGGTAGCTGGATTAGACCTGGGAGTTCGACCAATTGGCGATTGATCAATAACCGAAACTTTATTTATATATTCGACTCCCTTAATATCAGCGACATCAATTAGCTTATTTTTTCCAGGATTATTCTTTATCTGTGCAATATTTTTATACAATACATCATACATCAAAGAAGACTTTCCACTACCCGACACTCCACAAAGACCAATCAATCTTCCTAGTGGTATTTCTATATTAATATTCTTTAAATTATTAGCCCTAGCCCCTTTTATATTAATAATTCCTTTGTTTTGCGATCTTCTTTTAGCAGGAACAATTATTTTTTTTCGACCACTAAGATAATCTAAGGTTAAAGACTTTTTGTTTTTATTATTAATTTTATCATTTTTGAGCAAATCTTTAGTACTACCGATAGCCACAATCTCACCACCATAAACCCCAGCCTCAGGCCCAATATCAACTAAATAGTCGGAATTAATAATGGTCTGCTCATCATGCTCTACTAAAATAACAGTATTTCCCTTATCTCTTAGAGATTTTAAAGTTTCAATCAACTTAAAAGTATCTCTTTCATGCAAACCAATGGTCGGTTCATCTAAAATATATAAAGTTCTGGATAATTGGGAGCCAATTTGAGAAGATAAGCGAATTCTTTGAGCCTCACCACCAGACAAAGTCTCAGCTTCCCTATTTAAAGTCAAATAACCCAGACCAACCTTATTTAAAAATTCCAATCTATCAATTATTTGCTGCATAACATTTGAGACAATATTTAAATCTCTATTGCTCAAATTTCCTAAAACTACTTCAAAAAAGGAACTAGCCCTCTCCAGTGACAAGGCGGTTACTTCAGCAATATTTTTATCACCAATTTTAACAGACAGGGCCTCCTCCCTGAGTCGCTTGCCCTGACATTGAGGACAAGCTTCATTAGCATAAAAGCCAATCTTTCCTAGACCTGAACAGGACGGACAAGCTCCGTGCGGAGAATTAAAAGAAAATAAGCGGGGCTCCATCTCAGGAAAAGCAAAGCTGTCATTGGGGCAAGTCCAATTAGAGGATAATAAAAACTCTTTTTTGTCCCCCAAGGAAACAAAAACAAGGCCGTTGCTATAAGCAATGGCATTCTCAATAGCCTCAAATAAGCGAGAATCATCACCAAACATTACTTTGTCAATAATTATATCAATATCGTGTTTTTTATTAGGACTTAATTTGATTTGGTCACGCAATGAATAAATCTGACCATCAATTCTAGCTTCTGAGTAACCTAAAGACAAATAATCATATAATAATTGATAATATTCCCCTTTTCTTCCTCTAATAACTGGGGAAATGATAGTTAAATATTTCGCTCCTGATTCTTTAGCTCGAGAAATAGAAATATCAACCATTTCCTCTAGGGTTAATTTTTGAATTTTATGGTTACATTTAGGACAATATACCTCTCCAATTCGAGCATACAAAACTCTCAAATAATCATAAATATCTGTTAAGGTTCCAACCGTCGAACGAGGATTATGTGACAAGGCCTTTTGATCAATAGAAATTGCTGGGGCCAAGCCAATTATTTCATCGACCTCGGCTGGTTTTTTTTGTCCAATAAATTGTCTCATATAGGGAGATAAGGACTCCACATAACGACGTTGGCCTTCGGCAAAAATAGTATCAAAGGCTAAGGAAGATTTACCAGAACCAGACACTCCAGTTATTACCGTTAATTCATTATGAGGTATTTCTAGGCTAATATCTTTTAAATTATGCATCCTAGCCCCCTTTATGATTATATTATTATTGTTGTTATTATTGTTGTTGTTATTATTATTCATATTATATAATTATATAAAAACACGCCAGAATTTGTTTCTGGGGTTTAAGATAATTTTAAGTTAAATTAATATTATCATCAGCTAATAATAAAATCAAGTAAAATTTAAAATAAATGCTTGACAATAATATTAATTAAAAACTATAATATAATATTATTAAAAAATAAATTTATATAATTATGAAAAAAAATATTCTTAAAAATATATTTTTTATTCTCTTTTTAGTTTTATTAATATTTTTTCCTTATAAAAATAGCCAAGCTCAAGAAATAAAAAACGATAATTCTACTAAAATAATATTTTTTGGCAGCCCTACTTGTCCCCATTGTTCAGCTGAAAAACAATTTCTAAAAGAATTAAAGAGAGATCATCCTAATTTAATAATTGAAGAGCATGATTTTTCACAAAATATTAATTTAGTTAATACTCTATACAAAGAACATCAAGTGCCTCAAAATCAACAAGGGTTAGTTCCGGTAACTTTTATAGAAGATAATTTTTTTATAGGGTTTAACGATTCAATAAAAAATAATATTACTAATAAAATTAAGGGAATAGAGAATGGCAAAAATGAAAAAAATATCAAGATTCCCTTTTTCGGAGAAGTTGATATCTATAAACTATCCTTACCAACCCTAGCTATTGTTCTAGGGATAGTTGATGGCTTCAATGTTTGCTCTCTGGGGGCTTTGATAATAATATTAGGATTGGTTATGGTTCTAGGATCCCGAAAAAGAATATTGTTTTTAGGTAGTGCTTTTTTATTGGTTACCGGAATAACTTATGGACTATTAATTTTTATGTGGCACCAATTTTTTTCAATTATTGCTCCCTACATAAAAAGCATGGAATTACTAATTGGAATATTATCAATCGCCGGAGGAGTTTACCTTATTAGAGAATATATTAAATCCAGAAAACAAGGAGCTGCTTGCAATTCCGGAGGAATTATCGCTAAATTATCGCCTAAGGTTGAAAAAATCTTCGCTAATAAGAAAAATATAGCTATTTTAGTGGGGGTGGTAATATTGTTTGCCGCCGCTGTTACTATAATAGAATTCCCTTGTTCAGCCTTTTTACCAGTTTTATTCGCTAGTATTTTAGTAGAAGCTAATTTATCTATGTCGTCAACAATTTCCTATATGTCATTATTTATATTATTCTATATGTTAGACGAAGTTATTATTTTCTTGATTGCCTTTTTTACTATGAGAATAAAAATAGTTTCACCTAAATTTATTAATATCTTCAACCTAATTGCGGCTTTAATATTTCTATTTTTAGGAAGTTTTTATTTATATCGAATTTTTATATAAATATAAATTCAAATAAACAAATAAAAAAAGAATTCTAATTACGGAATTCTTTTTTTATATACTATATTTATTTATTATTTTTTAGCATAACGCCCCTCACCCTGACGAGCCATCTTTAATTCGGAGTAAATCTTGTCAATTATTCTATTAATTTTATTAAGCCTCTCTCGACCATTTTTTTCTTCTAACGGTGTTTTATATAAAGAATTTTTTTTAATATTTTCTTTTAGTTTAGTAGAAAAATCAACTAAAGAATTTGTAATTAAATTAAAATCAATCGGTTTTTCACTTAATTTATCGAGAATATTATCAGAAAGATCAAATAAATCTTGATTTTTGTCAGAATCATCGCTATTTTTTCTATGCTCAATACTCTCTAAAAAATTATTAATAATAACCTCACTTATCTCTTTTTGATCTCTTAACTTCTCTATAGTGCTATTAATAAAATTTAATTTCTTCTTTTCTTCAATTTGTAAATTTTTACTCAACCTCTCCTCTTCAGACATCATCATTATCATTCTATTTGATAAAATTTCTACTGGGGTTGGTTCAATACCGAACTCATTTCTAATATCAATTATCTTTTGAGAAATTTCTCCACCCTCTTTAGAAATCTGTTCTTTTATTTTTTTTCTTTGCTCTTTACTTAAACCAACAGAAACCATTCTATCTTCTAAATCTTTGGCTTTATAATAATATTCTAATCTTTCTTCTTCTAAATCAGATATCTTTTCTTTTTTTTTCTTCTAGAGCTTTTATTTTTTCTTCTAAACTCAAACCTTCTAAAGGATCCTTTTCTCCTTCTTTATTTTCTGAATTTAAATTATCACTAAACTCCTTCGGAGCTTCTCTTTTTTCTCCACCAAAAATATTAAAACCTTTAAACATAATTTTAAAAAATTAATAATTATCAAAACTAATTAAATTATAATAACACAAAAACAATAAAATTGCAAGCTATTTGACTTCTTTTTCTGATATATCTAGAAAATCTTCAATTTTTTTTATAACTGTTTTAGGGTCAATTTTATGCTTTTTATTATATTCTAATTGCTTAGTACGCCTTCTCTCTACCTCTTTAACAGCATTCTTAATGGATCCAGTTATGTTGTCAGCATAAAGTATAATTTTACCAGAAACATTACGAGCCGCTCGACCCATAGTCTGAATAAGGGAGGTTTGACTACGCAAGAATCCTTCTCGATCAGCATCTAAGATGGCCACCAAAGAAACCTCGGGCAAATCTAATCCTTCTCTTAATAAGTTCACTCCTATTAAAATATCAAAAACACCTAAGCGAAAATCTTTTAGAATCTCTGTTCTAGCTAACGTTTTAGTATCAGAATGAATATAATTTGATTTAATATTGTTTTGCTTCAGATAAGCATCTAAATCTTCAGCTTGTTTTTTGGTTAGGGTGTTAATTATAACTCGTTCCCCTTTTTTAATAATTTTTTCTGATTCTAAAACGATATCATTAATTTGACTATAATTATTTTCTTTATTAAAAACTGGTCTAATTTCAATTTCGGGATCAATTAATCCAGTTGGTCTAATAACCTGCTCAATAATTTGTTTTGATTTTTCTAATTCAAATTTTCCAGGAGTTGCGGTAGTAAAGATGGCCTGACCAATTCTTTTTTCGAATTCAGAAAATTTTAAAGGACGATTGTCTAGAGCTGATGGTAATCGCCAACCATATTTTATAAGAGTTTCTTTTCTGCTATGATCTCCGGCATACATTCCGCCAATTTGTGGAATACCAATATGACTTTCGTCAACAATTAAAAGAAAATCTGGTCGACCATTCTCATCTTTTGGAAAATATTCCAATAAAGAATCCGGGGCCTCACCCGCCAATTTTCCAGTTAAATGACGAGAATAATTTTCAATGCCATGACAATATCCCAAACTTCTAAGCATTTCCATATCATAACGAACTCGACGCTCTAATCTTTCCGCTTCTAAATATAATTTATTCTTTTTAAAATATTTCAAACGATCTTTTAATTCTTCTTGAATACTTTTAATAGCCTGCTCAATTTGGGGCTTGGTAGAAATAAAATGTTTTGGAGGAAAAATAACAATTTCTGGTAAATGCTCTAAAATATTTTTGGTCAATTCATCGATGATGGTTAAATCAGAAACCAATTGATCTTTTAATTCTAAGCGATAAATAATATTTTCCGACATCGGACGAATTTCAAAAACATCACCCCGAACTCGGAATTGACCTCTTTTAACATTCCCCAAAGATCTTTCAAATTGCATTTTTATCAATTGAGAAATCAAATCAGCTCTAGTTATTGGCTTATCTTTTTCTAGATGAAGAGAGGCTTCCATATAGCTAACTGGAACACCTAAATTATATATACAAGAAACTGAGGCTACAATAATAACATCTCGGCGAGAAAGAAGAGCCGAGGTAGCTCCATGACGAAGGCGATCTATCTCTTCGTTAATCATGGCTTCTTTTTCTATATAAGTTCCAGAATTTGGCAAATAAGCCTCAGGCTGATAATAATCATAATAGGAAACAAAATAATGAACCGCATTATCAGGAAAAAAATTTTTATATTCTCTATACAACTGAGCTGCTAAAGATTTATTAGGAGCCATTACTAAAACTGGTTTATTAAAATCTTTAATAATATTAGCGATTGTAAAGGTTTTTCCTGATCCAGTAACACCAAGCAAGGTTTGGTAATCAAAACCCTTCTCCAGGCCATTTTGGAGCTTAGAAATGGCTTCCGGTTGATCACCGGCTGGCCGAAAGTCTGATTTTAGAGTAAATAATTTCTTAGACACAAATTTTAATAAAATATATGATAATTTTATATAATTATAGCATAAAAAAACTTAAATTCAATAAAAAAGAGCCGATTTGCCGACTCCTCATAATTTTTAACAAAAACCAATAATTAATGCTAAAAAAATTAACAATATTCCTAAACAGATCCTTCCTAAATATAATTTACCACCACCCCTTGTAGTAATAACAATGTCCCTAAAATAATTCATAAACATATCTTTTAAAAAGTACTATATTGTCTTTTTAACATATAGTTTAGATTTCGTCAAATAAAATTTAAAATTTAATAATGATATCTTTTCCCTTTCCTAATATTAACAGCTCGATAAATCTGCTCTATTAATATAACCTTAGCCATTTCGTGTAAAAATGTCATCTTAGACAAAGATAAGTTATTGTAACCCTTTAAAATATCAAAATCAAAGCCTAGAGATCCAGCAATAACAAAAATTATCGGACGATCAAGGCTAAAAATTTTTTTAGAGAAACCAATAGAATCATATTCCTGTCCGCTTTCTGACAATAAAAAAATCTCAGAATCTTTATTCTTTTGTAAAAATTCTAGAATTCTCTGACTTTCCTGTTTTTTTATAGCCAAAATATTCTTATCAGAAAAACTTTTAGCTGGAAGATCTATTAGCTCTAATCTAATATCAGAATTTAATCTTTTTTGATATTCTAAAATAGCCTCTCGATAATATTTTTCCTTAACACCTCCAATGCTCAAAATAATTATTTTTTTCATAATAATATCATACTATAATTATAATAAATTTAAAAACCTTGACTTTTTTCTAACAAAATGATAGAGTCACTTATCACATTAGTTCATTTAAACAAGATAGAAGTATGAAAAAAGTTGTTTCCGAAAAAACAAACCAAGAATGGTTTGATCCAGGTTTTATTGAAGCTCAAAAGTTGATCATTGAAAGCCGCATGGAGAAATATGGTAATTTGCAAAAATTTCGCCAAGAAATGAGAGAAAATGGTGCAGGATCTCATGGGATTAATTATCTCCTTTATAAAAACAATGAGGTATTACCCCAACTAAAAAAAGCTTTACAAAAAATAAAAGATGGGACTTATGGGGTCTGTGAAAAATGTGGTAAAAACATCGAGAAAAGAAGATTGGAATTAATTCCAGGGGCTCTCGTTTGCATGAACTGCATGTAAAAAAATGAATTAAAATTTGAAAAAGGTTCCAAGAGGAGCCTTTTTAATTTTTATTTTTTAAAATATTTTTAAATCTATCAGAAAAAACAAAAGCTCTCATAATATAAAAAAATTTATTTTCAGCTTTGTCCTCTTTTTTTTCTTTTTCTGTCATCATCTCTTCGGCAAAATATGTTCTAGGAATTCTAACAATAATAAATTCTAAATCCTTTAAACCAATTTCACCTGATAATATCCTCACTGAAACCCTATTTAAATCTCCTAGGTGCATCATTTTATCCTTAGCGTCTTCTAGAGTTAATTTATCACTTTTTTTATAATCAACCCCTATAACGGTTGATATAGGACCAGCTGAAGTAAAACCCTCTATAAAAGCATTGGCTATTCCACTAGTACCAGCAGGTCCGTGTGGCCAAATAGCACAATTAGCATATTTATCACCTCTTTCTCCCACAACCTTAGGATCAAAATTTAATTTTATATTATCTCCATTTACTAAATTAACAATTTTTTCAGGATCATCTTTTCGAACTGCTAGTTCCCTGGATCCATTTATATAATAATTATAAATCTCATTAATATCGCTAACCATTTCAGCTCCAGATAATTCTAAAAAATTAACTAAATCACTAAAAGTTTCCTGTGTCCTTTTTTTATACTCTTTCAAAAAGTCACTATCTTTGCACTTTTTTTTATTCTCTTTTAAAAACTTAAAATCATTCACAACAACATCCTTGTATCTCTCGATTTTTTCTTTTTCTAGAGAGTTTTTTTTAATTTTAAATTCTTTTACTGGATCTAAAATCATTTGTTCTTCTATCATATTTTTATAGTTAATTATAATAAAGAAAAAAGATAAGCTGCTAGCGATGGTAAAACTAAGTTGTCTAGGCCAAAAAATAAAGAAAATTCTACCAAGGTCAATAATAAAGCAATTATTAAATATAAATCTATATTATAGAAATCAACATTACTACGAAATAAAAATATCAAAAAAAGAGTAGAAAGCAAAAATATTAAAGAACCTTCTAAGCTTTTAGCCCCTCCCAATAATTTAATTCTATGAATTCCAAAAAGATCACCAAAAATATTAGCCAAGGAATCAGAAAAACCTAAAACCAAAACTCCAAACTGAAAGGCCCTAATATTTTCTGGCAAGAAAAAAATAGCTACCAACATTATCCCCAGAGGATAAAAAACTTCACCCCAGGAAACTCGCCTTACCCTATTAATAATTGGAAGGAAATTAAAAAATCTAGCTACCGAGAATATCAAAGCAAATAATAGGCTAATAAAGATTATTTGATTTAAAGAAAAAATATAAGGAAAAAAGAAAATAATAACCGCTGATAATATATGAATAATTTTTCTATTAAAATTATCAATTTTTTTAGCTAGAGCAATTTTTTTAAAGTTAAATATTTTATTTATAATCATATTTAAAAATTATTTTTCAAAAATCTTTTTCTTTCTACTTCATTAAACTTTTCAATGGCATATCTTAAGGTCGTCCGAGAAATTATCTTTCCATTATCAATTAAAAAGGCTTTTAATCTATCTTGGTCTCTCTTACCAGCCTCTCGAAGCATCCAGCCAACAGCCTTATGTATTAAATCATGTTGATCTTTTATCAATATCTGTGAAATTTTAAAAGTATCATCTAAGTCATTATTTTTTATAAAATAAAAAGTAGAAACTATTGAAATTCGACGAGACCACAAATTTTTAGAAATAGCCAAATTATAAAGAGTTTTTCTATCTCGAGAATACAAATAATTACCTAGAATATTATAACAACTAACATCAACTAAATCCCAATTATTAATATTTTTTATATTTTTTAAATAAAAAGCAACAATCTTTTTTTTATCACCAATACTAGCTAATTGATATTTTTTTATTAAAATAATTAAAGCCGAAAAACGAAATTCATGTATCTTGGAGTTTAAAAATTTTTGCAAATCTTCAAGAGGAAGGTCTAAAAAATCTTTTATTATTTTTCGTTGATCGACTACGCTAATGCCTAAAAAAATATCCCCCTCTCCATAATCACCCGGTCCGGTTTTGAAGTAGCGAGATAAAATTTTAGACTTTTTAGCATCTTTATTTTTCAATAATTTTTGTTCTAATTTTTTAGCTTGAGCCAACATAAAACTAAATTAATAATAAAGAGCAAATAAAAGTTTTTTTATTAAAATATAGAAACCTATTACAAATAAAAGAACCGATAAGGTCGGAAAAAAATCCTTCATAGCAACTAATTCTTATTTTTAAATAATAATTTATCTGATAAGTCATCTATTAATTTACCACGATTATCATTATCTAATATTTTATTAGAATCTAACGCATTAATCAAATTAATAATTTCTGAATAATCTTGAAACTCGGTCCCCTGCTCCCTTAATTCCATAACCTTATCAAATAATATTTTTAAATATCTATCCTCTAAGTTTTTAAAGGAAGAAATTTTTCCCATAGCACGATCTTGAGCAATAAATTCAATAGATAATTTTATAATCTGTTCAGATATATTTCTTTGATTTTCTTCAGAGCTTTCTAGGTTTAGATCCTTCAAAGCCTCGGTCACAGCCTTAGCTAACTTATTTTCAACTCTAGGAGTATTAAGTCGATAATTATTTTGATCTTCAATAATAGCATTAATAACCTGTCTAGACTTAGATAAACAAATTTTTTCTAAATTAGGATGATTAATTTCTTGATTAATTTGATGTTCAAAATTTTTCATTTTTAAAAAATTATTTATAAATTACATTAATCCTATTAGTTAACATAGGGGCTCTTTTTACAAAATTTGGCCAAAATCCCAATTCATAAGACTTTACATTATCAAGGCCGTCTAAATAAGCTCTGATTTGTTTTTCATTTAAATTAACTAAATGCTTTTTATTAATTAATCCATCCTCTCCCCCAGAAGTTGTTTTAGCAGAAAAATCAACTTTAACTTCGGCTAAAGATTTACTAGAATTAAAGCTTATTAAAGAATATTCTAAACTGTCAGTATCAACCTCAGAAAGATTTTGATCAAAATCTAATATAGCTAATTTTTGTTTAACAATTTTAATAACGTCATCGGGGCTAATGGTAATAATATTAACAACTGCTTTTATAGATCCATCGAAAGTGTCAACCTCTTCTCCGGCTTTATTACTAAATTCTATTTGAGCTCCATCCGAATCAACGCTAAAAATATTTTTTTGAGATAAATTGTTTTTATCACCAACTTGTTCCTGAGCCTTAACCATTAATTTTTCTTTCAATAAATTAGTAGCATCATCAATATCTTTTTGAGAAATTGATTTTTTAACTTCTTTTTTTAACTCAAAGCTTTCATAGCTTTCAGCATAAATCTTATCTTGTAATCCAGCCCACAAGCCGGGAATAGAAAACTTACTAGGAGCAATAGCCAGTTCTTGACTAGGCTCATCAGCATAAATTTCTACCTCCACCGAACCGCCGGCCGGAACATTAACGGTGTTTTTTAATCTAAAAAGCTTATCATCAGAACTTAATAATCTAGTGGTGGCCACTAAGGGTTGATTTTTTGAATATTCATTAATTATTTTTACTTTTCCCACAATTTCGCCACCCAAACTTTTTTCTTCACTACTATTAAAGGTTTCACTAACATCAAGCTCTACTCTATTAATAGAGGCTTTTACCGCTCTCTCTAAATTAACCTGACCATCATTAGAATAAGCATAAAAATTTAAATTATCATTAATAACCTCCTTATCAGTATAAGTAATTACATTTAATTTTGTTAGAGAAAAATAAGCAACAGCTAATAATAAAATAATTGTTAAAAAAGAAAAACGTAAAATCATTTTTCGATAATAGAAAACCTTTCCTCCAGAAATAGAATTGCCAACATCTCCTTTTGTATTAATACTTTTATTGTCTTCCGATTTCAAATCATCCAAATTAGTAGGCTCTTCTTTTATTTTTTCAGCCATTAATCGAAAAAACTCTTTTTTGGAATCTAAGGATTCATTGGCGGAAAATTCTTCACCTTTTGGAACGCTTTCTTCATCAAGGTCTACTTCATTAACAGGCAAATCTTTTTCAAATAATTTATCATCAGTTTTAATATCTTCAGACTCTTCTGAAAAATTATTTTGATCAAAATCATTTTTAAGTTCACTATAAACTTTAAGGCTTTCTAGACCTTCCTTAATGTTTTCTAATTCTTTCTTTTTTTGAGAATTATCAGGATTAATTGGAGGAGTTTTTAAAGGCATAAGATTATAATTCATCATCAAAAAAATTTAATGATAGGAATTGAATAAATTAATTATTTTCTATTATAATAACATTTTTTATTAAATTAAACAATATCAGCCAAGTCTTCTAACTCTTTTTTTAACTCATTTTTTAATTCTAAACAATTTTTAACTTGTAAATCAGACTTAATTAATTTTTCTCCGTCCGACAAGCTTATTTTAAAATATACCGAATCAGATCCAGGATAATTTTCTAATATTTTTTTAATAACAGAAAATTTTTCAGTTGAAACTTGACCAATTAAGGCAATCCCTAGCGATCTAGAATTTTTTAAATTGTTGATAGGAATCCCCGAAGAATTATTTTTATAATATCCCCCATTACCATTGTTGGGATTAAATCTTTTAGGGATTTTAATATTTTTAAAATCTTGAACTGTTTTTTCTAGATTATCTTCTTCTAATAAAATAGCTTTATTAACCAATAACTTGATCTCGCCATCTTTATTGGAAACATTAGCATTCATTAAAATAGTTTTTCCATCTTGCCACAAATCTAATGTTTCTTTTAAAACTTTAGGAAATACCAAAATTTCTACGAAAGAAACCCCATCTTCGATCTTAACAAATAACATATTTTCATTTTTTTTAGTAACAATTTTTTTAATTGAAGAAACCACCCCGGCAGTATAAATATCTTGATTTTTATAATCTTTTAAAGACGACAAAGGAATAATTGACTCAGACAAGCGAGGCCTAAAAACATTAAAAGGATGTTCAGAAATATAAAGACCTAATAATTCTTTCTCCCACTGCAACTTATCTTTATTATCAATATCCATCTTTTTTTCTAACTTAGGATGGTGAAAAATAGCCGAATCAGGAGTATCAGCAAATAAGCTAATTTGAGGACTATTTTTAGACTTATTAGCCTCTTTGCTAAAGTTTAACAAAACTTCTAAATTTTCTAATAATAAACCTCGATCTTCAAATTGATCAAAAGCGCCACACTTAATTAAACTTTCTAAAGATTTTTTATTTAAATCTTTGTCAACAATTCTTTCTAAAACTTCAAAAACACTGTTAAATCTACCATTATCTTTTCTTTCTCTAATAATTTCTTCAACAATATGTGATCCAACATTTTTAATGGCATTTAAACCAAACCTAATAGTTGTTATTTTTTCATCGGGGCTAACTATTTTATTATCTTTAGTTCCACTGGTTACTACTGTAAAAGAAGCAAAGGACTCATTAATGTCTGGGGGCATAATTTCTATTCCCATTTGACGACATTCTTCTATTTCAATAGCAATGCGATCAATATCGTTTTGATCAGCTGATAATAGAGCGGCCATAAATTCAGCCGGATAATGAGCCTTTAGGTAAGCAGTCTGATAACCAATTAAAGCATAACAAGCGGCATGTGATCTATTAAAACCATATCCCGCAAAAGGCTCAATAAAGGAAAAAACTTTTTCCGCTAAAGATTTTTCTACTCCATTATTAACACAGCCATTAATAAATTTTTCTTTTTGCTCAGCTAAAAGTTCGGGGATTTTTTTACCCATAGCCTTTCTCAATGTGTCAGCTTCACCTCGGCTAAAACCAGCTAACTCTCGAGAAATCTGCATAACCTGTTCTTGATAAACAGCCACCCCATAAGTTTTACTTAAAATTGGTTCTAATTTGGGATGTAGATAAGTCATTTGACGACCATGTTTTCCAGAAATAAAATCAGGGATCCATTCCATTGGCCCAGGACGATACAAGGCTACCATGGCGACAATATCTTCGAATTCACTAGGTCGGAGTTCTTTTAAATGACGTTTCATTCCACCAGACTCAAATTGAAATACTCCAGTAGTCTCGCCTTTTTTAAATAAATCTAAAGCCCCTTGATCATCTAAGGGAATCTCATCAATATTAATTTCTACTCCTCTGGTATTTTTTATAATCTTAACCGCTGATTCAATAATAGTTAAATTTTTTAAACCTAAAAAATCTATTTTAAGTAAACCCAAAGAATCAACTGGATTTAAAGAATATTGCGAAACTATACTCTTATCCGAAGAAGAAGCATATTGTAATGGTACATAATTAGTTAAAGGCTCCTTGGTTATTAGAATACCACAAGCGTGGGTAGAAGAATGGCGAGAAACTCCTTCTAATTTTTGAGCGAAATCTAAAATTCTTCGAGCAGCTGACTCCTTTCTGTAGATATCCTTAACTTCAACTAAATTTTCTAGAGCATCTTTAATCTTGTAATTCATTGG
>Ga0265293_10003556_pt1 | contig 28792 bp, 28 predicted proteins | sample Munlanlewell138R_FD_192505 | JGI IMG/M metagenome (GOLD analysis project Ga0265293, IMG submission 192505) | Leachate microbial communities from a municipal landfill in Southern Ontario, Canada - Leachate well 138R | ecosystem: Engineered > Solid waste > Landfill > Unclassified | place: Canada... | reverse complement strand
GCTCTACTCGTCGCCAGAACTCATCGCTCACCACCCAGGAATCAACGCGCTTTGCCAAGGTCTCGATCCAACGCCGCATCAACTACAGCTCGGATCGAGAGTTTAACTATTTACGGATAAGTTCTTAATTTCTGCATCCTGCGCCCTCACTTGGCCCAAGCGGGGGATAGGGGTATGTACATTTCCAGCCTGAATCATGCTCTGTGGTTCCACGACAAGCCGCAAGCCGATTGCTGGCTACATGTGAGTGCCAGCAGCGTTCATGCGGGGATGGGTCGTGGATTGGCGATTGCACAGTACCACAACGAGGCAGGGCGGCACATCGCTACTGCCACGCAGGACTGTCTGGTTGCCTACACCAATTGAGCTTGGTATCAGTTGCTGATGCCTGGACGGCGGTGACCGGCGGTGCGGGGGGCCACCTCTGGTCGGAGTCGCCAGTCAGGCCCGAACTCTGCCAGTGTGTGCGTCGGCATTACCGGCTCATGTTCGATGCCGCGTAGGCGCAACTCGTAGGCATCGAGGTAGGCGTGGCGCTGCTCTTCGTCGGTGTACTGAATCGACCAACCAACGAAGGGCGGCAAGACTTGTAAGCCGCTATACCCAAAAGTACCGTGCTGCAGGTGCCAGAGGATAACGTCGCGCTGACCCAGTAGACCGTCTGGCTCCATCATGTTGGGAAAGCAGCCAGTCGTGAAGGCCAGCATGGCCTTACGACCCTTGAGACCACCCTGGTCAAAGCGCTTGCCACCGGCTCCGTAGACGGTGCCATTCACGAAGACGCGATCAATCCAACCTTTCATGATCGCGGGCACCGAGAACCACCAAAGCGGAAACTGCAGGATCAGCAGATCGCAGGCGAGCAGCTTGTCGATCTCGGACTGGATGTCGGGCGTGAAAGTGTGACGCTGCGAGGCTTGCTTCTGTTCGCGGTCGTATTGCAGTGCATCGGGGAATCGACGTTCAAAGAAATCCTCTCCCGTTGCGACAGGATTGAACTTCATGGCGTACAGATCGGACACCACTACTTGGTGACCCTCCTCTTGCAGGGTGCTCACGGAGCGGTCGAGCAATGCGTTGCCAAAGGAGCGTGGCTCCGGGTGAGCATAGACGATAAAGACGTTCATGTAGGTGCCGTGAAAGTGGTTCTTGGTTCGAGAGGCAGTCAAATGGACCCGGCCAGCTCCGGCACGGCCTGGAACAGGTCGGCCTCCAGCCCGTAGTCGGCCACCGAGAAGATCGGTGCCTCCGGGTCCTTGTTGATCGCCACGATCACCTTGGAGTCCTTCATCCCCGCCAGGTGCTGGATCGCCCCCGAGATGCCCGCCGCGATGTACAGCTGCGGCGCCACGATCTTGCCCGTCTGCCCCACCTGCAGGTCGTTGGGCGCGTAGCCCGCGTCCACCGCCGCGCGGCTGGCCCCGATGGCCGCCCCCAGCTTGTCCGCCAGCGGCGTCATCACCTCCTGGAACTTCTCGCTCGAGCCCAGCGCCCGGCCACCGGAGACGATGATCTTGGCCGCCGTCAGCTCCGGGCGGTCGCTCTTGGCGATCTCGCTGCCCACGTAGGCGCTCTGGCCGCTGGCCTCGATGACTGCTGCAGCTTCCACCGGGGCGCTGCCGCCCTGGCCCGCCGCGTCAAAGCCCGTGGTGCGCACCGTGATCACCTGCTTGCCATCCACGCTCTGCACCGTGGCAATCGCGTTGCCCGCGTAGATCGGCCGCTCGAAGGTGTCGGCGCTGATGACCTTGGTGATGTCGCTGATCTGCGCCACATCCAGCCTGGCGGCCACGCGCGGGGCCACGTTCTTGCCGCTGGCCGTGGCCGGGAACAGGATGTGGCTGTAGTTACCGGCGATGGCCAGCACCTGCGCGGCCACGTTCTCGGCCAGCCCGTGCGCCAGGCCTTCGCCCTCGGCGTGGATCACCTTGGCCACGCCGGCGATCTTCGATGCGGCTTCGGCCGCTGCGCCCGCGTTGTGCCCGGCCACCAGCACGTGCACCTCAGCGCCAAGCTGCGCCGCGGCAGTGACGGTGTTGAGCGTGGCGCCCTTGATGGTCTGGTTGTCGTGTTCTGCGATGACAAGAGTGGTCATGACGGAAATTCCTTGAAGAAATCAGAGTCGGATGGAACGAGGTGTCAGATCACCTTGGCTTCGTTCTTGAGCTTGTCCACCAGCGTGGCCACGTCCGGCACCTTCACGCCGGCCTTGCGGCCCGCCGGCTCGCTGACCTTCAGCGTCTTCAGGCGCGGGCTCACATCCACCCCCAGATCCTCTGGCTTGACGGTGTCCAGTTGCTTTTTCTTGGCCTTCATGATGTTGGGCAGCGTCACGTAGCGCGGCTCGTTCAGGCGCAGGTCGGTGGTGATCACCGCCGGGATGCTCAGCGAGACCGTCTCCAGCCCACCGTCCACCTCGCGCGTGACGCTGACCTTGTCGCCCGCGACCTCGACCTTGGAGGCAAAGGTGCCCTGGGGCAGATCGGCCAGCGCCGCCAGCATCTGGCCCGTCTGGTTGGCGTCGTCATCAATGGCCTGCTTGCCCAGGATCACCAGCCCGGGCTGCTCCTTGTCCACCAGCGCCTTCAGCAGCTTGGCCACCGCCAGCGGCTGCAGCTCTTCGGTGGTTTCCACCAGGATAGCGCGGTCGGCGCCGATGGCCATGGCCGTGCGCAGCGTCTCCTGGCACTGCGTCACGCCGCAGGAGACCGCGATCACCTCCGTGGCCACGCCCTTTTCCTTCAGCCGCACCGCCTCTTCCACCGCAATCTCGTCGAACGGGTTCATGCTCATCTTCACGTTCGCTATGTCAACGCCGCTGCCGTCGCTCTTGACACGCACCTTCACGTTGTAGTCCACCACGCGCTTGACGGGGACGAGGACCTTCATATGTGATCTCCTCAGGAAGAAAATTGCAGATAAGACCGCGCACGGGCAAGCACGGGCGCATCGACCATGGCGCCTTCGAACTGAAAGGCGCCGGTTTGCTGTTCATCGGCTGCGGCGAGCACACGGCGCGCCCACTCCACCTGGGTGGTTGTCGGCCCCAGGGAAGCATTGACGGTTGTCACCTGGTTGGGATGGATGCAGAGCTTGCCGGTGAAGCCGAAGCGTTTGCTGCGCTGGGTGTCGGACTCCAGTTGCTCCATGTGCTGGAGCTCGACCGTGACACCGTCGACAGGGCCTGGAAGACCTGCTCGCCGTGAAGCCATGACGAAGGCGAGCCGCACGGCATCGAGTTCACGTTCATCGGTGCCGCATTGCAGGCCGAGATCGATCTGGAAGTCGAGGTGGCCGAACAGCAGGCGGGCGACTCCGGGCGCACGGGCGATCAGGTCTAGTGCGGCCAGGCCCTCGGCCGACTCGATAAGCGGTAGCAGTGGTACCCCGCTGGCGCGTTGTGCGAGCTCGCCAAGTGGTGTGGGCGATTCGCTCTTGGCCAGCACCACACCACCGAGCCCATCGCTGGTCAGTCTTTCGACCAGCGTGCAGTCCTCTTCGTGCCATGGGGTCGATGATGCATTCACGCGGATGGCCAGGCGCATGCGCGCTGCGGGCTCCAGATGCCGCCATTGCTCATGAAGTGCGGCGCGTGCGCCATGTTTGGCATCGGGGGCCACGGCATCCTCGAGATCGAGGATGACCATGTGTGCGCCACTGGCCAGTGCTTTTTCCAATCGATGAAGGCGGTCGGCAGGGAGGAAAAGGAAGCTGCCTGCGCGAGTGGCGATGGTGTTCATATAATATACCGACGTGACGGTCTATTATATGAATATTGGAGCCATCAAGGAAGCACCATGAAGGTATTGATCATGTTCGCCCATCCCGAGTCGGCGTCGTTTGTCACTCCCCGAGCGGCCGGCCATTGCCGTTCCATTCAAGTGTCCGAGTGATGAAAGAACCGATCATGGCCTCTTCTACTTTATTGGCGGACGGCGCAGAGTTTGATGCGCTATCGAGCCTGCTCCACTCCCGCTACAGTTGTCGTGCCTTCCTTCCGGAATCTGTCCCCCGCGAGACCATCGAGCGCATTCTGGCCGTCGCGCAGCGCACGGCGTCGTGGTGCAACGCACAGCCCTGGCGGCTCCATATTGCCAGTGGCGCCACCTTGGAGCGCCTGCGCGCCGCGTTGCAAGCCTGCGATGCGGCCATGACCGTCCCCGCGCCCGATCTGCCCTGGCCGCGCGAGTACCGTGGCGTGTACCAGGAGCGGCGCCGCGCGTGCGGGTGGGGCCTGTACGAAACGCTGGGTATCGCCAAGGGTGACCGGGAGGCCTCGGCACGGCAGGCGGCGCGCAACTTCGTCATGTTCGATGCGCCGCACGTGGCCATCATCACGAGCGACGAGGCGCTGGGAGTCTACGGCACCGTGGACTGCGGCGCCTACGTTGCCAACTTTCTGCTGGCGGCGCACAGCCTGGGTGTGGGCTCGGTGCCGCAGGCCGCCCTGGCCGCTTACCCCGAGGTGCTGCGCGAGGTCCTGGGCATCGGGGTGGACCGCACCATTGTCTGCGGCATCTCGTTTGGCTGGCCCGACGCCGAGCACCCGGCCAACCGCTTTCGTACCGAGCGCGCCGATGCGACTGGCAGCGTGACCTGGCTGGATTGAAGAGGGCCCGCATGGACGCCTCGTTGAAAAATTCGAGCATGCATCACCTGCCCTGGAACGAACGCAACATCGAACACTTGCTGGGGTTGACCGGGGTCGGGCCAGGCTGCTGGCGCACCCGCCACGGCGATGCGAACCTGAACGGCCGCTCATATGGCGGCCAGTTGCTGGCCCAGGCCTTCATGGCCGGGATGATGGATGTGCCCACCGACCGGGTTCCGACGATGATGCAGTTCCTGTTCCTGCAAGGTGCGATGCCACAGGAGGCGCTGGATCTGCGTGTCACTCCGCTGCAGGATGGCAAGCGCTTCAGTTCGCGCCATGTGCGTGGCTCGCAGGGAAACGGGCGCGTCATCCTGGACGCGCAGGTCACCTGCGCGCTGCCGCTGGAGGCGCCTTCGCACGACTCGCCCAGCAGCGCGCCGGCCGGCGAGCGGCCAGAGGACCTGGTGCCGTTTCATGACGTCGATCCCGCGCTGCTGCGCGGCATCCAGCGGCTGGGCGGCTATTCGGAGGACCACAAACCCAGCATCGAATTCCGCATCCCCGATCCGCAGCGCCAGCTTTCACCGGCCACCATGGACGGACGGTTCCGGTTCTGGATGCGGCCCGCGCAGGCGTTGTCCGACGATTCCCGCATACACGCGGCGGTTTTCGCCTATCTTTCGGACTGGTGGGTGAACTTCAGCGCGCTGGGCCTGCATTTGCGCGAGATGGGCGAGCGCCGGCTCTACATCGCGAGCCTGAACCACGCCATCTGGCTGCATCGTCCGTTCCGGGTGGACCAATGGCTGCACGTGGAGACGGTGAGTCCGGCGGGCGCTTCGGGCCGGGGTCTGTGCATCGGCTCGGTGCACGACTGCGAAGGGCGCTGGCTTGCGACCGTGACGCAGGAGTGCCTGATGGCCTACGCTGGCTGATCGGTATTCCGGCCTGGCAGGCCGGCACGGCCGCCAAGGGCGAAGGCGCCCTGCCTTTCAGACCTGCTCTTCGGGCAGATGAACGACGATGCCGTCGAGTTCGGAGGTCATGCGGATCTGGCAGCACAGGCGGCTGCCGTCGCGCAGATCGGGTACGCCCTCGAGCATGAAAACCTCTGTCTCCGAGCGCGGCGGCAGTTGCGCGGCCCAGGGCTGGTCCACATAACCGTGGCAGGTGGCGCAACTGCACGAGCCGCCGCAGTCGCCCAGGATGCCAGGGACCGCGTTGTCGAGCGCGACCTGCATCAGGCTCTTGTTCAGGGGAGCCTCTACCTGATAGGTGGCGCCAGTGTGATCGATGAAGACGACGGTGGGCATGTGCAGTTCTTTCCTTCGTGATGAACGGGACAATAGCAGTTGACATAGTCCGTCCCGTCGGTCTATTATTGCACCAACGATTTAAGTCAACAACCCTCTGGAGACATTTATGGACAACTGCGCCACCGTCCCGATCGCTCCCGTCGGGCCTGAGCCTGCCTGGGATCAGCTGATTCGCCCCTCGCAGGTGCATGGCTCGCTTTACACCGACCCTGCCGTGTATGAGGCGGAGTTGCGCAAGATCTGGTTTCGCACCTGGGTCTATGTGGGCCACGAAAGCGAGGTGCCGAACCCCAATGACTTCGTGATGAAGTCCATCGGCCCCGAACCGATCATCATGACCCGTGACAAATCGGGTGCCATCCATCTGCTGCACAACCGCTGCCCGCACAAGGGCAACCGCGTCTGCACGACGGAGCAGGGCAGTGCGCGCTCTTTTACCTGCCCGTACCATGGCTGGACGTTCGCCAACGACGGGGCTATCAAGGGAATTCCCTTCCCCTCCGGTTATGAAGGCATCGATCGCAGCGGATTGGGCCTGGGCAAGGTGGCGCGCGTGGCCAACTACCGTGGTTTCGTGTTCGGCTCCATGGCTGCCGAGGGGCAGAGTCTGGAAGAGCATCTGGGCGGGGCCAAATACGCGCTGGATGCGCTGTGCAATACCTCGCCCGAAGGCGAGGTCCAGATCACGGCCGGGTTCCTCAAGCACCAGGTCAAGGCGAACTGGAAGATCGTGATGGAGAACGAAACGGATGGCTACCATCCCTCGTTCGTGCATGCGTCCATCTTCGAGGTGGCGGAAAGCAAGATCGGCGAGCTTTACAGCGCCGAATCCACCGCAGTATCGCGTGACTATGGCAATGGGCATACCGAGAACGACCTGCGCCCCGAGTTCCGCAAGCGCGACGTGCCGCTGTCCTGGTTCGGCACGACGGCCGAAAAGCTGCCCGAATATGTCGCCAGGATGAACGCGGCCTATGGCGAAGAAAAGGCGCGCAAGATCATGATCGACGGCACGCCCCACGTCATGATTTTCCCCAACCTGTTCATCGCCGAGATCCAGATGTTCGTGATCCAGCCGGTGTCGGTGAACGAGACCGTGCAGCACGTGACGGCCCTGCAGTTCAAGGGCGCGCCTGACCTGAACCGCCGCATGCGCCAGCAAACCATGGGCTCTGTCGGCCCGGCCGGCTTCCTGCTGGCCGACGACGCGGCGATGTACGAGCGGACACATCAGGGGGTGCAGATGCAAAGCCCAGAGTGGAACTACATCGGACGGGGCGAGCGCCGGGAGAGGCGCGACGAGGATGGTTTCCTGATTGGCGACAACACCGACGAAGTGCCGACGCGCGGCATCTGGCGGCACTACAAATCTGTGATGGAGGCTGCGTAATGGCCATGACCCCGACCCAGCGCGCAACCCTAGAGGATGTGACGCAGTTCATTTATCGCGAAGCGCGGCTCCAGGACGAGCATCAATACGACGCCTGGGAAAGCCTGTGGGCGGATGACGGTGTCTACTGGGTGCCGGCCAACGGCGACGACATCGACCCTGAGCAGAAGATGTCGATCGTGTACGACAACCGATCGCGCATCGCCTTGCGCATCCGTCAGTACCACACCGGCAAACGCTTTGGCCAGACCCCTCAGTCGCGCCTGCGTCGTGTGGTGTCGAACGTGGAGGTCGTCGAGGACAACGGCAAAGAGGTTCGTGTCGCGGCCAATGCGATGTTGTTCGAGTCGCATCCGCGTGGCGACATCGTCTGGGCCTCGCGCAACGAGTACACGCTGCGTCGCGAGGGCGATGATTTCCGCATGGTGATCAAGAAAGTCGTGCTGGTGAACAACCAGTCAGCCCTGTACTCGATGGCTTTCTTGATCTGAGGAAACAGCAATGACGGATACGACACCTACGGTGCTGGTTGGCGAGGGGCCAGCCTTGTTGGCACTGCATGCCGACGGCGTGGCCCACATCCGGCTGAACCGGGCCGAATCGGCCAACGGCTTGAACATCGAGCTGCTCAAGGCATTGCACGAAGTCGTGATGCGCGTGCATGGCGACGGGCGCGTGCGCAGCGTGCTGATCACCGGCGAAGGCAAGAACTTCTGCGCTGGCGGCGATGTGCACACCTTCCTGTCCAAAGGCGCCGAGCTGCCGGACTACATCCGCGTGGCGACGAGCTACCTGCAGTTGGTGGCGGCGGGGCTGATTCGTCTGAACCCGCCCGTGGTTTGCGCCGTGCAGGGCTTCGCGGCCGGCGGTGGTGGCATGGGCCTGGTGTGCTCGGCCGATTTCGTCGTGGCCGGTGAATCGGCCAAGTTCCTGGCCGGCGCCACCCGCGTGGCCATGGTGCCGGATGCCGGTGTGTCGGTCACCCTTACGCAGCTGGTGGGCCTTCGCCGCGCGATGGAAATCCTGATGCTCAACCCGACGATCACGGCGGCCGAGGCCAAGGACATGGGCCTGGTCACCCGTGTGGTGGCGGACGACGCCCTTCAGCACGAAGCGCTGGCGCTGGCGCGACAACTGGCCGCCGGCGCGCCCGCGGCGCTGGCCAATACCAAGCGCCTGCTCTGGAACGGCATCGGGCAAGGCGTGGAAGCGGCAATGCCCGAAGAAAATCACGCGCAGGCGGTACTCTCGGGCATGGGCGATGCGCTGGAAGGCCTGGCGGCGGTGATCGACAAGCGCGCACCGCGCTTCACGGGGCGCTGATGTTGGCGACGGCATCTTCTACCCCTTTGGCGGGTCGGCGGGCCCTGGTCACGGGCGGTGCCAGTGGCATCGGCGCGGCCATCTGCGCACGCCTGGCGGCCGATGGTGCGAGCGTGGTCATTGCCGACTTGCAGCTCGACGTGGCCGCCCGTTTGGCGGCAGACACGGGAGGCGTGGCCGTGCGCCTGGACGTGACCGATTTCGACGCTGTCGCGGCGGCGGTACAGGCGCATGGTCCGTTCGACATCCTGGTCAACAGCGTGGGCGTGGATCAGCACGCCTTCTTCACGCAGACCGCGCCGGCTGACTGGCGCCGCCTGCTGGCCGTCAACCTGGAGTCGGTGCTGAACACCACGCACGCCGTGCTCGGGGCCATGCAGGCGGCCGGCTACGGCCGCATCATCAATATCGCGTCGGAGGCGGGTCGGCTCGGCTCGCGCGGGGGCTCGGTGTATGCGGCGGCCAAGGGCGGCGTGATCGCCTTCACCCGCTCCATCGCACGCGAGAACGGTCGCAAGGGCATCACGGCCAACGTCGTCGCGCCGGGCCCGATCGACACGCCGCTGCTGCGCCAAGCCGTGGCGCAGGAGGGCGACAAGATCATGGCGGCCATGACCGGCGCCACGCTCGCGGGGCGGCTCGGCACATCGGATGAGGTGGCGGCTGCCGTGGCCTTTCTGGCGTCCGAGGGTGCGGGCTATGTCACCGGCGAGGTGCTGGGCGTATCCGGCGGCATGGGGTGTGGCGCATGAAAAAACAAGACCCCCACGCTCCGCCGCTGCGCGGGTCGCTGCCCCCCGAGGGGGCTGATCCGGTTTGGGGCGGCCCGGCACCGGATCGTGCTGCCGTCGATGCCGTCATCGCACGTGTCAAGGCCGTCTATGGCCGCTGGCGGCGCGATACCACGGTGGCGCAGATGCGCGCCGACTGGGACCAGCTGTTCGGCGCGCCCGGCACGGCCGATGTACAGGATGTTGTTGCGACCCATGTGCCGTGCCAGTGGGTGACGGCGCCCGGTGTGGACACGGGGCGAACGGTCGTGTATTTCCACGGTGGTGGCTTCCAGGTGGGCTCGCTGGCCTCGCACCGCGAGCTGATGGCCTGCATTTCGGCGGCCAGTGGCGCGTGCGTGCTGGGCGTGGGCTATCGCCTGGCACCCGAACACCGCTATCCCGCTGCACTGGAAGACGCACTGGCCGCCTACGGCTGGCTGCGCGCGCAAGGCGTGGCGGCAGAACGAATCGCGGTCGCCGGTGACTCGGCGGGGGGCGGCCTGGGTTTGTCGCTGTTGCTGGCACTGCAGCGTCGTGGCGAGCTGATGCCCGCCGCCTACTGGGGCTTGTCCGCCTGGACCGACCTTACGGCCTCGGGCGAAAGCTACGAAACCCGCGCCACGCTCGACCCGATCCACCAGCGGCCCATGATCGCGGCCATGGCGCGCAACTACCTGGGCGGCACGGGCGACCCCAAGGACCCGCTGGCGTCGCCGCTGTTCGCGGCGCCCGACGAGCTCGCCGCATTGCCACCGATGTTGCTGCAGGTGGGCGAGCGCGAGACGGTCGTCAGCGATTCCGAGGCCTTCGTGCAGCGGGCGCGGGAGGCAGGTGCCACGGCCGAGCTGCAGGTGTGGCCCGGAATGATCCATGTGTTTCAGCAATTTCCTACCGTGCTGACCGAGGCGCGCGATGCGCTGGCAGACGGTGGGCGGTTTCTCTCGGCGCGCTTTGACGCCGCCTCTCACCGAAGGACAACGCCATGATAGGTATCACCGGATTCGGTGGCTATGTGCCACGCCTGCGCCTTTCGCGCCAAGCGGTCGCGCAGGCCAACGCCTGGTATGCGCCGCATTTTGCGGCGCGCAAGGGCACGCGTTCCATGGTCAACTGGGACGAGGACAGCATCACCATGGCCGTGGCCGCCGCGCGCGATTGCCTGGGCGCGGGCGAGGATCGCCGGCACGTGCGCAGCGTGTTGCTGGCGTCGGGCACGCTGCCGTTTGCCGAGCGTCTGAACGCTGGCGTGGTGGCCGGGGCGCTGACCCTGGACGACGACATCGACGCCATCGATCTGGGCGGTTCGCAGCGCGCGGCGCTGTCGGCGGTGACCCAGGCCGTGGCGCGCGTGCGTGCGGGTGGGGGCGATGTGCTGGTGCTGGCGGCAGAAGCGCGCAAGACGCTCGCGGCGAGCGCGCAAGAGCTCGAGTACGGCGATGCGGCCGCGGCCCTGCTGATCGGCCAGGACAAGGTGCTGGCCGAATTCCTGGGTGCTGGCACCCTGTCCGTCGATTTCGTCGACCACTTCCGTGCGGCGGGTGAGGACATCGACTATCACTGGGAAGAGCGTTGGGTGCGCGACGAGGGCATCTCCAAGCTGGTGCCACGTGCCGTGGCCGATGCGCTGCAGCAGGCCGGCGTGGCGCCGGCCGAGGTAGATCATTTGATTTTTCCATCGAGCTTCGCCAAGATGGACGCACAACTGGCCAAGGCCTGTGGCATCCGTGCCGAGGCGGTGGTTGATCCGTTGTTCGCTCAAATTGGCGACAGCGGCCTGCCGCACGCGTTGCTGGTGCTGGCGCACCTGCTTGAGCGCGCCGAGCCCGGCAAGGTGATCGTGCTGGCGCAGTTCGGCAGCGGTGCGCAGGCGCTGGTGTTCCGCACCACCGATGCCGTCGGCTCGTTCCGGCCGTCGCGCGGCGTGCACGAGTGGATCGCGCGTGGCGCCGAGGAGCGCAGCTACACCAAGTTCCTTGCCTTCAAGGGGCAGCTCCAGCTCGAGCGCGGCATGCGCGGCGAGCAGGACAAAAAGACCGCTCTGTCCACCGCCTGGCGCCACCGAACGGCGCTTTTGGGCCTGGTCGCCGGACGTTGCGAGGTCACGGGTAGCGTGCATTTTCCACCCTCGCGCCTGTCTTACGACCAGGGCAAGCCGCTGCAGGACACGCAGCGGCCCTACAAGCTGGCCGACCGGCCGGCGAAGATCCTGTCGTGGTCGGCCGAATACCTGTCCTACCACCCGGCGCCGCCCCACCACTACGGGCAGATCGACTTCGAGGGCGGTGGCCGCATCCTGATGGACTTCACCGACCTGGACGTGGGCGAGGTGGATGCCGGCTCGGCGATGGAGATGGTGTTCCGCATCAAGGACGTCGATGAGCGTCGCCAATTCACCCGCTATTTCTGGAAAGCCACCCCAGTGCGTGGCGCAAAGGCCTGAGGAGAACACCATGGCACAAGGTATCAAGGACAAGGTCGCCATCCTCGGCATGGGCTGCAGCAAGTTCGGTGAGCGCTGGGACGCCAGCCCCGAAGACCTCATGGTCGAGGCCTACAACGAAGCCATGGCCGATGCCGGCATCGCGCCCGAGCAGCTCGGGGCAGCCTGGTATTCGACCCACATGGACGATGTCGGCACGGGCCGCGGCGGCACGCCCATGGGCATCGCGCTGCGCCTGCCGAACATCGGCATCACGCGGGTCGAGAACTTCTGCGCCGGCGGCTCCGAGGCCGTGCGCGCCGCTGCCTATGCCGTGGCCGCAGGCGCCTGCGACATCGCGCTGGCACTGGGGGTGGAAAAACTCAAGGACACTGGCTACGGCGGGCTGCCGATGACGACGGTCGGCACCTACATTCCGCAGTGGTACCCGAACGCGGTGGCGCCAGCAAACTTCGCGCAACTTGCTTCCGCGTACCGCAGCCGCCACGGTGTCGATGCCGCCCTGCTCAAGCGCGCGATCGCGCATGTGTCGGTCAAGAGCCACGCCAACGGGGCCAAGAACCCCAAGGCCCACTTCCAGAAGGCGGTGAGCGAGGAGACCGTGCTCAAGGCGCCCATCATTGCCGAGCCGCTGGGGCTTTTCGACTGCGCGGGTGTCTCGGATGGTGCCGCCGCGGTCATCGTGACGACGCCCGAGATAGCGCGCAGCCTGGGCAAGCGTGACCTGGTCACGTTCAAGGCGCTGCAGGTGGCCGTGTCCAACGGCTGGGAGCTCCAGTCGAACGAGTGGGACGGCAGCTACGTGCACACGGCGCGCATTGCCGCGCAGCGGGCCTATGCGGAAGCCGGCATCACGAAGCCGCGCGAGCAGATCAGCATGACCGAGGTGCACGACTGCTTCTCGATCACCGAGCTGGTGACGATGGAGGACCTGGGCCTGTCGGACGTCGGCGGCGCGGTGAAAGACGTGCTCGACGGAGTTTTCGATGCGGACGGCAAGATTCCGTGCCAGATCGACGGCGGCCTCAAGTGCTTCGGTCACCCCATCGGCGCCAGCGGCATCCGCATGCTCTACGAGATGTACCTGCAGTTGCAGGGTCGGGCGGGGCCGCGCCAGTTGAGCAGTCCGACCATGGGGCTGACGCACAACCTCGGGGGTCAGCCTTCGCAGAACGTCTGCTCGGTGTCCATCGTGGGTCTGGAAGGCGCTTGACGCCAGCCGCGCGCCATCCATCTTCGATAAGAGAGCCATGACAACCGGTATCACGCAATCCCTCCATCGCGCGCTGCAGCAAAACCCCCAGCGCATCGCAACCATCGCCCAGGGGCGGCGCCAGACCTATGCCGAATTCGTCGGTCGCGTCAGGCGGCTTGCCGGCGCCATGCGTGGTCTTGGGGTCGAGAAAGGTGACCGGGTCGGCATCCTGTCACTCAACTCGGACCGCTACCTTGAGGTCATCATGGCGGTGTTCTGGCTGGGTGCGGCGATCAACCCGGCCAACACGCGCTGGAGTGCGAAGGAGCTGGCCTTCTCGTTCAACGACTGCGAGACCACGCTCCTGTTTGTCGACGATGCCCACATGCCCCGGATGGACGAGGTTCGGGCCGAGTCGCGCACGCTGCGCAAGATCGTCTATCTGGGCGACGATGCCTGCCCGGCGGACATGCTCGCCTATGAGCAACTGGTGGCGCAGGCCGACCCGGTGGACGATGTGCGTGCAGGCGGCGCGGACCTGGCGGCGGTGTTCTATACCGGTGGCACCACCGGCTTTCCCAAGGGGGTGATGATCTCGCACGAGGGGTTGATGGGTGCCGCATTGAATCGGCTGGCGATCGGTTATCCGGTGGGTCCGGTGTATCTGCATGCAGCACCCATCTTTCACCTGGCGGGCGCGTTGGGTGTGTGGTGGCAATTCATCGCAGGGGGCACGCACGTTTTGCTGCCCAGCTTCAACGCCCTGCAATTCATGGAGGCCGTGCAGAGCGAGCGCGTGACCGACACGCTGCTGGTGCCGACCATGATCCAGATGGTTCTGGACCACCCGGCGTACAGCAGCTTCGATCTGACGAGTCTGACGTTCATGGTGTATGGCGCCTCGCCCATCTCGGAAACGCTGCTCGATCGCCTGAGCAGCGCCTTGCCCCAGCTGTCGCTGATGCAGGGCTACGGCATGACCGAGCTGTCGGGCTGCGTGAGCTACCTGCCGCCTTATTACCACACGGCCGAAGGGCGCGCGCAGGGCAAACTGCGCTCCGCCGGGCGCGCGGCGGCGTTGGCCGAAATCAAGATTGTGGATATCGAAGGAAACGAAGTGCCGCGCGGCACGGTGGGTGAGATTGCTTCGAGCGGCATGTCGGCCATGCTGGGCTACTGGGGTCGTCCGGAGGACAACGCCAGGACCTTGCGGGACGGCTGGGTGTATTCCGGCGATGGCGCCTACATGGATGACGAGGGTTTCATCTTCATCGTGGACCGCATGAAGGACATGGTGGTCAGCGGTGGCGAGAACGTGTATTCGGCAGAAGTTGAAAACGCCATTCTCAAGCACCCCGCCATTGCGACGTGTGCCGTGATTGGCATCCCGAGCGACAGGTGGGGTGAGAGCGTGCACGCTGTGGTGGTGCTCAAGCCGGACCAGAGCGTGTCGGAAGCGGAGCTGATCGCGCACTGCAAGCACCTGATCGCCAACTACAAGTGCCCGCGCAGTGTCGAAGTGCGCACCGAGCTACCCCTGTCCGGCGCTGGAAAGATCCAGAAGAACAGGCTGCGCGAACCCTACTGGGCTGACCGTAGCCGTCGGGTGGCCTAAGCCCCCTTTCCAACTTGGACGATGGACTTATGACAAACCTCGCGAATTCCCATTCGGTGGTACTGATGGATCGACCGGTGCCCCATGTGGCGCGCCTGCTGATCAACCGGCCGGACAAGCGCAATGCCATCGACTTCGATGTGCGAGAGCAACTGACCCGGAAGATCCAGGCCTTGCAAATCGATGGCGTCACCCGAGCCCTCGTGATCGGCGGGGTGGGTGGTGTGTTTTCTGCAGGAGGCGATGTGCCCAGCATGCTCGGCCTGACCGAGGCGCAGGCGCGCGATCGCATGCAGCATATCCACGTGCTGTGCCGGCTCGTAGCCAGCGCGCGTTTTCCGGTGGTCAGCGCCATGGAAGGCTTCGCAGCCGGCGCCGTGGTCGGCCTGGCATTGCTGGGTGACCGTATCGTGGGCGGGCCTGGTACCCGGGTGATGTTCCCCTTTCTGCGCCTGGGTCTGGCGCCGGACTGGGGGCAGTTGCTCACACTGCCGCGTCGGGTCGGCATCGGCGCCGCGCGCCGCATCCTGACCAATGGCAAGACAGTAGATGGCGAGGAGGCGCACCGCCTTGGGCTGTTGGACGTACTGGTGCCCGACGAGCAGGTGATGGATACGGCGGTTCAGCAGGCGCTGGAACTCGCCCGCCTGCCACAGGACGCGTTCAGCCGAATGAAGCAGCGCCTTAATGAGGTGTCGGGCTCCCTGGCCGAAGAACTGACCCGGGAGGAGAACGACCAGGCCGTGTGCCTGCTCGGCGATGAATTCAAGGAAGGTTACGCGGCATTCAGCGAGAAGCGAGCACCGGACTTTCTGCCCACAGGAGATCCTCAATGACGGCACCATCGAGCGACGCGCCCGTGTTGGTGCACCGTGAAGGCGCCGTGGGCGTCGTCACCTTGAACCGGCCCGATAAGCGCAATGCGCTGGACCTGACCATGCGCGCCGCGATCGCTCAGGCCGTGGCGACGCTGGACGCTGAGGCGGCGGCCCGGGCCATCGTGATCACGGGTGGTGACGCGGTGTTCGCGGCCGGGGCTGACCTCAACCTGCTGGTGGACAAGGGTGCCCAGGATGTCGCGGACATTGACCTCGGCCAATTCTGGGCGCCGGTGGCGAACAGTCGCAAGCCGGTGATTGCCGCCGTGAGCGGCTTCGCGCTCGGCGCGGGCTGTGAGCTGGCCATGATGTGTGACTTCATCGTCGCCGACGCGAGCGCGCGCCTGGGCCAGCCCGAGCTGGCCGTGGGCATCATGCCTGGCGCCGGTGGCACGCAGCGGCTGGTGCGCACGGTGGGCAAGCAGGTCGCCAGCCTGATGTTGCTGACCGGTGAGCAACTGAGCGGCGAGCGCGCCTTCCAGCTCGGTCTGGTGGCCGAGCTCGCACCGGCCGGAGAAACGCTGGCCCGCGCCCTGGAACTGGCCAAGAAGGCAGCGCGCATGCCCCCGAAGGCGGTCGCGGCCACCCGGCGTGCGCTGCGCCAGGGCGCCGACCTGCCCCTGGACGCCGCGCTGGCGCTGGAGAACCGCGAGTTCCTGCTGCTCTTCGACACCGTCGACAAGACCGAAGGGATGCAGGCCTTCCTCGACAAACGCAAGCCCGAGTTCAAGGGCGAATGAATATGGCAGACAAGATCACGATCGGCGTCGTCGGCGCCGGCACCATGGGGCGCGGCATCGTCCAGTTGTTCGCGCAGGCGGGGCACCCGGTGCGCTGCCACGACGCGCAGCCCGGCGCCGCCGCCAAGGCGGTCGACTACGTGGACGGCATGTTCGCACGCGCGGTGGAAAAAGGCCGCATGGCCGCCGCCGAGCATGCCGCGGCGCGCGAGCGCCTCAAGGCCTGTGAAAGCCTGGCCGACCTGGCGGACTGCGGGCTGGTGATCGAGGCCATCGTGGAGGATCTGGACGTCAAGCGTGCACTGTTCCGCGAGCTCGAAGGCCTGATCGGTGAGAGCGCCATTCTTGCGAGCAACACCTCATCGCTCACGGTGGCCGAGATTGCAGCTGCCTGCCAGCGGCCACAGCGCGTGGCGGGCCTGCATTTCTTCAACCCCGTGCCGCTGATGAAGGTGGCCGAGGTCATCGCGGCCGTGCGCACCGAGCCCGCCGTGGTGCGGCGCCTGCGTGAACTCACCGAGGGGGCCGGCCACCGCGCCGTGGTCACGGCCGACCAGCCGGGCTTCCTCATCAACCACGCGGGGCGTGGTCTCTACACCGAGGGCCTGCGCATCGTGGAAGAGCAGGTGGCCACGCCGGCCGACGTGGACGACGTGCTGCGCGAGGCGCTGGGTTTTCGCATGGGCCCCTTCGAGCTGCTGGACCTGACGGGCCTGGATGTGTCCTCGCGCGTGATGACCTCGATCTACGAGCAGTTTCAACAGGAGCCGCGGTTTCGGCCCTCGTCCCTGGTGGCGCCGCGCGTGGCCGCCGGCCTGTTCGGCCGCAAGAGTGGCGAGGGCTGGTACCGCTATGTCGAGGGCCAGCAGCAAAAGCCGTCCGCGAAGCCCGTGCCGCCGCTGCCCGAGGCGCTCGCCGTGTGGGTGGACCCGCAGGCCAGCGGTGCTGCTGGCTTGCGCGAACTTGTGTCGGCCGCCGGCGTGCGCCTGGCCGATGACGCGGCCAGTGCCGACCTTGCCATCGTGCAGCCCTGGGGTCAGGACGCCACCAGCGCCGCGCTGGCGCTGGGGCTGGACGCCACGCGCTGCGTCGCCGTGGACCCGCTGCCGCCGCTCGCGCTGCGTCGTACGCTGATGCTCACGGCCGTGACCAGCACCGCAGCGCGCGACGCCGCGCACGCGCTGCTCGCCCAGGACGGCACGCCCGTGACCTTGATCAACGACAGCCCCGGTTTCATCGCCCAGCGCGTGATGGCCACCATCGTCAACATTGCCGCCAACATCGCGCAGCGCGGCATCGCCAGCGTGGCCGATCTGGAAGACGCCGTTCGCCTGGGTCTGGGTTATCCGCAGGGGCCACTGGGTTGGGGCGACCGGCTCGGCGCTGGCCGGATGCTGGAGATCCTGCGCGCCCAGCTCGCTGCCACGGGCGATCCGCGCTACCGCCCCAGCGCCTGGCTCGTGCGCCGCGTGGCACTGGGCTTGCCGCTGACCACGGCAGAGGCCACGCGATGAACGTGCCCATCGACATCGACCACTTGCGCCAGTGGGTCGGCCGCAGCGAAACCCGCGAGCAGCACCTCGACCCCTTTCCGGCGCGCGCGCTGGCGGGCCTGCTTGACCGCGCCGACGCGCCTGGCGAGGGAGACGCGCTGCCATTGCCCTGGCACTGGCTCTACTTCCTTGATGCACCCAGCCGTGAGGGCACGGGCGTGGATGGGCACCCCAAGCGCGGGGGCTTTCTGCCGCCTGTGCCGCTGCCGCGCCGCATGTGGGCGGCGGGTGAGATCACGCTGCACGAACCCTTGCGCCTGGGCCGCGCCGCGCGCAAGACCTCCACCGTGCGCAGCGTGGAACTCAAGCAGGGCAAGGCTGGCGCGCTGGTTTTCGTGACCGTGGCGCACGAGCTGGAACAAGGCGGCCAGCCGTGCCTGAGCGAACTGCAGCACATCGTTTACCGCGAAGCACCCACCGCGCCCGCGCCGCTGCCGCCCGGAGAGCCCGCGTCCACCGACGCTGGCTGGTCGCGCGCCGTATCGCCCGACCCGGTGATGCTGTTTCGCTTCTCCGCGCTCACCTACAACGGCCACCGCATCCACTACGACCGCGACTATGCCACGCGCGAGGAGTTCTACCCCGCGCTGGTGGTGCACGGCCCGCTGCTGGCCACGCTGCTGTTGGACTTGCTGGCGCGCGAGGGCCACGCAGCGGCCCCGCCCGCCCACTTCAGCTTCCGGGCTCAGCGCCCGGCCTTCGATACCGAGCCTTTGACGCTCTTCGGCCGCCAGGAGGCCGAGGGTGCGGCGCTTTGGACCACAGATGCCGCCGGCATGGTTGGCATGACCGCATTCGCACGCTACCGGTGACCACGAAACAAGACCCATCTCAACCAGGAGACGACATGACTTCATCCACGAACACATCCCAAAGCTACGACGTCATCGTGATCGGTGCCGGCGCGGGCGGCATGAGTGCTGCCGCCCATCTGGTGGCCGCTGGCAGAAAGGTATTGCTGGTCGAATCGCAGGACCGGCTCGGCGGCCGCGCATCCAGCGAAGAAATCGACGGCTTTATCGTCAACCGTGGTGCCATCGCCATCGAGCGCGGCAGCAGCTTCGAGCAGACCTTCGACCTGCTGGGCGTTCCACTGGACGTGCGCGAGCCTCAGCCGGCCACCGTGTTCCGCATCGACGGCAAGATCATCGACCCCAGCAAGGGCGGAGGCTGGAACCTGATCCTCGGTGGTCTGACCAAGGCGGCGGCGAAGATTGGCGCGAGCTTCGGTGATGTTCGCAAAGGCAATGCCGAGCTGCCCGAGGAGGCCCTGTCCACAGAGGATTGGCTGAAGAAGTTCACCAAGAACCAGACAGTGCATCGCCTGTTCCGCAACTTCTGCGCGGCGATCTGGGCAGCCAATGCGGATGAGTTGCCGGCACGTGCCTTCCTGACCTACTTCGCCTTCAAGGGTGCGTTCAAGCGATTCGGTTTTTGCCCGCGCGGCACCATTGGTCTGTGGAACGACCTGGGCGATGGCATTCGCGCCAAAGGTGGTGAGATCTGGCTCAATGCGCCGGTGAGCAGAATCCACGTCACCGAAGGGCGTGCGACCGGCATAGAGGTGCTGCGCGAGGGCGTGGCGCATCGCATTGACGCAAAGGTAGTGATCAGCAACGTCGGTCCGGCCGCTACGATCAAGCTGGCCGGCGAGGATGCACTGGGCGAGGCCTATGTGTCGAAGGCGCGTCGCGTGTTGCGCCCGGCTGCGAACATCGTGGTGAACTTCGCGACACAGCAGCGCCTGATCGACCAGCCGGGCCTCATCACCTTCGCCAACACCGAGCGGCTGTGCAACATGGGCGAACTCACCGCCATGTGCCCTGAGATGGCGCCGCCGGGCTGGCACCTGTACGTGGCCTACGTGGTGCCCAAGCCGGCGCTGGGCGATTTCGATGAAAAGGCCGAGACGGAGCTGGGCTTGCAGGACCTGCGCAACGAGTTCCCCGGCTTCGCCGATGCGAAGATCCTGTCCATCCGCGTGATGCGCGACGAGTGGCCCGCCCAGCGCTCCTGCGCTGGCTACGACTTGCCGCAGGAAACACCGCTGCCCAATCTCTGGAATGTGGGCGATGCCGTCAAGGACTACGGCGGCGGTGGCACGCAGGCCTGCGTCGATACCGGTCGCGAAGCGGCGCACAAGGCCCTGGCCATATTGGGCGTGGGCGCTGTCGCATGAGCGCGCATGCAGGTCATGACCTGCGGCAGCAGGTCGAGGCGGCGGTGGCTATGCTGGCGCGCATGCGCGAGGCTTTCGAGGCCGGTGTATTGGCGCTAGCTCAGCGCTGTCTGGATGGCGGGCGCCTGCATACGGGGCGACTTGACGAGCATCAGGTCGCCAGCTATGAAATCGCATGGGCTGGCGCCGAGTTGCTGGCGGCAGAGACCGGCATGGCGGCGCTGATGCCCGAGGAGGCACCGTTGCAGGTTCAGCTGGCGCTGGTATTCGCCGTTGACTCGATGGTGTCACTACTGGAGCGGATGGACACCATCTATGCTGAAGCAGGACTGGATGCGGGGCGCGTGGATGCCCTGCGTGCTGACCAGACATGGCGCGACTTGCGGCGCAGCGCTGGCGGTGCCAAGGCGTTGCAGGCCACGGGCCGTAGCGTCATCGAGGCGCAGGGCCTGGTGGGTGAGGTAGCGCTGGACGAGCAGCATGCCCTGGCCCAGGATGCCTTCAGACGCTTTGCCGAGGAAGTCGTGATGCCCCAGGCCGAAGCCATTCATCGCCACGATTTGACGGTGCCCGAATCGTTGCTGCAGCCCATGCGTGACATGGGTGTGTTCGGCTTGGCGATCCCCGAGCAGTACGGCGGCAGCGCGCCCAATGACCGCGAGGACACACTGCTGATGGTGGTGGTTACCGAGGCTTTGTCCGAGGGCTCGCTGGCTGCGGCAGGCAGCCTGATTACACGCCCTGAGATCCTCACGCGCGCCTTGCTGGCTGGTGGCACGGAGGCGCAAAAGGCGCACTGGTTGCCGCGGCTGGCTGCCGGCGATCCGCTGTGCGCCATCGCGATGACGGAGCCGGACTATGGCTCCGATCTCGCCAGCTGTCAGCTCAAGGGCACACGGGTGAAAGGTGGCTGGCTGCTCAACGGTGCCAAGACCTGGTGCACTTTCGCTGGAAAGGCCGGCGTGCTGATGGTGGTGACACGTACTGACCCGGACCGCTCCCTGGGCCACAAGGGGCTGTCGGTGCTGTTGGCAGAGAAGCCGGTATCCGAGGGACACGAGTTCGAGGCTGTGCAGGAAGGAGGCGGGCGACTCAGTGGCCGCGCCATCCCCACCATCGGCTACCGGGGCATGCATTCTTTCGACCTCTCTTTCCAGGACTACTTCGTGCCCGACGCCAACGTGGTCGGTGGCGAAGCCGGCCTGGGCAAGGGCTTCTACTACACGCTCGCAGGCATGGTCGGCGGGCGCATGCAGACCTCGGCGCGCGCCTGCGGCGTGATGCGCGCGGCCCTGCGCGCAGCCGTGCGCTACACGCAGGACCGCAAGGTCTTCGGTGCGCCGCTGGCCGAGTTCGCGCTCACGCAGGCCAAGCTCGCCCGCATGGGGGCACGCCTGGCGGCTTGCCGGCGCCTGGCCTATACCGTTGCCGCTATCGTGGACACCGGCAACGGCCGCATGGAGGCCAGTCTGGTCAAGCTGCTGGCCTGCCGTTCGGCCGAAATTGTCACGCGCGAGGCACTGCAGTTGCACGGTGGCATGGGCTACGCGGAAGAGACTCCTGTGAGTCGCTACTTCGTTGATGCGCGTGTGCTGTCGATCTTCGAGGGCGCCGAGGAAACCCTCGCGCTTAAGGTGGTGTCGCGCAGCCTGATGGAGCGTGCTCTCGGTATGGTACCGGCGGGAGGCTGAAATGACGCAGACAGGCATTCTGTCGGGCATGCGTGTGGTGGAGGCCGCGGCCTTCGTGGCCGCGCCGCTGGGGGGCATGACGCTGGCGCAGATGGGCGCCGACGTGATCCGTATCGATACCTTGGGCGGCGGGCTGGACTACCGGCGTTGGCCGGTGACACAGGACAACACCAGCCTGTTCTGGTGCGGCCTCAACAAGTCCAAGCGCTCGGTGGCGTTGGACCTGTCGTCGCCCGAAGGCCGCGAGATCGCCATGGCCATCATCAGCGCACCGGGTGATGACGCGGGTCTGTTTCTCACCAATTTTCCGCCGCGCGGCTGGCTGGATCATGACGGACTGAAAGCGCGGCGCCCCGATCTGATCCAGCTCACGCTGATGGGCGATCGCCATGGTGGCTCAGCGGTGGACTACACTGTCAACGCCCGTCTTGGTCTGCCCTACATGACCGGCCCGGTGGACGCGCAGGGTGCGGTCAACAACGTGCTGCCGGCCTGGGACCTGATCACGGGCCAGATGGTTGCCGTCGGCCTGCTGGCCGCCGAAAGGCATCGCCAGCGCACCGGGCAGGGCCAGCACGTCAAGCTGGCACTGGAAGACGTGGGATTGGCCGTGATGCAGCATCTGGGCTTCATCGCCGAGGCGCAGCAGGGGCAACCTCGCGAACGTCACGGCAATGCCTTGTTCGGTGCTTTCGGTCAGGATTTCCTGAGTGCCGACGGTGAGCGGGTGATGGTGGTTGGTCTCACGCTCAAGCAATGGACCTCGCTGGTCGAGGCCACGCAGAGCACCGAGGCGATGGCTGCCCTGGGGGAGCGCCTGGGTCTGGACCTGAAGCAGGAGGGTAACCGCTTTCGCGCGCGCGCAGAGATCGCGGAGCTGTTGCTGCCCTGGTTTTCGGGACGCTCCTTTGCCGCTGTGGCTGCGGCGCTCGATCAGCACGGTGTGTGCTGGAGTCGCTATCAGGATGTGGCCGAGCTGGTACGGGATCCATCGTGCTCCCCCGAGAACCCTTTGTTCACGCGCTCAGTGCAACCCGGCGTGGGTGAAATGCTGCTGGCCGGAATCCCGCTGCAATTCGGCGCCGCGCCGCGCGAGCCTGCCCGGCCTGCCCCGCAACTGGGGCAGCACACCGAAGAAGTGTTGTCGGATGTGCTGGGCGTGACGCAAGCCCGGTATGGCGAGATGCGCGATAGAGGCTTGGTGGCTTGAGTCAGAGGTTTTTGGTGCTGTGCGCCAACGCAGTCTTTGGCGCACTGTGGTTGCTGCCCCAGATCAGCACCAGTGCGAGAGCCAGCACCAGCGCAGCCGACTGGCGGCGGAGTGGTTTGATCAACGCTGCTCCAGCGGCTGCGACTTGAACCCGTGGATGAACAAGGTCGAGATGTGCTGCGCCAGCTCGTGTGGTGAGATCGACCCGGTTCGGCGATACCACGAGAAGGTCCAGATCATCATCCCGAACAAAAGCAACGCATAGGGCTTCTGAAGATGCTCCTCGGCCATGAACTCAGGGTTGATTTCGCGCAGCAGGCTTTCCATCATCTCGGTCATGTCCGTTTCCAGCCGACGGATCTCGTCGAGTTGGGCCTTGGGCAGAAACTTGATGTCGTTCATCAGAATCAGGTGCTCGTTGCGCGAGCGTGCCGCACCTCGCATGAAGGTGTCGACGAACTGCGAAAACCGCTGCTCGGCAGGCAGGGGCTGCGTCACGATGCGCCTGAGTTCGGCGGCCTGCGAGGTGATGTGCTCGTGCACGATGGCGTAGAGCAGGTCTTCCTTGCTGGGGAAGTAGTGGTACAGATGTGACTTGGACGCGCCGCAGGCCTTGGCCACATCCATCATGGTGGCGACATCGAAGCCCTTGCGGGCGATCAGCGCCGCGGCCTTGTTCAAGATGGTCTGCTTCTTCGCTTCGTAATCGCCTGCGCGTACGCGAGTCATCGCATTTCTCCCCCGGATGTGTTCGTCCGTGCGTTCGTCCGGCGAACGGTCGCCACGTTGCAAGTTCGGTTTGATGGATGTATATTTAGACCGACGAGTCGGACTATAAACGATGATGGGAGACAACCGATAAGGGTAAACATGGAGACACAATATAGTGGATTGCTCATCGTGGGTGCGGGGCATGCGGGCAGCGAGCTGGCGGTCGCCGCGCGCCAGGGGGGGTGGACGGATCGTATTGTCCTGCTCGGCGACGAACGGGCCGTGCCGTACCAGCGCCCGCCTCTGTCGAAGGCCTACCTGCTGGGCAAGTCCGATGTCGATGCATTGGCCCTGCGGCCCGTCGCGGCCTATCAGGCGGCGCGCGTCGACCTGATGCAGGGCGCCCGCCTGGCGGCCATCGACCGGGCGGCCCGTACCGTGACGCTGGCCGATGGCGAGAAACTGCGCTACGACAAGCTCGCCCTGTGCACGGGCGGGCGGCCCCGCCCATTGGTGTGCGAGGGCATCGATGCGCAGCGCCCGCCGGCCAATCTCTTCTACCTGCGCACGCTGGCCGATGCCGACGGCATCCGCGCCAGCCTGGGGCCGGATGCGCATGTGGTCGTGGTGGGCGGCGGCTACGTCGGGCTCGAAGTGGCCGCATCGGCGCGTGGGCTCGGGGCGCGTGTCACCGTCATCGAGGCGCAGCCTCGCGTGCTGGCGCGCGTCGCGGGTGCCGAGGTCTCGCGCTTCTACGAAAGCGTGCACCGCGAGGCGGGCGTGGAGATCCTGACGGGCGTCGGGGTCGAGCGCGTGGCATGCGAGAGCGGGCGCATCGTGGCCGTGCATTGCAGCAACGGCCAGCGCGTCCCCGCGGATCTGGTGGTGGCCGGGATCGGCATGCTGCCCAACATCGAGGCCGCGGCGGCCGCCGGCCTGGCGGGCGAGGGCGGTATCCCGGTGGATGAACTTGCGCGCACGGCCGATCCCCACATCGTGGCGGCCGGGGACAACACGCTGCAGCACCACGCGCTCTACAACCGCGAGCTGCGACTCGAATCGGTGCCCAACGCGCTCGAGCAGGCCCGCGCCGCTGCGTCGTGGCTCTGCGGCAAGCCCAAGCCGAACCGCAGCGTGCCGTGGTTCTGGTCGGACCAGTACGACCTCAAGCTGCAGATGGCAGGGCTTTCGCAGGGCCATGATCGCTGCGTGCTGCGCGGCGACCCGGCCACGCGCAGTTTCTGCGCCTTCTACCTGCAGGGCCACCGCCTGCTGGCCATCGACGCCGTCAACCGGCCTGGCGACTTCATGCCGACGCGCCGTGCACTGGCCCAGCCCGTCGTGATCGATCCTGGGCAACTGGCCGACGAGGGCGTGCCGCTCAAGGAAATTTTTCTGAGCAAATCGGCTTCCGATACAGGTAAACCCTAGGCAATCCTGAAGCCGGCTGCATGGATAATTCGCTCAATTCAAAGACCGACGCGACGGACTAATATTTGCAAAACACCCGCCACATGACTGCCTCACACGCATCGACTTCCACGGCTCCGCCAGCGCTTGCCGTGCACAACATCCAGATCGTCTACGGTGGCGCCATCGAGGCGGTCCGTGACGTCTCGCTCGAAGTGCGCCCTGGCCAGATCGTCGCGCTGCTGGGCTCCAACGGCGCTGGAAAATCCAGCGTCCTCAAGGCCATCTCCGGCGTGCTCGACGCCGAGGACGGCGAGATCGAGAAGGGCTCCATCCACCTGTTCGGCGAGGCCATCGAGCGCGCACCCGCGCCTCACATCGTCAAGAACGGCATGGTGCAGGTACCCGAAGGGCGGCGCCTGTTCGCCACGCTGACGGTTGAGGAAAACCTGGTGGCGGGCGCCCATCTGCAAGGCGCGGGCAAGCTCGCGCAGGCGCGCGACTACGTGTTCGATCTGTTCCCCCGCCTGGCCGAGATGCGCCGGCACACGGCGGGATACCTCTCCGGCGGTGAGCAGCAGATGGTGGCCATCGGTCGCGCGCTGATGAGCCAGCCCAAGGTGCTCGCGCTCGATGAGCCTTCGCTGGGTCTGGCGCCACTGATCGTGGCGGAAATCTTCAACAGCATCTCCCGTCTACGCGAATCGTCCGGGTTGACCATCTTGCTGGTGGAGCAGAACGCGACCCGCGCATTGGGGATCGCTGATTACGCCTACATCATGGAAAACGGTCGTGTGGTGCTTGATGGCACCAGCGAGCAATTGCGCCGCAACCAGGACGTACGCGAGTTTTATCTCGGTCTGTCTTCGCAGACGGGCCGTACCCATATGAAAGACGTGAAACACTACAAGCGCCGCAAGAGGTGGCTGTCATGAGCCAGGCCACCAATACTCCCGTGCTGGAAGCGCGGAGCATCTCCAAACGATTCGGGGGCGTCAGAGCCGTCAACGATGTTAGCCTGAAGGTAATGCCTGGTGAGATCGTGAGCCTGATCGGTCCCAATGGTGCGGGCAAGACGACGACCTTCAACCTGATCAGTGGTGTGCTGCCACCCAGCAGCGGGCAAATTCTGTTCCAAGACAAGGATGTGGCAGGACTTCGGGCATCGGACTTTGCGCGCCTGGGTATCGGTCGAACCTTCCAGAACCTTGCACTGTTCCGCCATGGCAGCGTGGTGGAAAACCTGCTGGTGGGACGACATATCCATTTTCGTTACTCGGTATTGGAGTCCTTTCTGCATTGGGGGCGGGCGCGCAGTGAGGAGATCGCTGCCCGCGAAAAGGTCGAGCAGATCATCGAGTTCCTGGAAATCGAAGAGTTGCGCGACAAGCCGGTGAGTCAGCTTGCCTACGGGCAGCAAAAGCGAGTTGAGCTGGGGCGGGCACTGGCCAGCGAGCCCAAGCTGCTGCTGTTGGATGAAATCGTGGCGGGCATGAACCGCGAAGAAAAAGAGGATATCGCGCGATTCACGCTCGATATCCGCGACGAATTTGGTGTCGCGGTGCTGATGATCGAACACGATATGCAAGTAGTGATGGATTTGTCGGATCGTGTCTACGTGCTGGACTTCGGCTCATTGATTGCAGAAGGCACGCCCACTGAAGTGGCGGCCAACCCGGTGGTGCTGCGTGCCTACCTGGGAGAGGAGGCGGCACATGCTTGATCATGAAAAGCTGATCCGGGGTGAGGCGACGATGCCGGGCTTGCTGCGCAAGCGCGCACAGGAGCGCGGCGACCAGATAGCCCTGCGGGAAAAGATTCACGGCATCTGGCGCGGCCGCACCTGGGCCGACTACTACAAAGACGCACGTCGCGTGGCATTCGGTCTGACCCAGCTCGGTCTTTCCAAGGGTGATCGAATCATCATCGCGGGGGAGGATGTGCCGGAATGGTTCTACGCGGATCTGGGCGCGCAGATGATTGGCGTGCAGGTCGTCGGCATCTACCCGACCAACCCATGGCCCGAGGTCCAGTACATCGCCGGGCATTGTCAGGCCAAGTTGGCCGTGACCGGTGACCAGGAACAGACCGACAAGGTGCTGGACGCCATGGCTAACGGCGAAGGGTTGCCGCATATGCAGCACATCTTTTGCGTCGATATGAAGGGGTTGCGACGTTACGAAAATGGTCGTCCGCATGCCTTTACGCATCTGCTTGAGATGGGTGACCAGTACGCTGCGGAACACCCTGATGCTGAGCGTTGGCTGGATGCCCAGATCGACTCGATGGTGCCCGACGACGTCAACATCCTGGTCTATACCTCAGGCACGACGGGGCCACCCAAGGGTGCAATGCTGACGCATCGCAACTTTGTCTATGGTGCTTACGCCTACATGGTGGCCCGCCAGATGGTGGACAAACCATTCGAATCGGTTTGCTACCTGCCGCTGTGCCACGTGGCCGAGCGCACCTATTCCACCGTACAGCATTTGTTGTCGGGCGGCTGCGTGAACTTTGCTGAGTCCATTGACACGGTCGCCACCAACATCCGGGAAATCGGGCCAACATTCTTCCTGGGTGTTCCCCGTATCTGGGAGAAGCTGCAGCAAGGCTTCGAATTCCGGATGAAGGACAGCGGCCGGATTCAGCAGTGGCTGTATCGGAAAGGTATGGTGCGTGGACGGGTACTCTCTGATCGGCGGGCCGAGCGTGGACGGTTGGCCGCGTTGGGCGACCGGCTTGAATTTGCGCTCTGGTACACCGTACTGTTTCGAAACATGCAGCGCCACATGGGGCTCAATCGCACACACACGCGCATGTGCGGCGGGGCCTCTGTCTCACCCGAAACACTGAAGTTCTTTGACATCATCGGCCTGCCGGTAGGACAAGGTTACGGTCTGACGGAGGCGGGTGGGCTGTGTTTCGTGCAGGTGCCAGACAGACCCTTCATCCCAGGCAGCTGCGGGCCGGCGATGGAGGGCGTGGAGTGGAAAGTCGCCGATGACGGTGAAATCATCGTGCGCTCACCGGGCGTATTCAAAGGTTATCTCTTTGATGACCAAGGGACGAGGGACATCCTTTCGCCCGAGGGATGGCTGGCGACCGGCGATATTGTGGAGAAGCGAGGCGACGGCGAGATCGTGGTGGTCGACCGCAAGAAGGCCATCATCATCACCAGCGGGGGCAAGAACATTGCGCCTTCCGAAATCGAAAATGCCCTGAAGGACAGCCCGTATGTGCGCGAGGCCATCGTGGTAGGAGAGGGCAAGAAGTTCCTCGGGGGGCTAATTCAAATCGACTTCGACAGCGTTGGCCGTTGGGCTGCCGAGCGCAATTTGCAGTACACGACTTTCAAGTCGCTGACCCAGATGCAGGAGGTGATTGATCTGATTCAGGGCGTCGTCGACGAGGTCAACGCCAAGTTTGCACGCGTAGAAAACATACGCAAGTTTGTGCTGCTGGAAAAAGAGCTTGATCACGACGATGGCGAGTTGACGGCCACGCAGAAGGTTCGCCGGGGCCTGATCAACAAGAAATTCGCGCGCGAGCTCGACATCATCTACGGAGGTGCCTGAATGGACTACTTCATCCAACTCGTGCTCTCGGGGCTGGTCGTCGGAGCGATTTATGGTCTTGTCGCGATGGGCTTTGCGGTTATCTTCAAGGCGACCGGCATCGTCAACTTTGCCCAAGGCGAGATGGCGATGCTGACGGCGTACACGACCTGGTCACTGGCTAACCTGCTGGGCACGGGGGCAATTGTGACCATCGTCA
>Ga0265293_10003555_pt1 | contig 28803 bp, 24 predicted proteins | sample Munlanlewell138R_FD_192505 | JGI IMG/M metagenome (GOLD analysis project Ga0265293, IMG submission 192505) | Leachate microbial communities from a municipal landfill in Southern Ontario, Canada - Leachate well 138R | ecosystem: Engineered > Solid waste > Landfill > Unclassified | place: Canada... | reverse complement strand
CAGGTAGGGCGCAATAACCAACGGGCATTGCGCCGAATGTGGAAGACCTGCACCCATCCCGTCATTTCCGTGCAGGCGGGATGGGGGGAAACCCGTGAATAAAGCATTTTGCGCTACCATCCAGAACGCTTCTGCCGCTGTATCGGTATTCCACAACGGCAACAGAGTTGTGCCAGCGCTAAAACTCTGCCCAGCTATAATTACGACATAATTCAGCCACCATGATTGGTGAAGACCTGAGAAAACAAAGGTTGTCTGCATTATGGCAAACGATATTTACTGCTCAGCTGATGAGAGCTGTACGCTCAGCTTTTCAGACCAACGCCACGACGCATGAGGATAAGGGCATAGACCGCAAGGGCTATGGTGAACAGTATGGTAACGCCAAATGCAGTAGCCAAGGGGATGTCGCTGATGCCGAGCAGTCCATAGCGGAAGGCGTTTATCATGTAAAGAATTGGATTGAACAGGGACACTTCGCGCCAAAATGGCGGCAGCATGTCGATGGAGTAGAAGATGCCGCCCAGGTAGGTGAGTGGAGTGAGGACGAAGGTGGGGACGATGGAGATGTCATCGAAGCTTTTGGCGTAGATGGCGTTGATGAAACCACCCAGCGAGAACAGGATAGAAGTAAGCACAACAACGCTGAGGACGATGCCCAGGTTGTGGATATGCACATCGGCAAAGAAACTGGCGACCAGGCTTACCATTACGCCTACGGTCAGGCCACGCGCCACGCCGCCGGTTATGTAGCCGGTGAGGATCAGACTGTTGGGGATGGGGGCGATCAGGAGCTCTTCGACATAATGAGAAAACTTCGCGCCATAGAATGATGACACGACATTGCTGTAGGAGTTGGTGATGACGGCCATCAGAATGAGGCCTGGAACGATATATTCCATATAGCTGTAGCTGGCAATCGCGCTGATCTGACTGCCAATGAGCTGGCCAAAGATGATGAAATACAGCGCTGTGGTGATCATCGGTGGCAGGACAGTCTGGATCCAGATGCGCAGAAAGCGACGGATTTCCTTGGTGACTATGGTGCGCAGGGCGATGGAGGCGTTCATCTTTTTTCTGCTCCATTTTCGACCAGACGCAGAAACAATTCTTCCAGTCGATTGGCCTTGTTACGCAAGCTGCTGACTTTTATCTCTTGGGCGGTCAGTTGTTGAAAGAGCTGGTTGACACCCTGGCTACGCGGGATTTCCACTTCCAGGGTACAGGGGTCTACCAGGCAACTGTTATAGCCTGCTAGATGTGGTGCGTGGTTCAGTGGCTCTTGCAGATCCAGGACAACAGTCTCGCATATCAGTTGGTTGAGCAAGGTTCTGATGCTGGTGTTGGCGACAATTTTACCGTCATCGATAATAGCGACATTGCGACAGAGATTTTCGGCTTCTTCCAGATAGTGCGTAGTGAGGATGATGGTCGTGCCCTGTTGATTTACCTCACGCAGGAATGACCACATTGAGCGACGTAGCTCGATGTCCACGCCAGCCGTCGGCTCATCGAGGATCAACAGTCGTGGCTCATGGGCCAGGGCGCGGGCGATCATCAAGCGTCGTTTCATGCCACCTGACAGATTGCGGGCAATAGTATGCCTTTTGTCCCACAGCCCAAGTTGGCGCAAATAAGTTTCTGCACGCTGTTGGGCAAGCGGTTTTGCAATGCCGTAATAACCTGCCTGGTTGGTGACTATCTCGATCACCGGTTCGAATTGGTTGAAGTTGAATTCTTGTGGTACCAGACCAATACAACGCTTGGCAGCCATTGGATTACTATCGATATCATGCCCAAAGACCTGCACTGAACCGGCCGTTTTGTTGACCAGTGTGGTGATGATGCCGATGGTGGTGGATTTGCCTGCACCATTGGGGCCGAGCAGGGCGAAAAAATCACCCTGTTCAACGTGCAGATCGATATCATGCAGGGCGACATGGCCACTGCGATAGACTTTGTGCAGGCCGCTGATGTCCAGTGCGTGTATGGTCATGGATAATCCATGTAAATGTCAGTTACGGTTTTTTTCAAAGAGCAATGATCTCCAGACCGGCATCGGCTTGTTTTAGCGTGTTTGAATTACTGATGACGGCAGTACTGGCTGTTGTCGGCTTGAGATAGTTGGCCGCAACACGCTGCAGGTCGGCGTTGGTAACTGCCAGGATACGGGCACGAAAACGACGACGCTGTTCTGGCGTGCGACCATGCAGGTTGGCATGAAATGTCTTCTTGGCCTCGCCAGCCGGTGAGCCTGGCTTGTCGATACTGGAAATGACACCCAGTATGGCCTCTTCCAGCAGGCGTTCTTCGTGCTTATTGTCCAACAGCCACTGCACCGATGCATCGAAATCACGCAGGGTCTCGTTCAGCCGTGGGTCACGGTAGGAGTAGAAACGAAACACTGCACTGTCCGAGTCGTAAGCAGCACCACCGCCATAGGCACCACCTTGTTCACGGATTGCCCGATGCAGATAGTTGTTGCGCAAAAAGCCACCCAACACCATCAGGGCGGCGGCGTCTTCATGTTCAATGGGCACGGCAGCATAGGCACGGGCGCAGAAGTTTACCTGGGTGGAGGTCGTCCAGCCCTGGTTGGCTGACTCAAGTTCATTCGGCAGGGTAAAGTCGGACTGCACATCAGTGACTGCTTCGTTGCTCCAGCGTTGGTGCAAGTTGGTGTGATATTCCTCTCGCATTTCATCCTCGCCAATAAGCAGGAATTGGCGTGATGTCTTGCGCAGCACATCCTGCAGTCGTTGCAGCCGATCGGCAAAGGCCTGCAGGGCGATGCGATCTTCGAGAGCATTGTCCAAATGTTTCAGCGATTTGATACCGGCCAGACCATGCCAGCGATGGCTCAGGCTGGCGCTGGGTGAGAGTGACGCAGAGGCAGCCAGCATCGCCAGGCCATGACCGGAGCCGGTCACGCTTTGTTCCTGTTGCAGACGTTCCTGTGCGATCAGCTCGCGCAGGCGATCGAGTTCATCAAAGCGTGCGCTGGTAAAGGTTTCGTAGAGCAGATCGCTCAAGGCAGCCTGGTTACGGGCGAGTGATTTGCTGGAAAAGACCAGCACGCCACGACACTGTGCGGCATCATCAATGGCACCACGTACAACGGCAAACGAGCTGATGCCACCGGTGACTGCTGCATGCCGTTCCTGCGTGCTCAGATAATCACGGCCACCACTGCCGACCTCGGTTACCAGGTTGCAATACAAGGGCAGCAGGTTGGCCAGATCATCGGCCAGCTCCGGCAGGTCAAGGACCAGTTCTTGATAGTAAAGACCATTGGTGCCACGCGTATACCAGGTGGTGGGAACCTTGGCCTGCTGGCTGGTCTCGCCCTGCGGGATGTTCAACTCGGTGGGTACATCTTGCAGGGTAACCTTGGGTAATGTTTCTGGATCGTCCTGTTTTTCCTGGCGTGCAGCCAGCGCAGCAGTCTGCTCGATGATTTGCTGTTTTTGTTCTGCGCTGAGACCAGCTTTTATCGCTGCCAGACGCTGGGCTTCGACAGCGGCACGTTCGGCTGACAGGTTTTTATCCGGCTGCATGGTAAGACAGACACGATGCGGATTTTCCAGCAGTTTGCGCACTTCATTTTTAATGAAATCAGGATCAGCGATGCGTTCACGCAATTGAGTAAGAACAGGATCGATATCAAGCATGGCCACCGGATCGGCACCATGCAATGTTGGTGAAAGCGCGTGCACCATCATTTGCAGGCCATAGGGAAAACCATCACCCTTCACTTCACGCTGCGATAGTTCCAATTGATGCAACATGGCCTCGACCTGTTCTTGCGGCACACCCTCGTCGGCAATACGGCGCAGGGTGTTAAGGATCAGATCTTCCACTGCCTTGGCGTGTTCCGGGTTGCTGCCTTCAAGGCCAGCGGCAAACAGCATTTCGCGGGTGGAGTCAGACAGTCCGCAAAGTGGTGAGGGCGCGCTGCCCAGTTCCGAGGTTTCCAGTACCTGCCGCAAGGGCGAGGCGCTATTATCCAGCAGGACATCAGCAAGCAAGTGGGCGGTTAGTTGTATTGTCGGATCGGTACTTGGTCCGAGCAGCCAGCCGACTACGATATGGGTCTTGTCGGCAGTATCTTCTTCACCATCCAGGGCATAGCGTTCGGTAACGTGTAGCGGCTGGGTGTAGCGCTGTTCGTCGGGTACGGAAATATCCACGTCTAGACGGGAAAAATCCTTTAACGCATGTTCTTCAAAATATTGTTGATGCTCTGCCGCTGCGATGTCGCCATAGGTCATGAAGACGGCATTGGATGGGTGGTAATGTTCTGCGTGAAAGGCTCTTAACTGCGCATGGTCAAGGTCTGGAATATGTGCCGGATCGCCGCCTGAGTTGTGATGATAGGTAATGGTGGGGAACAGGTGTTCGGTCAGGTATTGGTAAAGCGAGGAGACGGGCGAGCTCATTGCGCCTTTCATTTCATTGAACACCACGCCCTTGAAAACCAGTTCACTATCTGGATTGTTGGCATCGACAAATTCGACACGATGGCCTTCCTGGGCAAAATCCAGCGGGTCAAGATTAGGGAAGAAGGCGGCATCCAGATAGACTTGCAGCAGGTTGTAGAAATCCTTGTGGTTGCAGCTGGCAAAGGGATAGGCGGTCCAGTCGCTGGCGGTGAAGGCATTCATGAAGGTGTTGAGTGAGCGTCTGGTCATCATGAAAAACGGATCACGCACCGGATAACGGCGGCTGCCACACAGGGCAGTATGCTCCAGAATATGGGCAACACCGGTGGAGTCCTGCGGCACGGTACGAAAGCCAACCAGGAAGGTATTTTGTTCATCATCGGCAGAAATATGGATATGTGGCGCACCGGTTACGCGATGACGAAATTCCTGTACTTCGACGTTCAGTGAAGGAATGCGGCGGCTATTCAGCCATTCAAAAGTAATGTGTGTTATTGGTTGAGTCATAGATTCGTCATGATTTGTTTGAGATTTACAAAATAGACAGAATTCTGTCTAAGGTGAGGCCAGCTGCCTTATTATACAAGGAAAGCATTGGGCTTGACCTTGTAAGCCGGAAAAACATGGAACTTATCGATACCCATTGCCATATTGATGTGGCTGAATTTGCTGCCGACCGCGAGCAGGTGCTGGCGCGTGCCCGTGCAGCTGGCGTGGTGTGTCAGGTGGTGCCTGGTATTCATCAGTCTGGTTGGGACTTTCTGCTTGAGCTTTGTCGACGAGAAAAAGATTTGCTGCCAGCACCTGGGCTGCATCCAATTTATCTGGGCGTACATAGAGCAGAACACCTACAACAGTTGCGTGAATTGTTACTACAAGAACGGCCAGTAGCGATAGGTGAGATTGGCTTGGATTATTTTATTGCAAGTCTGGACCGACAGGCGCAACAGGAGTTGTTTGAGGCACAATTGCAGCTGGCAGAGGAATTTGCCTTGCCAGTCTTGCTGCATGTGCGCAAGGCACATGATCAAGTATTGATGACTTTGCGGCGACTGAAGTTTTCGCAAGGTGGTATTGCCCACGCATTTTCTGGCAGTCGTCAGCAGGCCGATCAATATCTTGCCATGGGTTTCAAGCTGGGCTTTGGCGGCACACTGACCTACGAGCGTGCCAGACGCATCCGTGCCCTGGCGCAAGAGTTACCACTGGAGGCTATTGTGCTGGAGACAGATGCACCTGATATCGTCACTGCGGCCCATCGTGGTGAGCGCAACAGCCCGGAGTATTTACCTGAGATCCTTGCTGCACTGGCTGAACTGCGTGGCGAGTCACGCTTGGTGCTGGCTGCAGCAACCACGGCCAATGCGCGTGAAATATTACGTCTTTAACAGACAGGGTTTTTTGTTTATTGCGCATCCTGCAAAGTCTGAGTTTGCTAAATACTCAGCAGCAGGTGTTTTTGTTGCGTGCGCCTTGCAGGCAATGTGTAAATAATTGGGGGGAGCAAGATTATGCACGCTGAAGATGAAAAATTATTGATACAGGCACGTACTGCCAAGAATGAAGGGGCCGCTGGACTGGATGCTACTCGGCAGGCGCAGCCTGGGGCCGGGGCACAAGGCAGAGCCAAGCCTAATTACTATGCCTGGTTGCCATTAGGTGGGGTGGTGCTGGCTTCATTGTTTGTCGCGGTATTGTGGCTGGTGCAGCCTGCCGTCTCACCTATGCCTGAGCTGGATAGCGCGGCAGATTTTGAGCTGCTATCGGGCCATGAGGATTTGGATTTTTATCAGGAGCTGGAGTTTTATTATTGGCTGGATGAGGAAGACCGTCATGCGGATTAAGTCATTGTTGTTGGTTACATCCTTGTTGGTGGTCATGTCGGTGCAGGCTGAGCCAGTCTGGCAGGATTTGAGCAAGGACGAACAAAGTGCGTTGGCCCTTTATGCCAAACGATGGAACGAGATGGACGAGGATAAACGCTCGCACCTGTATCTGGATATGCAACGCTGGCAGAAGATGACGCCAGAGCAACGTTGGCAGACAAGACAAAGATTTCAGCATTGGCGCGAGATGAGCCCTGAGCAGCAGACCGAGATCAAAAATCGTTATGAGCAATTTCACCGATTGCCCGCAGATGAACAGGCAGAAATGCGCCATCGACAGCAGTGGTTCCGTGAGCTGCCAAAAGAGCAACAAGAGAAATTGCGCCAGCGCTGGCAGTCCATGACAGTGGAACAACGTCAACAGTCGCGGCAGAAACCCATGCGCCCACAAATGGGGCAGCCAGGCGAGCAGGAGGAGTAGTTGGCGCTCCCAAGGGGAATCGAACCCCTGTTACCGGCGTGAGAGGCCGATGTCCTGACCGCTAGACGATGGGAGCATTTGCTGACAGTCAGCAAAAAGAGCGTGGTATTATACCCAGATGTTTTCACGACTCAAGCAATCTGTGGCGAAAAAAATCCGGTTGGGTAGCCGCAAGAAGACTGCTCCTGCCAGTCCCTATCCGCTGATCATTCCCCGCAATGAACATGGCTTGTCGCGCTCCAATATCAGTGAGGCGGCACTCAAAGTATTGTATCGACTGCATAAAGCTGGCTATGAGGCCTATCTGGTCGGCGGTGGTGTGCGGGATATGTTGTTGGGTCGTGAGCCCAAGGATTTCGACGTTACTACCAATGCCACACCGGAAGAGGTAAAGGCGCTGTTTCGTAATAGCATCCTTATTGGCCGTCGTTTTCGTCTCGCGCACATCCGTTATGGCCGGGAGATTGTCGAGGTGGCGACCTTTCGCGCCCGTCATGATGCAGGCGAGGAGAGTGAAGGGGTGATGAAGGATGGCATCATCCTGCGCGATAATGTCTATGGTACGCTGGAAGATGATGCCTGGCGGCGCGATTTCACGGTCAATGCCCTGTATTACAACATCGCCGATTTTTCCGTAGTTGATTACACTGGTGGACTGGAAGATATCAAGGCAGGTCGTCTGCGCATGATAGGCGATCCGCTGATCCGCTACCGGGAAGATCCTGTACGCATGCTCAGAGCGGTGCGTTTTGCGGCCAAGCTGGGCTTTCGCATAGACGAGGACAACGAGCAGGCTATTAGACAATTGGGTGGTTTGCTGGCCGATGTACCGGCGGCACGCCTGTTCGATGAATCACTCAAGCTGTTTTTGAGTGGTCATGCCGTGGAGAGCCATGATCTTTTGCGGCATTATCGCTTGTTTGGCCACTTATTTCCCCAGGCCGAGCACTGGTTGCGTTATGAAGAGCAGCATTTTCCACGCATATTCCTGCTGCGCGCACTGGAAAACACTGACGCCAGGCTGGCCGCTGGCAAGACCGTGAATCCGGCCTTTCTCTTTGCCGCCCTGCTCTGGGAGGCAGTGCGTAAAGGTGCTGAGCGTTTACAGGAACAGGGTGAAAAACGTCTGCCTGCAATACAGCAGGCGGGTGATAAGGCGGTGTCCCAGCAGGTGAAGAACGTCGCATTTCCTAAACGTTTTACTTTGCAATCGCGTGAGATTTGGGAGATGCAGGAACGCTTGGCGATCACCCATGGACAACGACCTTTGCGCCTGATTGGACACCCACGCTTCCGTGCGGCCTATGATTTTCTCTTGCTGCGAGCAGAAAGTGGTGAGCAGGTAGCTGAGTTGGCATCCTGGTGGACAGAGTTTATCGATGCTAGCAACGAGCGCCGAGAGGTCATGACCACGCGCACAGCAAGCGCCAAGAAAGGTCGCTCACGTGGAGGTCGTCGGCGACCGAAAGCTCCAGCGCCTGTTGCAAACTGATTGTGGCTGAAGTACTCGTTTACATCGGTTTGGGCAGTAATCTGGCGGAGCCTTTGTTGCAGTTGCAGCGCGCGCTGACAGCGCTGGCCGAGTTGCCACAAACCAGTCTCCTGGCCAGCTCGAGTTTTTATCGCAGTGCCCCGATGGGGCCACAGGATCAGCCAGATTTTGTTAATGCGGTGGCGGCACTTGCCACTATGCTGTCGGCAGAAGATTTGCTCGACAGGCTGCAGGCCATTGAAACAGCACAAGGCCGTGTGCGTAGCCGGCATTGGGGCCCTCGCACCCTCGATCTGGACTTGCTTTTATATGGCGATACCTGCTTGCAGGGGCCGCGTCTGACCCTGCCACATGCACGACTTGCCGAGCGTAATTTTGTGCTTTATCCGCTGGCTGAATTAGCGCCGGATTTAATCTTGCCAGATGGTCGTGCGCTCAGCAGCCTGTTGGCGCAGTGCAGTCGGGCTGGGCTGGAAAGGCTGGATTGATGCGTGGTGGCGCGCTCCCAGATAACTTTTATGCGTGTTGCCTGCGACTATGCACGTGGCGGTTGATTTACTCTCGCCTGGTCTGCCTGACAAGCCAGGAAACAGCATCGCCACCAAAATAATGCGCCAGTATGCGGCGGTGCTGGCTGGCGTGATATCCTGAGAGTATGTCTGACACTACACCATCACAGCACATGAACAAGTCAACAGCTTCTCCACGTTTTATTGTGGTCGAGGGGCCGATAGGTGTGGGCAAGACCACGCTGGCGCAGCGTCTGGCGGAGACTTTCGGCAGTGATTTAATGCTGGAAGGGGCCGACGAAAATCCATTTCTGGAACGTTTTTATCAAAACCCGCGCAGTGTCGCCTTGCCAACCCAATTGTTCTTTTTGTTTCAGCGCGCGCGCCAATTGCAGTCCTGGCGACAAAGTGACCTGTTCACCCCGGTGCGGGTGGCTGATTTTCTCATGCAAAAAGATCGTCTCTTTGCTCAGCTTACCCTGGACGATGATGAGCTGCGTCTATATGAGCAGGCCTATGAGCATATGACCTTGCATGCGCCAGTGCCGGATTTGGTGATTTATTTGCAGGCACCGGCGGAGGTATTGCTGGAACGCATCGAACAACGTAATCGTTCCTATGAGCGCAGGCTTTCGGCAGGTTATTTACGTCGCGTGGTCGAAGTCTACACGCAATTCTTTTATCAATATGACGAGGCGCCGTTGCTTATCGTTAATGCTGCCGAGATCAATCTTGCCGAGGGTGAAGATGATTATGCACAGCTCTTGAGTCAAATCCAGAGCGTGCGCCACGGTCGTCATTATTTCAATCCACTATCGATGAAATGGTAATGCTAATGACTAAGATCACGCTCAGTACTTTGCGTACGATGAAACAAAATGGTGAGAAGATCGCTGCACTAACCGCCTATGACGCCAGGTTTGCCCAAGTGCTCGATGCCGCTGGTGTGGATGTTTTGCTGGTGGGAGATTCGCTGGGTATGGTAGTGCAGGGTAAGGCAACCACACTGCCGGTTAGCATGGATGAGATGGTGTATCACACGCAGATGGTGGCTCGTGGCAGCCAACGCGCACTGGTGATGAGTGATATGCCTTTTATTTCTTATGCCACAGCTGAACAGGCGCTGCAAAATGCTGCGCGGTTGATGAAGGAGGGTGGGGCGCATTGTGTCAAGCTGGAGGTGCATGGTGGCATGGTCGATACCGTGCGGTTGTTGTGCTCATACGGCATTCCAGTTTGTGCTCACCTGGGTTTATTGCCGCAAACGGTACACAAGATGGGTGGCTACAAGGTGCAGGGGCGCGACCGTGCCAGTGCCAGTGAAATGCTTTCCTGTGCCGTGGCGATGGTGGAGGCTGGTGCTGATTTGTTATTGCTTGAGTGCGTGCCTGAGCTTTTGGCAGCCGAGATCACCATGGCTGTCGATGTACCGGTCATCGGCATTGGTGCAGGCGCAGCTACCGATGCCCAGGTGCTTGTGCTGTATGACATGCTTGGTATTACGCCAGGCAAGCGGCCAAAGTTTTCTATGGATTTTCTCGCTGGTCGTGGCTCGATTGCAGAGGCTGCTAGCGCCTATGTACAGGCAGTGAAAGACAAACATTTCCCTGGCGCAGAGCACAGCGTAGGTTAATGCAAACTCTGGGCACTATCGCAGAAGTACGCCGCAAGATCGCAGCCTGGCGAGCGGACGGAATGCGCGTTGCCTTGGTGCCCACCATGGGCAATCTGCATGCCGGTCATCTTAAATTGTTTAGCGAGGCACACAAACAGGCCGATAAACTGGTGGCGAGTGTTTTCGTCAATCCTTTGCAGTTTGGTATCGGTGAAGATTTTTCCAGCTATCCACGCACCTTGGCCGCCGATCAAGCAAAGCTGAAGGCAGCGGCTTGTGATCTGTTGTTCGCCCCCGGTGAAGAAGAAATGTATCCCTCAGGCCGCGACGGGCTTGGCTTTGTCGAGGTGCCTGGACTGTCTGATATTTTGTGTGGCGCGCATCGGACGGGGCATTTTCGTGGCGTGACCACGGTGGTTGCCAAGTTATTTAATATTGTGCAGCCTGATGTGGCGGTGTTTGGCGAAAAAGACTATCAGCAGTTGTTGCTTATTCGCCGCATGGTGCGTGATCTCGATATGCCGGTAGGAATTATTGGCATATCGACGATGCGTGAGGTCGATGGTCTGGCGATGAGTTCGCGTAATGGCTACCTGTCTGAACAGGAACGAATAGTTGCCAAAGAAATCTTCGCTGGTTTGCAGATTGTGGCAACACAGCTACGCCAGGGCGCGCAGGATTATTCGGCATTAGAGTTGGCGGCTAGTCAGCGACTTGTACAGTTTGGTTTTATTGTTGATTACCTGACTGTACGTCGCGCTGTGGATTTGGCAGTGCCTCAGGCAGGGGAGAAACGCCTGGTAGTGTTGGTTGCGGCTCGTTTGGGTAACACTCGTCTGATCGATAACGTGTTGATTGATATGGATTAACTTCTATTCATAACAAACCGGCATTGAACCTGAGCGGACAAAGCAGCATAATTCGATATTCTGTTCTTGTTATAAAAATTCTGCATCATGTATCTAACCATGCTCAAAGCCAAATTGCACCGCGCTCGGGTAACCCACTCGGAGCTGGAGTATGAGGGTTCCTGCGCGATCGATAGCAAGCTGCTGGACTTGGCCGGCATCCGTGAGTACGAACAAATCCAGATCTACAACGTTAGTAATGGAGAGCGTTTTACCACTTATGCCATCCGTGCCGAAGAAGGCTCGCGCATAATCTCCATCAATGGGGCGGCTGCCCACAAGGCATCGCCTGGAGATGTGGTGATTATTTGCGCTTATGCCGGTTTGAGTGAGCAGGAATTGGCCAAGTTCAAACCTACTCTGGTTTACCTGGGCGAGCAGAATGAAGTCATCCGTACTGCCAACACCATTCAGGTGCAGGCCGCCTAAGGAAGCGCTGAATAATTACCTACGTTGTCAGGGCGGTGTTAAAAAACGGCTCAAAATGCTCATTTACTATGTGTAAACTGCGCTTTTTCGCAGTTTTTTGCCTAGCCTTGACTGCCTCGCCAACATTATTCAGCGCTTCCCTAACCCGTATTTCTCATCCCGGCAGCAACCGCGTTGATTGAACGCAGTAGTGGCTCCAGCCAGATATTGCGTTCTTCTTCGCTTTGCCTGGTGTCGCGATAGCGCTGCAGCAACATGATCTGGATGTGATTGAGTGGGTCAAGGTAGGGGTTGCGACGCGATAGCGAGAGCAGCAGACCCGGTGTCTCTTCCAGCAGCTCATGCAGCTGTGCCACTTCCAGTACATTGCTTATTGTGCGCTCGTGTTCACTGCGGATCATGCCGTAGATCCTGTCGCGCACTTCCTGGTTGGGATAGAGCTCTGCGTATTGGGCGGCAATTCCCATGTCGGCCTTGTACAGCGACATTTGAGTATTGGAGAGCAGTGCGCGGAAGAATGGCCACTGTTGATACATGCTCTGTAATTCCTGCATGCGCTTGGGATCCTGGCCGCACCAGCTGGCCAGTGCGCTGCCTATGCCATACCAGGCCGGCAGGGTGTGGCGTGATTGCGCCCAACCAAATACCCAGGCAATCGCGCGTACGGAATCCTTGGATAAATCACCTTTTGTACGGTGTGATGGGCGCGAGCCGATATTGAGCAGGCCGATTTCGTTTACCGGCGTGATCTCATAGAAGTAGTTGAGGAAGTTATCGCTCCGGTCGGTTAATTCACGATAGGCATTTTCGCCGTAATCAGCCAGTTGCTGCATGATGTCGGTGTGTTCCGGGTTATCGGCTGGTGATGGTGCAATCAGGCCACGGCTGGCCTTGAGCAGACCGGACACGCCCATGGTGAGTTCGTATACTGCAGTTTCGGCATTGCTGTATTTGTAGGACAGCACTTCACCTTGTTCGGTGAACTTGATTTTGCCATGCACAGTACCTGCTGGCTGCGCCAGGATGGCTTCATGGGTGGGGCCGCCGCCACGGCCGATGGTGCCGCCACGACCATGAAACAGGCAGAGATTGATGTCTCTGGCAGCGGCGAGCGCGGCAATTTTTTTCTGTGCCTGATAGAGGTTCCAGGAGGAAGCAAGGATGCCACCATCTTTGCAGGAATCGGAGTAGCCCAACATGACTTCCTGCTGGTTGCCCGAAGCCTTGAGCAGGGCAATATAGGCAGGACTGTCAAACAGCGCCGTCATTACCGGCTCAATCTGTTCCAAGTCATAGATGGTCTCAAACAGTGGCGAGATGTGGATATTACAGAACCATTCATCGCCGCGCCGACCAGCCAGTCCTGCCTGCTGCGCCAGCAGCATGACTTCCAGCACATGGCTGGCAGCATGGGTCATGGATATCACATAGTTGCCAAAGGCTTGTGGACTGACTTCTTTGCGCATACGCGCCATGACCTTGAAGACTTCCAGTGTTTCACGGGTAGTCTCACTTAGTGTGCTGCGTTCGACAGGTATGGTTTCATGTCCGACCAGCTCGGACAGCAGGCTAATGCGCTGCATCTCATCCAATGACTTATAGTCCACAGGTGTGGTTTGTTGCGCCAGTAGCTCGCTGACAGCATCGGTGTGGCGGGTGGATTCCTGACGCACATCGAGGTGAACCAGGTAAAAGCCAAAGGTCTCCGCCAGACGGATAAGATCTTTCAGTTCACCATCGGCAATAATGGCATCGCCGTGACTGATAAGCGAGTCGCGGATCAGATAGAGATCATGTAAAAAACTGCTTTCCGAGTGATAGCAAGCGGTACTGCCATCTAGCTTCTGACCATTGAGGCGAGCATCTACAGTATGCAGATTTTGCAACAGGCGATGACGCATGATGTATAGCTTGCGGCGATAAGGCTCGCTGATGAAACGGTTTGGCTTGCCAGTAAATGTTTCTTCAGTAAAGGAAACTTCATCATGCTCAAGGCCAGCTCGAAAGGCCTCGCTGGGGTGGCACATTAAATTTGAATGGGTCAGTACATGGCTCAGCTTGGTGATGCGGCTGATGTATCCGCGCAGGATCTCGCGTTGGTGCAGCCGCACAGCCATGACGGTGGTTTCGGCAGTAACAAAGGGATTGCCGTCGCGATCACCGCCGATCCAGGAGCCAAAGCGCAGGAAGCTCGGTACGCTGATACCGCAGTCGGCGCCATAGATGCGGTGGACGCTTTTGTCCATGTTACGGTAAGTGTCGGGCACTGCCTGAAACAGGCTTTCGCGAAAATAGAATAGCCCGTTTTTGATTTCATCTCGCACCTGGGGACGTTCTGCGCGCACTTCGTCAGTCTTCCACAGCAGCTGGATCTTGGCACGTAGCTGATTGCGTATTTCGTGTATTTCTTCCTTGCCGATGCGTGGATCATCAAGTTTTTCGCTCAGAAGAAATATATGTCGCAGGCCTTCCATCACGGTACGGCGCTTGGCTTCCGTGGGATGGGCAGTAAATACCGGTATATAGGCTAGACTGTCGAGCAGTTCTTGTAATTGTTCTGCACTGATCTGTTCGCCTTTAATGACACGCAGCGCCTCGTCAAATGAGCCTGTCCACAGTGGACCACCTGCACGCATGGCACGTCTGCGCGCTCGGTATTGCTCCAGTTCTTCGGCTATGTTGGCCAGGCTGAAGTAGGTGCTGAAGGCGCGTACTACGTGGTTGAGTGTCTGGGCATCGAGCTTGGCAGTAAAGCGGTTGAGGCGTTTACGCTGGCGTAGAGAATTGTCCTTGCGCAGATTGATATAACCTTTGCGCAAGGTCTCTACTGCGGCATAGACCTGTTCACCAGCCTGTGCTTTCAGAGTTTCCCCCAGCAATGCGCCAAACAGCCGCACGCGGCTGCGCAGTTGCCTGTCATTCATGCCATTCATGCTTGTTTACCCATGTGCCCGTTGTCGGCGGGAGATTAATTGGTGTTGGGATTTTCGTGACCCGCGCAAAGTGGCGCATTATAACTGAAAGATGATAGTGAAATACTGGTCTCAGACAAGTTGCCGATAAAGCTCTTGATACTGGCTGGCACTTTGTTGCCAACTGAAATCACGCCGCATGCCGTTGCTCATTATCTGCCGCCAGAGTTCAGGTTGTTGGTACAAAGCTATGGCCTGATCCATGGCGCGGCGTAGATCGGCAGGATCGGCATGTTCGAAGACCAGGCCGGTGGCTGTGCCATTGGCCAGGCTGGCATCATCGGTATGCACCACAGTATCGGCCAGCCCACCAGTACGACGTACGATCGGCACGGTACCATAGCGCAGACTGTAGATCTGGTTCAGACCGCAGGGCTCGAAACGGGAAGGCATGAGGAAGATATCGGCACCTGCTTCCACTAAATGCGCGCGTGCTTCGTCATAGCCGATAAAAACCGCCATTTTATCGGGATATTGCGCGGCCAGAGAGCGGCATTCTTGTTCAAAATATGTCGTGCCACTGCCGACTAGAACCATTTGTATCTGCTGTTGCAATAATTCTGATAGCACCGCCAGCACCAGGTCGATACCTTTTTGTTCCACCAGCCTGCCTACCAGGCTGAACAGTGGCACATCGGCCTGCTCAGGCAGGCCAAACAGGGTCTGCAAGGCGGTTTTATTGTATTTTTTATTCCCTGGCTGGTCGGCACTGTAATGATGTGGAATGAGTGGGTCGTGCGCTGGATTCCAGATGTTGTAATCAACGCCGTTGAGGATGCCGCGCAGGCGATCGCCGCGCTCGGTCAGTAGTCCCTCCAGGCCGTAGGCAAGTGCAGGGCTTTGAATCTCCTTGGCATAGCTTGGGCTTACCGTAGTGATCCAGTCGGCATACACCAGACCACCCTTGAGGAAGTTGAACTGACCGTGAAACTCCATCGACTGCCAATGCCAGAGATGCTCAGGCAACCCAAGTGAGATAAAATCGGCATGAGAGAACAGGCCCTGATAGGCCATGTTGTGAATGGTGAAGATCGTGCCTGGCCGTTGGTGTTCAGTGGCGAGCAGGGCTGGCACCAGGCCAGTTTGCCAATCATTGCAATGCACCACCTCAGCCCGCCAGTCCAGTCCGGCGCGATTTTGCGCCAGCTCGACTATCGCTCGACAGAAAAGGCTGAAACGAGCAGCATTGTCAGGCCAGTCGTGGCCACTGCTATCCTGATATGGGCCGCCATCGCGATCATAAAAATCTGGCGCATCCACCAGCCAGACTGGAACGTCTGTTTGTGGCAGTTGAGCTGCCAGGATGCGTACGGGAGAAATTATGCCATGCAGCATAAACTCGGCAACCACGGGTAATTTTGGTAAATGTTGTAGAACATTACGGTAAGCTGGCAGCACCAGACGAATATCCTCGCCGAGAGCGTGCAATACTGGCGGCAGTGAACCACTGACATCGGCCAGGCCGCCTGTTTTGACCAAGGGGTGGGCTTCGCTACTGACAAAAAGAATACGTGACATGTTGTTCCGCCATGTTGTTATGAAAGTATTTTTGGAATACATCAATCTTAGTCTATGGAGGGCAAGCAATGAAGATGGCAATAATTGGTCTCGGCAAGATGGGCGGTAACATGGTACGCCGTTTGTGTCGCCAGGGTATTGAGGTGGTTGGTTATAATCGCTCGCCCGAGATAACACAGCAGCTTGCCGCTGAGGAAGGAATGCAGGCAGCGGCCTCGGCGGAAGCTGCAGTGCGTGCCTTGCCGCAGCCTCGTGTGGTGTGGTTGATGCTACCCAGCGGTTCAACTACTGAAAACATGATTCAACAATTATTACCATTGCTGGAGGCCGGTGATGTCCTGCTTGACGGTGGTAACTCTAATTATCATGACTCCCAGCGTCGTGGTGCTTTACTGGCTGAGCAGGGGATACACTTTGTCGATGTCGGCACCTCGGGCGGGGTCTGGGGTCTGACGGAAGGTTACTGCCTGATGGCAGGTGGAGAGCCTGCGGCGATCAAACAACTGGAGCCTGTATTTAATGTCTTGGCACCAGCGCAGGGCTGGGCGCATGTCGGGCCAACAGGGGCAGGCCATTTCACCAAGATGATTCATAACGGCATTGAATACGGCATGATGCAGGCATATGCCGAGGGTTTCGCCCTGTTACGTGGCAAGGGAGAATTCAAGCTTGATCTGGCGCAGATCGCCGAACTGTGGCGACATGGCTCGGTAGTGCGTAGTTGGCTGCTTGACCTCACTGCTGAGGCCTTGGCGGCTGATCAGGAGCTGCAGGATATTGCGCCAGTGGTGGCGGATTCTGGCGAAGGGCGCTGGACTGCCATCGAGGCCATCGATCAGGGCGTGGCCTTGCCGGTAATTTCTCTGGCCTTGCAGATGCGCTTCAGTAGTCAGGACAGAGAAGGTTATTCCGCTAAATTATTATCTATGATGCGTAATGCCTTTGGTGGGCATAAAGTTGAAAAAAAGTAAAATAACTTGTGTATCAACCAGCTTGAAAGCAGGAAATAAAATCAAGGAATTCAGATGATCGAACCATGTACTTTTGTGATTTTTGGCGCCACTGGTAATCTGGCCGCAAATAAATTACTGCCAGCACTTTATCATCTTGAAGAGGCAGGCCGCCTGCCAGAGGAGATGCGTGTTCTGTGTTTCGGCCGACGGGAATACAGCGATGAGGCCTGGCGAGATGAGGTCGAAAAAATACTGGCTCCACGTGCCCGTCACGGCCTGAAAGCGGAAGTCATGCAGCATTTTGCTCAGCGGGTGCATTACTTTCAAGGTGACCTCAATGAGCTTGATTCCTACCATCGGCTCAGTAGCTTTATGCGCGAACACCGTCATTTTCCCAGCAATGTCGTGTTCTATATGGCTATTCGCCCGGCTGAATTCGGTAAGGTAGGTGATTTGCTGGCGCAGGCCGGTCTTAATGACGAGGGTGATGGTTGGCGCAGGGTTGTGATTGAGAAGCCTTTTGGTTATGACATTGAGAGCTCGCACATTCTGGAAAGTAGGCTTTACCGAAATTTCAAAGAGAAACAGTTGTTTCGCATTGATCACTATCTGGGCAAAAGCACGGTGCAAAATGTGCTGGTCTTTCGTTTTGCCAATCTGATGCTCGAACCACTATGGAATCGAAATTATATTGATAGCGTGCAAATCACGCATGCCGAATCAAGGGGCATAGAAACACGGGCCGAGTACTACGATGGGGCAGGCGCACTGCGCGATATGCTGCAAAGCCATCTGTTGCAGATGTTGTCCCTGGTTGCCATGGAGCCACCAGCGGCGATGGATGCCGAGTCATTGCGCGATGAGAAGGTGAAGGTGCTCAAATCAATCAGGCCCATACACCCAAGTGCTGTGCATGCCCATACTTTTCGGGCCCAATATGCACGCGGCATAGTGAAGGGTGAGAAGGTGGCTGGCTATCTGGAAGAATCAGGCGTCAATCCATACAGCACCACAGAAACCTATACTGCACTCAAGCTCTATATTGATAACTGGCGTTGGCGCAATGTGCCTTTTTATATTCGCACCGGTAAACGCATGGCCGCAGATACATCCCTGATCGCGATCCGTTTCAAACACACACCACAGCAACTGTTTCGACGCAATCAGAATGACAAGATTAAGCCGAATTGGTTATTGGTATCGATCCAGCCGCAGGAATGTCTGCGTGCGGAGATACAGGTTAGAGTGCCTGGTTTTGGCATGCGTACTGGTACGACGCGGCTTGATGCTGCCTATTGCGGTATTGGTCAGCGGCAACTGGAGGCCTATGAAGCTCTGCTGCTTGATGTGATCGAGGGTGATCACTCATTGTTTTTGCGTTCTGATGAGGTGCGTTGGGCATGGCAGGTGGTTGATCCAATTCTCAAGGTTTGGTCGATGGAGCGTGAATTTATTCAGACCTATCCGGCCGGCACGATGGGCCCGCAGGAGGCCAATCGACTGTTTGACCGAGAGGATCAATACTGGCGTGATTCGCTTGATGCGATGGATGAAGAGTTGGATTGAACCGGGTTTGGGAAAAAACCTTGCGAGCATGATGAAAAGGAAAGTGAAATGAACAGGCTGAACCAATCTGTTGCGTGCAAAGCGCTGGCTACACACTATCATGAGGTAGCACATATTCATCTGCGCGATCTGTTCAGCCATGACCCGCAGCGTTTTGAAAAATATTCTGTGTCACTGGGTGACTTGCTGCTCGATTACTCCAAGAATCGTGTCACAGATGAAACCATGCAACTCTTAATGGAGCTTGCACGGCAGGAGGATGTTGCTGGCTGGCGTGAACGGATGTTCAGTGGTGAAATCATCAATACCACGGAGCAGAGAGCAGTATTGCATACCGCCTTGCGTAACCTTGGCGACCAGCCGGTCATGTGTAATGGTGTGGATGTCATGCCGCAGGTCAGGGCCGTGTTGCTAAAGATGCGTGAGTTTTCTACTGCAGTGCGCGATGGGCTATGGACTGGCTATAGCGGCAAGCCGATCACCGATGTGGTGAATATTGGTATAGGAGGTTCTGATCTTGGGCCATTGATGGCTTGCGAGGCGCTAAAACCCTATGCCAAGCCTGATCTGAGTGCGCATTTTGTTTCTAATATCGACGGCACGCATATCACCGAGACGCTAAAAAAGCTGGATCCTGCGACCACCCTGTTTATCGTTGCTTCCAAGACTTTTACTACCCAGGAGACGCTGACTAATGCCCATACGGCACGGCAGTGGCTGGTGCATGCAGCAGGCACGGAGACAGCAGTAGCGAAACATTTTGTTGCCTTGTCTACCAATATTCAGGCGGTGACTGAATTTGGTATCGATGCAGACAATGCCTTTGAGTTTTGGGACTGGGTGGGCGGTCGTTATTCATTGTGGTCGGCCATCGGTCTTGTTATTGCGATTTACATTGGCATGGATAATTTCATGGAGCTGCTGGCTGGTGGTTATGACATGGATGAGCATTTTCGTCATGCGCCGCTGGAACAAAACATGCCAGTGATTATGGCCTTGCTGGGAATTTGGTATTCAAATTTTCATTCGGCTCATACCCATGCTGTGTTGCCATATGATCAGTATCTGCATCGCATGCCTGCCTATTTGCAGCAGCTTGAAATGGAAAGCAACGGCAAGCGAGTGATGCGTGATGGTTCGCTTTTGCCCTGTTCTTCTGCCCCCATCATTTGGGGCGAGCCTGGCACCAATGGTCAGCACGCCTTTTACCAATTGATCCATCAGGGTAATCGCATGGTGCCAGTTGATTTTCTGGCTCCTGTACAAAGTCATAATCCGGTTGGTGAGCACCATGCGATCCTGTTATCGAATGTTTTTGCCCAGGGCGAGGCCTTGATGAAAGGTAAAAACTATGAGGAAGTGCTGGCTGAACTGCAAGCGGAAGGAAAGAACGAGACCGAGATTGAGGCACTGGTCAATCACAAGATTTTTCCTGGCAATCGTCCCAGCAACACCTTGCTGTTCAAAAAACTCAGCCCACGTACTTTGGGGCGTCTTGTTGCCTTGTATGAACATAAGGTGTTTGTGCAGGGCGTGATCTGGGGAATCAACTCCTTCGACCAGTGGGGTGTGGAACTGGGCAAGCAATTGGCGAAGTCCATTTTGCCGGAGCTGTCATCGACAACAGATGTGAGTGCACACGATAGCTCTACCAATGCCTTGATTAACTATTACCTCAAACATAAAAATTAATGCACAGAAGGCTGCAGATATCTTTGTTTCAGGCTTGGGGTTCAATGACTAAATGAAGGACATCCTGTTTGTTGGTTTCGGTGGTTTTGTTGGTTCCATCGCGCGCTACAAGCTCGGTGGCCTGGTGCTTCATCTGACGACGCAAGCCCGCCTTCCTTACAGCACATTTGCGGTCAATATTCTGGGCTGTTTACTCATCGGCATACTTGCCGGTATTGCTGAGCGTTATGCGTTATTTGGTTCGTCTGCCCGGCTTTTCCTTTTCACCGGACTGCTTGGCGGCTTCACTACATTTTCTGCATTCGGTCTTGAGACAATATTTCTTTTGCGCCGTGGTGAGTTGTGGCTGGCGGGTTTGTATGTTGTTGGCAGCGTCGTGCTTGGGATCGCTGTCGTTTGGCTGGGTTTTAAATTTATTTTGGCTTTGCCGCACTAGCCAGGATCTGCAGTATTCCCTGCATAAGTTGTAGTGGTGTGGGTGGACAGCCAGGGATGCTGGCATCGACTGGGATGATATTGCTTATAGCGCCGAGGCTTGCATAGGAGCAGCCAAATTCTCCACCGCAGCTAGCGCAGTCGCCAGCGGCAATGATGAATTTTGGCGCAGGCATGGCGGCATAGGTGCGTTGCAGGGCAGTTTCCATGTGTACGGATAATGGCCCTGTCACCAGCAGGATATCTGCATGACGCGGTGAGGCGACAAAGTGAACACCGTAACGCTCGATGTTGTAATAGGCGTTGTTGAGAGCATGGATCTCCAGTTCACAAGCATTGCAGGAACCGGCATCAAGCGTGCGAATGGCAAGGTTGCCATGGAAACATAGGGCCACGCCAGCGCGTAGTTGTTCGCCGACCTGTTCAAGCACCGGATCAGTGGGCAGGTCTTCGGTGAGGAAACCGGTTTGGCGAATTTTATTAAGTATTTTCAGCATGCCAGCCTCACAGATCGTGTCCTGAGTAGGAGCCATTCACTGATTTATTGCACACCGGAAAGTCGGGTACGATGTTGTCATGTATGAGCAGCTCCAGTGCAGGCCAGCTGAACCAGCTTGGGTCACGCGGGAAGTAGCGGGCGATCTTGCCGTCCTTGGCAAAGTTTACATAGCAGAGAATTTCACCACGCCAGCCTTCAACCAACCCGACCCCTTCGCTGTTTTCGGCAGGTGCTTGCCAGGGGGTGTTTATCTCTCCTTCAGGCAGCGTGTTGAGCAAGGTTTCCAGCAGCCCTAGCGAGGCGAGGATTTCCTGCATGCGAATTTGCATGCGGCCCTCGACATCGCCCGTATGTAATACAGGTGAATGAACTTCAAGCTCGCCATAAGGGGCGTAAGGATAATTACGGCGCAGGTCAATATCCTGCCCGCTGGCCTTGCCCACATAGCCAAGACAGCCCAGCCGTTTAGCATGCTCGGCACTGAGAAAACCGGTGGTGGCGAGGCGATCTTCCAATGATGGATGGTCGTCGAGGATGGCATAAAGTGATGTCAGTTCACGGCGCAGTGGCTCGATGGCATCGAGCAGTTGTTGGACTTGATCATAACTGAGATCAGCATTTATCCCGCCAGGAATAATGCAATCCATAAGCAGACGATGGCCAAGACAGGATGCATTGTCACGCAGCCAAAGTTCGCGCAGACGGGCAAACTGTTGCCAGGCGAAGATGAAGGCGACATCGTTACAAATTGCACCGATGTCACCAAGATGATTGGCGATGCGTTCACGCTCAGCGAGGATGGCGCGCAAGGCTAGTGCGCGTGGCGGTGGAATTATACGGGCGGCCCGCTCCATCGCCATACAGGCAGCCCAGGCATGGTGCACCGTGCTGTCACCAGATACGCGACTGGCCAGACGTGCAAGGCCGTGTGCATCGCGTCCTGCGGCTATTTTTTCGATACCCTTATGCACATAGCCAAGTCGTGCTTCCAGATTGAGGATAGTCTCGCCGACCGCCTGAAAACGGAAATGTCCAGGCTCTATGATGCCAGCGTGTACCGGCCCCACTGGTATTTCATAGGCGCCTGCGCCCTGGGTCTGGATGAAGCTGTAGTCTTGTTCAGGCTCGGCAGGCAATGGTGTGTTAGCCACGGCAAAGTCATGGCGCAGCGGATAGCTGTCGGTTGCCCATCGGTTGTGGCGAGTCCACCGACGTGCATCTGGATGATCGGCAAAGATCACACCATGCATGTCCTGCACGTGACGCTCCATGCGACTGGCAGCTGGGTAATAAGGTGTTTGTGAAGGCAGTTGTGGAGCCTCCAGCGGTACACGAGTGCGCAGCAGCAGGTGATCGCCTTGATAGGCAAGGGCGGCGTTGAGCAGCAAGGTGCTGCCGCGTTGTTCGGCCCAGACACCAGCCCAGCGGCAGCCAAATTCAGCCGCAATTTGTGCAGCCCGACCCCAGTCTTCGGCATCGATCTTGAGCAGATGGGCGGGGGCGAGTTTGCGGCTCAGGCCGCGCCGTACCAGTACGTGCTCATCCTGATAGCGGGCGAGCAGTTCTGACAGCCAGTTGAAATGGGCCATCATCCTAACACCCCCTGACCTGCAATGAGTTGTGTGGCCTGATCAAACCATTGTGCCAACACGGTGGGCATCGCCAGGCCCAGCCACAAGGCCAGCAACAGATGCAGATAAACCGGCAGCATGTTGGCCTTGACCGGTAGTTGTCCTTCAGGCTGGCTGCCATAGACCATTGGATGGATGGTGCGAAATAGTCCGGCAAAGGCTATGACCAGTCCCGAGAGCAGCGCGAGTGTCAGCCACGGCATTTTTTGCATGGTGGCAATGAGCAGTAGAAATTCGCTGACAAACAGACCGAATGGAGGAAAACCGGCAATCGCAGCAGTGCCCAGCAGCAGGCCCCAGCCGACGCCTGGTTGGGTGCGGATAAGTCCACGTATCTTGTCGATGAGCTGTGTGCCGGCAATGTGGCTGGCATGTCCAACGGTGACAAATATGGCTGATTTGACCAGGGAGTGCAGCGTCATATGCAAAAGCGCAGCAAAGGTGGCGAGTGGCCCACCCAGGCCAAAGGCAAAGGTCATCAGCCCCATGTGCTCGATGGATGAATAACTGAACAGGCGTTTGATATCTCTTTGGCGATGCAAAAACAGGCCAGCCACCAAAAATGAGAGCAAACCAAAGGCCATCATCAGATAGCCTGCCAGCTGCGGCGTACTGGAGGCATTTTGCAGGGCACCGTCAACCAGCATCTTGGTACGCACCACGGCATACAGGGCGACATTTAATAACAGGCCAGACAGGACGGCGGACATCGGCGTTGGGCCTTCTGAATGGGCATCTGGTAACCAGGCATGCAGCGGCACCAGGCCGATTTTGGTGCCATATCCCACGATGATAAAAACAAAGGCAATGCTCATCACAGTCGGATCCAACTGGTTGGAGATCACATAAAGCGAGGTCCATAACAGCCCTTCATCGGCCGAGCTCAGAACGGAAGCGGCAGTGAAGTAGAGCAGCACAGTGCCAAATAACGCCTGGGCAATACCGACACCACAGAGGATGAAATATTTCCAGGCCGCCTCCACGGATTCTGGTGTGCGATATAGCGAAACCAGTAAAACCGTGGCCAGGGTTGCCCCTTCCAGTGCTACCCAGAGTATGCCCAGATTGTTAGTGGCAAGCGCCAATAGCATGGTAAAGACAAAACCCTGATACATGGCGTGATAAAGCCGCATACGGCGATTGTTGACCCGTCCTTGCCGCAGTTCATACGACATATAGGGGCGTGAGAATATCGCAGTGGTCGTGGCGACAAAGGCCGTGAGCACGAGCAGATAAACATTGAAGGCATCGACATAAAAAAACTTGCCATCTGATAGCAATGGGCCTGTATGAAAGACCTTGATGGCCAGCAAGACGCTGGCAACAGTTGTCGCAACAGTGGCAAGTATGTTGATCCAGCCAGCGGCGCGGCAATGTGGTATCGCCGCTAACAGCAGCGTAGTGAACAAGGGGATGAGCATGGTGGCGTATAGTGCAGTCATTCTTCTTCTACCGTCATCTCATCGATTTCTGACGTTTCAACAAGGCGACTTAAACGATCCACATCCAGTGAATCGATGCTGGCGCGGATCTGAAAGAAGAACACGCCAAAAATCACGGTTGCCACCAGCAGATCGAACGCCACACCCAGTTCCACCACCATGGGCATGCCATGCGTGGCAACCACGGCGGTATAAAACAGGCCATTTTCAATCGACATGAAGCCCACAACTTGAGTGATGGCCTGACGTCGTGTGACCATGATGAGCATGCCTATCAACACTACGGCCAGACTGATGGCGATAGTATTTCGCGTCGCCAGGGTGGAGAGTTTTTCTACCGGCATGGCGATGTAATAACTGAAAGCCACCAGCGCGGCCGCAGCCAGTATCACCAGAGCCGGATTGACGACTGTTTCAACCTCGTGGGCGATCTCCAATTTGATGACAATGCGATGCAAGACCCAGGGGATGAGTAGTGCCTTGAGGCTGAAGGTCAGGATCGCCGATAGATACAGATGAGGCTGGTTGGCAACCAGGGCGATCATTGCGGTGGCCGCAGCCACCAGCACTCCCTGCCAGGCAAAGGCGTGAATGCACGCCAGGATACGGCTTTGCGCCAGCATGGCAAATGAGCTGAGCAGGATCAGCGCAGCCAGCAATATCACACCCTGTTCCTGCAGGCCAAGTTGGGCGAAATTCATGCGCCTGCCTCCAGGATGACATGGCTCAACATGCCAAGCAGGGCAAAAAGAAAGGCCAGATTGAGATAGTTGGGCACACGGAACAAACGCATCTTGGCCAGCACAGTCTCGGCTAGCGCCAGCACTACGCTCAACACCATCAATTTGCCTATGAGACTGATAAAGCTAAGCAGCAAATTGTGTGGTGTGTTGTCCAGGGCCAGCCCCCAGGGGAAGAAGATATTGCTGATCAATACACCATAAACCATCAGTTTTAGCTGTGCTGCCCACTCCATCAAGGCAAGATGACGACCGCTGTATTCTAGAATCATGGCCTCATGCACCATGGTGAGCTCCAGGTGAGTAGTAGGATTATCCACCGGCACACGGCCGGTTTCAGCCACGGCTACTAACATCAGCGCAAGCAGGGCAAACATGAAAGAAGGGCGCAACACCAGGCCTTGTCCCAAGAGGAAATCAATGGCCTGAGAGATGTTGGTGCTTTGTGCCGTCATAGTAATTGTGAAGATAGCCATCAGCATGGCCGGTTCTGCCAGTGAGGCGATTGTCATCTCACGCGATGAGCCCATACCGCCAAATGCCGTACCGGCATCCATGCTAGCCAGGGCGAGAAAGAAACGTCCCAGTGCAAGAAAACCAACCAGCACAATGACATCGGCAATGGCCGCGGTGGGCAGATGCACCGTCAGCAGTGGAATAATGGCTGCAGTGAGCACGGTGGTGGCAAAGACGACATAGGGCGCGATACGAAACAGCGGTGTCGTTGTTTGTGCCACCAATACTTCTTTTTTCATCAACTTGAGCAGGTTGCGATAAGGCTGAGAAAGTGATGGCGCGCTGCGGTTTTGCAGCCACGCCTTGAGCAGACGCAGCCAGCCCGTCAGCAGTGGTGCCATTAAGACAAACAGCACGGTCTGCAGTAAAACCAGTAGCCAGCCTTGCAGGTTCAGGAGATCAGCCATAGCAGAAACAGCAAGGTAAAAAAGGAATAGGAAAGGTAAGTGCGTACATTGCCACTTTGCAGGCGAGAAACAAGACGCGCAGACCTGAGCACCCAACGACCGATAGGCAGGTAAAGCCACTTCCAGCTGCGATCGCTGACTTGTAATTGATGGCGCAGCCCGCTGGTATGAAAACCTTGTTCATCGCCACTACGCTCGATTTTTTCATCTATCAACCAGACTGGTTTAAAGATGCGTCGTATCGGCATGGCAAAGGCCGTCGCTGTGTATTGCATGCGCGCGCTAAGTGGACCAAAGCCACAATCCCAGGCGGGCACACGTTGTACTTGCTGGTGTTTGCGTCCATGCAGCAAGAAATAGCTCAGCCACCAGACCAGTGCCAGTCCCAATAAGACCAATGGTGCGCTGTAGCTGGCGCTGGCGGCAGAGGCAGGTGTCAGCCACAGCCAGCCCTGGCCAGTGATTTCAGGTGCTGGCAGTCCCCTCAGGGTTTGCGGAATAGCGCCCATAATCTTGATGGCTACTGCTGGCAAGATGCCAAGCAAGATACATAGCGCAGCCAGCATGCCCTGGGCACTGCGCATGCCAAAGGAGGGGAGATGTGCCTGGCGTGCTTGACGGGTGCGCGGTTGACCAAGAAAGCTTATGCCATATAGCCGCACAAACAACATCGCCGCAAGAGCAGTCGTTAACGCCAGTACCGCAGCCGTGACAGGAATAACAATACGCAACAGACCATTTTCCAGCACCACCCCTTGCAGCGCGGTTTGCAGGATTAGCCACTCCGAGGCAAAGCCATTGAAGGGTGGCAATGTTGCAATGCTTAGGCAGCCGATAAGAAAAAATGTACCGGTGTATGGCAGACGCTTCAGCAGACCACCCATATGCTCCAGTGACTGCTGGTGAGTTTGCTGGATGATTGCACCAGCGCTCAAAAATAGCAGGCCCTTGAACAAAGCATGGTTGAGGGCGTGGTACAAGGCTGCGATCAGACCAAGCGTACCGAGCTTGGGATAGCCAGCAGCAAGAAAGATCATGGCAAAACCAAGCGCCATGAAGATCACGCCGATATTCTCGATAGAGGAATATGCCAGCAGGCGCTTGATGTCTGTCTGTTGCATTGCATATAGCACGCCAAGTAGCGCTGAAGCGCTGCCGGTCAGCAGCACGATTACCCCCCAGTCCACTTGCATTTGGCCAATAAGATCAAACACTACGCGAATAAAGCCATAGACGGCCACCTTGAGCATCACGCCAGACATCAAGGCCGAGATGTGTGATGGTGCTACTGGATGTGCTTCAGGCAACCAGGCATGTAGCGGCACCAGGCCGGCTTTCATGCCAAAACCAAAAAAGGCCAGGGCAAAAGCGATACTGGCCCATAGTGTTGGCAGCTCCGCCGCACGCAGCAGCTCAAAACTAAAGCCATCGCTGAAGGCAGCGAGGACTCCATAACTGAGCAGGATGGCGATCCCGCCGATATGCGCCATTAACAGGTATAAAAAGGCAGCTCTGCGGTTGGCCGCCTGTTCATGTTGATAGGCCACCAGAAAATAACTGGAAAGCGACATCAACTCCCAGGCGATCATGAACATAAAGGCATCATTGGCGATGACCACCAATTGCATACCGGCGACAAACAAGCCAGTAGGTACGCAAAGCGCGGCAAGTGAATGGCGCCCATGTTGAAATTCACGGGTATAGCCAGGGCCGAATACTGCTACAGCAAAAACCACCACGCCGATCAGGATTAGAAAAAAGCCCGCAAGGGCATCTACATATATTGACCAAGATAACCAGGGCAGACCCAAGGGAAGCTGTGTTGAAACTGGATCACCGAGCAGGGCCAAAAAGCCAGCAATTACTGTTGCCAGCCCGGAAAGCCCCAATAAGGGAAAACATGCCCAACGCAGCAAGGCACGGTAATAACTCGCACCCAGACCCACGCCTCCCGACAACAGGGATAATAAGACAGCACATGCTATCCACTGTATGGTCACGTTGGCAGAGACTCCGGCTAGGGTGGAAAAAAGACGGTCAACTATAAGCTATATGTTTTGGTTAATCATCATAGCATAAGCTTGACTCGCATATTTCACCATGGTGTAGGAAAAAATTCTTATTTTGCAGAGGACACAATGAGTTGTTCTTATTTACACAAAAACCAAAATAATCTATTGCGTCTCTCATTAAGCAGAGCGCTGGTATGAGCCACTAAGCTGACTGCTGTGATGCTCGACTTCGCAAGAAAACGAGCATTTTGTCGCAGCGTGCCTTGCCCAAGACTCGCATTCACTGTGCCAACATCAGCGTGTTCCCAGGATGGTGTATGCGGCTTAGGTTTTGTTGATATGCGCCATTTAGTTTGCTGATTGAAGAAAAAATCATCACTGCTATGGAATTTGACTGTTTTATTGAGAGATTTTCATATTTTTCCTACATACAAGCCACATATTGTCTGCTAAGTTAAGGAAACGCTGAACAACTAACCCTTCATCGCGTCAAATCCCAAAAAACTTCTTCGAGCTAGAAAAATCCAGTTTTTTACCCAAAAACATCGTTTTTTAACGATTTTTAGTCGCTTTTTGCTGTTTTTCGGGATATTTCCCGTTATTTGGGCGGATTTATCCCGCAGCTATGGGTAAATGTCGTTTTGCAATAAACAAATTGGCCAATCCAAACAGGCTGTACAGCTGTGCTGTGTTTTTTGCCAGACCACGATAGCGGGTT
>Ga0265293_10003554_pt1 | contig 28807 bp, 15 predicted proteins | sample Munlanlewell138R_FD_192505 | JGI IMG/M metagenome (GOLD analysis project Ga0265293, IMG submission 192505) | Leachate microbial communities from a municipal landfill in Southern Ontario, Canada - Leachate well 138R | ecosystem: Engineered > Solid waste > Landfill > Unclassified | place: Canada... | reverse complement strand
GTCAGCATCAATACCGCTTTAGGGCGTATGCGTTATGCCCTACTCAATATGCGTAAATTAGCAACCGAAAAGAATGTGTATTTGGAGATGAAGTAACGAAGACTGATTGATACATCGAACAACCTCAAGTCGGTCTTATTTTTTAATACAAATTATTTCATTCTTTATTAATGTACCGGATTTTACTCTTAAAATATAAACACCTTTGTGTAAGTCCTCTAGATTTAGATAATATGAAGTCGCATTTACATCAATCATTTTCATACTTTGTCCTTCAAGGTTAATAACCTGAACTCTATCTATTTTATCATTGGAAGTTTCAATTTTAAATTTATTGACTGAAGAGTTGGAAAAAATCTTGATATAAGAATTAAGGTTAACAGTTTTATCTAATGACATCACTATTGTTTTAGTGATGGAAGCAGTGATGTTGTTAACTCCAAAATCAAAGAAAAAATCAACTGTTATGGCCGAGCCAATATCCACAAACCCACCGTTTGCTATTGTTTGTTGAACCCCGTCATTGTCATCATACACTATAGACCACTCTGAAGGCACATGATCTATCACCAAATTATTTAACACATACTTAAAGTCTCCTTCCTCATCCATTTCAAATCGGTAATCGCCAACTAACACATAGAATTTACAGTTTTTAATGACAATACTCTTAAAATCTTCGGGATTAATGATTTGTTTTTCAGCAACAATTTTTGCTGAGGGGGGAATTGGATATTGATTTGCTGTCCAGCGCACCAATGAGCTATCACCAGTAAATGTTATCACTTGATTATTGGCTTCCTGCCATCTATAATCCTCATTTGCTATCTTATACGTAAGAACAGGCTCAGTCATTTTTTTCACCAACCAGTAATCACCTAATGTTTCATCTTCGTTTAACATAACATTAAACGGAAAATCATATTTTTCCCATCTTATGAGTCCATAATTTCCTTGCAAAAGTAAAATTTGATTGGACGCAAGATTCGTTGCTGCAAATACAACTATATGTAGTGCAGAAATCAAAAGAATAAGGCTTACTTTTTTCATCTCAAAATTAATTTAAATGTTGATAATTATTAAAGACAATTACTTACTTCACCATAAGTTTTGTCATATATGTATTTTTACCGTCCTCTATCTTCACGAGATAGATCCCGGAATTAAGACAACTAATAGAAATAGGTTCATTGTTCCATGTTGTCTGCAACATAACTCTACCGTCAAGCTGCAAGATACTGACGTAGTAAATATGGTCGTTAGTTAATATAATAGATATGTAATCTTTTGCAGGATTAGGATGTATCGTCGGCATTAACGGCATTGATTCAGTCGAATATGATGAAGAAGTCCCTAATTTGGAATTCAATCTGTTTATTTCATCCCGTGTTAAATATCCACTGTTTATGAAATAATTGGATGTATATGTTTGCAGATTGGTCACAGTACTAATATCATGAACACCGAGCATATTTTCTAAAGAATATTTTAGCAAATGAAAGTCTCTGAACTCTTGGATACCCATATTATTAGACAGCTGATAATCAGCAGCTATTGCATCCCATGGGACTCCTTGCAAAGCTTCCAGAACTGCACAAAATACGCCTGTTCGGTCTGTACCCAAGCGACAATGAATTGAAAACGGTGCAGGATGAAAATCTGAAATAATAAACTGTACAATTTCTTTGATCCAATTTCCAAAAAGAGTACTATTTGATTGATAATATACAGCGCTATAACTTGGTGTGGTACTTGTTTGTCCCACATAAAGAATATTGTCATTATCTATAATCATTTGATAATAAGGAGGAATTGATTCAACCAATTTACTACCATCAGGCATAGTGTATGACGTTAGTGTAGTAATTTCATTTCCTGACAAACAAATATCCGATTGAATACCGGCAGCTGTTGCAAGTTCGATACCCAATTGTAATCTCTCATCCTCCGTATTGCATATTGTAGCTTTGGAGGCTTTAAAGGGATGATAAGATCGAAATAGTTTTGTTCCGCCGGGTACTTGCCTGAAATTAGAGACATCAGCTTTCCCCGTTTCATTTGTCAAATCATAATCTGTTATAGATTTGATCTTATTTGCAATCAAACTATTTGTTTTTATTAGTTCAAAATCGTCATCCGGAAAAATAACAATATGATTTTTATCTGAATTTTTAAATATGTAACCCTCTGGGACGAACGACCGTGTTCCACTCATATAAGTTGAACCATTTACATAAAATTTAAACTCCGGTTGTCCGCTGTTTCCCGGCTGCTTAATATCTTTGATTTTTTTTGTCAAATACCAGAAACCTTCTGCATTGTAACTCATCGTAAAATCCGAACTTGATTTCCACAAATTAAAAGATCCACGAATGACTACGTCGGAGATATTTATACTTCCTATATTCGTTTGCCATGTTGGCAAGTCAAAAAGAAAAGTTATAGTGCTGTCAGACATATTTAGACTATAACAGATTGTCTTTTCATAACTAGTAAAGTCTGCATTGATTGCTTTTACATCATAAATACCCGCTACCAACAGATGAAGCATAACGCCACAAAAAACTATCGTAGTTTTTCTAATAAAAAAAGATTTAATTTGTTTCATGTCTTTGTGTTTTATTGGATAGGTTTATCATTTTTATATTGCTTTTATAATAAACGTCGCAGTATTTTCTTTCGGTACAACAACTTGAAAAGTCACAGGGTTTATAAGAAAAAAACGATGACGAAAGCAAATTTTTTGACTTGCGTAAAACGTTAACAATCCTATGCAAAGATAGGATAACCATTCCCAGGATTACTCTTAAGGTAAATATGAAAGTAGATTTTATTATAACAACTAAAAACTAAACAACAGATAATCAGGTATGTAAATATATACAAGAATACATACAAAGTAGAAATTCCTTCAAATTGAAGTAGATATTTTACGGCCGACTTAGCCCAATCTTTTGTATTGCCTGCATAAACTCATCTTTAGGAAGAACTGATTTATTACGAACTTTGACTCGATAATTATACACTGTTTGAGGAGAGAAATTAAGAAATTTAGCAATTTTCGCACTGTCGGTTATTCCTAATCGAATCAACGCAAAGATTCTTAATTCAGGGGTGAGTATTTCATCGCTTTTAGGGATAATTTGTTCTTCTTCTATCAATAAATTATTAAATTCATCTATGAAATTAGGATATAATTTCATAAATACAGAATCAAAAGTGTAAAAAAACTCTTTTAGTTCATTGGGTATAAACTTATAAGGACTTGTCATCTGTAGGACTTTGTCGGTTTGATTCAGTTTTACATTTATATTGATTTCTTTTCTAAATTTGTTGAGTTTAGTTATATATGTTGAGCACAGATTAAAAACATAACCAATATATTCTTCTTTAACACAAATCGATTCAATCAAGTCTTTATTGAGTGAGTTCAAATAATCATTGATCTTTTCTAATTCTTTGTTAATCTCCACAATTGACTTTTCTTTGTTTCGAATTTTAATTAGTTGCTTATATATCAAAAATATAGATAAAGCCAACAATATAGATAAAATGGTGATTATTAATAAAGTAAAATACAACTGACGATTTTCCTTTTCCATTTTTTGTTCATAAGCAGCAATAATCACAGGAAACATCTCGGCTGTCTCCAATGTCCTAAAATTTGTTTTACAAGCGATGGCATCTTCCAAAGCACATTTGATATATGTATTTGCTCTTTTAATGTCTCCTTCAAAAAGCAATATCATTGCTAACTTCTGCAATGCAGTATATTCTCGTGTGGCTGATCGTATGTCTTCTATCGAAGCAATTGTTAAATATTTTTTTTCAAGTTCAACATCTCCCTTATGATGATATAAAGTTGCAATTGTATAATCAAAAATTGGATTCTTTTCTATTGCTTTCTCTCCAAATTCTTCATATGCGTTGTCTATGTATCTTAGAGCCTGTAAGTAATTTCCTTGTTCCATCAATTTTTCCGAATGTAAAAAATAGTACCCTGCTGATTTCGGATCAATTAACAAAAGCAAAGAATCTTTATATTGACTCATTAAATGAGTATAGCTTACCCTATCTATTTGTTTAAAAGTAAATTTGCTAAGGAAATCATAAACGGTAAAATACAGGTGATAATAATAGGTATATTGATCTTCATCAAGCGTGTTGCTTTGAATGTTATCCATAATATTCAGTGCCTCTCTATACATTCCCGCAAATGCCCAAACTTCGGCAACATTCATTTGGGATTTGTTAATCCTTCGTTTATTATTTAGTTTTTTTGATACATCAAGCCTTTTATTCGCAATTGACAGGGCTGAATCAAGATTGTAGTTAAGATACTCTTTAAACAATGCATGATAAACAAGATATCTATCATTATTGTTATTTGCTGTTCTTAAACAATAGTTTAATGAATCTATCCTACCAAGTTTTGCATAGGTGTAAATATTTTTTTGATTTATTACTACATCCAAAACATGCAACAAAGAATCAACGGTCTTTTTTTCTGATGCATTTGTTGTAAAACTGAGTATGCATATACTAAAAAAAATACTGATAAATTTTCTTAGATTGAATTTCAGTCGTGGATATTTTGGAGTTAGAGTCGGCAAAGAACAAAAGAAAAAAGAGGCCAAGCCCATCTTGACACCCACAAGTATATTGGCGATAGGAAAAATTTCCAACGCCTTATCGATTATAAAGCCTGCTTTGAAATACTTACATTTTTTCATGACAACAAAATTAAGTAATTTTTTTCATTAATTAATTCTTTGTCAGTACCAGGAGGTTATTGCAGTTTAAATCATGATTAATTCATCTATTAAATAATAATGAAACTTGATGAAAATAGATAATGATACATTATTTTCACTAATGAGCTCAAATTATCTCAACAATGATGGATGATTTTTTATAATCATCTTGGGATCTACCACTGCATGTACAATTTTTTTCCGCTTCCACGTGTATGTTATGTGTACCAATCCATTTTTACCTTGGATAAGAGAAGGATAGGAATACTCACCGTCGCCTGTCTCCAAAACAGCTATATTACGCCAATTGATACCATCTTTAGACACACCAATACATAATGGGGTTCTTTTTCCTCCCCACTTTTTTTCAGGTCGTTCTGTAGGATTATAAACAAGCATATGAAATCCTTCCTTTAAGGTTATGGCATCTATACCTGAATTTGGATTTGGAAGATGGGTTGAACGTATAGCACTCCATGTCTTGCCTTCATCATAACTCCAACTGTCTACTACACCACCATTTTTACTCCTGGCAAGTAATTGTAGCGTGATATACTCATCATCATGATATAAAAAACATCCCTGAACTGCATTTAATGAATCAGGATCAGAAATAGAAGTACCAAGCTCCCACGTTCGTCCAAAATCAGACGTCATTTCCAACTGTAATTTCCACCCTCCCTGTGTATTCTCTTTGGTGTTTGAAGCAGAAAGTAATTGTCCCGATTTTGTTAGAAATGGTTTATTCTTTGTGGGTCCGATAATGTCTTCCGGCAATCTTTCAGCATGAGACCAAGTCAGCCCACCATCAGACGATCGTTTTATTTCACCCCACCAAGTATAGGTAGTAGCTCCAACGTTATAGAACAGTATCAATTCATCATCAGGAGTTTGGTACAGTACAGGATTCCAGCAGGGATACCTTTTAGCAGCATGTTGAACACCATTAGCCACGGAAGCAGGTGTTGACCACTGGTTGTTTTCAAAACGTGATATCCATATTTCCACATCTTGGTGTCCTTCTTTGGTGCCTCCAAACCAGGCGGCAATTAGTCCGTTTGAAGTCTCGGCAATGGTAGATGCATGGCATTGCCCAAAAGCTTCATTATCAAAAATAAATTCTTTTGAGTTTATTATCTCATTGACTTCAGCCATCAAAAAAGATGTAAAAAGCAACCCTATTAACACGAAAAACCCTTTTAATTTCATATTCATACGTTTAAGTTTTATTTTTAATTGTTGTAGCGAATGAATGTGTTCTTTGTTATAAATTATTCCAAACGTCTGTTCTTACCGGTATATCCCGTTAAGTCATCTCCTAAATCTTCACGTGCTTCTTGTGCAATTTTCTCTAATATCTCAACCATTTCAGGATGTTGATTTAATACATTATATTGTTCGCCGGGGTCACGCCTTAAATCAAATAATTCCTTTTCAAATTGTTTATTACCCTGTACACGTCCGGGTATTCCATCTTTTCCGGCTTCGTATTCGTAATAACTTCGTCCGCTATGAGGAAATACTAATTTCCAACTGCCATTGCTTACTGCTTCCAAACTATTTTTTTTATAATAGTAGTATAGTGTTTTTCTCGGTGTTGTATCAAAATTGCCTTTTATTAATTCTGAAATATCAACACCATCTATTTTATTTTTGGGCAAGGCTGCTTTAGCAAGTGATGCAAATGTAGGAAGAAAATCCATTCCAGCAATCATTTTATTGCATACAGCACCATTGGGAGTAACACCTTTCCAATATATCAGGCATGGAACCCTTTGTCCACCCTCAAAGGTAGTACCTTTGCCTTCTCGTAATCCACCGGAACTGCCTGCATGATTTCCATAATTAAGCCAAGGCCCATTATCAGAAGTAAAAATAACTATTGTTTTTTCTTCTAATTTAAGTTTTTTGAGAGTTTGCATAATCTGCATAACACTATTGTCAATATCCATCATTACATCACCATATAGACCTTGCTCAGATTTTCCTCTGAATTTTTCTGAAACCGCTAATGGAACATGAGGTAAAGGATGTGCTAAGTACAAGAAAAAAGGATTCTTCTTATTTTTTTCTATAAATTCTACGGATTTTTTTGTAAACAATTGTGTAAACTGGTTGATATCAGGCATTGTTTCAACAACCTCATTTCCATCATAAAGAGGTAGTGGTGGATAATAATTTTTTGCTGTTGGATGATTAGGCCACATGTCATGCGAATAGGGTATGCCATAAAACTCATCAAATCCTTTTTGTAAAGGCAAATATTCATATTTTGAACCAACATGCCATTTTCCAAAAACAGAAGTGGCGTATCCCACTTTTTTTAAGACCTGAGCAATAGTTTCTTCCTGATCTCCTATTCCATGATCGGAACGAGGATTAAGAGCACCGGCAAATCCAATTCTATTTGGATAGCAGCCGGTCAGTAACCCTGCTCTTGATGCACTGCTGACTGCCTGTGCTGAATAATAATGTGTAAAAAATATTCCATTCTGACCTAATTTATCTATATTAGGCGTAGAATAAGAGCTGGCACCGGTAAGTGATAAATCTCCATACCCCATATCATCTAAATGAATAAGGATAAAATTCACTCGACTATTATCCTTAGCACTACCAATACCTACAGCAGCAAATAGTCCTAAGGTTGTTAATGAGGATGTCACTATTTTTTTCATTTTTTCTCTTCAAGTTTAAAGTATACGTAAATTAACATAGTTTTCAATCATAAATAGCCATCCATAAATTTCCTAAGGGATTTATTCAATGACTTGTCCGTATTTAACTAACTCATTCTTGAGTTCATTGTACTCCAAGTCTTGAACCGCTTTATTTGCATCGATTGCTAAGTTAGCTATCAAGGCAGCGCTTTGTCCTAAGATCATAAATACCGGTTCCATACGAATAGATCCGAATGCAATATGGGATGCGCTGACACAAACGGGAACAATCAAGTTGCTACATTCCTCCTTTTTAGGTACAATAGAACGATAACCAATTGAATATGGGTGCTTTAATGGAGCTTCCACATTACCTTCGTTCATCACATATCCTTGGGCATTTACGTAGCGCTGCACATGATGTGAGTCCATTGTATAAGCTCCCATTCCAACGGGATCATCAACTATTTCTATACACTCACAATTTTTTTGTGTCATCACATAACTGCCGATCATGCGCCGTGCTTCTCTTATGTACAATTGATCAGGCCAACCATCCTCTCTTTCATATTCATCTTTGCAGGTTCCCCATTGTGAAACGACACGTCTCACTTTTTCAGGAATTCTTGGATGGTATGCCAATGTCCACATCAATCCTTGTTGATATGCCCTATGACGTATTATAATTTTTTCACGTTCTTCATAGGATGCTTCGGGATAATCCCAATTTTGTCCTACAAAATCAGTTGAAAACCCTTTCCCATTATTAGTATCTGTTTTCCGGTTAGGCATAGCAGCATTTATCCAAGGAACAACTCCACCACCACCGTAAGAATACATTTTTTCTATTGGTCCTGTAGAAGCTTCATAATTCCGGAACAATAGCTCGTAGTCTACTTCTTTATAATTGTCAGGTTTTTCAAAAGGAATCCTGTTGTCAGGATGATTTGTTAGAGTCATACGGAAGCAATACGCCTGTATTTTATGATCTCCTATTCCATCATCTTCAAGACTATCTCCAGAGATAAACGGTAACAGTCCGCTTGTTGAATCTCCCTTAACTATATAGGGATCTACTCCATCAATAAAATTATGCTTGAAAGCATTTTGAGCAATTTTACCTGTCATAGTCTCCTTTTTCAGATTGGCTTGAATACCATTCAGTGTCTCTCCATATTGGGCATTCGATTCTCTACCCAAAGCATAAGATACGCCAGCTGATGCCATAAGATCACCTTCATAGGTCGCATCCATGAACACCTTTCCTGTATAAATCTGTCCGGATTCCATTCTGATTGATTGAATGGCATTACCTTTCATGATTACGCCTTTGAGTCTTTCTAAACGTTGGTTATATACAACACAAATATCTAAACCATTCATCATTTCATGATAAACTTTCAGAGCGACTGAAGGTTCAAATGCCCACATTGCATCTTCTTCTTTAATTCCGGGTTTATACTCAGATCTTTTTTCCCAGATCCAATTTGTAGTATCTGCGTAATACTTCTTTATATTTTGATAGAACTCACGCGAAATGCCTCCAATGACTCGTTTATTTCCGGTGTCGGTTCTGCCAAGACCACCGGTGGTGAGTCCACCCAAGCGGTTAGTGGGTTCAATGAGAATAACAGACTTTCCAAGTCTTGCCGTTTGTATGGCAGCAGATATACCGGCTGATGTTCCTCCATAAACGACTACATCCGCATGATTAAGATTTTTATTATCTCCAAAACTGCAAAAAAACACTATAGATACTGTGAGCAAGAAAGCTATAAGTGCATTTTTTTTTCTTTTCATAGGTTCTTACCAAAAATAAGTTTTATTTAGATTGTCTAATATGGTATATTTTTCATCTTCATCATTATATTTTTTCTTCATCTTCAACAATTGTGTTTTCAATGATTTAATAATAGATGCATATTCAGAATTATTATACACATTATACATTTCAAATGGATCTTTCTGCAGATCGAACAATTCCCATTCAGGTGTTAAAGGAGCATCTTTTGTTCCGGTCATTCCTAATGGCTGACCATAATAATAAATTAGTTTATACCTGTCAGTTCTGATTCCGTAATGAGCACATACATTATGGGATGGGTCTGCATGCATCCAATATCTGTGATATACAGCTTTTCGCCAGTTACCGGGAGTTTTCCCTTTTAAATTTTTTCTAAAACTTTCGCCCTGCATATATTTAGGTTTTTTGACTCCGGCAAAATCTAAAAACAAAGGAGCGAAATCAACATTCATGACCAAATCATCATTAACAGTTCCTGAGGGTATCTCTTTAGGATAGCGAATAACAAAAGGCATTCGTAAAGATTCCTCATACATCAACCGCTTATCAAACCATCCATGTTCTCCTAAGAAGAAGCCCTGATCACTGGTATAAATAACAACTGTATTTTCTGACAAACCATTGTTATCTAAGTACTGTAATATTCTGCCTACATTTTCGTCAATACCGGCAATACATCTTAAATAATCCTTAATATAAATCTGATAATTCCATCTCCTTTTTTCATCCCTTGTAGCATCTTCCGGCGGCACATTGTTTTTAAGATCCGTTTTGTTCATAATTTCCATTCCGGTTCCGATGACTTGTGCGTATTCACCTTTATTGGCATAAGTCTCAAAAATATTTTCAGGTTCCGGAATATTTACGTCTTTTAGAAGATTCTGAAAACGCTCAGCGGGAGACCACGGTCTGTGTGGAGCTTTGAAATGACACATTAAAAAAAATGGTTCATTTTTATCTGTATTTTGTAAGTATTTGAGTGCTTCGTCTGTTATAACGTCTGTGGAATGTCCTGCATACTCCGTTTCTTTATTTTTATTGTTAGGTGCAACCCCCCAATCTCCGGATTTAATCATCTTTGGATTATCATATCTTCCTTGTCCGGGTAATACATTGTAAAAATCAAATCCTGCAGGCTCGGTACCCAAATGCCATTTTCCGATCATAGCAGTCTGATATCCCGAATGCTGTAATTCTTTAGCAACATTGGGCAGATTTCTGTCCAAATGATCCCATAAAGTATATACTCCGTTTTTATGACTGAATTGCCCGGTAATAATTGCAGCCCGAGAAGGACTACTGATAGAATTAGTAACAAAGCAATTATCCAATCTAACGCCTTCATTGGCTATTCGATCTATATTTGGAGTAGGTAAATAATCTTTCAGCATGCCGCCATATGCACTAACTGCTTGCGAAGCATGATCATCCGCCATAATATAAATAATATTGGGTCTTTCAGGATTGGCAGCTTTTAAAAATATTGATCCGGCAATGCCGATCGAAATGCTAAGAATATTTTTTGTATTCATCTGTATTAATTTTTATGAGTTAATGAAATTAAAGATTTAAGTTAGTTGTCAACAAACAGCATATAAAACCCTATCTCGTTATCAATAAACAGAAATTAATTTTACCTGAGGATTATTTTGTTTGTATCGAGACGTTGTCAACGATATCACATAATTACCCGGCATAATGGGGGTACTGTGGAGTGAAAAATTCACTACATATTCTCCGGGTATATAGTTGGGAAAATTTTCTGCAGCTATTTGTTTACCGTTTATATCAAACATACTAATGATAAAATCTGTTGGTTCATACAAAACAAACCTTACGCACAAGATTGTATTAGCATAAGCAGGATTAGGATATACCTCCAATAAATTTGACTTTTTACTGTCATAAAGCATATGGGTTGCTAATGGTGGTGGATTTACATTGATAAATTGCCAAACAAAATGCGGTTTACCATTCCATGGATATTGCGAAATGACCCTTCCTTCGTCGGTTCCCTGACCATTAACTTGCAACGCCTTTTGTGAACTGTTATTAATTAAACAATATCCATATTCAAAAGGCTTAAGCGTCCACTGTTGCTCACTGTTAGCAGAATAGGTTTGTAGCTGCGCTCTTACATTGTTTCCTTGCTTCCCATCGGGTATAACTAATGTATAATTTCCATTTTCAGTTTGTAAGTAAGCATGTTGACCTTCTTGCTTAAATTTCCATTTAGCATTAGTATTCGGACTATAAGTTTGAAGGGTTTGACTCCCTGTTGAGTTTGCATTTTCAACAGCTAAATAACCCTTCGTTTTATTGTTCTTAATATAATAAACATCACCATTTTGAGGAACTTCTGTAAACGGTATATTCAGTTTTTCCTGAATTACTTTATAGGTAACATTAGCAGCAGGTGCAGCTGTATAGGTGTCACCTTCATCTCCCCATTTTTCTTTAGCACCTAAAACAAAATCTTCAAAATCCGTAATTCGTTCGTCAAAATCCTGTATTCTACAGATAGCAACATTAGCTAAAAGTTCATCATTACTCATTGCGTAAGCCTTGATGATATCCGCTCCACTTTCAACATCACAAAATTTATATAAGAATGCAGCCAATTCGATTCGTGCTGCTTCAAATGACTCTCTTCCCAGTGCTGCCTGAATTTCAGATTGAAAAGATACTGCTTGATATCCTTGATTATAAATCCCTGCTGCTGCCCAATATCTGATCAAAGGATCACTATCATTCAACAAAGAAATTTGTGTCTCAAGCACTTCAACCCCTTGTCCGACCAAAAGAGCGGTTTCCAAAATATTTTCAATATCATAATCGGACTCACGAACATCGTAGGGAGTGGTTCCGGTTGCCCTTCTCTGCATCTCATATTCAGGTATAAATCCTATATCTTTTACTTCAACAATATACCTGATCATTTCATCTCTCAATTCTTTTAATAAAGAAGCACAAGCAGGATCATCGGCTAAATTATCTATTTCCCAAGGATCACTTTCTAAATCATACAAATACTCAATTTGTCGAGGCAAATAAGGCTCAAGTTGAATATCATTCAAATTGCCATAAAATTGATGTTTCCTGGTATGTTGTTGAATTCCGCAATCATAGGTATATGCTTGAATTTTCACAAATGGTAAATAAGGAGTAAAAACACGCGTATATACATATTTACCTTTGAAAACAGAACGTTCAATTCCCGGAGAATCATCTAATCTGTTCCTTGAACCATGGATGTATGTCCTTGTTTCTTGTGGATTTTCACCTAAAAAAGCTTTGCCTTTCATATAGTCAGGAGGAGTGACGCCCGCTAACTTTAAGATTGTAGGCGCTAAATCTTCAAAACCGATTTGTCGATCAGTGATGACTTTACTGTCAAAAGGATTCAAATGTTTCCATTTATCAGGGAACCACACAATAAAAGGAACCCTGTATCCCATACCAATAGCACTTCCCTTAGCACGAGGCATGCCCTCTCCATGGTCAGAAAAGACAAATACGATAGTATTATCGTCCAATCCATCATTTCTCAACTCAGCTAAACGTTCACCGATAGTTTGATCTGTAAAGTTCACGCAATTTTGAACCCTGGTCATGAGTTCTGTCATTTCTTCGTCGTGATAATAAAATGGCGGAATTACAACTTGAGATTCAGAAGATTTATATTCTGAATCCATCACATTATAAATATCATTTAAATAGGCATCAAAGCTTTTTACTGAGGCATAACTTGCATGAGAATACCCAATATTAAAGACGCTAAAAAAAGGAGTGTTACCTGAAGGTCTTTTACGCCAATGTGCTTGATTTGATGACTCGTTCCAAGCATCTTTAACAAATCCGCTGTTCTTGATATTATAATCAGTTTTCGAATTGTTGCTTGTGTAATAGCCGGCTTGTTTAAGATAATAAGGAAAGCCTTTTACCCATGAAGGAACGGATCGATTCATACGGTGATTACCGGTCCCTAACACTTCAACGTCCATTCCTGTGATTAGGCAACTTCGCGAAGGCGACGAGACAGTACCATTGGAATAAGCATATTGAAAACGCAAGCCATTATCATTTGCAGCCAAAGCATCCATATTAGGTGTTTTAGCGGCATCATTTCCATAAGAACCAATAAAATGTGGGGAGGTATCTTCATACGTGAGCCACAAAATGTTAGGATGCTCTTGAGCTAAAAGTGTACCTACAGAAGAGACAGCGATTGTCAATACACTTCGAACTTTCATATTCATACCTCTATTGATTACCATTCTTCAAATCTTAAATCCTTTTCAGGATCGTTGCGTTGCTTCATACTTTCTTCAACTCTAAAAGTTTTTCCCGATTTTGTATATTCATATTGCAAATGATAAACACCATCCTCGAATGAACATCCTAAATCAACAATATCAACCGTTAGTTTTGATAGTGTAAGGGTATTATCATCCCCAACATGCAACCGCATTTTATCAAGCGCAGAACGACCTATTCCGGACATATCACATTCTGTAGGGTTCACAGTCACTAAATTCCTTGTGGTATTTTTAATCCAGTCCTCAAAATAATACTCCTGTAAACTTCCATCTATGACTTCTCCGTTGCTATCTAACTCTACTTGATGTCCACGAACATAATGTACGCCCGAGTATTCGTTGATATATTTCACAACAACAATCGTATAATCTTTGGGATTAGTGACTTCGTCTCCTCGTAAAATAGAATCTAACGAACTGTCGAGAATCTTCACAGGAAGTGCATAAGTCTTACTTAAAGACAAAGGATCAGCACTAAACTTTTCTTTGTCGATGGATATGGTGAAATCTCCCAAAAATTCACCTTTAGGAATGATGATCTTATTTTCCGAAATATCGAAAGAATACCAATCCTCGGGTAAAAGTTGAAATACCTCTGCTCCGGGAATAGAATCCAACAAAGTGGTATCCAATTCAAAAGTAACCCAGTGGTCTTGCTTATTTTCACGCAATCCGCCGATTGCTACTCCCAACTTAAAAGTAAGTTGATCGGAGGATGCTCTTGATACCAATGTCCTGAGTGGCTTTTGAGTTCCAAAATATACCGATGAATAATCGAAATCTTGTATAAAATCTTCATAGGGTTCACATGCCGAAAATAATAACAGCACACAAGCAAACCATGTAATTGTGATGGATTTAAATTTAAACATAATCTTTTCTTTTTTATAATGTTTTACCAACCCTTATTTTGAATTAACGCCGGATTCTTAATGGTCTCACCATAAGGAAGCGGTAGATAATAATACTTCTCATGATCCAACTTCCTCGTTTCAATGATAATCGGTTCTGCATCAGGGTCAGTACCTTGATATTCGAAACCTGAAGAAGTTTTTGTAATTCTAACTCCTCTAATGGATTCATTTAAAGGCAACAAACAACGACGCAAATCGTAAAATCGTATATTTTCAAATGCAAATTCTAATCTACGCTCATTCATCAGGAGTTTTCGGAATTCATCTTTATCGGTTGCAACTTCATCTAAATAGGTAGTGGAATTGATTCCGTTTTTAGTGCGTATATCTTTAATAATAGCATAAGCAGTGCGCGTACTTTCGGCTACAGTTCCATTTGGACCGGCTAACTCATTCAACGCTTCTGCCAAGTTATAATAGACCTCAGCCCTGCGTAACAGAGGATTTTGGTGGAAATCATTGACGGCACCTAATGTTGCCGGATTATACAACATATCTTGTTTAGGCGACATGAATTTTTTCAGATAATAACCGGTTTTGGTATTATAGAGGTCATATCCGTCAACATCCCTGCCTTTGACTCCGTTTGACTCAGTATAAATTTCAAGAGGTCTATCAGCGTTAAACATTTTATTATTATAATAAATTGTTAATTCGAAACGATTATCTCTATTGATATAAGGGTTCTGGGGATCATAATTAGAGCGTGGATCCGTTATTGGAAAACCATTTTTGGCAGGAAATGCATCTACTAAATTCTGCGAAGGATTCGTTCTACCCGAACCAAAAAACAAGGGTGGAAAATTAGTTTTTTCCATAGAATTATTATTAAACCATCTCCTAAAAATAAATTCTGCATGTGTACTACCTTGCACAGAAGAACCTACATACATGTCAGCATTCAATGCAGTATAAGCACCCAAGGTTCCGGATTGAATAGCTCTTTCTGATAGTTTAACAACCCTTTCCCATTTTCGATCGATGGAATCTTGCGAGATTGCATAGCTGCCTTGTGGCTGATAAGCGGGAGAAGCACCAAATAAGGCTACTCTCGATTGTAAAGCCAAAGCTGCACGACCACTTGCCCTTCCTTCTTGTTTTATTCCTAATTCTTCATCTGATCCCACATAAATCAAAGGCAAATATTGATATGCAGAATCACAATCTTCAATAATCTGAAGCACACATTCCTCATAAGTATTCCTTTTCATTACGTCAAGATCTTCTTTATCTTCTTCAGTAAGATTTCTGAGTATGATAGGATACCCCAATGCTTGTCCATCCTCGCTAATACCACCAAAACGTTGTAGTAATTCCATGCCCCACCAAGCTCTTAAAAAATAAGCTTCCCCCAACGATCTTTCTCTAATACGTACATTTCTAATTGAATCTGACAAAAGGAACACTACATCTCCCCCCAATCCCTTTTCAATAAATAAATGAATGTTCCTGAATTGATTATATACATTTGTCCAGTTGTCCAAAGAATTAGATTTGGAAGAAATTCCTCCCATGACATACTGAGACAAATTGGTTGATTTATCGTTAGAATAAGCATTATCGGTAGCAGCATCTAAGAAGTCACCATTGTAGTTATTTCCTTGTGCCGGTATATTGGCGTATGCGTTCATCAAAACACCTAAGGCGTAATCCGGCAACCTCCAAGTTACATCATCGCCATAATTATTCTCCAACTTAGTATCTAACACACCTTCACAAGAAGTATGGAGAAGAAATAAAACAGAGAAAAACGAGTATATCGTTATTTTAACTAATGATTTCATATTCATCATGTTTTTATTGTATTTAGAATGAAACAGTTAAACCACCGGTAATATTCCTAAGTAACGGATAATTAGTTAAACCGGCATTTGGTACTTCAGGATCTAAAGTATCAAATGTTGAAAATTGCATCACATTATTTGCTCTAGCAAAAAATTTGATAGAGCGCAAAACATTGGTTGGTGGTTGAACTAAGGTGTAGCTCAATTCAACGTTCTTAATTCGTAAAAAATCCGCAGCAGTAAGCCAGAACGTAGAGTTGACAAAATTATTCGAACTGCCTGTTTGAGTTGTGAGTCTCGGATAGGTTCCATCAGGATTTTCTGTCGGATGATAACGATTTAATACATAAACCGAATATTTGTCTTCTCCCCTATTCCAAAAATAACTGTTGTTTAAATATTTACTATACCCAAGCTGTGCAGTACCCAATATATAGATTCCAAAGCCTTTATAATCCATGCTGAAATCTACTCCTAAATGAACCCTTGGAAAGCTGTTAGAAAGCATTTTTCTATCATTGGAATCGATAATATCATCATTATTTAAATTTTCATAGGCAATGTCGCCTTCCTGGTATGCTCCTAAAGTTTGATGTGGAATGGATGCATTCAAATCAACATCTTTTCCAAATAATCCTATAGCTACATATCCAAACATGGCATCACTGGGTCTACCAACTTGTTTTAAATATTCCTCTGTATGATTAATCTCGTCGGTTTGTAAAACCTTATTTTTCGAATAAATTAAATTACTGCCAATCTGATAAGAAAGCTGCCCTATTCTATCTGAAAACCGGACATCCAATTCTACGCCTTGATTTAACACTTTCCCCCAGTTTGTATGTTGGAACATACCCCCATACATAGCAGAATATTGTGATCCTAATTTTTGAATAATGTCATATCTCAATTCATTAAAATAATTGGTTTCAATCCATAGTTTTTTATTGAATAACAATGCTTCTATTCCAAAATTAACTTCTCCGGATTTTTCCCACTTTAAATTGGGGTTCCCGATGTTATAAAATGTAGTACGAGAAGCAGTTAGCCCATTGTTAAATCTATAATTACCATTATCACTCCATCTGTCTCGATATAAATTGTAATCAGTTTGCCCATCATAAGCAAGCACTCCGGCTGTAAGTTTCAGCTTCAGGTAATCCATCCAGGATTGAGTAGATGTCATAAAACTTTCTTCAGATAGAATCCATCCCAACCCCCCTGATGAGGAAAATGTAAACTGATTAGCACCGCTAAATTTATTGCTACCCATATATCCGAAATTGACATTAGCAATATATTTTTCGTTATTAATCAAATTCAACCGTAACACATTATTCACAAATTTAACATCTTGATTTTCTCCTGTTGATTCAGACAGATAGTAATTAAAAATATAATCTGCATTGAACAGACTTGCACTATTTAATTTGCGCTCATAATTCAAGGAGCCGATGAGACTGGTCGTTCGGAAAGTACTTTTATTAGTTAAGACCAACTGATCATTTTTATCTCCCATTTTTCGCATAATCAACAATAGTGAATCCTGTCCATCGGGATTTTCAATCCATCGTTGAGAATAAACCGGTGCAGTTGTACTGATACCCTCAGCTCCGAAAAAATAATTATCAAAGGTAATCATGGCTTTGGCAGACAGTCCCTGGATGAAGTCATTGAAATCGAAATCTAATCCGAAATTTAACTGCCCATTTATGTTTTGTTCTTTCTGAAAGCCACCATATTGCAAATCTGCGTACAAATTATTGACATTGTATAATCCCGCACCTAAATTAGGATAGCCTACTGAATCCGGAGTTAAAATACTGTCAGCTATCAGAAGCGGGTATTCATTGGGGCGATGTGAACTTAAAGCAGCAAACGTTTGGGCATGGTTTAGTGCACCACGTTTGTAAATGTCAAACATGCCGGCAATGCCAATATTAGCTGAGATTATATCATTAACCATGATATTCAAATTACCACGTGCATTAAAACGATCCCGAAATGGTATCTCACCAACTTTTTGTAAACCTGTATTTCCCACATAGCCACCAACAAAAGCATATTGTGCATTATCGTTACCTCCGGACAATTCAAAATTAAACTTCCTGTAATCCGTATTTTTTTTAAGGAAAAAATCGTAATAATCAAGATTGGGATAACGTAAATCATCAGGACCTGTACTATTTTTATAACCTTCTATATCTTTTTCACTATACAATGGCGACAGTCCATCATTGTTACGTGCTTCATTATACAATCTTACATAATCATAAGAATTTAGATATTCGGGCATATCAACAGGTAATCCGATACCATATTCTGCTGTTGCTTTGATAACCCTCTTGTGTTTTTCCCCTTTTTTGGTAGTAATCATTAACACACCATTGGCTGCTCGCGGTCCATACAATAATTTGGTACTCACATCCTTTAGAACCTGAACATTTTCAATTTCTTCAGGTATAATTGTGTTGATATCCCTTTCAACACCATCAATTATAGTAATAATTCCGTTCCCTGACTCGCGATGTAATCCACGTATATTCATTGAAGGAGGATTATTCGCCAAACCGCCGGCACTCATAATGACCTGTAAACCCGACAGTTTACCTTGAAAAGAATTTGCGACAATCATATCAGCATAATTTTCAACCTCAGATCCTTTTATAGAACTAATCGCACCAACATTATATCTTGCTGAAGTATTAATTCCTCCCGACAACTGATACATGTCTCGCTTGCTGTCAAGTAGTGGGGATTTATTCAAATAAATATGTATGGTTTTCTTCGAATCAGTAACATCAATTACGTTTGTGTCATATCCCTGTGCTTCAAACACAACGAGTGATCCGACTTTCGCAGTAAGTTTGACCATACCCTTCGAATCTGTATAAGAAGTTACGGAACCTTCACCGGATGTTACAACAACATGAGGCAACACATTGCCTTGTTGATCTGTAACAACTGCATTTATTTCTGTCACTTGAACAGCCTTTGGTCTTTTTGCTTGTGCTGAAATCTCTACATTAAAAAGACTCATCACAACAAATACTATTAACAAAGTTATCTGATTTTTATACTTTGACATGGATATCATTTTTAAGTTCTTTATTGCTTAATTATTTTAATCATGATTCATTTTACCAGCCCGGGTTTTGTTTAAATTTAGTCAAACGATTCGCTTCATCCTGCGCTATCGGGTACCAATAATGTTTTTTCTCAAAAACTCTGATTTCTTCTGTCACGTCCATTAACTCGTAAGTAAATACATTACCCGGATTCGGTTGGATTGAAGTTGCATTGCTAGCCGTCACCTTAACACCTTTAATTGGATTAGGAATATTCAACACCTCCTCTGCTATCATCCATCGACGGAGATCCCACCAACGGTTATTCTCTAATAACAATTCTACAGCACGCTCATCTCTAATAAATTCTCTAAACTTTGTTGCATCCGATGTGAATTCAGCTCTAACATTTGGCATGCCCACACGATTACGAATTTTGTTGATTGCATCTACGGCTGAATAGGTAAATCCTGCAGGTATCGTATTAGGTCCGTAAGCTTCATTCATCGCTTCTGCATAATCAAGCCATACTTGGGTGGTTCTAATGATAATGCAATTGTAATAATTTAGAGAATAACCATTGTTGTCACTACGATCCAACTTGACACTTTCAGGCCACTGCCACTTTTTTACTAAATACCTTGTCCTAACAACTTCCTGTGGTGTAGCTCCTAAATCACGTCCACCCTCCCAGGTACATAAATAATTTTGATTTCCGTTGCTAAATGTTCCGAACGGCTCTCCCGGATAAATAACAAATGTATCAAATCGTGGGTCACGATTATTGTAGGGAAACGCAGGATCAAAAGCGGGATCATTACTTTCCCATCCATTGGATGTTAATTCAGCCTTATAGCCATTGACAGTTTCAAACTTATTAATTATGTTTTGAGAGATGCTCACCTGGGCGTGACCATAATTTCCGGGTCGTTTTCCAAAAGCAACATTTTGCCAATAAACCGGAAGATCCTCTCTACCACCACTATTTCTGTTTAATCCGGTTGAATTGATATACCACAATGATTCATCACTGACAAAGTTAGGAAAATGATAAAAAATATTTTTATATTGAGCTTGTGGCATCATCTTATGTTTGGGAACGACATTTTCAATATACTCTAAACATTCCTTAGCATAGGTCGCGGCCGTCTTGACACGTTCTATATCATATCCATTATTTTCAATGACACCAATCGGATTCTTCATCAAAGGGCTGGCAGCATATAACTCTGCCATGGATTTAAGAGCGTATGCAGATACTTTATTGGGACGCCCTACCTCTTGACTGGGCCATTCATCAGGCAATAGAGAAATGGCAAGATTCAATTCATCAATAATCCAATCCGTGGATTGTTGATAAGTTAATCTTTCTTCATCTAAATCATCGTCGGCTGCATAAGCTTTATCCATGATTTGCATACCACCCAATCTCCTGATAATTTCGAAATAAAACCAGGCTCGGAAGAAATGTGCTTGTCCTAATAACTGATCTCTTTGATTTGGTGTTAGGTTCTGCATCAAAGGTGCTTTGTTGACAACTTTATTGGCTATACGCAAAGCATAAAATGCATTGGGTATGGCTAATCCCCTATTTGTACCTAAATATGCTTCTCCCCAACCTACTTCTAAAGTATTTTTATTGGACATCCAATTGCCTTTATTAAATTGATTGGCCATGGTTGTAAATCCGTATGAATTTGCACCTTCATCAGACATTTGACCGACATGAGCACGTTCACCGTCCTGACTTCTCCAATACGAGTAATCCACAATACAGTCGTAACATTTATCCAAATAACCACGGACTGTAAAAAAATTATTAAAAACATCTTCTTCAGTCAGACCCAAATCAGGCGATTTGTCTAAATAATCCTCACAAGCACTGAAGAATACTGACATGCCAATAATTAAAAATATATATTTAATCTGTTTCATTTTTGTACTTTTAGATGATTATCAGAATGTTATTCTTGTTCCAACATTATAGCGTTTCACAAGTGGATATAAGTTTATCGAATTTCCTTCCGGATCAATATATTTATAAAAATCAGTAATAGTAAAAAGATTATTGCCGTTTGCATACAATTGAATATTTTTAATTCCAATTTTTTGCAATGGTTTGTTCTGCAGGGTGTAGGAAAGCTCCAAATTTTTCAGTCTGAGATAAGATGCATTTTGATAAATATAAGAAGTACCACCCGTCATGCTATATCCTCTATAATCTGAATGTAAAGCCGGCTTTGAGGAATTAGAAGCATTTTCCGGAGTCCAACGACTAATCACGTCAGGACTTGTATTATAGTTGCCTGCATTACCATCGTTAAAGTCCCAATATAAACCTGCACTAACATCTTTGTACACATTCACTACACCATATATCATTGCAGTTAATTGTAAAGATTTATAGTTCACTCCAATGGTGCCACCATAAGTATTTTGAGGATAATTATTATATTTCATAGGAATTTTATCAAAATTATTATCAATAATACCATTGGCATCATAATCAGCATACATAAAATCACCCGGTATTAATGTACTTTGTGTAGCTACGTTATTAGCCACACTATAATTAAAGATATCATCCAGAGACTGATAATAGCCAACCTGTTGTAATTTTTTGTTCACACCGATGGGTTTACCGGCAAATTTCAAATAATCAACTAAATTAGGAGCATCATTACGATATACAATACGATTTTCGTTGATAGCATAATTGGCTTTCAGGGAATATCCCCAATCTTTGTTGATTCTGTCATTCCATCCTATCTCAATCTCAATTCCTCTACTTTTCGTCTTACCAATATTCCCGTCAGGTTCTTTAATTCCGAACCAGGAAGGTGTGGTTACAGTCATCAATATGCCTTCCCGCTTTTCAGAATACAAATCAACAGTTGCCGACAACTTATTGAACAATAAAACATCAATGCCTAAATTCTGTTTATAGGCTGTCTCCCAGGTAGCATTTTCGTTTGCTGCCTTCCCCTCCGTATAAAGTGGACCATAATTGGTTTTCTCTACCTCTCCAAAGCTCACGTTACCTCCGGCATTATTATATATTTGTACATAAGTGTAAGCAGAAGCAGATCGATCAAATCCTACAATACCGGAAGAGTAGCGCAATTTCAGGTTGGTAAGCGTTTGAGCTGCAAAAGACTTGATAAACGGTTCTTCAGATATTCTCCATCCAACAGAATAAGACGGAAAAAACTGAAAACGCTGTCCTCTGGCAAACTTCTGAGAGCCGGTATAGGCACCATTAAATTCTGCAAGATACCTTTCTTTCCAATTATAAGTTACACGTGTTACCCAAGCTTCATCATTTTCTTTGAACTGCATATTTTTATCACTGCCACCTTTCAACCCTTCGATTTCATTCCTATTCATAAGCGCTAAAGCAGTAACATTATGATTCCCAAAACTTCTATCATAATTTAAAGCAAATTCATAATACATTCTTTTTGCAAAACCTCCGTCTATCATATTGTCATAGCTTGCCGATGGTCTATCGTCTTGATAGTCATCATTGGGCCACCGAATCTCATTTTTGAGTGCATAGCCACCATCAGCTAATGGCTGAGAATAATCCCATTCTCTGTAATATCCTACTACCTTTCCTTCACCAAAACTACCTCCTACACTTCTTTGTAAATCAGAGCGAGTATTTGAACTCGAATTATAACTGAATTTAGTATTGAAACTCAATCCTTTGGTAATAAAATCTAAATCCTGTGTAAATTTAACATCAATGAAATTTTGATAATACTTATAAATTCTTTGTCCTCTATCGAATAGCGCCATTAAGTTATGGGTACCGAGCGAGGAAAGTCCATAACTACCATCTTCCCAAAGTATTGGGAACATATTACGAGGTGAATTATATAGTTTGCTGAAAAATTGAGGTTGCCCCCAATTTGAAGCACTTTCATTGTTTTCATTCATCCGATAACCGGTTTGGCTTCTATAGCCTTGTTTTCCTGACAGATTAATAGATAATACGGTAGATTTAGTCAGATGAAAATCGAAATTGCTTCTCCAATTATATCGTTGATATTTAAAAGATGGATCAAACATGTCATTTTTCTCACTTTTAAAAATATCTCCATCATTTAAATAACCAATTGATGAAAAATATCTCATAAAATCCGTCCCACCTTGGATATTAATATTATATTGCTGCTGATAGCCTACATCTCTAACTATCTCATCCCACCAGTCTATTTGTGGAAAATAAGGATGATTCTTTCCGTAATCACCGGTTGCAAAAGCATTCTCCCATGCATCGATTGTAGACTGAGGAATTAATTTTGACCATTGTTGATCATTTGTTGCAGCTTCATTCCAGTAGTTCATGGAAGTGACATAATCAGCATATTCGGGTTTATTTGTAGGTTGTTTAAAACCAAAATTAGAGCTGAACCTGATGGTAGGTTTAGCATTAACCCCACGTTTTGTAGTAACCAGAATTACACCATTTGCTCCCTTAACCCCATAAACAGCAGTTGCAGAAGCATCTTTCAGAACGGATAATGACTCAATTTCATTGGCATCTACATCATTCATATCACGCTCTATCCCATCCACCAAAATCAGAGGCTTAGATGACACCCAGCTCCCTTTGGCACGTATTAAAATCTCGGCTTGATCGGCACCCGGTTTTGAATCCGTCATAATGGAGACAACACCCGGCATTAACCCCTGCAATGCTTCTGAAACAGAGGTTACGTTTCCTGTCTTCAACAAATCTTCACCTTTGGCTGCTGAAATAGAACCTACTGAAGATACTTTTTTCTGTACACCATAACCAACTACAATAACCTCTTCCAACTCTCTGACTGACTCGTGCATCAGGATATTATTAAAGTTGGTTTGATTGCTTGCGGTAAGCTCTAAGGTAGAATATCCGACATAAGTAAACACTAATGTTTGACCTTCGACAGCACGTATAGAAAACCTCCCATCTATATCTGTTATGGTTCCCAATCCGGAGCCTTTTATACTAACGCTCACACCTATCAGCGGATCATGAATTGCTGCATCTCTAACATATCCCGACCATTCCTTGGTTTGCGCATACGTCCCGGATACAATTAAAACACATAAGAATAGAATTAAAAATCTTAATTTGCTTTTCATCCTTGCATAGATTTGTATTAATAAATAAATTATTTTAATTTGAAGTTCAATTATCTGATTAATCATGCGACAACAAAATTATATAAATCAACATTTCATTGTAGCATAATATTTATTCAAAACAATGTGTTAAGTTATTCAAAATTTAAAAACAAACACTTAAAAATCAAAGAATCACCTTCTTAACCTGGAAGTCGGTCTGTACTAAATAAACTCCTTTAGGAAGCGGGATAATGGCAGATTGAACATTTTTCAAGCTCTTTATTAATATCCCCGATAAACTATAAACATTCACTGCTGTTGTCTCCTCGGGAGAGTTTATATGAACAGCACCTTCCTTAGCTAAGATTTCTAAAGAAGTATAAACCTCCTCCCCTACACCTAATGTCTCTTCAACTTTAAACTTAAACCAAATAGCACGAGTAGGACTATTTGGTGTTTCCGTTGCATTATTTACACGTACAGCATCAGCAGTCAAGCTTATTTTTTCAATATAAGTTCCTGTACTTTCAGGTACTGTAATTTGAATAGGTACTTCTTCGTTAACAACACCCGAAACCGGATAATAGGTTTTAACCGGCAATTTAACACTGACAGAAGACTCGTCTGACATGGTAACCTTATTACTCAAGTTAATCCCCTTTAATGAAAACGACCTGTGTACAGTCGAACCACTTGGAAATTCACTTAATGCAATCGTACCCAAATCGATGTTGTGACCAAAGCCAATATTGAGTGCCGGATAATTATTGGTTTCCCTAACTAAGGTACCGGTATTATCGACGGTTGGTTCTCCTCCATTGCTCAGTATGGCAAGTCCGTCAGGATTTCCGTCCCAAATGCCTTTAAAAGTGTTGGATGCGAAAAATTTCAACCTTGCCGGACCATCACCCTCATAAATAAAGGTGCCCATCCATCTATTGGGATTTTGGAATAAGGGTTTGGCAATATCATAACACATCTTATGATGATCATAAACTGTGTCATTCCCTATGGTAACATAGAAATTACGCTCCAGGTTGTTAACTATTTTCGCGGAATTATCTGCCCCCTTATCATTTACAAGCATACGAGCCATAAAACTAAACTCTATGGGTGTACCCGAAGGTATATCTATTGCAGGAGTTAACAAATAACCACCTTCCCCTATAGTTTTCACACAAGGATTATTATCCCCCGGCTTCTTCCATCCAAAAGGATTGGGTGAAGGCTGAGGATTAGGCGTAGCTATGGACCCGGCTATCTCCCAACCTCTTGTGGGAAGTGTAGCATTTAAAAAATCAGATGTATGTTCAACATCACTAACTAAACCATTGTACATCTCTTGAAAAGGCAATGAATAGGGTTCTGCTGATGTCTCCGGCTGAAGCTTAAAATGAAAGAAGTTAACACTTAATGGCTTCACATGAGCTGAGTATGATAAATCCGTATTCGATTTCAAAATACGCTTTTCACCTTGTTTGTTTGTCAACGAATCAAAACTGTGATGCGTCACTAACCCCTCAATTGAGGTGTTCGAAATATTTATATTGAAATTTTGATAATCATTTTCAGAATTATTCATGACCCACAGCGCGATTTGCCCGTCATTGACAAAAGTCATTGTTTTAACGCCGGGAAATATTGCAGTATTAACCGGTACATAATAATGCTCATAGACATGATTGGCAAACTCTTTAAAAATATAATAAGAACGTAATCGTATTCCTGCTTTTCCATTTGTAAAATAGATACTACGAGTCTCTTTATTAATTCCACGTGAGAAATTCTCAAAACATATTTCACCGTCAATTCCGGCAGCATACATATCAGCTCGTTTTGAGTAAGCCCACAACAGCCTTTCCATTGATGGAGGCTCTACACCGTTTTCTCCACTATGTCCTACCGGTGTTTCATCATTCCAGGCATATTTGCCCGCTCTTTTACAAGCTTGCACAAATTCAGGATATTTACCCTCTGAATTATTATAGTCATGTGTCGAAAATGCATAAAATAAATGTGTGGCTTGTGCTGCGATAACATCATTTACAAAACTAACCCCTTGATTAACAGACCAAGATCCGGGATCTGTAAACAATGGAACAGGGACATTACGTTGTATCAATATAGGTTTAAGCTTATTGATAATTTGGATGGTGCGTGCAATATTGATCACTTGAGTCCATTCTTTTGCAACAGCAATATAAGATATACCCACATTGTTCTGATGCATCAACTCCAAATAATCAGCTAAAAAACCGGCATATTTATCCGAATCAAACCAGGTATTAGGCCTGTCATCACAAATCCAATCCGGCAAATTACTTTCATTCGCGTAGCCGTTATAATCGCTTTTCATGGTGGCGTAAAACTTTATATTCGGATTCGCATGCTGAACCATTTTCATGCTTGCAATTGCATCATCATAAAAAGCAAAATTTTTAGCGCCCTCAACTAATTCTTGTTGTTTATCATAAGAAACACGGCAAGTCATAAAGGCAATATCTTTATATAGCCAATCTGCAATCTCTTGTGGATTCGAGGCTTTTTGTAGAAAACGCTGGCTACGTTCCATGTCTCCACCCATCATGTTGATTTGTTGTTTTCTATTTAAAAAATCAACAGTGATAGATTGTGATGATAATATAACTGAACACAACAAGAAAGTAACACTTAAAAAACTCCTCATAGAATACATTTAAAAAGTGACAGTATAAATTAAACAAATTAACGAGATATAATTCATACTGCCACTCATAAAAATTAATAAATTACAACACAACTTTTGTTACCTGTGAGCCTGTCTTTACTAAATAGACTCCCTTATCAAGGGCAATTTGGGCTGTTTGAACATGTTTTTTGGCATGAACTAAAGCACCGGATAAATTATAAATAGTTACATCAAGCATTATAGGAGAATTGATACGTACAAGACCGTCTGAAGCAAATACCTCAACCGGCACTTTTGTATCATTTAATCCGGATGCACCTTCAACTTTATAGGTAAACCAAATGGTACGGGTAGGACGTTCGTTAAATGTATTCGCATTATTCATTCGTATTGCATTGGCAGCCAAAGTAATTTTCTCTTTGTATGTCCCCGACTCTGAAGGAACAGTTATGTCAACAGGTACTACTTCATCAACCACACCCTCTACAGGTGTATAAATGGTTGTTGGCAGACTGATATGAACTGCTTCGTCATCTGATAAAACAACATCATTGGTAATTTCATTTCCTGTTAGATTTACACCTCTCAACTCAAATGATTTATTGACGATTGACCCTGCAGGATGTTCACTTAATGATATAGTTCCTAAATCAATATTGTGTCCCAAAGAAATATTAAGAGCCGGTATAGTTGTATTTTCTTGAATCAGCATACCGGTATTTGCATCGGTAGGTTCAGCTCCGCTACTTAAAAGTGACAAGCCGTCAGGATGATCTACCCATACACCTTCTAAAGTGTTAGTAGCAAATAATTTTAATCTAACAGGACTATCTCCTTCATAAATTATAGTTCCCATAAATCTGTTTGGATTTTGGAACAAAGGTTTTGCAATCGTATAGCTCATTTTATGGTGATCATAAATCGTATCACTACCTATTGTAACATAAAAATTACGCAATAGATTGTTTTCTATCTTTTCCGAATTATCAGCACCTTTATCATTTAAGAGCATACGTGCCATAAAGCTGACTTCCAAAGGAGTGCCTTTAGGAATGTTTAATTCAGGAGTGAGTATATAACCACCTTCATCTAAAGTTACAACACAAGGATTGGTAACACTGGGCTTCTTCCATCCAAATGGGTTTGGAGATGGCTGAGGATCCGGGGTTGCTATGGAGCCATAAATTTCCCAACCCGGTGTTGAAATAACATCATTTAAAGATTCTGTTGTATACACTACAGTACTTGGTACACCAACAAACATTTCCTGAAATGGCAAATTGTAAGGTGACTGAGCTTTTACAAAATTAAACACAACTACTAATGTTAATAAACATGTAATTTTTTTCATGATTTTGAATTTTTAAAATTTATAAATTATACAATACAAACAACTATATGAAATCCTAAATTTGACATTTAGTTGTTTGTAATTAATTTTACAACACAATTTTTGTTACCTGTGAACCTGTTTTTACTAAATAAACACCCTTATCAAGATCTATTTGGGCTGTTTGAACATGTTTTTTGGCATGAACTAAAGCACCGGATAAATTATAAATAGTTACATCAAGCATTATAGGAGAATTGATATGTACAAGACCGTCTGAAGCAAATACCTCAACCGGCACTTTCGTATCATTTAATCCGGATGCACCTTCAACTTTATAGGTAAACCAAATGGTACGGGTAGGACGTTCGTTAAATGTATTCGCATT
>Ga0265293_10003553_pt1 | contig 28812 bp, 24 predicted proteins | sample Munlanlewell138R_FD_192505 | JGI IMG/M metagenome (GOLD analysis project Ga0265293, IMG submission 192505) | Leachate microbial communities from a municipal landfill in Southern Ontario, Canada - Leachate well 138R | ecosystem: Engineered > Solid waste > Landfill > Unclassified | place: Canada... | reverse complement strand
CTTGGCACCGTCATCGTCTTTATAGGCGACAAAGGTGCCCTCGGCATTGCCCTGAAATACCAGACCGCCAGCGGTGCTCAAAATGCCGCCGTTCCAGACATTGGGAAAATCGACTATCCAGCGCGGCTTTTGCGCAATGGGATCCCAGGCAATCAACTGGCCAAAAATGGCGGCTTTGGCATCGGCAATAGCTTTGGGGTCTTGGGGCAGAGAGACATCGAGCCAGTCTGAACCGTTCTGCCAATAGCTTTTGCGCTCCCCAAAGGCTTTATCGAGACGATAGACACCGGGAATATTGTGGGCGGGAATATACACCAGGCCGCTGCGCTGGCTATAGCTCATGGGTTGCCAGCTGTGGCCGCCCAGGGGGCCCGGAAAAATCACCGCCGCCTTTTCGGCACCGTAATGCATATCGGGATTTTCCACTGGGCGCCCGGTTTGCAAATCCACATGACTTGCCCAGGTGACGGTGGTGTATTTTTCTGCAGAAATCAACTTGCCGGTAACCCGGTCGAGCACATAAAAAAAGCCGTTTTTGGGCGCCTGCATAATGACCTGGCGCTTTTTACCGTCGATTTCCATATCGGCGAGGATCATATGCTGGGTGGCCGTATAGTCCCAACTGTCTTTAGGGGTGGTCTGATAGTGCCAGACGTATTCGCCTGTATCCGGCCTCAGGGCAACAATGGACGACAGAAACAGGTTATCGCCCTTGCCCTCGCTTCTCTGGCGATGGCTCCAGGGGGAGCCGTTGCCCACGCCGATATAAAAAAGGTCATTGTTGGGATCATAGGCAAAGGAGTCCCAGGCGGTGCCGCCACCGCCAAATTTCCACCACTCTCCAGACCAGGTTTTGGCCGCCATTTCAAGCTCCGGCGCTTCAAAACCTTTGGTGGGATCTCCGGGAATGGTGTAAAACCGCCACACCAGCTCACCGTTGTCGGCGTTATACGCCGAAACAAAGCCCCTGACGCCCATTTCGGCGCCACCATTGCCGATAATAACCTTGCCTTTAACCACCCTCGGCGCCCCGGAAATCGAGTACGGCTTATCCTTGGGGGTTGTCTGTGTCGACCAGAGTTGTTTGCCATTGCTGGCGTCGAGGGCAATCAGGCGCCCGTCCAGGGTGCCCACATAGATCTTGCCCTCCCAGAAGGCAACGCCGCGATTAACCACATCACAACAAAAGTTGCCCGCAAGCTCCCGGGGAACAGCGGGGTCAAAGGTCCACAGCAGTTCGCCACTTTGGACATTAAAGGCAAAAACCACGCTCCAGCTGCCAGTAACATAGAGAACACCATCGACCACCAATGGCGTGGCTTCCTTGCCCCTGGCCGTGGGAAATTCGTAAGACCAGGACAACCCGAGCTGATCCACATTGTTGCCGTTGATGGCCCTGAGTGGACTATAGCGCTGCTCGTCGTAGGTTCGACCATGGCTCAGCCAGTTGCCCAGCTCCTGACCCGCCTGACTGATCCTTGAGCGATCCATTGCCAAAGCCGCATTTTTCCCCGCGCCCGCTGCCTGGGCAAAGGCCATTGCGCCACTCAGCAACAAAGTGCACGCCACAAAGCCGGCAGATACATATTTTTTTACATGAAAAAATAACACCATAATTAACGACTCTTCTAATGTTTAATCCGGGTTTTGCCAACCACAGCGCCATCTTCCCCAACCGGGCTGGCTTCTGCAGCGAACCCAGAAGACCAGACTTGACAGGACAGGACCCATTGAAATCCGGCGAAAATTCCGGCAATTGGTGCAATATCCCGGTTAAATTTTTGTTTTCTGGCCCTGCCAATAAAGATCGCGAAGAACATTTTTGCGCACTTTGCCAATGGCCGTTGTCGGCAAAGGCTCGCTGCGAAACTCAACACTTTTCGGAACCTTGTAACCGCCAATCAGCCCACGGCAATGGCTGATAATTTCGCTCTCGGAAGCGCTGGCGCCGGGCTTCAAAACCACAACCGCGTGTACTGTTTCTCCCCATTCATCGCTGGGAATTCCCACCACCGCCGCTTCAAGCACTGCCGGGTGAGTAAACAAGGCGCGCTCCACTTCAATGGAATAGACATTCTCGCCGCCGCTGACGATCATATCCTTCACCCGGTCGGCAATATAAAGAAAGCCGTCGTCATCAAAATAACCCGCATCCCCGGAGTGCATCCAGCCGCCTTTAAGCACCTCGGCAGTCCCTGCGGGATTATTCAAATATTCCGTCATTAAAATATCGCTGCGCACAATAACTTCCCCCAGCTCCCCCGTTGCGGCTTTGTTGCCATTTGGCAAAATTACGCGAACTTCGACCCCTGGCGCGGGCTGACCCGCCGAGCGCAGACGCCTGGCTTTGTCGTCCTGGTGAAGATGATCCCGCCAGCGCAGCATGGTGGCAAAACCGCCAGTTTCGGTCATGCCGTAGATTTGGTAAAAATTCCAGGTCGGCAATTTCGCCATGGTTTTCTGAATCAGTGCTTCCGGCATGGGCGAGCCACCATAAATGCACATATTGACGCTGCTGAGATCATATTTTTCAAACTCGGCATGATTCATCAGCATGTTGACCATGGTGGGCACCAGTACCGTATTGGTGACGCGGTGCTTCTCAATAGCCGCCATGGTCGCCACCGGATCAAATTTCGGCAAAATCACATGGGTGCCACCGGCAAGGGTGATATACCACAGGGGGCTGCCTGCAGCGAAATGGAAAAATCCCGGCACGTAGAGATGGCGCAGATCTTCAACACTTGGAATCATTGATAAATAAATTACGGCACCAAAAACAATGGCTTTATGGGACATGGCAACCCCTTTAGGGTGCGATGTGGTACCTGCGGTATAAAAGACAATGTACGAATCATCATCGCAACGGAGGGCATCATCCATTGCCTCATTGTCGAGAATCAATGTCTCGTAGCAGAGCATGCCTTCAGGCACCTGCCCTTCCCCCATATAAATCAGGTGGCGAATACCGGGAAGCCGGCTCTGCAGCTCATAGGCTTGGTCGACAAAATGTTGATCCACCAGCAACACGGATGCCTGGGAGTCGGTGAGCGCATAGTGGTTTTCTTCCACAGACCAGCGCATATTCAGTGGAGCAAATACTCCACCCGCCCAGGGAACCACAAAAAAAAGCTCCACATAACGATCGGAATTCATCGCCAACGCCGCCACTCGGTCACCATTGGTGACCCCTAAAGACCTCAGCGCATTGGCTAAACGGGGAACCCGCTCTCCCACTTCTTTCCAGGTTTTAACTCTATCGCCGTAAATAGTGGCGGCACCCTGGGGTTGAATTGCGACAGCGCGCTCCAGAAGTTGTGTTGCTCTCATGACAGCTTCCTTTTTTATAATGCAAGCTATGAGTCTGTCGGACTCAGGACTGTTCTACTGCGGAAAAGCCGGGTTTGGCTATTTTGAGTTTTTGACCCCTCGCTTATCAAAGCCAGTAGGGCTGTTCGCGCTAAGGTTCTTCCCTATGTTGAAACAGGGCACCTGCCTGACAACTTGACTCAATATCTGCGGTGTCAAATCCCCAATCCATCAGGGCTTCAACACTGTGCTGACCCGGTTTGGGCGGTTCATTGCGCAAGCTGGCAGGTGTGCGTGAAAATTTCGGTGCAGGTGCCGGGTGAGTGACGCCCTCAAAATCACGGAAAACGCCGCGATGCTTCATATGACTGTGGCTCAGCGCTTCATCCATATTCAGCACCGGCGAAAAACAGGCATCCTTTGACGCCATGATTTCCACCCATTGGTCGCGGGTTTTACGCTTGAACACCGCAGCAAAGCGCTCAGTGAGCTGCGGCCACATGGAGCGATCATTCTGGCGGGGCAGGATTTCTTCAGCCAAGCCCATACCTGCCAGCAATTCCGTATAGAAGCGGGCTTCTATGGCGCCAACGGCGACGTATTTGCCGTCGCTGGTTTCGTAGGTGCGATAAAACGGCGCCCCACCATCGACAAAATTATCCTCCCGCTCTAAAGACCACATATCCTGCTGGCGAAACGCATAAAAGGCCGTCATCAGGTTGGCAACGCCTTCGATCATCGCGACATCAATCACCTGTCCCTGACCGGAATTGCGCGCCTCGATAACAGCGGCGAGCACCCCAGCGACAAGATACATGGCGCCGCCACCAAGATCCGCCACCAGATTCAGCGGCGGCACCGGAGGGCGTCCTTTTTCACCAACACATTCTAGTGCCCCGGTTAATGCCAGATAATTGATATCGTGTCCGGCCACCTGAGCCAGAGGACCGTCCTGACCCCAACCCGTCATACGGGCATAGACCAGGCGCGGATTTTGTCTGGCGCAAACCTCTGGCCCCAGACCCAGCCGTTCCGCGACCCCCGGGCGAAAGCCTTCAATCAGAATATCGGCCTTTGCCACTATCTCCAGAGCCAACTCCACAGCTTCGGGGCGCTTCAAATCGAGAGCGACAGAGCGCTTGTTGCGATTGTAAACATCGTATTTGGAAGGCACCTTGATGCCAAGATCAACCGTTTCCGGGCGGTCGATACGAACAACATCAGCGCCAAAATCCGCCAGAATCGAGGCGGCAAAAGGCGCTGGACCCAAAGCCCCCAACTCCACAATCCTTATACCTTTCAGCGGGCCTGTCATCAAAGTCCCTGTCATTTGAAAAAACCTGTCATTTTTGAGTTTCATCACACGCAGTATTAACGGTGAGAGTGTTGACTGATAGCGTTATTGTTTGCAAGGGCAGAGCGCTGCCAGCAAAAAGCCATTAAACACAATGAGCCGCGCCAGCGTCAACAGCTTATTAGTTTCGAGCAAGGATATTGACATCCAACGCATGGAACAACCCAGCAAGGGTGGTACTAATGCTGTTTGCACAGACAGCTGAGCTTGAACTGAGTGTCAGCAGCCATCAACGCTTTACATAGTAAATCGCATTAGCCCTGGCGATAAGGTTTTCACCTGATGTAATTTCCGCATGGGTGAAAATCATGGTGCGGGTTTGTTTTTGCAGGCGAACCGTGCACTCAATCCAATCACCCAAAACCGCCATGCTTAAATAATCGAGGGATAAATTGATAGTGGGTGCATGAATATCAAGACCGATTAACTTTTGTGCCGCCAAAATCTGCCAATCGGCAAAGGTGGCGATGGCGCCACCGTGGAGAGTATTGGCAACATTTAAATGGTGCTCCTGCACCCTAAAACCCAGTATCAGATTGCCATCCACCTCTTTGCCATACATCTGGCCAAACTGCACATCAAAACCTGGAGCCATGGGGAGAGGATAATATCCAGGGGGTACATCTGTTTCCATAAGGTAATTCCGTATTAATTTTTAGGGCGACAGCGCATAAAGACAAACTGATTGGCGGTTTGTCCTCGGTCAAAAATGAAGAAAAGCCGTAGAAGCCCTGAACGATGCTAGACGCTGGCGGTGAAAATTCTGTAAGGCATAGTACTAGCTGAACGACCCTGTTTCAATTCTCCCCTCCCCTGGAGGTCGATGCGTTTATGTCCAAAGAGCATGGATCAGGTTTAGCCGACCGAAATGCCGCCATTGATACTGAGTGACTGTCCTGTCATTTTACGGGCAACGGGGCTGGCCAGGAAAAGCGCCGCAGCGGCAAGATCTTCTGGCTCTACAATGCCCAGATGCGCAAGTTTTGAGGCTTTCTCAAACAACTTGGCGCTGAACTCCTCGGCAAAAATCAACTCGGAGCCTGGTGTGTTGGCAATCAGCGACGGCGTCAACAAATTGACACGAATCTTATGACGCTTTTCCTCTAGCGCGACCGTACGGGAAAACATCACGATGGCCGCCATCGCAGCACCGACGAGGGTTTCACCGGGAGTGGCTATTTTTGCAGCATCAGAGGCGACATTGATAATCACGCCATGGTTTTGCATACGCATCGCAGGCAATACCGCATGCACCATCAGAATAGGCGGCATAATAATTTCGTTGATTCGATCCTGCAATGAATGTATTGGTATATTTTGCAACAATCTGGGCGGTTGGCTGGGTCCAGTGGAACAAACCAATGTGTCAATTCCCCCCATTAGATGGCGAGCGTTGGCCTCTGCCTTAATCACATCGTCGACATACATGGCGTCGACTTTAATAAAATTAACGCTTGCACCTCCGGCCCGGTTGCGCACTGCTTCACAGGCCTTATCTCCGCGCTCGTCATTACGACCGAGAATCACCACCTTGGCGCCTTGTTCGGCAAATTGACAGGCAGTCTCTAAACCTACACCTGCAGTTCCACCCAGTACAACGACTTTACTACCTGCAATTTCCTTCATTGGATTTCCTGTATTTTAAAATTGTAGTCCGTATTCAAATCCATGCATCTGCGCTGTCGAGTTTTTTCCGTGACGCTTGCAGGAAACCTGCAACTAAACCGTCCTTGCGGTAATAGGCATCTTCTCCTCGCCGCCGGGAATATTCATAGAGAGCCGCCAACTTCCAGTCCACCATTACTTCATACCACAATAGTTGGGATAAATTTGCCCCAGTCAGGCCTGCGTAGCGCTCCACCAGTTCGTCCCTGCTCGGAAAGCCCTCCTCCAACATGGCCAACGATAATTCCTGTGTCGCTGTGCGGGCGCCGGTCACTGGCGGGAAAGAACAAAGCACATAGGCCAGATCGAAAAGTGGATCTCCCAGGGTTGCGAGTTCCCAATCGAGGATGGCTCGCAACTGAACTGGCGTCTTGTTATCCCACATGAGATTACCGATGCGATAATCGTTGTGGATCAAGCAACAACCGCTGTCCGTCGGTATGTTTTGATACAACCAGTTATAGATGTCTGAAAATTCAGCGGGAACACCCTGCTCGTCGCATATCAAGGACTTAATGCGGTGCAAATGCCGGGCATTAAAACCGATCGGCTTGCCGATGTTTTCCAGCCCAAGTTTTTTCCAGTCGAGACCATGGAGGGCAGCAAGATGATCCACCATGGCCTCACCAAGGGCTTTGCGGCTTTGGGGGCTGGCCAGTGATGGCGAAACCTTATCTGTGATCACTATCCCATCGATAAATTCCATCACATAAAATGGCACATCGAGAACAGAGCTCGCTTCGCAGGTGGCAAGCACCTTTGCAGTAGGTACTGGCGTATTTTCAAGCGCCATTAATATACGGGCCTCACGGAGAACATCGTGACCGCCCGGAGGCAACGGTGGTGGCGGCGGACGCCTTACTACCAGGTTGCGGCGACCATCGGATACAAGATAGGTAAGATTGGAATGCCCATCACCAATGGGGGTGGCGGCCAGCTCCCCCTCTGTTAAAGACAATTTTTCTAGAAATTGTCGAAGGTTGTTCAGTGTTGTTTCAGTCCAGTTCCAAGTCATGATCGGCAATCGTTTCCAATAGTAATTACAAGACTCCCAGGACGAACATCCGCCTGGGAGCCGGATTCTCCTCAGAATTGATAAGTGAATTTCATACCGTAGACGCGGGGCTGGGCAGTAAAGCCAACAATGGCGCTACCCAGGGCATTAATAGAACGACGATATTCCTCATCAAGGACATTTGTAGCGTACGCAGCAATCCGATAGTTACCAATTTCGTAGGTAGCACGAAGATTGAGTAATTGATAGCTATCCTCCTCAGTCAGAGGAATTCCAGAGCCAAACTCGATTCTACCCTCTCCCGGCTCATGGTAGGCTTTGCTCACAGAAGTATAATCTGCCCTTAAAGCCAGACTGCTTTCTTCGAATGGAATAACCCACTCGGCACCGATGTTCAAGGTATGCTCAGGTGCGCGAACCATTCGGGTACCATCAAAAGTCAATGGATTGCCCGGATCAAGAGTAAACTCATAATTGTCATAGCTGGCATCCAGATAACCATACGACAAACTCAATTCCAAAGGCTCTATAGGACGAGTAAGAATTTCAATGTCTATACCTTTAATTTCACTTTCAGCGGCATTACTGATTAATGTTTGAGGGCCGGATGGCGTATCTATGATTCTAGAAACCTGTAAATTTTCGTAGTCATACATAAAAGCAGCAGCATTCAAACGCAAGCGACGGTCTAACCATTCTGACTTCATGCCAACTTCGTAGGTGGTAATTTCTTCAGGATCAAAGAGAACATTGGCTGCCCCCAGATTAAAGGGGGCAAATTGGAAGCCACCACTTTTAAAGCCGGTGCTATAACTGGCATAAAGATTAACATCTTCAGTTGCCTGATAGGACAGCACCACACGTGGATCAAAAGAGCTGTAGTCTGCACTATTTCTTGTTTGATAACCCGTACTGATCAAAGGAAAGGCATCCAGGGTTGTGCCCGTATGCCCTGTGGTTTTCTTGTCTTTGGTGTAACGTCCACCCAGGGTAAGATCCATTTTATCTGTCATATGAATGGTTACTTGACCAAAAATCGCATAACTTTCAGACTCAAAATCTGCAAAAATTGAATCCACAGAAGCGCCCACGGCACTATCGGCACCAAGAACAAAAATATCTTCGCGGTCACTCTCATCTTCATAGTAAAAAACACCTAAAATCCAGTCGATAGCGCCATCATAGGACATTGATCCATCAGGATTGGATGTCAGACGAAATTCCTGAGTAAACTGTTTTGATTCCTCATTACCCAACTGTGAAATGGCATCAAGAGATGATCCATCCAAATCTCGACTATCAAAGGCATCAATCTTTCTAAACGAGGTAATGGAGGTCAAGGTGGCAATGTCGGTGTCGTAATCAACGCGACCAACAAGAGATACAGCATCTCGGTCAAGAAGAGGGTCTTGGTTCAGCATACCGGCTCTTGAACTCTGTGGAGGAACCAGGTTTGGTAAAGTATTGGCGCGGGCAAAAAATACCGCATTCGGATTCCCAAACGTTCCCTGGTTAATACCACCAAAACCCGCCTTATCACCGTCATGGATAAATTCAGCCTTTAAATTAATACTCAGGTCATCATTGGGATCAAACGCCAAGCTCAGACGCCCGCCACTATTTTCCACACCTTGAAATTTGGTTCCTGTGGCCAAATTGGTCACATAGCCGTCCCGTTCCGTATTCTAGGCAGCAGCACGAAACTTGACTGTACCTGCATCATTGACTGGGCCACCAACTGCACCAAAAAGCTCATGACCGTCAAAATTACTGATACCGGCCTCAAAAATACCTTCAAATTCATCGGTGGGGCCTTTTGTAATAACGTTAATGGCGCCACCAATGGTATTTCGCCCATAAAGAGTTCCTTGAGGGCCGCGAAGAACTTCAATACGCTCAAGATCCTTTAATGAACCAAACGAACCACTGGCGCGCCCCAGATAGGTTTCGTCAACGAAAACACCCACAGAGCTTTCTGAGCCTGGGTCAAAAGATCTTGTCCCTATCCCGCGAATATATAATTGTGGTCGCAAAGCACCAAAACTGCTGAAATAGGCTCCGGGAGTTTTGAATGCCACCTGCTCTATGGACACTACACCTGTTTTTTCAAGTTCCTCTGCACCGAACGCAGAAATCGCCACGGGAATACTTTGTGCGCTTTCTGTACGCCGCTGGGCTGTAACAAAAATCTCTTCAATACCGACAGACTTACGTGCTGTCTCTGTAGCTCCATCTTGCGCGTTCGCAAATTGAATAGTGCAGGCTGAAAAAGCGGCAATTGAATACGCCATAGTATTTTTAATATATCTCATTGGTCTCTCCTTTTATTTAGTTATCTTATAAAACGTTATTAACAACTTATTTTTATACATCGGGGAAATGTCATTACACACCAGATGCAACCAACATTTTCCCCAGTTATTCCAGTTGTCGCTAATGCGATTTTCATGGAAAATTTGGACATAGAGGCTTAATCGTCATGGATATTCGAAAGAATTTGTGGCGCCTGACTTCTATGAAACCCATCATAAGGATTGTTGTTTTTTGACGGTTGAATTTTCCACCAACCCCGGCGAGCGTTAGGTGCGCCACCATCAACACGAATACAGGAACCAGTAATAAAGCTGGCGCCTGGAGAAAGTAGATAGGTAATAGCCGAAGAAACCTCTGCCTCTGTACCAAAGCGACGCAAGGGAATTTCGCAGGCAATTTCTTTTTGGATAAATTCGCGGTCTTTTTCGTCGTAAGTATCCAAGCCACTAGAGGCAATGGAACCAGGCGCCACCGAATTGACCCTAACACCAGACTCAGCAAATTCTGTTGCCGCGCATTCTGTTAAGGTATGCATACCACCACGAGCGGCAGCAGAATGCGAAAAATAAGGCCAACCATTCCAAATATCAGCGATTATATTGACGATACTGCCACCATGTTCAGCCATCCAACGATTGTAAACTTCACGCATAAAAATAAAGCCACCCGTTAAATTGCTCCGCACTACGGCATCAAATCCTTTGGTTTTGATATCTTTAATCATTGCGCGATACTGCCCACCCGCATTGTTCACCAGGCCATCAATGCGACCATGCTGGGCAAGGATTTCTTCAACAACTCGAATAACCCCTTCATCTTCACGAATATCGCAGGAGTGGGTAGTGACAATACCGCCATCTTCAGTTATTTCTTGTGCAACTCGATCAAGTTTTTCCTGTGTACGCCCGACAATGGCGACACGAGCACCGAGTGATGCTAACTCATGAGCAGTACAACGACCAATTCCACTGCCACCACCTGTGACAACGATAGTTTTTCCTGCAAAAATTTTCTCTTTAAAAACGGAATCGTACGGCATAGTTTTTCCTTTCAAAATGTGAGCAATATAATTAGCAGATCCTTCTATTTTTTCCTGACCAATAGGGTTCCCTCAAAATATTTTTTTGAATTTTTCCAGTGAGATTCATTGGCAATGATTCCTTGATAAGAATTTCTTTAGGCACTTTGTAACCCGCAAGATATTCTCGACAATGCTGCTTCAGCTCATCCTCTGAGGCACTCTGCTCTCTCTCAAGAACGACAAAAGCAGTCACTTTTTCTCCCCATTTTTTATCTGGTGTACCGATAACCGCCGCCATGGAAATAGCCTTGTGAAGGTTTAATACTCTCTCCACTTCGACTGAATAAATATTTTCACCGCCACTGACGATCATATCTTTAGCTCTGTCGACGAGATAAAAAAATCCTTGCTCATCACTCCAAGCAAGATCGCCGGTGCGATACCAGCCATCGCTAATAGCAGCAACTGTAGCTTCGGGCTGTTTCCAATAGCCTTTATTGATTGTCGGCGTACGAATATAAATTTCACCAACTTGCCTATGGGGAAGCTCTTCACCCTCGCCATTGCAGACTTTCATCATAATTAATGGCAAAGGCTTTCCGCAGGAACTGAGTCGTAGCGGTGGTTCAGCGATATGCTCTTCATGGCCAAGGAGGGTGGCAAACCAGGTTTCGGTAGTGCCGTAAAGTTGATTGAGCTTGCAGCCCAGGGTAGTCACTGCACCGGTCATAGTTTCAGCGCTAATCGGCGAACCAAAATAGATAATTTTATGCAGCGAACTCAGATCGGTATTTTCAATGCCAGGATGTTCAAGCAACATTTGTAGTGCTGTTGGCACCAAGGGCATGATAGTGCAGCGATCCGCCTCTATCGCCTCAAGAATCAACCCTGAATCAAACGCCGGAATTGTTCTTATGGTTGCACCGTGGTAAAGCGCCGGCAAAAGCACCCAGTTGCCGCCAAGATGAAAATTTGGCACCACCATTAGACCGACATCTTCAGGTGCCCATGCCATTTCAGGCTCAAGAGACATGCACAGAAATGAACGATCAAATGCTTCATGACTATACTGAACCCCTTTGGGTCTGCCTGTTGTCCCCGATGTATACACCAGTAAAGCAACATCATCGCCATAAACAGCAATATGAGGATCCTGATTACTAGATTGTTCAGCCCAACCTTCGAATCGCTGTTGTCGATTACCCTCAAGAGAGAAATTTACGACCTCATAACTTAAAGATCCTAGACTTCTAGCCTCTAAGACCTTGGGTGAACAAAGGTCAGATTCAGCAAAGATCAATGGCGTTTCAGCATCCCCCGCCAGAACAGCCAGCTCTAAGGGCGCACTGCGCCAATTAAATGGGGCAATTGCGCAGCCTGCTTTGCAAGCACCAAACCAGACCTCAAAAAATTCAACACTATTGCGCCCCACATAACCTATATGCGCCCCGGGGCTCACCCCTGTCGCGATAATTCGATTGGCAATTCTGTTACTGCTCTCATCCAGCTCTCTATAGGTCAGATTCAAGCTGCCATCCTTTAAAGCAACTTTGTCAGGCGTTATCTTTGACCAATAGCGAACAATGTCAGGTAACACTCTGATTTCAGAAAACCGCCACATGGAACACCCCAAGAACACGCTATATTTTTATAGAGTCAATATTATGTATTGATGGTTACTATATAGTCAACAAAAAAATATCTTATAAAATAGAATTTATGCCTTTTATTCGAAAAAAAACGCCAATATATTTCAAATAATGGCTAATATACTGATATTTACAAAAATTTATTTTAATTTTGTAATGAAAGATACTATATACTGTAATGACAGATACTACTATAATAACGACATAAGATCAGTATTATCGCAACACCATCTAACTTTTTAGAGGATCATACAAATGCCTAAAGTCGTTTACGAAAAACGTGGCGCTATTGCCTACATCCGCCTCAATCGGCCAGAAGTTAAAAATGCGATTGATATTGAAACCCATGAAATGCTTTGGAAGATCTGGAAAGATTTTGCCGATGACCAGGAGTTGCGGGTAGCGATTCTGACAGGCACTGGCGATTCCTTTTGCGCTGGCGCTGATCTCAAAACCCATGTCCCGGAATGGGACGGTGTCGGTGCCGGACTGGCTCGCAGCAAGCTTCCCAACGGCTTTGCTGGCGGCATTACCCGCGGCCAGCATCGCATCTACAAACCCATTATCGCCGCACTCAACGGTTGGGTTCTCGGTGGCGGACTGGAACTGGCGCTGGCCTGCGATATTCGCATCGCCTCCGAACACGCCAAACTTGGATCTTTTGAACTGCGCAGAGGTATGCACCCAGCAGATGGAGGTATTGTTCGTCTCGTTAATATTTGCGGTGCAGGTATAGCCCTGGAAATGGAGTTAACCGGTGAAGCCATAGACGCCCAGCGCGCCCTCGCTGTCAACATGGTATCCAGAGTTGTACCCCACGACCAACTTATGGCGACCGCCGAAGACATGGCGGCACGGATACTGCGCAACGACCGCCAGGCGGTGGAGTCCGCCAAGGAAACCATCATGGATGTCATTGGCCGCCAGCTGGACGATCAGTTGAAAATTGAAGCCCTTCTCGGCTACGCCATTTGCGGCGACAATCCGGCCATTGCCGAGAGATCCCAAGCGTTTTTTGAAAAGCGTGACGCTGGCCGCGTCGGCACCAACCCCACGCCCATCCAGGGGAGCAAGCAATGATTGACCATCGCCCCGTTTTCAATGAAGACCAGCGCCTTTTTCGAGAGGCTGTACGGCGTTTTCTGGCAACCGAAATCGCCCCCAATTTTGAGCGCTGGGAAAAAGCCGAAATCGTTGATCGTGAACTCTGGCACAAGGCCGGAGCAGCCGGACTGCTGTGCCCACAGGTTCCCGAAGAATACGGCGGCATCGGCGGAGACTTTCGCTTCAATGCGGTTCTCATCGAAGAATGCTCCTACGCCGGTTACGCCGGCCCTACCGGCAACTTCACTGCCCACAGCGATGTCAGCTGTGGTTATTTACTCTCCTATGGCAGTGAGGAGATAAAACACAGATGGCTCCCCAAAATGGTTTCCGGAGAGGCTGTATGCGCAATCGCCATGAGCGAGCCCTCCGCAGGCAGCGATCTGCAGGGCTTGCGAACCCGCGCCATTCGCGACGGCGACCACTATGTCGTCAGCGGATCGAAAACCTTTATATCCAATGGCCAGCATTGCGATATCGCCGTTGTTGTCGTTAAAACAGACCCCAATGCAGGCTCCAAAGGCATGAGCCTATTACTCATGGAGTCCAACAGCCCCGGATTTGAACGCGGTCGCAACCTGGAGAAGCTTGGCCACCACTCCGCTGACACCTCGGAACTGTTCTTCGACCAAGTTCGTGTGCCGACGAAAAATCTTCTTGGCTCTGAAGGCGGAGCAATGGCGGCAATGATGGCAGAGCTTCCTCAGGAGCGCCTGATTATCGCTTACGCCTCAATTGCTGCGGCGCAAAAAGCTTTTGATATTACCTGCAATTATGTCCGTGAACGCCAGGCTTTCGGCAAACCCGTCGGCGATATGCAAAACACCAGATTCAAGCTGGCCGACCTGAAAGCGGATTTGGCCGTTGGCTGGACATTTGCTGACCAATGCCTATCGGAATTGGTACAAAGAAAATTGACCGCTGAACGAGCCTCAATAGCAAAATTGTGGATCACTGAAATGCAAGGCCGGGTTGTCGATCAGTGCGTTCAGTTTTTTGGTGGCTACGGCTTTATGAAGGAGTATGAAATCTGCCGACTCTATGCCGACGCCAGGATTCAGCGGATCTATGGCGGCACCTCGGAAATTATGCGTGAGATTATTTCTCGATCTTTGTAATAATCTCGCACAATCAATGACATAAAAAACACTATGATGAAAATTCATATTTCATCCATAGTGTTTTTTTGGAATCAATACCCACGCACTGAAATTTTGTTTTGTCTTTCTAAGCTAAATATTGACATAGAGTGCGGTGACATGCCATAAAGCTAAAATGAATACTCGTCTTATAGAACAAGCCCTACCCGCTTACTCTGGTGGTATCAGAAGTGATTTCCACATTCTGGTTCACAGCGTATCACGTCTTCAGCGCACAGTTTTTGACCGCTCCCTGAAATCACTTAATGTGACTAGGGCGCAGTGGTGGGCGCTAAAGACGCTGGCCATTGCTGGCGACAAAGAACCCAATCAAACCGATCTTGCAGCCCTCATGTCCACGGGAAAAGGCAGTCTTGGCAAGCTTATAGCAAGAATGGAAAGTGCCGGATTGCTGGCTCGCAGCATGGATCCGGTAGATCAGCGTGCACATCACATCCGCATTCTGGACGCTGGCAGGGCACTATTGAAACGTACAGCTATTGTTGAAAAAGAACTTGCCGAAAAAATAAGCGCCGGTATTCCACAAAAAGATTTAGCGATCGCCAGCAAGGTGCTGAGGGATGCCAAAGTTAACATCCATCGTAAACATATAGGTAGGGCAAAGGCTAAGAACCCGGAGAGTTTGGTGAAGATGGTGGAATCGGTTAAGGGTCAGACCGACCCCAACTGGGTAGGTTTCCTTATTCACGATGTCTCTCGTATGCGCCAAAGCATTGTCGATAGACTGTTGCAACCCCTTGGCATGACCAGATCCCAGTGGTGGGTTCTCAGTTTTTTGATACAACGAGACGGAATGACCCAAAGCGCTCTGGCAAAAGAATTGGAGCTTAGCAGATCGGCATTGGGAACCCTTATTTTACGGCTGGAAGAAAATCAGCTGGTAATCAAGCTCCCTGATCCTGAAGACTCCCGCCGCAACCGGGTACTACTAACAAAAGCCGGTGCAAGCTTGGTTCGTTCAATACGGGAAACAACCTCTCAGGCGGAAGACTTTGTACTTGGCGGGATTACCGAGGAAGACATACACACAACGGTCGATGTAATGCGCAGTATGAAAGACAATATCTCCAAAATGCTTGGCGATCACGCTGCTTCCTCCAGCCATGCAGACAACTCACTATAGCCTGACAAACGATCCGACAATAACCGAGCCTGTTTTCCCGGTTATTGTCGCGTCCGGTGTCACGCCGGATTTTCAGGGGGCGATCTTTTCAACCTTCACAGGTACACCCGTCATCCAACACATATAGCTCAGTGGTTCATGACTATCTGCCTCGGTAGGTACCAGTTTATTGAAGTTTGCCCCAGGCAAACTGGAGGCAATTTTGAGTGCATAAGCTTTACTGTGGCCAAAGCCATGGGTCATCGCAACAGCGCCTGGACGCAAATCATCATTAATCAAAACCTGAGTTTCAATACTCCCATACTGGTTGAAAACTCGAATGGAGTCACCGTTGAACAACCCATGCTTTTCCGCATCCTCTTCACAGATATTAAGAGGGTTGTCGGACAACATTCCTTTGCGAAACATCGGCACATTGGAAAGCCAGCCATTGTGCATATGAATAGTTCTCATAGAGACAAGCTTTAAACTGTCATCAGGCTCATTTTCAAGCTCCTGAAAGATAGCCTCGCAACGCTGAAAAAGGTTTGCCTCAGAAAATACAGCTGGGCAGCAATCAATTTTGCCATCTTTATGGAGTATGGCCTTTTGATAGAACTGATCTTTGGGGCTTTGCTCAATCAGTGCAGTCTGGTGAGGGAGTTCCCTGAGCTTATCAATAGAAAGATTTTTTGCAGCCAGTAGCTGATTAAAAGTAGCAAAACCATTGCCCTCTAACTCCGCGTTAAATAATTCTGATGTTCCCATTTCCCTGGCAAGATTCGCCATAATCCACCAGTCATCTTTGCGCTCTGCTTTAGGAGCAACAACTGCGTCAGTGTATTGAACATAAGGGCGCAACTGAATGCCATTGGCAAAAAAATTGATGTCTTCTCTCTCGAGCCAATCTTTTGCTGGCAATACATAATCACAGAGTTCAACCGTATCCGTACGGTTAATGTCAGTAGCAACCATGATCTCAAGCTTTTCAAAAGCCTGGCGCAACTTGTCTTCAGCAGGAATGGAGAGAAGCGGGTTGCCAAAGACCATAACCAAGGCGCGAATATCCCCATTGTTAATAAGATCTGGCAATACAGTTGCAGGGAGAGGGTTGTAATTGTGACCAAGAGCCCAGGTACCGGTGGATGTATCTATAGTCACATCCTTATCGGGAAGCGGTTGATCAAAACGACAAAAGCCATCGGGCAGGTAAATACCGCCTTCCTTGCCCATATTACCGGTAGAAAAATTTATCATCTCTGCAAGCCAATAGGCGAGCAAGCCTTGCCGCCCTTGATTGACTCCTGTTGCTGTATACACAGCCGCAGATTTAGCGCCCATGATATCTGCAGCTACTTCTTTAATTTTTTCAGCGTTGATTCCAGTAATAGTGGCAACTCTTTCTGGGGGATATTGTGAGATAAACTCAATCAACCCTTCAGTATTTTTTCCGTACTTCTGGATTTTTTCATTGTCAAAACCACCGCCCTCTTTTATCGTATTGAGAACAGCGGCGAGAAAATAAACATCTGTACCTGGTTTTATTCGAAGGGTTTCGCCAGTTTCTTCTGTAGAAGATTCAATTTTCCGCGGGTTAACAAAATAAACTTTACCGCCTCTAGCCTTAATTCTTTTTAAAGTATCCCCGTTGTCATTGGGAACAGAAACCAGTGTCCAGTGCGAGACCTTTGGATTGGCGCCGATACAAAGTAAATAATCAGTGTGGTAGAGGTCAGGCGCCAACCACAGAGAAGGGCTGCCAAAAATAACGCCAGCACCATAACTTTTGTTACTGAAGTCCTGGGTTAGGGGATTAAAAAACATTCTGGTGCCAATATGCTTGCGCAAGCTGTCAATAAGCAGGTAGGCGCGGGAGTTAAAGCCGATTGGATTACCGAAGTACACCGCAATGGCATCTGATCCATATTTCTCCCTAACTGCTCGAAGTTTTTCTCCAATCTCTGCAAAAGACTGATCCCAACTGATAACCTCAAAATCACCATTGTGCTCACGGCGAGAGTTTTTTCTTTTCAGCGGAAAATCAAGGCGATCAGGATCATTATGTACCTGCAACCACGAAAGACCTTTGTTACAGGGTGTTCCTCCGCTGGGATGATTGGGGTTAGGTTTAAGTTTTGTCACTTCCCCATTATCGTTTAACTCAGCAATCATCGGACAAAGCGGCTCACAAATACGGCAAAATGTCTCTTTTTCAATGATCATTTATTAACTCCCGGTTAACTCTCAACGCCATTAAGCAGTCAGTTTCGATACGTTTCAGAGCGTATTGACCACAGCCAACATATCGTCAAAATTTGTCAGCTTTACCCTTGGCCGCCGCTGCAAACGCCCGGCAACACGCTCATGGTGATCAATTTTTTTCCAAGCTGACTTGTCGACAAGATTGGGCTGTCGATCAAGCAGCAATGCTGCAATGTCTTCGCCGGAAAAATGGCTTTTGGTAATTCTGTTTTCTCTTATGTCTTCAAAAAAACAGCGCACCGTTTCCATTGCACATTTTTTGTTGGTGCCGATAACACCTTTGGCGCCGCGCTTGATCCAGCCTGTTACATACACACCCGCCGCGGGCTTGCCATGCTCAATCACGCGCCCTTTGTCGTTGTCAATAACGCCCTGGCGGTCGTCAAAGGGTAATCCCGGGAAAGGCGTACCCCGATAACCTATGGCTCTGAACACCAATCCGGTGTCGAGCAAATATTCCTCTTCCGTGGCTCGTGCCTGCAAACGACCATTTTCATCGTGCACCAGATGATTGGACACCACCAGCACCTGGCTCACCCGACCATCCCCAAGCAGTTCCACCGGGGACGACAAAAACCGAAATCGAATGCGCTTATTACCTGGTGTTAACGGCTTGCGGGCAAAGCGAAAAAGAGTTTTGGCCTTGCGTCGGGTTGCCCAATCGGCTCCATCCATCACCACTTCATTGGCCACCGACAGATCGTCTGTATCAACAACAATATCGACGCCGGGAATGTGCTCCAGTTCTTCAAGTTCGGGATTATTAAAGGCGCCCTGAAGATGGCCACGGCGCCCCAAGAGCACCACTTCCTCGATATTGCTTGACCGCAGCGCCTCAAGCGCATGGTCGGCAATATCGGTTTTTTCCAGCATTTCTATGGGCAGGGTGAGAATACGCGCCACATCAAGCGCCACATTGCCGTTGCCCACAATCACGGCGCGCTTGCCAGACAAATCAAAATCAAGATGGCTATAACCGGGATGGCCGTTGTACCAGGCAACGAATTCCCTGGCCGCCCAGCAGCCTTGAAGCTCATCTTCTCCAGGAATACCCAAACGAGTATCACTATCGGCGCCAGTGGCGTAAAACAAGCCGTCGTACCAGTCCGCCAACTCGGAATGACGAATATGGTTGCCAATTTCCACATTGCCAAAAAAGCGAATTTCAGGGCGGTTGAGAATAAAGGCGAATTGACGATCCACTACCAGCTTTTTTTCGGGATGATCGGGAGCCACTCCAGCCCTGACCAACCCCCAGGGCGTCGGCAGTCGCTCGAACATATCAATTTGAATATCAAATTCTCGCTGTTCAAGGAGATGCCCTGCGGCATAGATCGCAGCGGGGCCAGCACCGACGATGGCAATGCGATAAGGACGGCCAGCCCTATTCATGCACCGCCTCCAGAAAATAATCCCGGTTAATCTCGGCGTAGTGTTTCCATTTATCGGGCAATGATCCGGCTTCGTATATAGCCAATACCGGGCAGACCTTGACACAGGCGCCGCAGTCAATGCAGACGGCGGGGTTGATGTATAGCTGTTCAGCATCATCAAATCCCCGTTCATCGGGGCTTGGACTTATGCAATTGACAGGGCAAATCTCAAGACACGAATAGTCGGCAACACAGGGTGCAGCTATTACATAAGTCATATAAGCAATCTCATCAACTAATAGTTTTACTTGTATCGATCGAATTTTTTAATTCCCGGATTCAAGTAATTAGATAATTTTATTTTACGAAAGAGCCACAAAAGAAGCCGTCACCATGACCGAACCCACCACAAAAAGCCATCCATCGAAAAGATATCTCCACACAGAAGGCATGAGTTTAATATCCATAAACGAATAAATAATCGCTCTAGCTTTAATTATTCCAATAGCTATGATGGTTAAGGATGCGTAAATACTGCCTGCCGACGTCTCAAAAACCAGCCAAGTAATTATTGTTGCAACCAAAAGCAAGACAGCCACAACCGATTTTGGTGTATAGATTAAGTCCACAAGTCACCTCAAAAAATAAATTAGTGGAAAAATAAGTATCCACAGCAAATCCACCATATGCCAGTAAATCGCCCCGCCTTCAACTGTTGACATCCCGGTTTTCTGAAAACTTGAATTCTTTAATTTCCTCATGAGTACAAACAAGACAACCATGCCACCAAGAACATGCGCCAAATGTATTCCAGTGAGAACATAGTAAAACATAAAGAAATCATTAGTAAGAATTGAGATTCCCTGCTCTATTTTTTCAGAATACTCGATCACTTTATTAACGACAAATACAGCACCACAAAAGAAAGCCAATCCTAAGAATAACGAACTGTATTTTGGGCGACCGCGATGCAGAGCCCTGGTGGCAAGAACAACGAACCAGGAACTGATCAACAACACTAACGTATTGATCATTCCCAATGCCTGATTTAATTGAAGCTGGGATTCGATATATAAAGCAGGAGACTTTAATCTTTCATACATAAAAGTAATGAAAAAAATGCCGAACATACACATATCAGCAAAAATAAATATCCAGATCCCTTCCTCAGCACGATGACCCTGATCAGTTTTGACAGTGGAATTCATATAGCAATTTCTCAAAATCAGCATTCGACAAATTAAATTTATATATAAACTATCTATGTAATAGATGGTCAAAGAAATACAACAAGTATTGCTGTCCCTATCAGGCGTGGGATGTGACTAGGCTAGAGTTTTCAGCAGTTTCAGCGACAAGTTTTCTGCGATTAACTTCCTTGATCATGCAAGTACTGGCTATCAAGAACCAACCCAACCAGCAGGCGTAGGGAATGTAATAACTGAGCAGACCGTCCCAGGCAAACGGTCCGGTTTTGAGAACACCAGTAAAGCTTGCGGGCAAAAAGCTAAGGCCACACCAAATTGTGACGTAACAGACCCAGCGAGGAAACAATGGTACAGAACGTTTATCCGCCAGGCCGACAAGGGCTGCTGCTATCATTTGCAAGGTAGTACAGGCGTATTGCAAATCAATACAAAGCCAGCCCAGGTCGGAAAGCATTCTGGTTATTTCTGGAGACTGCTCGGGGCGGAAAGCTGCAGCCACCCAAAACATGGCACTAAAGGAAACGACCATAACCGTCAGGCCACCACCCAAGAGTTGGAGTTTGGCCATAACAGGAAATCCACCCTCAATACGCTCCATCTGGGCACTGAGGAGTGCTGTCCAAGGCAGATATAAGACGACGGTAATCAAAGAAACTATAAAACCCAGTCTGATGGCGCTAAGATTTTCAGCATATCTGGCAGCCAGCTCTGTAGCACTGAGTGCAGGTGAAGGGTTGGGCAGGTTTTGACCAATAATGCCCCAAAAAACCACAAAGGTTATCAGAAAAGCCGGCCCGCACCAGGCGCTGATCAATTCATGTCGAAATGCTGTTTTGTTGTTTATCATCACTTGTCTCTAATTGCTGATTATAAAATTGACCCTGATGTTAGCTTGGCCTCATCAAAGGAGACGATGCACTTTCGCAACAAATGGTCAAGGGTTGCCATTTCATCTTCTGTCAGGTGGGCGAAGGTATTTTTTATCGGCTCCACGATACTTGCGGTTATCCTGTTAGCAGTGTCTTTCCCCTGCTTTGTAATAATTACCAAGTTTCGTCGCCCATCCGTTTTACCACTTTGACGCCGCACATAACCTTCTTTTTCAAGCAAAGCAATCGTTTTCGTCATATTCGCCCTGCTGGTTCCTACAAGTTCGCTCAATTCACTGGGAGAAGCTTTACCTTCTTTACTGGCCACAAGAATACAGAGCGCGTGGTAAGGAATTTCCGTCAAGCCTAAATCTCTGAAAACTTGTAAAAAATAGTCTCCCATTCCATAGGCAGCAATCCTTATCAAGCGTATCAGTACTGTTTCCGCCTTGGGCAGCTCTGGCAGTGCATGCGCCAGGGGTTCAGTGCTTCTTTCAACAGACCTTAATCTCTCTATACCACGCATAAAATTAACCACACCGTTAGTTTAAAAATTAACGGGACATTATCTTGTGGTTAACTCAAGTTTACAACTACATATATAGTTTTCATATAGTTTATGTGTAAATTATATTTACACAACAGGCCAACAATGTCAATACTAAAAAGATAGAATATGATCCGCCCTATTGGCTTTGCAGCCATTAGCATAAAATACCAGTTATGCTTTTTTGGACTATGCCTGAGGAAACAGGGCAATTTGAACAAGTGAACAGCAGTTACTGGCAACCAATGCCAGTAACTGCTTTTATCAAATCATACAACGATAGTTATGGTGACTTAGTAGCGAAAAGATACCGTAGCGCCATAGGTTGCTGGCATTCCTGCATAGCGGGTTATGGTATCAAAAACGGCAGCAGCGTTATTCCAATAGTATTCATCTGTGACATTTTTACCCCATACCGAAACTCGCCATTTTCCATCTGTGGTTTCAACACCTGCCCGCAGATCCAGCAACGAATAACTATCAATCCCGAATAGCGTTTTGTCTTGAGGCGTAGCTGTTGCAGGATTAACGTCACCGCCAATTATCGAGATAGTATCCGACCGATAGTTGACAGACGCGCCTATAAAACCATATAAGTCTTTCGAGACCTTAAACTCATAATCAGCGGAGACAGAAAGTTGGGAATCAGGAGTAAAAGGTGCATCTGAACCAGCAAAATCAGCTTCCAGGCCACCGGCATTGATGCCTACAAACTCATCAATTTCTGCATCTATGTAGGTATAGGCTGCATTGATTGTTAGCCCACTGACTGGTTGAGCCAGGATTTCCACTTCAAAGCCCTGAGCAGATGATTCGGGTATATTTTGCAATACATCCAATCTACCAAATGGAGGCGAATCGATTTTTGACCTTAGCTGCTTGTCGTCATAGTCGTAATAGAAAAATGCGCTATTAACTTGAAGCGTTTCTTCCAGCAAAGTCCATTTTAAACCAACCTCATAGGACAAAACAGATTCCTGAGTAACCGGTAGAAAAGATTCAAATACGGATGGAGACACTACGGGAAATGAACCTGCTTTATAGCCTTTAGCTACGTTGGCATACACCAAACCATTTTCTGACGCTTTCCAGTCGACACCCGCAGTCCATGAAACATTGTCTTCTGTCAAAGAATCTTTGTACACGCCAGGCATTCCTGGCGGCACGTCACCTACAGCATAAGGGAGGTTGTTTACTACAAAGCAACTGCCAAGGGGATAAGGCCCCAAGGCTCCCTGGAAAAGTACATCATAAAAAAAGCCTCCTGTGATACCACCGCTGTCTCCATGACAGCTTTCAACTGTATCCTCAGAATCTGTGTACCTAACGCCACCTTTAATGGTCACCTGATCGGTAACATCATATTCCAGGTTGCCGAAAAAAGCGTAGTTTTCAAATTCTTGGTAGCTATAGAAAAAAGATTCTTGAATGGGATATCCCAAGGTAGCATAAGTAGCGGTAGCCGAGGAGTTTGGGTAATAAAGGCTGACGTGCTGGTCTGCTTCACTTTTCTCGTAGTTAGCCCCTGCAACCCAACGCAGACTATTGGCTGGATCGTTTGCAATTCTAACCTCTTGAGAGAAGCTTGTGATTTCTCCTAAGTCGGGGAATGAATCTTGAGAACTAAACGGCACACCGTCAACATCGTTGCCTTGTTGTTGCTCGTAATCCACATAAGAGGTAAGAAAGGTAAGGGTCAAGTCATCAGTGAGATCTATATCGCCACGCAAGGATATCTGCCATTGCTCATTATCACCACTGGTGAAGCCTGGACTCCAATCTGCATCTCTAGCTGACTCTGGAGCAAACGGAGCAGCGGCTAAAGAAGGATCTGGGATAGGGTTTTGAAAGTTAACGCCAATTAACTGGGCAGCCTGGGTATCACTTTTGTCTTTTGAGCCATTAATGTTCAAAAGAAAACTGGCATTTTCCGTTGGACTGAAGTCCAACATGAATCTCGCCATGTAATTATCTTTTTCACCGTTCGTTTCTGAACGGGAAATACTGTCTTGCCAACCATCTGCCGTCTCAAAACGACCGGCCAATCTCGCATTTAAATTGTCGGATAAAGCACCCGTAACGAACATCTCTCCGTCCAGCTGATCAAAACGGCCATAGGTTAGGTCAATACCTGCGGCGAAATCTTCTGAGGGCTTGGCAGCAACATAGTTTATCGCGCCACCAGTGGCATTCTGGCCAAACAATGTGCCCTGAGGGCCTTTCAACACCTCAACGCGCTCCACATCGAACGCCATATGCCTTGCCAGCACAGGAAACGGCAAGGGCGCCTCGTCCATATAAACACTAACCGAAGGGTAAGATCCGATTGACTGTTCATAGAACCCTATACCTCTTAAGGTAAACACTGGCGTTCCGGTTGATGTATTTGAATAACTCAATCCGGGTACAGCATTGGCAAAATCCGCCATAGAATTGATTTGCTGATTTTTGAGAGTATCTCCGCTCAACGCAGAAACACTTTTGCCAACATCTGTAAGTCTCTGCTCTCGCTTGTTGGCTGTCACAACAATTTCGCTAATAGCGCCGGATAGCCTTTTATCGTTATCTGGTTGTGCTTGGGCAAAGCAAGACGCACAAGAAACAAAAACTGCCAGCGTTTTTATACAATGTTTTTTTGACGATCTAGTCATAAGGAACCCCTTGTCGAAATTATCCATAATTATTGGTAGCTTTTAGCCTCTTATCAGTAACCGCGTCACAACTCACCACAACCAAAAAAGGCAAATGTAGTTTATATATAAACTACCTAATGTCAACATATGCTTCACCTATATCTAATAAACAGAGACTTCACAGGCTTGACGTTACAAGTAATATCATAGGTTTTCGGAAAAAATGCGGCTGGCCACGCTGCCACAGACAAGATAAGCTACATCAAAGATACAGTTTGGAAACGAACCATCACAATGAAGCCAACGCCTCCTGAACCACAAACACTGCTTGTCCGCAGGCACAACAATATTGCCGAAATTGTTCTCAACCGCCCCGACCAGGCCAACTCCCTGGTCATGGACAGTTTTTTTGAACTGGTTGCTGTTGGCGAGGAACTCAAGCAGGATGACCAGCTTCGTGCAGTGATCTTAAGGGGAGAAGGCAAGCATTTCTGTGCCGGCCTTGATATGTCGTTGTTTCCCAAAGAGGCTGGCTCTGCCGAATGGTTTAGCGAGCATGCAGACACCATAGTAGACGCTGCCAGCGGCGCCAATATTTTTCAGCGTTGTGCAACCATCTGGGCAGATTTGCCGGTTCCGGTAATAGCGGCTATTCAGGGTGTTGCCTTTGGCGGCGGCTGCCAGCTCGCACTGGGCGCAGATATTCGCCTGGCCGATGCCAGTACCAAAATGTCGCTGATGGAAACCCATTGGGGGTTGATACCCGACATGGGGCTAACCCAGACATTGCCGCCCCTTATGTCCATGGACAAGGCCGCAGAACTGATACTGAGAGCAAAAATTGTTGGCGCTCAAGAAGCCTTGGATCTTGGTCTGATTACGCGCATTTGTGAAAATAGCCGGCAACAAGCCCTTGAGCTGGCAGCGGAAATTGCCGAAAAGCCACCTAAAGCCATTCGTGCGGCAAAAGAACTGTATCGCGCCGCCTGGCGGCAATCCCGAGCCAATCTTCTCGAAATGGAAGCCAGCCTGCAAGCGCAGTTGATAGGGAAGGAAGAACAGATAGAGCGCTTTAACAGCAATATAAAAAACAAGCACTCGGCGGATGCTTGATAGGCATTGCCAGGGGGAACTCGGGAACGAGGTACTGCGTTAATCAGACTCCCGCCTACGCAGAAGTCACGAAAACAGAATTAATCAAAGTCTCTTTAATTTTAAATGCTCAATAGCCGTCTCATTGGCGATAAAAGCAGGGAGAATGTCATTTTGCTGCTTTTTCGCCGGTTAAAACCAGCCGGGCGTTTTCCTTGATAGCGTCCAGAGCCTGGTGAATATTGATTTCATCGGGCGCCACAATCCACTGGTAAATCAAACCAAAAATCTGAGAAAAATGATTCAATGCAAAGGCCTCGGCATCGATATCACTGGAAACATCGCCGGACTCAATACCGGTCGCAACCAGTTTGGCGGTGGCGGCTCTTGCGTCGCGATTAAATTTGATCAGCAGTTCGTGGAGCAGGGACTTCTGTCCCACCGCATCAAACCAAAGGGTATAAATTGCTTTGATGTTTTTTTCTTCGCTGGCAATAATTGCCTGTATGGCGTCAATCCGCGCCAAAATAAAATCGACCCCGGTTTTGCCTTTGGTGAGAACGCGAAGTTTTTCCGCCCAAATATCCCGGTGCAGCTGCTCAAGCCGGACAAAAAGGCCGTCTTTAGAGCCAAAACGCACACTGGCAAGTCCTCTGCTGTAGCCGGCTTTGATGCCCACATCCTTGAGGGTGGTTTTTTCGGTACCCACCTCGAGAATAAGCGCCATTGCCGCCTCCAGCATTTTACGATCGGAAAGCTCGGTTCTTTCCGCTTGGGTTCTCTTTTTTTTCACGGTCACTTGTTGTCATCCTGAACGGTGGAATCATTGAGGCAAACCGCTGCAAGCAGAATCACAGCACAGCTGCAGAGCGGTATATTGCTGACCGGCAATCATAATGGATGTGGGGCTTGGAGTAAAAAAACTTAACCGCCGCTTTTGGAGCCGCCCAGGCATTTAGGTGAGTCGGGAGCCTTACCCTGCCATTCTTCGGGAATATAAAGGTGCAAGGCCAGGGCATGGACTCCGTTTTTGAGCTCATCCACCAAAACCCCATAGACTTCCTGATGGCGCTTGACCGGTCTTAACCCTGAAAACCGTTTGCTCACCAGGGTGACTTTAAAATGACTCTCAGAGCCTGGCGGCACATTGTGCATGTGACTTTCATTGATCACTTCGAGATAAAGTGGCTCAAATGCGCCCTGTAATTTTTCTTCAATGATTTCTCTAACAGTCATTTTCGCTGTCATTTCTCGGAATCTGGCACAAACCGCGCCGCATCAATAATGGACCAGAGATGAATAACCCATCCCATAAAAATCAGCCACAGTACAGCGGCAAGGACAAAATGGACGAGTGCCATCAAGGGACGGCCTTGCACCAGCTGCCCCAGACCCGGAATAAAAAAGCTGCAAATCGCCGCCAGTACATTGCCACCAGACCCCTGCCCCGCCATGACTTACCTCATGCTCGCATTAATGGCATCGAGAACCCGGCTGCCAGGACAGAGATCTGTGGCACTCAGATCCCGCAGTGGTTTCTTGATGGTGCCCTGAATTTCATGAAAATCCGGGCTGGTGGGTTCAACAAAGAGCAAACCGGTGAGTATTTCACCCTTGGTCTTTTTTTCCTGAATGGCGCGAATCGCCTGATTTCTGTCGAGACTGGTGTTGTTTTCAGACTTGTACAGATGAATGGTGGAGCCGTCGTGCAGAGCGATTTCTTTACTGAATCCCGGCGCGTAACTGGCGGTAATTTCCTGGCGCACAGGAACGAAATCCATTTTGCCCGTAGCGGCAATATGGTCGCGGACAAATTCATAGCCCTTGGTGGACGCCGGCGTGTTATTGAAGGTGACGCAGGGGGAAATCACATCGATAAACGCGAAACCACGGTGGGAGATGGCCGCCTTGATCAGAGGAACAAGCTGTTCCTTGTCACCGGAAAAAGAACGCGCCACAAAGGTAGCGCCCATCTGCAGGGCGATGGTACAGAGATCAATGGGTTCATAGGGATTGGGCACCCCTTTTTTACTCGCCGAACCCACATCCGCCGTCGCCGAATCCTGCCCCTTGGTGAGGCCGTAACAGCCGTTGTTTTCAACAATATACAGCATGTTGAGATTGCGGCGGGTGACGTGGCCAAACTGACCGAAACCGATGGATGCGGTATCGCCATCACCGGAAACCCCAATATAGACCATTTCCCGGTTTGCCAGATTGGCGCCGGTGGCCACCGAGGGCATGCGCCCGTGCACGGAATTAAAGCCGTGGGACTTGCTGAGAAAATAGGTCGGCGTTTTTGAGGAGCAGCCGATGCCGGAAATTTTGGCGACCTTGTGGGGCGGTATGGCCAGTTCAAAACAGGATTGAATAATGGCCGTACTCACGGAATCGTGGCCACAGCCCGCACACAGTGTTGACAGACTGCCTTCGTAGTCGCGGCGGGTGTAGCCCAGCTCATTGCTGGGTTGTTCGGGATGACGGAAATTGGGCTTAATGTAGCTCATAGCATTAACCAGTCTTGCGACGAATAGGGGTAACGGTTGCGCCACCGCGAAGGCCGTGTACCTGCTTGCGAATATTTCTCGCGGTAATCGGCATACCGTTGTAGTGGCGGATCAACAACAGTTTTTTCGGATCGATATCGCATTCGATAATCAGCATTTTGCGCAACTGGCCGTCGCGATTTTGCTCGACAACAAACACCTTGTCGTGGGCGGCGATAAAGTCTTCCACGTCCTTGTTAAAGGGAAATGCCTTGATACGCATGGCGTCGATATGAATATCGTCTTCGCCAAGCATATCCAGCGCTTCCAGGGTGGCGGCGCTACTGGTGCCGAAGAAGAGAATGCCTTCGGAGGTTTTCTTTTTCGCTGGAATGAGCTCCGGCGCCGGCACATACTGTTTGGCGGTTTCAAATTTGCGCAGCAGACGCTCCATATTTTCCACATAGACATCGCCGTCTTCGGTGTAGATGGCATATTCGTCCCTGGATGTTCCCCGCGTAAAAAAAGCACCTTTGCTGGGGTGGGTGCCGGGATAGGTGCGATAGGGAATACCGTCCTTGTCCACATCCAGATAACGGCCAAACCGCTCGGCCATAGTTTCGAGCTGCTCCTGGGTAAAAACCTTGCCT
>Ga0265293_10003552_pt1 | contig 28815 bp, 25 predicted proteins | sample Munlanlewell138R_FD_192505 | JGI IMG/M metagenome (GOLD analysis project Ga0265293, IMG submission 192505) | Leachate microbial communities from a municipal landfill in Southern Ontario, Canada - Leachate well 138R | ecosystem: Engineered > Solid waste > Landfill > Unclassified | place: Canada... | reverse complement strand
TTGGGCAGAATGACCGTAGAGAGCATCGGCAGAAACATAATCGCTTGCTTCTAGCCTTCCTTGAATATGCGTGTGAGACGCAATTCTAACGGGGTAAATGGCGCCATCGCTAAGATACAGTAAACTTTTATTTTTGAGTCTTAACGACAAATAAGGGTTGTTATAACCGCCTAAGGCAATAACCCCCCCGGTAGTAGCGGTATTGGATCCCGATATATAAAGCGGGCTAGGCAATTCCGGTTCGTCTGCGTCGGCGCTTCTGCCTATAAAGGTTACATCTTCGCCAAGTGTTACCTGATTGTATTCAAACTTGTATGAATCTTGTCCGGTTCTCATAACTATCGTGCTGTAGGCAGGGCTATAAAATCCCGAATAACTGGAAGGTGAATTTGGGTGTGCCGGACTTTCAAAAGCTATCGGCAAGGTGTCTGACAATTGAGTTGAAGAAGCAACAATAGTATGTGCTGTTTCTGCATACGTAGCAAAATCAGAATTATTTGAACTAACGGAAGAACCAGCTTCGGTGGCATAGTCAGCTGTTAAAGCATTTAAAGCTGTTGTTGCGGTAGATACTGTTCCTGTTATGTTTCCCAATACAGTTAGGTCCCCGTTGATAGTTCCACCTGCCTTATCCAATTTAGCGCCCACGGCATTATTTAATACATAGCCCTGATAAGCTGATAGAGCGAGGCCCTGTGCGTGTAAGCCGTGATTTAAATCGTTTATAGTCCTAACGTGGCCGTATTCACTTGTAGTCCCTAGTCCATATGTCGTTTCAATAGTCGAGTGGTCTGTAGGTGCTGCATCTGTAATGCCATACCCGCTTAAAGTTGTAGGCCTATTTGTAAGGCTTGCGAAATCCTTTTCCCCTAATTCTGAAAGCGTGAAACTAGCATTATTTGGAATAGCCAATAATTCTGTTGCATTCGCCAATCTTTCCCAGCCATATATTTTATTGAGATATAAATCATCATTGTAAAATACAATTCCACCTTGCAGACTTGTAGGTAATGCTGCTGAAATTGTCATATTTATAATATCAGAGTTAAGATTGTTTGCCGTTAATTCATTCCAAGCCCAAGTTACGCTCTCATCTAAGTTAAGGTCTGTCGGAAGAATTGTGCTATCTATTATTTCATCTGTGCTAACAGAATTGCTAGCGATCGTTCTACCATTTACAGCGTCAGTTGCAATGTCTTCATTTTTAACATTGTAATCTGCTATATGATGAGATAATACATTCCCTGTTTTTATATTATCTGCTTCTACTGCTTCATAGCCTAACTTACTATGAGTAACTGCTTCATTGTTAATATGGTTATCAAATATGGAATTATCTGCTAAATCCATATGAGTAATAGAAAAATTCTGTATTGTTCTTGAATCTACTGAGCCAGTAGCAATGTCGTTATTTTCTATTGTGTAATCTCTTATTGCATATCCGGTAACCGAACTTTCTTGCAGGTTATAATCTGCAACAGAAGAGTAACCCAGATATGGATTAGTTATTGTTTGAGTTGCTAGTTTTGCGCCAACAATGCTGTTATCTGCAATATTGTTTAATGGATACTGAATTTGTTGCTGTGTGTCATAATCTAACTTATAAAATGTTACATTAGCGTCTTGAATCGCTCTTGTTGAAACTGAATCTGTTGCCAATTTAGGCTCTATTACAGAATAATCTATTAAGGTGTTTGTTCCAACAGAATTCACACCCATGTTAAATTCTTGAATTGTATAGGTAGCTATTTTATTTGAGGTTACAGCACCGTCATATAGCTTTTCTGTAGTAACTGAACCAGACGCTATTTTGTGCCTAGTAACAGCATCAATAGCGATATGTTCATCTTTTATTGCTTGAGTAGTTTCACTTAATCCCTGAAATGTAAAACTAGCATTGTTAGGAATTAGATTTTCTACTCTCTCAAGCTCGTTCGTAATTGTCGCTATTTCTAGATCTATTCTTACTACTTCCCCGGTAAAAGAAGCCAAGGCATTATCTAGCACGCTAGTGCTGATTGCATCTGTTATTCCATAACCTTCTATTGTCGTCGGAGTGTTTTTAATTTGGCGCCAATCAACTCTTGTCTGCGAAAAAACATCCGACAGCACTAAACATAAAAAAAATAAGATTATAGATAAAGAATGTTTTCGCATCCTGCCCCCCAATAATTGAATAAGGCCGAAAAATAAATTCCGGCCCTTCTAATACTTCTTGTTCTTAGTATTCTGTATCTTTAAGCGTTCTTATAATGAATGTTGCAGAAGTAGTTGCCGCATCATCACTGCCGGGACTGAATGACAAATTCGGTCTGCGATAGAAAATCATTTTTGCGTGTTTATCAGATACGCATTTTGCGCCGTTTACGTCCATTAACACTGCACCTGCACCAGTATCAGGAATGCTTGTGCCGCTTGCATTAGTAGAGTAAAGACCATAATACAATGGTTTTGCTCCGTGGACCTGAATTTCAAGCTCGATTGGATAAGAGTAACTGCCTGACAGGTATGCTACATCAGCGGTATATGTTGATACTGTATCTGATGGAGTAATAACTGTGTCAGAAGCAAGTGTTACGTTTACGATAGATTCAACTTTGTCGAAACATTTAACTTGTTCTTTATAAAGTTCGTTCCTGATTACAGGATCCATAGCGAAAAGGCTGTGGCCGCAAAAAATAGCGGCCAAAACCAAAACAAAAAGTGAATACTTTGCGCATAGCTTCATTGCTTAACCTCCGTGTTATGTTATAAGTCTCCGACTTATTCTACCTTATTATAACACGTATTATCAATATTTTGATAATACTTTCGATTTTAATTTATCAAAATATTTATTGAAATTCTTTTTCTCCCTCAAAATTCGTTCACGCTTTTTAATTTCAGGCAGTTTTGATTTATTCACTGCTGTTGTTATTTTTTGCGTTTGCTTGAATTTTTCAGCAGCAGCCATAAGCCAGCGATTATTTTTTAGCCATTCAATGTCTCTTTCTCTTTTGGCGCGTTCAAAGTCTCTAACCGCCTCTGTATTCGTTCTAAACGCTTCATAAGTAGTGTAATCGTTAGAGCTGTTTACGAAGCGTCGCAACACTGGAACAGTATCAAGACTGAACTCTTCTTTACCCTTAACCGCTAAGTCAGAGACTCTTGTTATAGTTTTGCCAATACCGCCAGTAGCGGACTGCAATAGATGTTCAATTTCTCCGGGAGTCAAAGGAAAGTCAAGGAAACCGGAGGTGTATCTATTGCCGCCAGATATCTCGTTGAAGAACTTGCTTATATTTCTTATTATCTTAGAGTTTTGCTCGTAATAAAGTTCTGCATTAGCAACCTTACTGCCAAAAACATCTTGTTCGGGTCTTATCTTTCTGCCTGTCCACGTTGTATTTGTAGCAACATCTAATAGAGGCCGCACAGCTGTTGGAACAACCTGGTAGGGCAAACTTCGTCTGTCTCCACCAAGCGGGTTAAAAGCATCAAACAGACTTCCGGCAATATTGACTGCGCCCTTACTCGCCTTTTGATTTCCCAGCATCGAGGCGGCAATATTTCTGCCAATAGACGGCAGCACATTAAGGCCATACGGCATTGGTATCGCAACATACTTTCCCTTACCGCCGGGAACCATAAACACGTAGTTAGCGTCTTTAATGTAGTCAGGGAGTTTTGCATAATAGTTTACTCCATCTTCATCATCATCACCTGCTACCAAGGAATTGAGCACCTCAGACAAAAAGCCCAAAGTTATGGCTGCGGCGATCATTGCTTTGCCCTTTTTAGTGCCCCATGCTTTTTTGACAAGGTTAACCGTAACTAAAGTGCCGCCTAAATTGGCTGTGCTGAATAAATACAGAGAATTAAGAACGGGTGCCCATGAACCCTTTTTGTTAAAGTTCACAGTCATATTCTTAGCAAAAGCCGCTGCCTTTTGGGTGCTAAATCCGGCCTCTTTAGCGGTCAAATAGCCGGCAAACCTTGTTCTGGTTTCGATAGCATCGTTCCAAGTTTCAATAAACTCTTTGACGCTTTTCATATTCTGCTTGATTTTGTAAAGGTTTCCGCCCTCTATAGCATCTGACACTTCTTTATTCAGTTTGCTTGCCCGATCTTCAAGTCTTGCAAATTCTGAATAGCCGGTTTTGCCACCGGCAAGTTTGAATTCATTAAGAAGTTTGGTGTCTTCTGTTACCTTACCATTCTTCAAATCACTTATTGCCTGTTTTGACCTTGCAAGGTTAGACAGGAACTCTTTTACAGAACCTTCGGGCAGATTTATACCTACATTTGCAGCGCCCAGCTGAACGTCTCTAACAAGATTTGTGTAAATAAACTCCGGATTCCAAGCGGTAGCCGTTGCCGCAAGCCAGCGATTTATTTTCGCAAAAGCTCTGAAAAATCCTTTTTCTACAGTATTTTCTTTAAAGGTTGTTATAAGTGCTCTTTTTAACGATTCGTCTTTGATTCGATATACAGTATAATCACCAGTTTCGGTATCTTGAGCCCAAATCATTTCAGGATTGCCGAAAAACTTATCCATTTGCTGCCGTATATGGATTTTGCCTTTCTTGTCGAGAATCTGAACTTTTTTAGGCTTAACGCGTTCATACATTTTGCTGTCAGGAAACTTTCGGAAAAGTTTTATTGCCGTGCTTGCCAGCTCTTTTTTGAAAGCCCTCGAATAAACTGCGTGGATAGCCTGTTCAGTAAACGCAAGCTGTTCTGAGGCTTCGCTTCTTCTGCCGAGAGCTTTTCTCTCAAGTATAAAACCTTGGTCAGGCGGACTTTTTAGCGGTGTATATTTCTTATACTTCCGGCGGTAAGCTTCTCTTTGTTTTTGAGACAAGATACCTAATCTGACTTGTTCATCAAGTAAGAAATTGGTTAGTTGATAGTAAAGCTCAGCCGCTTTTTTGTAGCCCTCGTAATTGGGTAGTGCTTCAAATTTTCTTAGTTCTTCATTTGCCTGTTCTGTGGAAATACCAGAACCCGGCGCACCGGTGAGAGCGAACGGACTGTTTTTAAGTTCTGCAACAGCGTCATTGCGCTCCGGTGCGTGACTGACATACAAGAAACGGTCAAAGTCTTTAACCTCTACCCCATTCTCAATCAGAATGGATTTAATCTTGTCTAAGTAGTCTAATTTGGCCTTCTTAACATGTTCTTCTATTTTACCCGATATCAATTCAAGCTTTTCATATAGATTCAAATCATCAGGCAATTCTTTGCCCAAGCCTTCTACTATCTTTTTCTGCAAGCGTTTGACAGGTGCCCAAATGTCAAATAGCACCTCTTCCGCTCTTTCAATAAAATGCTTAACTTTGTCTTTATAGGTTTTAGGCAGCTCTTCTTCGACTGCTTTCTTTTTGCCTTCGTCTATATAAGCTTGCGCTTCTTGCTTTTTCTTATCCTGTTTTAATTTTTCCCTCTCAGCAATTCGTGCAGCTTTTCGCTGTTCATACTTAGAGTTTTTAATCTTTTGAAACATTTTGTCTTTCACAGAAGACTTAGCAGAAACAGCGTCTAAGAAAGCGCGGTTTGTTCCGACCCAAACCCATCGGTGAGAACCTTTGCCGGTTTTGTTTCTTGCCAGCTTTGCAACAGTAGACATTTCTCCGTTATCCGGGTCTGTGAATTGCAGCATATATGTATCTTTGTCAATCTTCTCCCATTTAAAGTCACTAGGCCTGGCAAGACGCGCCTTTTTGTCCGCCGGCTTGACCTTGGAATCTGTTTCAGGTATACTAGTGGTAGAAGAAGTTCTTGCATCCACCTGGGCCTGGAGAACAGCAGTTTTATTTGTTGTGACCCCCTCGGTAAGTTTGTTAGGGGTGACCTTAGCATCCAATGGAGCAGAATTTCTTCTTTTATCATCTCTAATCATTTGCTCATCACTAAGTAAATGCACTGAACGAACATGATAGCCGTTACTTCTTTTTTCCAATTCAAGCTTTATTTTCGGATGTTTAAAAGTTTGATAGCCTATATCAACAGGTTCAACAACCTTGCCATCACTTACCCTAATAAGCCCTGCGTTACCGTCAACCTCTTGAGTAGAGATTTCAGGATTTGCAAGCACATACTCTGCAACTTTTTTAACCTCTGCGGGTGATTTAAAGTATTCACTGTGTTGCTGGTGAAGATAACTATAATCAGCGAACACCCTGTCAGGCTTTATGCCCAACATATCAAAAACCTTATCTGAAACAGGCACATTATTATCACGCAGCGATTTGGGTTTTAAAATAGCTTCTGGATTCTTTACGTTCTGCCATAAATCTCTAAGCTCTCCTTCTTTTATATCCTTAAACCGCTGTTGCATATACTTTTGCCATTCAGCAAAGGTGGTCTTGCCAGCATTGTATAGCTTGTCGCCAAAAAGATAGGCTTTTTCTAACCCTTTCTTTGCCCATTTGTCCTTAACCATCTCTTTAGGGGATCTAGTATCTCTAAAGTCTACCGCGCCTCTTCTGCTATGCAATTTTTGTCGGTTATATGCGGTTGTAACGTCTTTGTATAAGCCCCTTAGATACTTTTTTACATTCTGGCCAAACTCGTTGAACAATTGACGCGCCCATTTGGCGAACTCTTTAACGCCTGAATGAATAAGAGCGGCACCACGTCTAACAACTTTTGCAGCTTGTTTAAGACCTTGAGCCGTATATTTAGCCACTAAATACTCTACTGAATAAAGTATATTAGGATCGCTCTTTGAGAAAGTGCCGACATTGGCGGTGGCAGATTTGATTTGAGTAGGCTCAAATACTGCAATCTCGCTTTCGTCTATCAAACCATCTTCAATTATCCAATAACCGTCTTTTCCATTAGCCTTAGCTTTCTTGGTTTCATCATATTCTAACTGTATATCAGTATATAAAGGAGTTCTTAAGTTAATAAAAACCTCTTTTACTTTGTTAGCACCTGCATAGTCTTTTGCTTGTCTAATATCAGGAGTAAAGAAAAATGCACTTTCTCTTCCGCCACCGCTGCCAGCATACTCTTTACTAAATTCATTTCCAACTGATCCACCATGATAAACAACTAACGGTTCACCGTTCTCATCGACAACCTTGCTGGCATTTGCTAGGTCATTCTGCCAATCGCCAAACCAATCTTTAAACGCTTTTGTTCTAACCTGTAGCCATTGCCGTTCATTAAGCTTAGAAGCCTTACCATTTGGAGCTTTTAACCAAGTGCCATCAGCTTTTGCTTGTGCTTTAATTTCATCAATTTCACTAGGCTTGACCTCTGTTTCAGTTTTGGGTATACTAGAGGTGAAAGAGTCCGATAACGGGGCACTTGCCGTTAGGTAATCCCGGAGTCCATCTTTTTGGGCGTAGGACTCTTTCTTTATCTCAATGTTTGATAGCATGTGAGTGTGATAGTTGTTTTTTGCTCCATATTGTTTTACTACAAACTTAATGTGATAGTCTTCACCCTCAAACCTAACATTTGTTGAAAGATAGTGAATCTTATCAGCAAAATCTTTTTTTAAACCTTTATTTTTGTCGTCTGTTGAATTTTCATAAATAGCCTGTTCTAGTAATTTATCTAAGATCGGCAGTGAATGCTTATGTGCTTCTATTTTACCCTCTTTATTTTTCCTGTGAGCAAGTTGTATCACAGTTTCTTTAATGCCTTTTGCAACAAATTCAATTTCCGCATTAAGACTTTTATTGAAAATACTCTTACCTTGAAAATTCTCTTTTAACCAACTTCTAATAGCAGATATAGAATCTGTTTTTAAACCATCAGGCAAATTTACGGGCAATTCAATAATTTGTTGTCTAGTCTTGCCTACTGGTCGCAAATCTATAGCGCCTCTTCTTCTATGCAGTTTTTGTCGGTTATATGCCGTTGTAACGTCTTTGTATAAGCCCACTAGATACTTTTTTACATTCTGGCCAAACTCGTTGAACAATTGACGCGCCCATTTGGCGAACTCTTTAACGCCTGAATGAATAAGAGCGGCACCACGTCTAACAACTTTTGCAGCTTGTTTAAGACCTTGAGCCGCGTATTTTGCAACTAGATACTCAACAGAATAAAGCTTTATACCCGACTCTGTTTTTTCGGTCTTAAATTCTGAAAACAAATCGTCAAAGGCCTTATTTATTGCGGTTCGTTCTGCACCTTCTGGGAATGGTTTCCCGCCGTTAAACAAAACATCATATATGCTATTTTTAGAACCATAAGACAGAAAATCATTTACGCGATTAGCTGAACCAAGTTTATCTTCTACATAGGCTGAAAATGCTCTTGCGCCTAGCTCAGTTGCTCTAGTCCAATATGCCATTGCCCTATGTTTGTCGAGCTCTCTCGCTTCTTCAAAAAAGTCAGTTTTAATAATTTTGATTTTGTCTACTTCTTCAGAATCTTTCTTTAGAAGTTTTTCAGACGTTTGAAGTGTGTGTAATTCCTGTCCAAGTTTTCTAACCCAACCCCATTCGCCTAATTCGTTTCTACCCCTAACTTGCTTCATAAGTCTGCTTATTTCAAATAAAGCATCATTGCCATATACAGATGTCCCATATCTAGCATTAGGAGATGTAAGGTCTTTAGGATAACCAACATATTTCACTTCTAAATCTTTAGCTTGCTCAATTAGTTTGTCGAATTTTGCAAGCTGTTCTTCTGTTGCTTTATCTTTCTTTTTCCCATATCTAGCTGGTTCAGACAAATGCGCCCTTGCACCTTCTACCGTTTTTTTGTATCTTTCAGTGTCTCTTGCTATGCGCTCTTTTATCAATTTGGTTCGTTTTATAGATTCTTCAGAGTCTAACTTTACGACTTTTTCGCTAATAACAGAAAATACTTTTTCATATACTGCTCTAAGCTCATCACGTATTTTATTCTTTCTGTCAGCCATACCATACTTTTCCTCTGAAAGCATAGCGTCTTTGCCATCTTGTCTTGCTAAATAATGGTCTAATGCGTGGAACCATTCGTGCGCTAAGGCTCCGGCACCTTTCATTTTTGTTAGATTGATAACTTTATAGTCTAATTCGTAATGTGCTCTTGCCCCGGATAGACCTTTTCCTCTAGCACCAAATGCTAAGGCAAGCTCACCATTAAGAGAAATGGCTTTGTCCGGTATTCCAAGCAACTCTGCAAGGTCTTGCAATGCTGCGTATGAGGAATCCATTAAATCTTGTCTTTCTTTTTGGTTATTCCAATTACCAAATTCAACGCCTCTGAAACCAAATGTATCCGAGAAATCTTTTGTTGTAACATTTACTTTGCGGTCTTTACCTACTCTTTTCGGTTTGGTAGTTAGAGCCAAATCGCTTTCGCCGTAATTTCTTATCTTGGTTTCGATAATCTCTTCTGCGTGCTGAGCCATATAACGCTTAGCTTCTTCTTCGCTCTTAAAAGAGTCTTTAATTGGGTAAAATCCGTTAGTTATTTTTCTGTATATTGAAAACTCTTCTCTTTTATCTCTGCTTGAGTAAACGCGATGTTTTAAAGAAACAACCATCAATGGTAATGCTTTTTCCGCTTCCTCCTTCGTATCAAACACCCTCACTCTATAGCTATGAGGCAGACTGTTTTTATTGTCTGAAATAACGAATTTTCCTTTGTCGTTACCAGCAACAATTTCGCTAACCGAGTATTGTTTCTTCCAGGCAGGGATATTTTTGTCGGCATTTTCATTTTTACGCTTTTTGAACCCTCTAACGGCGGTATCTTTCCTTGCACCGCCTATCTTTTCTCCAAAGTCTTCTATTTTAGCAGTGTTTTTGAGTTCAGCATCGCTAAGCGCATCGGCTGATTTGACTTCCTGCCCTGTGCTTGCTATAATAGAAGTAGCAGATGATTCTGCTTTCTGAGAAGCTCCCTGTAAGGCGGATGTTCCTCTTGTGGCCCGCATGGGGGCTTTTCTTTTGGAATGAAAGGTTATTACAGTCTGTTGTTTGTTTTTATTGTCAGGACCAACAACAACCTTTAACTCACTTTCGTCATCAGCAGTAGCAGTATATAGCCTTACTTTGCCGTCAACTGTCATTTTCCCTGATCTGATAATTTCGCCTATCCTTAGAATTTCTTCGGCTGTCACAGCGGCGATGTTTGTGCCGTAGTGCTTAATCATAACGTGCTGCGCACCGTAGCCTCTTCGTCCACCTTCAATATTTACATACTCCCCAACCTCTTTAAGGTCTTGAATTTTATAGATTTTCTCTTTACGGGTGAAAACATCGTAAATACCTTGTTGTTCAGGGGTAAGATTTTTACCTTTTAACTCTTCTATAAACTGGTTTATTCGCTCTGATAATTTACCAATAGCACCCTTCGCTTGCTCAACAGGTTTGCTTTCTAACTCTTTAACAGGCTTATTTGCTTCCATAGCACCAGTTTTTATACTGCGCTTGCCGCCGATAGTTAAGGATTTTGTTCCCTCTCTCGCGACTCGTCTCCCCTCGCTGTCTCGCAAAAGGGCTTTATATCCTTTGCTGCTCGTTTCGGTATTTTTTAAAGCCTTTAAACTTCTCTCATCTCCCGAAACATACCTGCCATCCTCAAATGGCGGAGTATATATAACGTTGCCATATTCTAGTAATTTTTGTCCTTTGTATGGAGGCAATAATGTCTCCGGAGTTAGTCGCTTTTCAACAGCACCCGCCGGGGGGACATGCTCGCTCGGGAATCTGCTTGGGTAACTTAAAGAACCCTCCTGCTTTGGGTATAGCAAAACATCATTGCGTTTGCGTTCAGCTTTATCCGAAAGACTAATTCCTGCACCCCTATAATCGCTCTCTGTAGTTGGCTTCCAGGGCGCTTGTGATTCCGGCATAACATCCGCTTCTCTGTTCTTAAGATCCGCAAAGTTCCCCGATATTTGGCCGGCCATATTCTGACGAATTTCTGCCTCTTTGGCGCGATTCATTTCCTCTTCACTGATAAGGATTGCTTCTTTTCGTCGCGCAAGCTCTTGTTTTTCTCTAAGAGAAGTCTTTTTACTTTCGATAGCATTGTCAATTTTGTCTATCGTTGTTCTTGCGCCGCCGTATAACGCACCAACGCCTGCGCCTATCACAAATTCTTCGCCAAGTTCTTTAAGATATCCCAAATTGGCCATTTCTTGAATAGAGTTGTTTAATGCCGCTTCTACATTGTTATTAGCAAGGTTTTTAGTTAGAATTGTAACGGGGCTTTGCAAGACTTCTTCCAAACCCTCTCCAGGGGAATCGCCTAGAGGGGTGTCTTTGAACAACCTCTTAGCGACTATTGCGGCGGTCTTAGCGGGCCCATATCTTTTATTGAACGCTGCTATTCTTTTTATGGTGTCTTTTGCAAATAAGCCAGTTAATTTGCCCTTTGTTACTAATGACGCAGGCGAAAAACCTAAGCCTGTTTCAATCGCACCGTGCGTCAATGCACCGGCAATAATCGGAGTTGTATTTTCTGGTAGTCTGGGGATCCCGTATTCGTTAAGTTTGGTGGACTCTCTTAGAATTTCAGGAGTTGACATTCCTACGCCTGTTCCAACTATTTCTGTGGCTTTAAGTGCCCTCGGTGCCTGTGTTAGCCTGCCTATTCCTTGCAAAGCAGTCTTTGTCCCAAGCCCCGTAGCTAACATCGGAACTAAATTCTCTGCTGCCGCCGAGCCTATTTTTTCAACCATACCGGCATCGGGTAATGGTGCGGGGTATAACACATTAGCGGTATCTTCTACATTTTGCGCATACTCCGTAAGATTTAAGCCTGTCTCTTTGGCACCTAGCCTATCTAATGCAAAACCGCCCACCCTTGCTGCGCTGGCTGGGGTTGTTGCCACGCCGCGCAAAAGATCGCGTGTTATATTTCCGATTGTGCTTCCCTCGCGTCTCAATTCCTGCGCTAGTCTAGCGTTTTCCGCGTCCTCTTGCTCTATGGCGCTTAATCCCTCTATCTTTGTCTTAGCCTCGTCACGCCTAGATAAAAAGTCAAAAGCGGCTTTATATTCTTTTCTTAGGGCATTTCTTTCGGAGGGTTTCAAGGATTTCCACATTCCACTTTCCCTTAATGCTCTAAGGTTCTTAGTCAGCTGGTCTAAGCTAAGGTTTTCTATTGCTGCTCTATAATCTTCCACTTTTAGCGCTCCTTATTTAATATCCGTTCAAGTCTTTTAGGATCAATGTTTTTTCCTGTAAGCTTGTATATTATTTTTTGTAAAGTCGATAAGCCGGAATAATCTTCCGGTGTGGTCGGCGCTGACGCCTTGTCGTAATAATCACCTAAATCACGCCGGCCCTGTCTTATCGCGTTAGGTAAGGCACCCATTCCCTCAATTACTCTGGCCACGTCTTCATATAACGTAGGCTCGGTTACCGGTAACAGTGAAACTGTATAGCTTGGCGTTACGTCCGGTTCCGCTGTGGTAGCCCTAGGTGCATTAACTGTTGGAGTATTAGACGCAGCGTTATTCGTAGAAGGACTAGCCGCCGATCCAAACAACATAGCTCTAGCATCGCCTAGCGCTGATGTTCCGTTCGGTGAACCTTGGTCTGATTGTTCTTCGCTAAGTGCTTGCGTAGCGTATAGGTCTCTGACTAGCTTTTCTTCATAGCGGTCTAATTCGTAACGGTCGGCATCCGATAACTTTGCGGGGATTATATTGTCAAATTCGTCCCGCGTTTCTGATAATGAAGCCCTGTAGTCTCTCAGAGCTTTAAGGGTTTGTAATTTCCTGAGCGTATCCTCTGATTTTATTGCTTTAAGATTAGATGACGTTCCTTTAGGACTACGCGCGTTAGCCCCGTCCTTTTCTACTGGGTTTAATCCTCCTTCTAGCCCAAATGCTTTTGCTATTCCATAGTAGGGCAGCCCCGGATTGTTTGTTTCCCTGCCCAATAATGCGGCGGTATTTATCATTTGTTCTTGCTCGTCAGCAAGTGCCCTGTTTTTGATGTTTTGAGCAATTTCCTGTTGTTGCCGATAGTCTGCAATCTTATTGGCTCTGTCCGCCACCGCTTGTTGCTGCTCAAGCGCTATTAGCTTTTCTCTTTCTTTCAACGCTCGTCTACCCTGCAAGCCCTGATTGATACCAGAAAATATTGCGTCGGCAAAAAACTTTGTTGTTTCTCCGGCCATATTAAAAGCCTCCGTATCTGAATTTCATATCATCTAAATATGAAGTGTCGGGTTTCTGTGCTAAATAATCTTCACCCATTCCCGCAACAGCTCCCGCAGCAGTTCCCACAGGATTGATGTATCCACTGATTACGGTTCCTAATAAATTGCCGAGAGGGCTGCCGCTTCTTGCTTTTTGTTGGGCTATGCCACTAAGTTGATTGATGTAGTTAGTTCTGGCCGCATCGTTACCATAACCATAAGCGCTCATTATGTTGGCTAAAACACCTTGATTAAGCCCTGACATTGTATTGTAGCTTTGCCCTTGTGTATTAGCTATGTTAGCAAGCCGCTGTCCTTGTAGCTGCGAAATACCCCTGCCCAAGTTAGCTTGATTGTTTACGAGCGCACCAATATCTACTCCGCTAGTAATTCCTCTGTTTGCCATGCTTTGATTAACTTGATTATTAGCGTTTAGCAATCCTCTTTGTAATTGGCTCAAGCCCTGATTATAAGTGAGTTGAGGTAAACTGCTTAATGAGTTAATGTATTTGTTAGCCCAAGAGCGATTTAAGTCATTTGTGATGCCTGCTTCTGAAATCATTTTCTGCTTGTCGCGCTCTTGCTCGCTCATTTGCTGCTGTGCTAGCTTGTTAGCGTCTCTTCGTTCGCGCCAACCCGGATCAGTTAAGTCTTTAACAAATTTTGATAATGAAAATGCCATATTACAAAAGACCTCCTTGTCTTAGCATTGCTGCCATTCTCTCAACTTCCGCAGCTAGAAGAGCAATCTGTTTTTCCAGTGAAGATAATTTATTAAGAATTGTTTGTGTATCACTCATGCCATCAGTCCCCAATCATAGATTTTCGCGCCCTCTGCACCGATAAATCTGACAGAGAAAGAGTTGTATCGGGTGTCTTTAACGTTGGTAGCAACTACTTCAATGTTTTGCGTGTTAAATTCCGCCGACGTTAAAAGTTTCCCGTCGCCTAAAAACTCTATCTTGAATTTGCCTAGACCCCTAACCCATAAACCCTTGTTATACTGGGTTAATCTAGGATTAACAGACTTGTCTCTTACAAATTCTTTTGTCCGATAGACAAAGCATTTGTCTGTTCCGTATCTTAGAGAGGCATCATAAATGCAGTAGCCGTTTAAATACGTGTCGTATACGATGTTAAAAATCTTTGTTTCTGATGTAAAATCGCCTGTCTGCCTGCAATCAACAATTTCAGCTACATAAAAACGGTTATCAATTACTGCGTTTCTATTTGCAAAAGCAGCAGAAGAGGCACCCGTAAACCAAGTTCCTGTGTTAAGTGTGTCTTTTATTTTAAGCCCAATATCTACTGCACGAAGACCGCTAAGCTGTAAAACACCTCTGCGCCTGTTTGCGTCCGAATCCCCATTAGACCACATTGCAAACAATTGACCGGCTATCGACTGCCCTGTATTTCTAGCTATTAACCCTGCATTGTAATCAACTTTGCCAACCGAAAAGCCTATACCTGAACCATAGATGATATAAATTTTTTGAGTAGTAAGGATTGCTAAATACTCGTTATGAGATGCAAGCCCAACAATTGGATAATCAAAAACAAAAAAATTCTGTGCAGGAAATTCATTGTGTTGTGCCGGCTTAGAGTAATAAAGGATTTTTGAGCTATCACCAAGTGCTATGAACAAGCTTTCTTTGTGCGTGGCAATTGAGATAGCCTGCTGAGAATCCAAAGGAAAATCAGTGTTTCCTTCTGTGGGCAAAACTTCGCCTAATTGAAGGTCTGTAGTGTCGTCATAAAAAGTATTGCTCACACTACCATTCAACACCTTTGACAATAAATATTCGGAACCTCCAAACGGGATTCGGTAAACCTTTATCTGCAAATTAGGGAAAGCGCCTAAAATAGATTGCGGTGCTGCTAATGATGCAAATTTTATGAATGCTGTGCCTGGGCCGTTATTTAAATATGCTTCAGTTATTTCAACATTGTTAAATACCGGTGGAGATTCCCAACCTGTATTAGCGTCGAAATAAGTTATTGCATAAAAGAAAATCCCCGCAGTCTTAAAAATGCGGTTTGGGGAAGTGTATTTGTGAAAAACTATTTCGAGAATGTAAGTCCCGCCCGGATCATTTGCAAGTGTTAAAATAATTTTTCCAGCATCACTACTTCCCGCTGCACCTGCAAACCAAGAATAATCCTCCGAGTTAAGCTGTGTCCCATTTAACGTGATATATCTGAAAACAAAAGCATCTTCGTAGTTAATGTCCAAAGAGCCTTCTTGCTTTAGCTGAATAGTGTATGTGGTTTTTCCGGATTGTGTATTAACACTGCCTGTAACGTTGACAAAGTCGGTGGAATATACCGGTCTATATGTTGATAACCCTGAATACACTCCCGGCTGAGCAATACCAAGTCTGCTGAACACATCGCCGTTTTTAACTTTTACAACTCCCAGCCCTGCATAGCTTTGATTATGTGCCAAGGCACCCGTAACATCTACCACAATTTCTTTACCGTTCGGCAACACTACGCACCGCCCAGGGGTAGAGTCATATAATCCCTGCGGCACTTCAAACTCAGAATATTCTATAAAACCACGTTCGATGCGGCAGTTAGCCATTTCCTGACTTTCATTTTCTTGTATTGTGAAAGGGTTGCCTTCATTCAAGTAGCCGAAATTAGCCATAGTTTTTACCTCACAGCACAAAAGGCGCAACAACACTAAAATCAATATCAATCGGCGCACTGTTTTCTCTTAAAGCTTGTGTTACTGTCTGTTCAAACATTCCAAGATAGAATCTAGCTTTCTGAAAGTCTTGTGTTTTCTCGCCTTCTTTTGACAATGCAAGCCACGCCGCATACTGCCAAACGGCGCTATGGTAAACAGATGGATATTCTGGCTCATCTTCGTCATTAACAAGCAATGCCGGTGAATAGCAATAATCAATGGACACATTTCTATCTGTAAGGCGATTAAAAGCATATTCCACTGATTGTTTTCTAAATACGGTAAGTTCCATCGTTCCGGCTACCGCAGGCTCAACTATCGTTAACGTTACTTTTACCGTGCCGGGCGAGACGGTTTCTACTATAAATTCGCTATCAAGTAATGTTACGCCGTTTAAAACCGCCCTTGCAGAATCTAACCCAGAAGTGTAAGCACATTCTGCAAATAATATTTCTGTTTGCCCGTCTAATACTTGTGATACATATTTTGCGGCAAGTATTGGTGAAGTCTGATAAGTAACATACACAGAGTAGTCAACATCACTTTCTGCACTCCAATAAAATCTTATTGCTGAAAGAGAACTATCCGAAGTATTCTCTACAATCTCCCAAGTGTTAAAATCTTGATAAACACCGTTTACATATACATCAACCAAGCTTTTATCTAAAAATGGTATTGATACAGATAAATTAGAAGTATTGTTTCCCCTGAATAAAATGGAAGAAGTCATCATTCGTGGGCTATCATAATTATTGCCATAGAACGGACGAGGAAATAATCTTATAAAGTTGTTTTCTTTATAGAAACAAATCGGTTCCCCAACAATAAGCCGCCAGTCTTTTTGAAAGTCTCGACCTCTTCCAATTTTAACTTCGTTATGTGCTGTTCCGGCATATGTTGTTTCAATATATTGTATGCGCTTAAAAGAAATAGGCTTGCCTTTGAACTGAACCCCTTTAATCGAAATTACGTCATTGGGCAAAAACCAAGAATTGTTATCTTCTTCTGCGATATCCAAATAAACGTGATTCGTCAAAATTTCGCTCTGTTGAACAAAAGCAAGATTGGCTTCGTTCAAATATTGCTTTAACTCTTCTTCTGTCCAATATTCTGGAGTTGAACTCTCTGCCAAAGAAGTTTTAAGTCGGTTGTATAGGGATAAAAAATTCATGCTAAAACCTTTGCATAAAAAAGCAAACGGACGGGCCGATTTAAGCCCGCCCGCCAGCCATAGTGGAAAAAAAGGACCAGGGAAAAAATGTATTAAGACTTCTTAGTGGGCAAAGCTTTATCAGAAGTCTTTGAGTCAATTCTTCTAACTCTATATCTTCGTAAAGCTTCAATCTTTTCTAAGAATGCTATTTTATCTGGGTCATCGGTGATGTAAAGGCCTTTGTTAAAGCGCACGCTACCAATCTCAAGTTCTGTTAGTTCTGATATGAATTTTGCCATGTTAATATCCTTTAAGTTTAGTCTGCCGCCTGCGGGTCAATAACAAGCTTTGCGTGTCTCTGCTCATTAACAACTTTCAAGCCTGTTTCACCGATAAGCTGATCTTTGAGTCCGTCCACGTCTTTTTCTTGAATGTTGCTTTCCCAAGTATCAGGACGAAGCACCATTTCTTCAATAAGATTAGTTTCAAGCGCAAAGCCCGTGGGGAATTGATAAATCTGCCGCATAGTGTGGTCTACGAGGATGTCCATCGCTCCTGATACAGTCTGCAATCTTTTAATATTTATCCCAAATTCCTTTGTTTTGGGCGATACTTCCATGTTGATTTTATTTGAAAGAACTTCTTTCTGAATTAAAGTAGCCATCGCGGGATTACATATAAAAATCTTTTCATCGCCGCCGTAGCCGTAAGCGCGTTCTGCAAATTCCATAAACAATGGATACCCGAAGCTTTTCTTAACCATAACGTTTGTCTTGATAAAATAATCAAGACCGCCGGTTGCGCGTTGGGGCTTGCCGTCAGAATCTGTTCTTATTGTTCTCTGACCGAGGAAATAGGCCCTAGACTTTTGAAGCAAGTATTCATCGAAAGCATCTTTATGCTGTGTAGACATTTTATTAATGTTGCCGTAATACTCTGTCGCTTCATTTGTTTTTGAGTTTTCAATCGTCTTCTTGAATATCTGAGTGTAGTTATAAAATTCTTGCGGCTTAAACTGCGTAGCTACGGGAGCTCCCGAACCTTCGGGGAATACAGAGGATACAAGAACAATAACATCATCTGCTGTAACGGCTTCGCCCGAGGTGCCCTCTGTTAATGTTCCCAAACCCCTCACAACAGTTAACGTATCAGTTACAACATTTGTCACCAGCATAACTTCATTTGTGTTGCGGTTATAGATTAGGTCGTTTTTAGTAAACATTTTACCGTCGCCGGCGGTGACTATTAGGGTTGTTGCATTGGCTGCTGCCCCCTGAGCGGCGTTTGTTAATGGCGTTCCATTATCTTTAGAGTGCCATTCAAATTTTGGATTTCCACAATTCTTCGTCTTTTTACCGGTTACAAAACCGCTTCTACCGGCAGCTTTTGCACTCCTCTTCATTCCTAGGAGCGTGAGAAGGACTACAAAAGCAGAATAGTTCGCTCGCAATTGATACGATTTCGGATCCATTTGCCGAATCTGCATTGTCGTGTTGAGCGAAGTCAGATTCATTCCTCTGTCAACATTAAGAGCCATAGTTTAACCTCCGTGTTGTTAGGCCCACTCTGGGGCAAGAAAACTTAGACCAAAAAATCACTAAATAACTTAACCCCTGAGGGCTTGCTTACTTTCTTTTTATCTTTTGCAGCAGTTACCGCTACACTTTTAGAAAAGCCGGCTACTTTTGACGCAAAATCAATTAGGCCATCAAAGTTGCCTTTAGCTATTTCCGCTTCAAATTCTGCATATTTCGCAACACTAATTTTCCGCAGTTCTTCACCGAATTTCTTTTTTAGTTCCGGTGTGCTAAGAACATTGTCTAACTTTTCAGACAACTGCTTTTCGGTGTCTTGCGCGGTTTTTCGCTCTTTGAGAGAATCAACCGCCGCTTTAAATTCGGCTTCTCTAGCTGCTGCGTCTCTTCTTGCATAGTAATCAAGTCTGAGAATGTGCTTATGGTTGAATTCGTCAAACTCTTCGCCTGTTTCTTTTTTAAAGTTTTCTATCGCTGCAAGTTCAACGGCTTCAAAAAATTCTTTACTGCCGGGTATATATTCGGGTTTTATGTGCGTCAGAATTGCCGGGCTAAACTCCGAATCCTTATTAGCCGTTGCTTTCGGTGCCTGATCTTTATTTTCATTTACTTCTGCTTCGACTTTATCCGATTCTAAGGCTTTCTTTGTTTCCTCGGCTCCTTCTGATTCTTCTGATTCTTCTTGGCTGTCTGATTCATCGCCCGCTTCTTCTTCGCCCTCTTCATCAAAAAACACTGAATCGTCTTCTTGTTCACTTTCAGCCGATTCATCGTCTGCTATAATTTCCTCTGTCACGTTGCCGTCATCGTCATAAAGAAAACCGTCAATAGCGCTATATTTTTGCTCTTGCACCTGTTCTTGTCCACTCATCTTTTATAACCCCTTTCACTAAGGCTAATATCTGCTTGCTCACCCTCGTTGATTGCCCTGTCGAGAGCCTTCTTCAAATCTCGGGCCATTCTTATCTGTAATTGTAGCATAAAAATAGTCTTATTATCAATATTTTGATAATAATTTATTTCTGCTGTGGAAAACTCAGAGCAACAACGATCAATGACCCTCTTACAAAACTCATCAATAAATTGTTTTGCATTCTTTGCTGTCGCCCCATATTCTTTTTCTGCAATCAAGCGCAATAACTCTTCATGTGATATTTCAGGCAGCATCAGCTTGCCCCCCTTGCATCTGAGCTAATACCCCCGCGATTATTTGCTGTGTCACTTCTGGGGCAAGACCTAAATTCGACAACGCACCTGCAAGAATATTCGGTAACTGCTGGCGCTGTGTTATTTCTTCCTCGTTTGCACCGATATATTTCTCTGTGCTATTAAAGCCCATCTCTTGAATTACCTGTTTAGCTGTATTGAAAACACCTGCAGGGGTTGCTATACCAAGCTGCAAAAGTTGTGGTAAAATGTTGCTCAACATAACCATCAAGTTTTGAATAGTTAGCTGTTTATCTTGTAATCCGATATTACTTGTTACCGTCACATCGAACTCACCTTTTATGTCATCTGGGTTAAACTCGAAAAACTCGTTGGCGACTCTAAACGTAAATTCTTTGTCCAGGTGTTTCGTGTTGAGCTCAACTAAGTGCTTGTAAAGCGGCACTAATCCGTTTTCTGCTCCATCTCTTGCCATCTTGCGCAAACGCTGCTGTGACGCGGCCATAATTTTGCTTATACCGGTAGCTGTCTTGTTGAGGCTGCTTGCATCCAAGCCCTGATTGTATTTAGTTATACCTGTCTTCTGCTCGCTCCAAGTGTTTGCTAATTCTATGATCGTGAAAGTTTCCGGCGATATCTCGTATTTAGGCATTGCCTGAATGAAATCATTAACACTTCGATTGCCTGCTAAGTCTAAGCGTATGACTTGTTTTCCGTTGACGAGGTCATTTACTGCTTTAGTATTGTTTGCGTCTACAGCGAATTGTCTTGCGTTGTTTTGATTTGTGTTTATTATAATCTGTCGAATCAGCGCAGTTTTTAAGTCTTGAATATCCCGCAAATAATCTGCAACTGCTTCTTTCCATTTTTGATAACTGTTTGCATAAAAAGAAATGGTAAAAAATGGACTGCGCTCATATTCCCATATTTCAGCGCTTAATAGTTTCCCATTGCAAGTCTCGGCGTGAACATATTCTAGTAAGCCATCACCGTCAACATCATAATAGCCGTAGCAGTCGTAAAGAGTTACAAACTTGCGCGCTTCCTGCCCTTCCATATCCCCAATATCGTTGTTTGAATCATTTTCATTGTGCGTATAGTTAGAAATAGCATCTGCAATTGCAGTCATTGTGTTGTTGTCTTCGGAAATTGGGTCTATAAAAGGAAAATCAGAGTCAACATTTCTGTATTGCCCCGCTCTCACCCTACGCTTTATCTCGTCAAACGGCACTAATCTTCTTTGACATTCAAACATATTATTACCGAGACTGTTTTCTTCGGGCAAATAAATATATTCTCCGGGTTTAATATTTTCGATAACCGGCTGATTCTTAGTTATAACCTTTTCTTTGATTAGCAAGTCATAAGTGCCATCAGGGTTAGCTATTGTTTCTTTAACCATTTTTTTTGCGCGTTCCACATCAAGCGCATAAAACTCATCAGCGGTTAAGCGATGCCAGTTGTATTTGATTTCTTCATCTCGCCGCCATGTCAACTTAACAGTTCCAAGACCTGCTTCAACTGCATCACGTATCCACTGGTCGATAATCACATACCCCTTATTCTGAGTCTGTATCTGATACTGAATTACTTTTTCTAATGCGTCCGGATTGTCTTCAGAGCTACGACCGAAAATCCCAACAATTTTTTCAGCGCCAAAATACACCTCCGTGAAAGAAGGCATAAGCCATTCAACAATGTCTTTTATGTCGCTACTCGTAAATGAACTTTTTTCACTAAGCTTTGGAAATATTCTATTATAATACTCATCGTTAGAGTGCAAAAGATTATAGCGCATTATCACCGCGCCGACGATAGCATCTGAAAAAAATCGCTCTGCTTTCTGTCTATCATTCATTAGCAAATCATATAGATCATCATCACTAATTTTAATTTTCTTGTGTCGTTTGCGCTCTCTTAGAAATTGCATGTGTTGAGTCTCCTTTACATGCCATAAATTGTTGGGATTTGCTGTTCATCAACTTTGCCCTTCAAAAACTTTCCACACTCAAGCTCCCTCTCGCCTGCATACATGGCCGCATATTGTAAAGCATCGTGAATGTGTGAATATTGATTTTTATCAGGCTGCTCTTTATAACGTTCATCGCCGGCAACCTTCACCCTAATAAACTTGTAGCCGCCCAAAAAGCCCTTTCTTAGCTGTTTACATTTTCTGGATAATCGAAACAAAGGGACACCGTCGGAAAGTCGAATAAGAAAACTTGCGACAGTTTCGCGCCTACGCAAAAAGGAATTACTGGAAGCTGTCTCTGCTTTGAAACCAAACGAGTTTATTGTCTCAATACATGTGATTTCTGAATCAGCTTGAGAGCGCTGTGCGCCTGCCGGGTCCCCAACAACATATATGCTGCCCTCATCAAAAAAATGTTTGTAATGCAAATTTATGTGGGGCATAACAACATCTCGCATAAACTGCTTTATGCCCATCTCCGCCGAGACCAGTTCATCTAAAATGTTAATTCCGCCTCGAGGAGTGAATTGCACAAAAACGCAAGCAGGCGTTAATCCGAAGTCGAAACCTATAACAAGCGGCAGTTTCTGCAATTGTGGAATGTCTTCAAGAGAATGCAGATCATCGTTATACTCCGGATAAACGACCTTACCTTCCATCACAGAGCCGTATTGCCCTTGCACATAGACTTTTATCCATTCGCCTGTTTTGCCCGGCACCATGTCTAAATAATAGTTAAAGCCTTTTGATAAATTGCAGATATTTTCTGCTTTTGGGTTTGGAATGTAGCCATTCGTGGTTAGCAACAAAGCCGGCGGTTGCCTAAAAAACTTCCAATCCTGCGGTGTCTCTTCTTCTGCTACTCGATAATACCAGTGATCATCATCCGGCGGGTTAGTATCCATAATGACGCCGCTCCAAGATGCACCGCCATCGTTAATGTCAGGATAACGCCCAACGCGCGAAGTTAAGCCGTCTAATATAGCTTTCGGAACTTCTCTGCATTCGTTAATCCAACCGCCTGTCAGCTCTAATGATAGAAGTTTTTTAACGTGTTCCGGACGGTCTAGTGCAATAAACAATATTTCCAAATGAATGCTTGTGCCGTCTGCGAGTTTTTGGGAAAAAACGCCGCGGATCGGACTGTCATAAACAATTGGGCACGCAGAATCAGCAATCCACGCTTGCCAAGTTTTTATTGTCGTTGTCTTAAGCTCTCCGTATGTATTACGCACAGCCGCCCATCTGCTTTTTCTTACACCGGCAGAATTCGGACGCTGCCTAATCGCGCGCGATATAATTTCCATACAGCATGCAACTGATTTCCCGGAACCGACCGGCCCCATCAAACCACGCACAAAAGCATCCGAAGCATGAAACTCAGCTGGCGTTGGCTCTGCATTGTATACGCGCGCTTTATCCATAATGTTTATTCCTTCTTTCCGCTCATATTAAGCACCAAATTAACGCCGCTGCTATCGACTTGAAGTTTGTCTGTGAACATATTTAAATAACGGCCCAATAACTCCAATGCCTTTACTTTGTCATGTAGCTTAATTACTTTGCCACCATTAGGAGTTTCAGAAATGGAAGCAATCGCGCCTTTGGCATCAGCAGGTAAATCAGAAGAATTTTTAAAAGTTAGGTTTAGGTTATTCCAGTCCACGACTTGCGTAATGTCAGAAAAACCGATTTTCTTAAGCTCGTTAATAACGTCAGCAACCTTAAGTTGGTTCTTTTCCGCAATCTTGCTCTTACACTCTTCTACAGCCTTCTTAACGCTAACAATCGCTAACAGTCGTGCTGCTTGTTCATTAGCGGTTTTAGAACTATATCCTGCCCTAATTGCTGCTTGGGTTCCATTAAAGTCAATGCAGTATTCATCTACAAAACGCTTGCGCTTTGGAGTTAGCTTTTGGTAGTCGTTAGAAGCTTTCGCTGTTTTTTTGCATTGTTTGGCCACATTTTTATATTATCAAAAAAATGATAATATAGCAATTACTTATTAGTTCAAGCTTTATCTAAGATTACTTTCTAGCTCATCAATACGCTCTTGCCTTTTACGAGATAATTCTTGCTCGCGCTTCAAGCATCTTCCTAGTATTGCATTTTCTCTTTTCAGATGCTTGATTTCTTCTTTCAAGTCTTCTTCTTTTTGAGATGCTGTCATTCGGTTATTCCTCTTCCGATTCAACAAGCGGGCAACCAATGCTTCTTGCAGATCTGCCACTTCGGCAGATAAGTTCCGGCTTTAATAAGCAGGAAAAGCGATGCCAAAAACGACAGAATTCGCATTTTGCGGGTAATGTTTTCGTGTTTACTTTGGCTTCAATTACCTTCATTACAGTTTCTTGCCTCCTTGAAAGTAATTGAGTTCGCCGTTTAAGAAGAGGTGCCGTTCTGACTTGCGGCGTCTCAGAAGACCAGGCAAGACTTTGCCCTTCGTTTTACACCAACGAGGTAATTCGTTGGCAGCTCCGATGTAGTTTCCAAGATTCAGCTTGCGCAATAAAGTCGAGGTTCTGAAAGCATCGATGCCAACATTGAACACGAAGCTCACCAGTGCATCAAACTGATGTTGTGACAGCTTCACAAGAATCAGCTTACTTACTGCCGTTTCGCGAACATCAAGATCGCTTTTGAGAATTATTTCTGCTTCTTCACCGGTGATCTTAAGACCTTCTGTCACGGATTTACCGGTGTGACCGTAGCCGATAGTCCAAACCCCGGCAGGACACTTATATGCTTGTAAAAAGCAGCTCTCAAAGTGCTTAACGAGGTCAATACATTTTTCCGATATCCTCATGTCAGTCCTCCTTCAGACTGTTTTCTTTCAAAGCTAAGTCGATTGCGGTAATTCCGGCAATGGCTGCTTTCTGCATTCTGTGCATGGCAATCGATGTGCAACCGATATGGCCCGAGCAGTCCCGAATTTCCTCAAACAACTTTTTGCAAATCATAATCAACTCTTCGTTCATGTGCTCTCTTCCTACGCGGCTAGATCAAACAAGCTTCTGCCGTCATTAGGTTCTTCTTTGGTCTTTGGTGACAAAGTTACGGCAAACTTGGTTTTCTGTTTTGTATTTTGCATAAACCGAAGTTCATGCAAACTTTGTTCGTCTGTTATCCCCCAAAGCCTGTTTTGTTCTCGCCAAGAGTCGAAACATTGAGTATCGCCGCAGCACAAACAAGTGTCTAAACACGGCATAGAATTTTTAATTGGGCAATGTCGTCTTAATGCTGAGTTTAAAGTTGCATTGCAAGCTTCAAAAATTTTATCTGCATCGAGATCAAATTTTTCATCACTCACTTACCACTCCTTTTTTCATATTGGCAGAAGTCTTTTCTGCAAGCTGTAACAGTGCAGAATTGGCTATACTACCGTTATTCAGGTCTTGAGCAGAACGCAGAACACCGCCAAGCTTATCGGCCCTTGCTTTTTCTTCAACGAAAACCGCGCGAATTTGTCCACGCACAACATCAAGATTTTCAGACATACATATATCCTGATAACCAATGCGCCGACATACTGCTGCCGTTAACGAGGAACGATCTTCAAGCCATTCAAATGCTTCTTTTGCTCGCGCATATCCGAATTTATGAACCGCTGTGATAATAAGTTCGTGACAATCGCCGCAAGTCGTCTCAGACACGGGAGCGCACATGTTTCTAACAATAGCAATCCACGAATCGCCTGGGTATAGTTTCTCGTGAGTTGAGCAGAACTCCGCCACAGCATTTAGAAGTTGTTTATCTTCAAGACCGCAAAACATACGCAACCAGGCGCCGTAAATAAATCCTGCATCCTTACCTTTCGGTTCAAGTTGTGGATGAACAGAAAACAGAAGTGCGAGAGCTTTTTTAAAACCATCTTGTGTCATTTGCTGTTTTCCTCCGCTGGCATATCAATCTCAATGTTTTGCAAACGTTCAACGAAACCACTGTTACCGTCGTTATATTCTTTGTTTTTATCTGTGAAAATACCTAACCAGCCGTTTTCGATACTCGTGCGCAAAACACGTATTGCCTCTTGCGCTCCGATTGCAGAAAGCTTTTTAAGCTGACTTTCAATCGTTGAAGCTGTAAGTTTGCTTCTTCTTTCCTTGCGATAAATTTGCCATTCTTCCCAGGTTGCAAGGAAATCAGGAACATTTAAGTTTGCCGGAATTTCATTCGCGTCGTTTTGCGCGAAGTTTTTCTTTTCCTTTACTTTCCTTTCTTTTCTTTTACTTTCATTTCCTTTTAGCGTAGTAACTGCTGTTAACGACGTTTTACGACGTTCAACGTCGTTTAACGGCGTTAAACTACCGCTAATTTCTGAAATAAGGTTATACTCTGGAACCAGCAGTTCATCAGGCTGATACTGCTTTCTGTTAATGGTTTCTTTTGCAGACACATACCGTTTTTGAATTCCTGCACTTGTTAAAATCGAAAAGCTACCAAACAAATTGTTGTCGAGTAGATCAATCTTAAGGCAGAGTGACAAAACCTCAGATACAAGACTCGGTGTGAACCCTGCACCCAAAGCATCGGCAATGTCTTCAGGATAATGCTCATCCCACTTCAGGAAATATCCGTTTTCCCGGTATATCTCGCAGAGCAGGAAGGTATAAATCGTTGTGCCTTTTCCCCCGAACGTCTTAAGCAACCGTTTAATTTTACGATCACCGAAGAAACCCGTATCTAATGGGAAGTAGTTCAACGATTCTTTTATAGGTCTTGCCATTGCTTTATTCCCTTATGCTTATTCTTACCCAGACTCCCTGTTGTTCTGGTGTAGTTGTGTAATTTTTCGTTATTTCTTCGTGACAAATCTGGCTGTCGTCTTGATAAACAAGCCCCGTCATTGCATCTTCCACGGCTCTTGCAAGCTTCATACTGTCTGGTGTTTTGGTGTGATCATCAGGTGCAGAAGGCTTTACTTCGATACCGTTTGACCTGAAATGACTTTTCGGCCTAAGAAAAAAGAAACAAAGCTCAAGACTTACTCCTGTGTTTTTGCCTGGAATCTGCCAGTTACATTTTTTTACAGCTTTCTGAGCTTCATTTCTTACATCTGAGCGCCAACAACCAAGGTTTTCAGAACTCACGTTCTTAACAAAAGCTCTGTTCGCTTTAGGGTTGTAGATTGCTTTCTTGCTTCCTTGTGTTCTCGGCTTACCCTGAACAAAAAATTCCAGTTTCATCATTTTTCCTTTTCCAAGGCAGGGCCGAAGCCCCGCCATAAAATATTAATATTCGTGCCCGTAGCACATGGCTTTAACCACAGCGATAAAAAGATAATCTTTTGCTCGTTGCTCAACTGGTAACTGCTCGTAAGGCACCATACAGGGATGTTCCTTTTTCTCGGGGTCTTTAAACGGGCCATACTTCCACCCGTCCGCCTCTTTATCTGCCATCCAGTTTTTATGAGAGGCACTTGGGCCTGCATCCGGATTGCTTAAATGAAAGTGAACTCCATCTATTGCGCTTACTTTTTGCCATGCAGGAGCATTCTCCCATGAGGGCTGAGAGTTATCGCCAATAGTCTTGCAATAGGCTCGGTTAACCTCATGGCAAACCCTTGCAACTTGTCGAGTATCAAGAGTCGTTGGCATTAAACCTTGTTGTAATAAATAACCTTCCAGCTTCCAGACTTTGTTTCTGGCATTTTCTCTGGAAATTTTCATGCCGATTTCTTCATTGAAGTTCTTTTTACTTACACACGCAGATTCACCACGAACTGAAAATCCATTTCTTAGAGCCAGCTCACAAATCATTGCTTTGCCGCTTGGTAATTTGGTGTAAGTTTCCCTGATTATAACCCTGTCAATGTCTTCAGGGGTTAATCTTGGTGCGTTCAGATTCTTTTCCTGAATTTCTTTTTCGATCTGTTCTTCAGTGTTCAATTTCTTGCTCCTTAATAGTTTCTGAGAATCAAAAGTTCTTTGGCTTTCTCTTTCACCTGGTCACAAAACGCCTGGTATTCGTCTTCCCTTACCTGGTCGAGCACCATGTCGAAGCCTGGCATTGAAAGAGAGAAAAGGATCTGGCCTTTTTCATCATCGAGAACGGGCGTAAGAGACAGGGCAAACTCGTATTCGATTTCCGATCCGCGAACGATCTTTCCGCGGAATGGAATTTCGGACGGACACACGGCCTTTTCGGTTGCGCCGTTCGAGTCGATTTTCTGTTCCCACTGGTAGCTGCCGGCCTGCTCGCCATCTTCGAAAATGGGATTGCTGACGAAGTTGATCTTTTTGCTAGCGCGAAGTTTTGAAATCACCTGGTAGAGCTTTTCAAAATCTGGAATAAAAATCTTTACCGATTCCATGGCATCCAGCAGCTGTCGGTGTGAATGCTTGCTGCCTGTTGCAAGATGGCTTACAACCTTCCAGAGCTGAGTAAATTCACGCTCGAACTGCCACAGGTTCTGTTCGGTGCCAAGGCAATCGTCGGTGAAAAAAGTGGCTCCGTTTTTCTCGAAAATAACGGTCATGCCGAAACCGTTACTGTCTTCTCCGTCGCGTTTTACTTCTTCAAGAACTGCCTTGGCAAAACTGTCTACGTTGCAGACTTCACGATTAAACGGCCGGTTTTTGGGGACGCGTTCATATCTCTGACTGCTATCGCTGTAAAGATATTGGCCGTCCTGGGTTTCCAGCAGCTCCGGGCGTTTCATGCCGATTACGAATTCAATAATATCCTTGATCATACTGCCTCCTGGTTTGGCTTAACTTGTTTTAGTGGTGTCGGGAACGGCAGTTTTTGCTGCTTGGGATCTTCGACAAACAGATTGCCTCTGCTGTCGTGGTAAATGGTTTTGGTATCGGTCTTCGGTTCGGGCAACTTGGTTGAAACGTCGCCTTTAACCTCGATACGCGTATCATCAACACGCGCAAAGGCAAGCGTTACGGTTAACTTGCCAACCTTACCAGTGCCCAACACCCGCTTAACCGTTTCGGAAAAGGCCTCGTCAATCAGTTCGTCCAGGTCATCAACTGAGCCTTTGTAGCTGCCCTCAACCTGCTCCAGAATGGAACGAAAATTCAGAGCGTCTTTCTTTTCTTCTGCCATAATTCCTCCTTACAGTTTGGTTTGTTGGCCGGGCTCTCACCGGCCCCAGGGTTGGTTTTTTAATGAAGTGTGCCGCGCCCCCTAATTCTGCACACTGATTGTCAGGCTGCTTCGGCAATATCCTGCCCTTCAGGGTCGAGCTCTTGAGGAG
>Ga0265293_10003550_pt1 | contig 28828 bp, 30 predicted proteins | sample Munlanlewell138R_FD_192505 | JGI IMG/M metagenome (GOLD analysis project Ga0265293, IMG submission 192505) | Leachate microbial communities from a municipal landfill in Southern Ontario, Canada - Leachate well 138R | ecosystem: Engineered > Solid waste > Landfill > Unclassified | place: Canada... | reverse complement strand
GCCTGAGTCGGGTCTTGACAGGCTAATTTCAAAAAGCTACGCCCTGCTTGGGCTTATCAGCTTTTTAACGGCAGGCAAGCCGGAAGTTAGGGCATGGACAATAAAAAAGGGCACGAAAGCGCCTCAAGCCGCGGGTAAAATACACACAGACTTTGAAAAAGGCTTTATTCGTGCCGAAGTAGTTTCCTTTGACGATTTGGTATCCTGTCAAGGAATGTCCGCCGCAAAAGAAAAGGGTCTTGTTCGCTCAGAAGGAAAGGAATATATCGTTTGCGACGGAGATGTTATTTTATTTAGATTTAATGTATAATAATTATGCTTTATGCTTTTAAATTCCTTTTAACATTAAACTCAGTTACGAAACATGCCCCTTTTCGCTAAATTGTCGTAGCTGAGTTTAAGGCTGTCAAATGGATTTATCCTGCATCTGTCCTGCTCAATGGCAACCCATTCCACACCGATTTTTTCGCATTCGGCATAAATGCTGTCATAATCCATATTACCTTCATAAATTTCTGCCATAGTGGCTTTGTTTTCTATAATCGTCATATCTTTAAAATGAACAATATTTAGCCTGTCAGGGTATTTCCCAATAAACTCAATGGGCGAAGCGCCTCCTGCTTGAACCCAATAAAAATCTGCCAAAAAGCCAAACTTTTTAGGGTCTGTTTTTTGTGCCAAATATTCAATGCCGGTAGTTTTTCCGTCTATCCTTGCAAATTCAAACGCATGGTTATGGTAAAGAAATTTAAGCCCCGAATCATAAATCTTATCAACAGCGGGCGAAAGAGTTTTCAAAAATTCATCATAACCTTGCTTATCATTGCGGTATTTTTCATCCATGCTGCCAAGACCTATGTATTTGCAGTTCCAAAGCTTATGCTCGAGTATTACATTTTCGGTATCGTTTACAATCCGGTCAAAAGCTGTGTGCGTCACACAAATTTCAACACCCGCATCATCCGCATATTCCTTTAAAAGCTGTGGCTCTATCTGCCCTATTGCCGAAACTTGAACGGCATTATATCCCATTTCTTTTACTTTTTTTAAAGTTTCTTTAATATCTTGCGGTGTCTTTGTATACTCCCGCAAAGTAAATAACTGCGCTGCCAACTTCATTAATGTGACCCCCCAACATCAAATGTTTTTTCTTTTACATCTCGTTTTTTAAATTTTGAATTTTTAATTTTGCTTTGCAATGTATCATAAAACAATTCTTCATCTAATTTATCCAATTCTACCCAACTATCGGTCCATGCCGATAAATGCATGGCATTTGAAATTGAAAGCCCCAATATGCCCTCAACACCCTCTGCTATCGGCTGTGCATTGTTTTTTATAACATCTACAATGTTTTTTAATATTCCTACATGCCCTTCATATTTCCCGTCTGTCGAAACAGCACACTTCCAAACCTCCGGAATACCAAAGCCTGCTTTATTTGCCTTGTTAAATTCACGCTCATCCACCCTGTTGCGATAAAAGGTAATATCATTGTTTTCTACAACTATCTTTCCCATCGTTCCGGAAATTTCAAGGCGATTTGTTCCGGGAGCCTCTCCCGTTGCTGTGATAAATGTTGCCGTCATGCCGTTATCATACTCCGCGTAAGCGGTTACATCGTCTTCAACCTCTATGTCATAGTATTTTCCGAAGCTTGCAAATGCGCGAATTCGTTTCGGCATTCCAACAAGCCATTGCCATAGGTCAAGCTGGTGAGGGTCTTGATTTAACAGCACTCCGCCGCCTTCGCCCTCCCATGTGCTTCGCCATGCGCTGCTGTCATGATAGGCTTGCGGGCGATACCAACTGGTTATAATCCATACCATGCGTTTTAAATCGCCAAGCTCGCCGCCTTGTATTAAATCCTTTAACTTCCGGTAAACGCAGTTAGTGCGCTGGTTATACATGATGAAAAACTTTTTGTCCGTTTTTTTTGCCGCTTCATTCATTTCACGAACCTGTTTTGTATATACGCCCGCCGGCTTTTCCACCAACACATGAAGGTTGTTGTCAAATGCCGTAATTGCCAAAGAAGGATGGCTGTAATGAGGCGTCGCAATTATAACCAAATCAAATAACGAGGCATTTTTATAAAATTCATCTGAATCCGCAAAACAACCGACACTATCTCCGAATGTATCCTTAGCCCATGAAATGCGCTCCGGGTTTGTATCGCAAACAGCTGCAAGTTCCATGCCCGGCACTTCGCCGCCAAAAATTTTTCTTGCATGAGAAGAACCCATGTTGCCAATACCTATAATTCCAACTTTAATCATACACCTTTATCTCCTTATTATATTTTGACGATTTATATATAGCCAATATTACATCAACCGCCTTTCTTGCTTCCTCCCCAGGTATGTACGGCGCTTTTCCTTCCATAACGCAATGTGCCATATCATCAACCAAAAATGTGTGACCGTTATAACTGTTTTGCCAGCCGCAGTTTTTCCCGCCCAGCGAATCTAAAATTTCGGGCGCAGTTTGCCCTTTAACATCCCAACTATAAAAACAACCATCCCCAAACGATATATTACCTTGCTTGCCGTGTATTTGAAAAACTGTGTCAAAACCATCCGAAAGAGCTGTCGTTCCTTCTATAACGCCAACCGCCCCGTTTTTATATTTTACTAAAGCAACCGCAGTATCTTCAACCTCAATATCCCTTGCAAGGGTGGAACACCGTGCCGTTACGCTTTCAATATCCCCACACACCATGAGCAATATGTCAATGCCATGTATGCATTGGTTCATCAATGCGCCTCCACCGTCCAATGCCCATGTGCCCCTCCAATCATCAGAATTGTAGTACTTTTGGGAACGATGATATTTAAAGTAGCCGTCACAAAGTATAAGGTCTCCGATTTTTCCTTCGCTTACGGCTTTTTTCGCCTCGATTGCAGCACTGTACATACGGCGTTGAAATATACCGCCGAGCAGCACCTTTTTTTCCTTGCATACGGCTATCATATTGTCAATTTTTTCTTTTGTAACCTCAATCGGTTTTTCACAAAGAATGTTGGCGCCATAGTTTGCACACATTATTGTGTGCTCACCATGCATACCGCTTGGGGTTCCGATAACCACAACATCCGGTTTTTGCTTTTTAAGCATTTCTTCCAAATCAACATAATAGGGCACACCGTAAGCCAAGCCTTTTTCCTTAGCTTTTTCTTCTAAAATATCGCAAACAGCAACAAGCTTCGCATTTTGGGATTTTTCAATCGCCTTTAAATGCACATCGGATATCCTGCCGCACCCTAACACAGCAAAGCTCACCAAAACAGCTACACCCCCGAATATGCGCTAAACCCGCCATCCACAGGTATTACAACACCATTTACAAAAGACGAGGCTTTTTCATCCACTAAATAAAGCAATGTGCCCGCAAGCTCGGTTGCATTTCCAAACCTGTCCATCGGCGTTTGAGAAAGTATCTTTTTCGCCCTTTCGGTATAGCTGCCATCCGGTTCGGTAAGCAGGCTTCTGTTTTGCTCAGTTAAAAAGAAGCCGGGGGCAATGGCATTTACCCTTATTCCAACCTTTGAAAAATGAACCGCAAGCCATTGAGTAAAGTTTGAAACAGCCGCCTTTGCACCGCTATATGCCGGTATTCTTGTAAGCGGAGTAAATGCGTTCATTGACGATATATTTATTATTGTTGAATGTTCTTTTGAAAGCATATCCTTTGCAAAAACTTGGGTTGTCATAAGAGTGCCTAAAAAGTTTAAATTAAAAACAAAACTGACGCCGTTTTGATCCAAATCAAAAAATGTTTTAATGTCGTCGTTTTTCAAATCATCTATTTCAAAATAGTCCTTCGTTGTTGTACCTTTGGGGTTGTTGCCGCCCGCACCGTTTATCAAAATATCGCAACTGCCAAGCTTTTCCGACACGGTTTTCCTTGCCTTTTCCAAGCTTTCATAATCAAGAACATTTGCCTCAACCGCTATTGCGCCAACTTCATCCGCAACCCTTTGCGCAGACTCTTTATTAATGTCAAGCACCGCAACCTTTGCCCCGCTTTGCACAAGCGCCTTTGCAAAAACCGCACACAGCACACCGCCGCCGCCGGTTACAACCGCTACTCTGTCTTTTAGCATCTTTATCCTCCTTGTTTGACTAATATCAATGCAACGCATTAAACAGCTTTTGTAATGTTATTTACAATTAACGCAAGCGCATTATAAGCAATCTCAAACTTTTCAGGGCCGCTTGCTTCTTTTTTAACAACTTGTTTTTGCTCTAAATCCGCAAAGCCTTCAAAATTGCCAAGGTGCGGTTCCAATGATAAAAATCCACTCCAACCCATATCCCTTAGCCTTATTAGCAGCTCCTTTATATTGCCGTCTCCATGACCTGCCGGAACAACTGCTCCCGTTTCGTAAACCGCATCCTTTATGTGGATATATTCAACATAATCCCTTAGCAAATCAAAGGCAGTCAGTATATTCTCTTTGCATTGTATAAAGTTTGCAGGGTCAAAGGTTGCCTTTACATAATCGCAATTTAATGTTTCCAACAAATCAAGGCATCGCTTGGCAGTGTCGCCATAAATGCCTTTTTCATTTTCATGCAGCAAAATAATGCCGCTTCCGGCTGCTGCTTCAACATATTTTTGCCACCGTTCTATAACCTCATCGCGATATTCGCTTGCAAGGCTGGCATCCATGTAAAAGCTAAACATCCTGATATATTTTGTTTGAAAAATATGCGCCAGTTCCAAAACTCTTTTGAATGTATCAAGCTCGGGTGCAAAATCATCGGTAATTTTTATTTTACCAATGGGCGACCCAAGTGCAGAAATTTTAATAGAGTTTTCATCAAGCGTTTTTTTAACTTCCTTCGCTTCGTCCGCCGAGTATTTAGAAATATTTTTCCCGTTAATCCCCCTCGCCTCAATATGCGAAATGTTTAACTTTTTAAGCACCCTTATTTGTTCCTCCAAATTAGGTGAAATCTCATCGGCAAAACCGGAATATGTAAACATGCTATCATCCTTTCAATAAATTTTCTTTCAATTATTATATCGCCGAAAGATGAATTTATAAATTATATATGTTGCTTGAAACATTGCAAATGTTGCGGTTTAAACCGAAACAGAATTTACAGGTGAATAAGCGCCCCTATAAAGAAACTATTATTCCGCCAAAATCCGCATATATTGACGATATGCCGCCCGTATGATTTATAAGAATGTTTTTAAACCTGTTTAAATCTATATATTCCGACAGGTTTTTTAAAAAACTATACACACGCTCTTTACTTTCGCAATGCGATATGCACAATGTCCTTTCCGCCATATCAAGGGCAAGGGCGCTTATTTGTTTTGCCAGCTCGCGCAAGCACCGTTTTTCTCCTATGAATTTTTGTTGCAATTTTATCTCGCCTTCGTTGGTGCGGCTCATAACACAGCGCATTCCCAAAACGCTGGCAGCTTTAGCAATCAAAGGGCTCACTCGCCCTGCTTTAGCAAGATTTGAAAGGGATTGCAACACAAAAAGAATTTTATGTTCATTCCTAAAACCCTCCAATTGAAAAACTATTTGTTCAAAATCAGAGTATTGCCTGCAAAGTTCCATGGCTTTCACCAAAATGGCTGTTTCCCCCGCACTTGCCGATTTGGAGTCTATCACATGAATTTGTTTGTCTTTACCGTTGCTTTCAAAAAATATATCCCGCGCAATACAGGCGCTTTGATAAGAACCGCTTAGCTTTGATGATAAAGTGATAACGATTATATCCTGCTCCCCTTCGTAAAGCTTTAAATAATCCTGCGGTGAAGGGCACGAGGTCTTAAATGTGTGCATATTTCTAAGGGCTGCCAAATATTGGGGCATATTTAAATTACTGTCAATAAACATTACATTATCCACTTTTATAGAAAGGGAAGCAACACCCACCTTGTCCGCCCATAATGGCGGAACCTCACAACAACTATCAACTATTATTTTAACAGACACTTTAAAACTCCTTTTTAACTGAAATTGATTTATATACGAAAAATAATATAATATGATTATACACTTCTATTTATATTTTTACAACTAAAAGGAGAAAATAGGCAAGAAGAAGAAAATTATTGCAAGGAGATATATGTTCAAAAGCCGCTCATCGGCAGAATCCGTAAGCGGCAATTAGTTTTGCGTAATAAATTAAATTTTTGATTAAAAATTAATTGACATTTAATAATTCGCATGGTATTATATTTAATGTTGCCGTACCGTTTTTTAAAATTGTTTTTAGGCGGCATAAAACAAAGGATATTTGTGCAAATAGTATCCGGCTTCACGCTCGAGTGGCGGAACTGGCAGACGCCCGGGACTTAAAATCCCGTGAGGCTCAAACCTCGTACCGGTTCGATTCCGGTCTCGAGCACCAGCAGGCTGAGCCTGCACTAAAACCGTCCTAAGCTTTCGCTTAGGGCGGTTTTAATGTTGATGCTCCGTACAAATTGCGCCTGAGCTTTTTAATTTCCCTTTTCTTTCAAACCTGCGGGCTTCCATCGCCCATTTTCATCCTTACATGATACTACCATATAAAAATATCCGTTTTTCGTTTGCAGATGACCTGTTTGCATTAGTTTCCTCCCTTTTAGCTAAGGTGTTCAAATGCCTTACGCTTAACAGAAACCCTAAAAACACAAAATTTACATCTGAATTTCGGAGGATACCGCTATGGCGGATAATACAAGGCTTGGCAACATTTTTGAAAAGAATTTTGTTTCGTTTGATATTCAGGGCAAGAAAAAGAAAATCATATTCAATGGGACAAAAAGGGTTGACGATTCAGGTTACCCCAAACATATTGTTATTTCTCATTATTTGAGTTATTATAATGAATTTTTTCATTGTATATCACCCGCTTCACTTTGATTAAATGTATAGAATGCAGATAAAATTGTAGGCGGGCAAAACACAAGACCTTTATAATTTATGTATCCAATCTCATCAAGTTCGGGATATTTGTCTGCATTGCTTTTCCAATGATTCCCGGCAATAAATGTTGTTTTTATGGTAGTGGCTTCCAATGTTATTTTTTCAATTTGATAACCGCCCATGCGTCCATAATAAGCTATAAGCCCTCCATCGCCATCAACAAAGAGGTTTGTTCGTCCGTAAAAACCACAATCTATGACCTCGCCGTTTACTATTGTGTAAAAATGATAATGCGTCTTTGCGCCTGTGCTTCCTTCGTATAGAATAAGCTCCGGAACGCCGTTTTTATCAATATCGTATAGAGCATAATAATGTTCTTTGAAAATACATTCGGAGTCTTCAAAACAAGGAGACCGATTTGAGCGTAATATCTCCTTCAAATACAAAGGAATGTACTCTCCTTCGGCAATATTGAAACTTGATAATTTAGGCGTTATATCTACTTGCGAAAGATGCCTTATTACTTGTTCTGTCTGTGATAATATGCAATTATAATCTATACCATATCCGTCTAAAAGGGAATTGCTTGTACTGTTTGAATCAGCTAAAAATACGGATAATAAAATTTTATTATATCCGGCAACATTTTCATCCCAAGTATTTTCAGCGATTTCAAAACCGTTCATTTGAAATGTGCTACCGTCATGTAAAAACGCGTCTCTGGTTATTTTTCCACTTGAATAATATATGTTTACATATCCGCTTCCCTCGTCGCTCTCATCATAAAGCTGAACCACAGGGGAACCGCTTGTATTTTCATATACATTGATAAAAATCCGATAACACCTTGCATAGAAACCATTAAAATTCTGATTGGGGTAGATATAACACAGACTTACGAAAGGTTCATGTAAAAGCTGTGTCAATTCTCCGTCATTATATGTCCAAATTTCAATCTCATAAGTGTTCTTAGTCGGGAAATCGCAAACTTCCAAACTGAGACCATCAGACTTAATATTGTTCATTTGTCCGTTTGAATAAACAACAAATAAATCTTGTATTCCGTCTCCGTTAAAATCCATAAGATTTACCACACATACGCCATTTAAATAACTGCGTCCGTAGTAACCGCGTCTTACATCATAAAGCGTATGCGTTCCATGTTTTTCAGCTAACTCGGTATATTTATGATAATACGCTTCTTCCGCAGATGAGAAGTTTACATCACCTGTCTTTTCTTGGTACGGCACATCTTTATTGTCAAATGATGCAGAACATGCGAAAAGGCAAATAATTATTATTAATGACAATAGTAAAAAAACGAGCCTTTTCATATTTGCCTCCTTACCAATTCCATACCCATATCCATTTTCTTTTCTGCGATTTTTCGCATATTCTTTTTGTATAATAAACGCCGGCAGGCTGAGCCTGCATTAAAACCGTCCTAAGCTTTCGCTTAGGGCGGTTTTAATGTTGATGCTCCGTACAAATTGCGCCTGAGCTTTTTAATTTCCCTTGCAAATAACCATCTGCGGCGGTTGCTGCGTTGCCGCTTGCGCCGACCACAACTTCTATTTCCTTTTCATTAAATATATCCGCTGCACCGCTCCCCATACCGCTTGCAATGATAACATTTATGCCCAAATCGTTTAAAAAATTTGGCAAAAAGCCCGGCTTATGCCCCGGATTGGGTATGCTTTCGCTGTTTATTATTTTATCGTTTTGGGCGGTAAAAATATTGAAATTTTCGCAATGTCCAAAATGCTGCGCCACAACATCGCCGTTGCTTGCAACCGCAATTTTAATTGTGTTTTTTGTTTCTTCGCCTTCTAATGTTTTTGCAATGTTGTCAAGCACATCCCCCTCAAAAAGCTCTATCATGCCCGCATCACACGCAGCCGCGTATTTAGGGTCTATCGGCAATTTGGCAAGCACTTTTAAATTGTGCTCTTTTGCAACATCCTCAATGTGGCTGTCGCCAAATATTTTGTATTCCTTGCCGTTGTCGGGGCATTTGAAAAACGACATATTTTCCACCAATCCCAAAATCGGAACACTCATCATCCCCGCCATCTTAACCGCTTTTGATACAATCATCGACACGAGTTCTTGCGGCGAAGTGACCACAATTATTCCGTCTATCGGAATAGATTGAAAAACGGTAAGCGCAACATCCCCCGTTCCCGGAGGCATATCGATAAACATATAGTCTATGTCGTTCCATATAACATCCGACCAAAACTGTTTAACGGTTGACGAGATAATTGGACCTCTCCATACAACAGGGTCGGTATCGTTTTCCAAAAGCAAATTTATGGACATAATTTCTATGCCGGTTTTGCTTTTGGCAGGAAACAACCCAATTTCGCTTGCCTCGGCCTTCGTCTTAATTCCAAAAGATTTCGGAATTGAAGGGCCGGTAATATCCGCATCCAAAACAGCGGTGCGATAACCCTTTCTGTTCATGGTAACCGCAAGCATGGATGTTATAAGGGATTTGCCCACCCCGCCTTTGCCGCTAATAACGCCGATTACTTTTTTAACACTGCTGTGTTCGTTGAGTTTTGCGGAAAAGTCGGGCTTTTCGCCCTTTCTTTGCGCACAATCCTCCATGCAACTGCTGCAACTTTCTGTGCAATTTTCACTCATGACAATGCCTCCGATACATTAAATTGTTATTTCGCTGCCCGCGCTCAGATAATCAATGTTACCGCCCATAATCTCTTTCATATGGTTATAGGCATTGGTTCCTGTGCAATGGCAGGTGTAATATTTCGCTTTTGTGCCAAGCAGATATTCGCTTATTTGATTTAAATATTTTACATCACTATCCCTCCCAATGCAACCCTTAAGATGAAAACCGCCTACAACATAGTCCGGCATGCACCCTTGAAGGCTGTGGAAATGTTTTAGTATGTTCACTATGCCGTTATGCGCACAGCCTGTTATTAAAATCTTTTTTCCGTTATCATCTATTACAAGGTTTTGCTCGTGTGCAAAAGTGTCGTCGATTATCATGCCGTTTTGCTCGGCAAACAAGCCCTTATTAGCTGTTTCGTGGGGCTTTTGGTATGCAATATTTGAAAAAACTTGAATGCCCTTGCTTATAAAGAAACGGTCGGATGTCGGTATAATTTGCTCCTTTTGTTTTAGTTCTTTGTCCAGCCCGATAAATTCAGACACTTCATTTTCCCGCATTGCATAATATTTCTCAAAAGCAAGATGGTGTATGTAAACCCCAGCCTTTGAATTTTTTTCAAAAAATGTTTCAAGGCCGCCACCATGGTCGTTATGACCATGCGATATTATTAAAATATCAACATCGGAAATGTCAACATTCAATCTTTTTGCATTTTCAAAAAAAACCTTGCCTGCACCCACATCAAACAGCACCTTTTGGTCTTGCGTTTCAATATATAAGCTAAGCCCATGCTCACAGTCAAAATCGTTTGATATTGAAGTGTCTTCCGATAAAGTTTTAATAATCATTTTTTCTAACCGCTCCTTTCGGTGAATTTCAAGCAATTTTCATGCTACTGTTTGCCGTTGGCAACATTATGCAGCAGTTTCATGGCGTTTTTGTAAACGCCTTTAACCGCCAAGCCTGACTTACAATCAACATCGGTAATTGCCTGCCCATTGTTTACGGCAATAACCGCTTGCGGGTCAAAAGGTATTTTACCCACAAACGGCAACCCACGGTTTTTGCAAATTTCTTCGATTTTTTTTGTATTGCCGAGACAAGTGTCATATTTATTAACGCAAACTGCAGTTGGGGTTCCGAATTTTTGCGCCGTTGCAATAATACGCTCCATATCGCTAATGCCGGAAAGGGAGGGCTCAGCCACTACCAACACCAAATCAACGCCGCTGATTGATGCAATGACAGGGCAGCCTATGCCGGGAGAGCCGTCAATAATAGCCAAATCTGCGCCCGACGCCGCGTCTTTCATTTGCCTTTTAACCTTTGTAACAAGCATGCCGGATGTGCCGCTGCCCATTTTAAGCTGTGCAGTAGAAAAAACCCGTTGCTCGTTTTCATACAGCATCAATTCGCCCGAAACGGCAGGTATCATGCTTACAGCGTTTACCGGGCAAACAAGATGGCACACACTGCAACCTTCACAGGCAAAATGGTTAACCTTATATACATCTGAAAATGTAATAGCTCCAAATTGACAATTTCCTCTGCACTTATCGCATTTTATGCAAAGGTCGGCATTTATGTTTGCTTTGGGCAAGCCATAGTAATTTGTGCTTTTCGGGGTATCGCCGCAACCGAAAATAAGATGCAGATTTGGCGCGTCAACATCACAATCGGCATAGGCCCTAACGCTTGAAAGCTTAACAAAAGCGCCTGCTATCGTAGTTTTTCCCGTTCCGCCTTTTCCGCTCAAAATCAAAAGTTCTTTCATGCCCTTTTCGCCTCCTTTAGCACAACTTCATAAAGATGCGAAAACAAATCGTGATACCGTTTGCTTTTCCATACCGCAATTTCGGCATTTGAGTTTAATGCGCCAAGCTCATTGTCAAACGGTATCCTACATAAAATTTTAATATCTTTTTCAATGCAAAAATCCTCTGATGGGTTTTCGCCGTCCAAACATTTGTTTAACACAACGCCAAACGGTTTTTTAAACAGTTTTACCAGTTCATACACCATTTTTAAATTATGCGCGCCGAAAATAGTCGGCTCTGCCGTTAAAATGCAATAATCCGCATCTTTAATTGTTTCCATTACAATGCATGCGCTGCCCGGCGGGCAATCAATAAAAATTTGTTTATCCTGTTTGCTGCTACCGTAAGTAAGCAACTTTTCTATAATCGGAATCCCCGACGCCTCGCCTGTGTTCATTATCCCGGTATGCACCGCAACATTGCGTGATATTCCCCTTTGAATTTTGCCTATCGTTCTTTCTTTTGCGGTTAAAGCTTTTTGAGGGCAAACTATAATGCACCCGCCGCAAAAATGGCACACCTCGTTAAAAACAATCAGGTTTTTTGCCGTGTAGGCAAGCGCATTGAATTTGCAAAACTCAACACACTTTTTACACCCATCACAAAGCTTGGAATCTACCAGCGGCACATTTGTCGTCACCGCTTTTTCCGATAAATCGGTCGGTTTAAAGAAAAGATGCCCGTTTGGCTCCTCAACATCACAGTCTATATACATTGCTTGCTTTGCAATCGCCGCTAAGTTTACCGAAACCAAAGTTTTTCCTGTGCCGCCTTTGCCGCTGAGCACCGCTATTTTCATCTTTCATTCCCGTTTCGCCCGTGATATCCGGAATGAATTTCGTCTAATAAGGAAAGTTCTTTTGCCGCAAAAGCGCTTAAATTTTCCGCGATATCAGCGCTCTTTGACTTAAATATATTAATGTTTGATTGCTTTAACACATCCGCCGCATTTTCGCCGCACCTTGGCGCTATTACCGCATCGGCATTACTGTCGCTTATTATTTGCGCAGCCTTTATGCCCGCCCCTCCCGCGCTTTGCGCCGCGGAATTCTCAATAAACTTACTTTCTTTTGTATCGGTATCATAAATAAGATAATACGGAGCTCGTCCGAAAGATGCGCAAATATTTGAATTTAAAGTTTTATCATCTGTTGGAATTGCAATTTTCATAAAATCACCTCTTATATTTTGTTTCGTCGCCTGCCGCCGCCCATGGCGCGCCCCCGCCTTCTGCACCCGCCGATACAGGTATGCTCCGTTTCATCGCACAGCCTGTATTCCCCTCCGCCAATCAGCAGGATATTGCCGTTTACAAGCGATTGCGCAAGTTTTCGTCTTGCCTCAACATAAATTCCCTGAACGGTAGTTCGGGCAACATTCATTTGCTCGGCACATTCTTCTTGCGTCAAGCCCTCTAAATCTATAAGCCTTATCGTTTCATACTCGTCAACCGTCATTTTAATAGGCTCTTTTCCCATTTCAGGAAAATCAAGCGGTCCGAACCTGCTGCTTTCGGGTAAACTGCAAACTCTTCTCCATTTCATTGGTCTTGCCATTTATAAAACCCCACTCTTGTTGTACCGTTGCCTAACCTGCTCACAAAAAGCAACCGAAGCGTCCTTCGGTTACCGTTTGTGTTTTTACAGATTTTCCAATTGTTCGTTAACGGCTTTAATTTGATTTTGCAAAATCTCTTTTTGCTGTTGTAAAAGCTCTTTTTGCGTTTCGCCTGAAGTTTGATTAAAACCAAACCCCCTGCCTAACCCGCGCCCAAAACCAAGCCCGCGTGCAAGACCAAGGCATAGCCCCGCTCCAAGACCTACACGCCCTAAAACCCTTGCTCCTTTGCAAACTCCAAAGCCTCTGCCCGTTAAAGGACCTGCTCCCATAGGGCCTGTTCCGTCACCTCTTGGCATATTGTTCACCACCTTAAAATTTCTGACATATGTCATTTTCAATTTTATTATACATCACTTTCCGACATATGTCAATAACTATTTTAAGTTTTTTTAGATTTTTTATGCATTGCGCAAGGTTTTAAAAGTCTTTTATCCGAAATCAATCATTTCTTTTGCTTTTATTCTTATTCCCTTAAAAACAAGCTGTTCGATAAGCTGTGTTTCCGTTACCGTGCCGATAATTTCCATATTTGAATTTATCACGGTAATTAAATAATATTTATTGTGGCTAAGCAGCTTTAACGCCTTTCGGGCAGGTTCGTCCGCCGATATTGCAATAACAGCGGCACGCTCCGCACAACCGTTTGAAATTTTTTGTTTGCTTTTTAAAATTTCGTTCATAATTACATACCTGCTGCCCCGCCGCTCCGCGATAATGTTTACCGCTAAAAAAGCGCCGATTATTAAGAGCGAAAAGTTAAATTTTGTGTAATATATAATGGCAGCGCCTAAAACTAAGAGGAAAACGGAAAAAAGCTTAGTCATTTTTAGGGTAAAATTAAACGCCTTAACATACCCCCAGCTTTCGGTCAGTATCGCCCTTAATATTCTGCCGCCGTCAAGGGGCAAGGCAGGTATGCAGTTTATTAGGGCAACTGCGGCGTTTGAAATAATTAAAAAGGAAGAAAAATTAAATTTAACGCAAACAAAAGCAAGCAATGCGCTGCCAAAAGGACCGGCGGCGGCGATAATAATTTCGTGCAACGGTTTTTTTATGTATGCGCATTTTAAATGAATTGTTATGCCGAAAGGCAAAACCTCAAGCCTATCTATTTTTACGCCAAGCAAGGCTGCAGTGAAGGCATGGGCAAGTTCATGCAAAAAAACTACCGCATATACTAAAGAAATGTAATAAATAAAGTTAAACAACAATGCAAAAAGCAGCAGCAAAAAAACGCTGAGGTGAATTTCAAACCGCTTAAACTTAATCAATAGCGGCATCGGCGCTTTCCCCTTCGTCTATCGATTCATTGCTGTTTTCGCCGCTTTCTTCACCTGTTGTTTCACTTTCCAAAAAGGGCGCCCGCTTTAAAAGTTGCGTTAGTTTTTTTGCTTCTTCCACAATGCCCTCGGTTGCTTTTTTATAATCAATGGTGTATGACAAAGTGTTTTTAACGCTGTCTGCAATTGTTTTGCACATCGGAAAGTTTGTTTTGGATATTGCAAACACCAAAATAAAAACAACGGCAGACACAAAAAATTGGCGAACCACCTTTGTTGCAAAGGTGTTATCATCGCTGTTGCTAAGCTGCCTGCGCTGCAAATGAGGGGGGTTAAACCTTGGTCTTGTGCCTGTCATTTTACATCATCTCCTTGCTTAATTATATTAAGCAAGTCCATAAAATATTCGGTTTAACAGCGCTATATGCATCTGAACAAAAAGCATTTTCCCCCTCAATGTCGCAAATCAGCTTTTTCCGCCTAAGAAAAAGAAAACCATAAAGTAATGGGCAACCGCCCCTAAAAGCATAAATATATGAAACAGCTCATGAAACCCGAATTTGCTAAACAGCTCCGGCTTTTTGGCGGCGTATATAATGCCCCCCAATGTGTACAAAACGCCGCCGGTAAATAACAATACAGTTCCGTTTACCGGCATGGATTTTACAAGCGGAACAACAGCAAACACTATCGACCAGCCCATAACCAAATAAACTATTGTGGAAAACAGCCGAAACCGCCCCGTAAAAAAAGCTTTTAAAATAATTCCGCACAAAGCAAATGCCCATATGCCGATTATGTACCCCCATTTTAAAGCGCCTTCAAAAACAAAAGATACAATCGGCGTATATGTGCCGGCAATAAAAACATAAATCATGCTGTGGTCTATAATGTGGCACACCCGTATTAGCTTTTCCGGTCTGCTGACCAAATGATAAACGGCGCTTGCCGAAAACAACAGCGTCATACTTACACCAAAAATGATGTACGGAAAAAGGGCATAGTCACCGCCATGTTTATTCAAAGCAAGAATAATCGTTCCGATCAGCGCCGCTACTGCGCCAGCCAAGTGAGTAAAGCCGCTTACGGTGTCGCGAAAAATTTTAATTTAAATCAACCCCTAAACACGAACGGTCCAGTTGAATTCATCATTCGCCTCGCCCGTTTGAATTTTTGTTAAAGAATTATACAGCTCCTGCGCAACGGGGCCGGTTTTATTATCATTTATAATTATGTTGTTGCCGTTATAGTTAAGCTCGCCAATCGGGCTAATAACCGCTGCCGTGCCTGTTCCGAACGCCTCTTTAAGCGCGCCGCGGTCATGCGCATTATATATCTCATCTATTGTGATTTGCCGTTGGGTAACCTTTTTACCCCGCGCGCTCAAAAGCTCAATGGCGCTCATTCGCGTAACGCCCGGCAAAATGCTGCCTGAAAGTTCCGGGGTTACAACTTCGTCATCTATAACAAAAAACACATTCATCGTTCCAACTTCTTCGATATATTTCCGCTCTATGCCATCAAGCCATAAAACTTGCGTGTAGTTTTTATCCTGCGCCTCTTTTTGCGCCTTAAGGCTTGCGGCATAGTTTCCGCCGGTTTTCGCAAATCCTGTGCCTCCCTTGACCGCGCGAACATAGTTTTGCTCAACCCATATTTTAACCGGGTTTACTCCTTCCGGGTAATATTGACCGCTTGGCGAGGCAATTATTATAAATTTATATGTATAAGAAGGATGCACTCCCAAAAAAGGGTCGGTCGCTATAATAAACGGGCGCAGATAAAGCGAGGTGCCCGCTGAAGAAGGAACCCAATCCCTTTCGACATCAACAAAGGTTTTTAAAGCCTCAACGCAAAAATCAACGTCAATTTGCGGAATGCAAAGCCGCTCATTGCTGATATTTATTCTTTCCATGTTTTTTTCGGGGCGAAACAGCAATATATCATCGTTTGCTATTTTATATGCCTTTAGCCCTTCAAATATAGTTTGACCATAGTGCAAAACCGCACTTGATGGGTCCAATTCAATCGAACCGTACGGGATAATTTTCGGGTCGTGCCAACCGTTGCTTTCATTATATTCCATCACAAACATATGGTCTGTAAAAACCTTGCCAAACCCCAAAGCCCCTTCGCTTGACGGCTTCGCCTTCGGCGCGTTTGTCTTTTGAACCGTTATTCTCATGCTTTCCATCTCCCAAACAAAATTTAATGTTAAAATTGTATCACAAAAACAATCCCAATTCAAGTTCTAATCGTCAAGTTTTTCCTAATTTACTTAAAAACAAAGGGTATGAATTTTTTAAAACCCATACCCTCAAATTATTTTTTACGCCTGAACCATTTTCGTTTGGTTGCAACGCTTTTGCCATGTCCCATAGCTTGATGTCTTGCATAACTTCGGATTATTTCTTCCGCTTCGCTTATTATGGATTGTTGAAATGGGATTTCTTTGCTTCCTTTCAAAATAAAAATTGCCTGCTCTATATTTTCACTTTTTATGCCGCTGATTATTACAACTTTTTTTGCACTTTTGCTTACCACAAAACCTACCTCCTAAATTTGCGTCTTTTTGAATTAAAGCCGCGCTACACATATTATTGCCAGTTTTGGGCAGCATATACTTAAACTTCCATAAGTTTTGCAACCATAACCGTCATATCATCACCTATATTACCGTTTTCACGCTTGATAGCCTCGCTTATGATTGTGTCTGCAAGCTCTTGCGGGGTTGCGCTCTCAACGCTTGAAATAAATTTCTCCAACCAGCCTTCTTGCTTTGCTTGAACCCCATCGCTTGCCATAATTATGTAATTGCCGCCCGTGATGCTTTTATACGAGGTTTCAATGTCAACCTCGCTCAAAATCCCCGCGGGGAGGGTTGACGATTTAATTAAAACAACTTTTTTGCCGCACTTTATAAAGGTTGGGTTTGCGCCTATTTTTATAAACTCAGCTTCTTTGCTGAACAAATCCAATATAGTTATATCTATCGTTGCAAAGCATTCGTCATCGGCGCCTAAAAGCAATGCGGAATTTATAATTTTAACTGTGCTTTGTTTATCAAACCCGGCGCCCAAAAGCTGGCGCAACAACGAAACGGTTGCTTTTGACTTGCTTGCCGCCTTTGCGCCGCTGCCCATTCCGTCGCTTAAAACCAAAACATATTTCCCATCGCATATAGGCATATAATTATAATTGTCCCCGCTTTGGGTTTGCCCGCTTTTAGTTCTGCTTGCAGCGCCGCAGCATATTGAAAGCTTTTCTCTTTCCAAAAGCAACACTTCGCATTGGCGAGAATTGCCGTCAAACGGGCATTGTATTGAGCGGACATCCATTCCGCACCCTATGACGGAAGATGCCAAAGCGGCAATTTGCTCCGCACAGTCCTGTTTTTTTGCACATTTTTTCATTCGTACCGACGCTTCAAATCGCGAAAATTTATTTTTAATTACCGATACTTCACACTTTTTAAACCCTGCATGCTCCAATTCGGATGAAAGGTTTTTCTCAAGCTGCAAATCAAATTTTGAGCTTTCTCCGATTTCCGATGCTAAATCATCAATAATTTTTGAAATACCCGCAAACTGCTCTTTTGCAAGTTCCTTGCTTTCAGTCGCTTTTTGCTGCCATTGCATGTCAAGCCTGTGCTGTCCGTAAACCCTGTTTAGCTCATACGCAAACTCCTCTATCCGTATGCATCGGCTTCTGAAGGGCTGCCCAAAATCGCTTGTTTTTATTTTGCCCGTTTCCAATAAAATAGGCGCAAGCTTTAGCATAGAATCATAAGTCGTGTTAAATTGCTTCTCCCAACAAACAAATTTCAAACCACACCTTTTACAAACTTTATCCGCCGTTTTATCAAACAAAGTTGTTACATCGGCAAAATTATCGTTTTGGGTGGGTTTTATTATATCAGAAAACGTTTTGGCAAGCAGCGCAAACGATTCGCCTGTTTCCTTTAGTTTTTGCGTGATAAATTTAATTGTAGGACCTGTTTTTGAGCCGGAAACTTTGCCGATAATTTGCATTGCTTGCGATGAAACCCTTTCCGGTATAAGATAAAAAATGATTATTGCAACAAAAAGCTCCAAAACGCTGAAAACCCCGCTGCCTGCGCCGCCCAAGTAAAACGAAAGGACTGTGTTGGCGCAAAAAAACGCAAGAATTATACCCGGCTTTTTAAACTTGGATAAGCTGCCCGACATAAGACCGCACAAACTAAAAACACCGACCACCTCTGTCATGGGATACTTTGTCATGCCATATACAAGCCCAATAGCCGTGCCCCCCACAACTCCGCCCGGAACCCCGGCACACAATGCCGAAAACATTATAAGCGCTGCTGCAAAAGCATTGCCAAGCGAAAATTGACCTATCATAACATCCGAAACGCTCAGCACGCAAAGCAGTAACAAGGTTACAGCACCGGTAAGCTCTGCCGCCGAAAAAGCTTGTTGTCGGCTTTTACTGTTTAAAATCGGCATTGTATGAAGCATTAAATGGGCGTAAGCGCCGCAAAGCACGCTTTCAAACAACAACATAAGCAAAGTATAAAACTCAAACCCCGTTTGCGCTGCAAAAATTATTCCCGAAAGAAAGATTGCAACTGCAGCCATGTTGGCTTCGGAAAAATTTTTTCTTTCATCCGACAGGGTTGTTACCGAAATATAAATTAACCCAAACATAACATAAGCTAACATATACTTTATAAGCGATATATCCGCCCTCGACAGCGCCGCGCCCGCAATGCCGAACAATGCCATTGCAACATACCCAAACGATGCCGTTTCTTCAGATGCCACATATGCAGCCAAAAACGCAAGACCGAAAGGGGAAACAGTGCCGAAAATCACTATTCTCCCAAGCAAAAAGGCAACGACCGCCTTTAAAATTCCCCGAGCTCCAATCAGTCTTTCCCTGTTACTTTTTACATTGTATTGTGAAAAGATATGTACCTTGTCCAATAAAATAGACCTCCTCATTTGTTAAAGTCGCTATGCGGCAATTCTTATACCATAAATTCACGCGTTAATTTGTGCAGTAACTCCATTATAGTACAAGCATTGTAAAATAAATGTCATTTTATGGCTGGTAAACAGAATTTTGTATCGAAGTATTTATAAATAAATCATTTGCTTTTATAAAAAGATAATGTTATAATAGGCTAAAGGGACGAGAAATAATTGGAAGACGCAAAGGTTGACGCTAAGCTTTTCATAGAGCATTGCGCTCCAATTATTTGATGCCATAAAAGGAGTATGTATATGCTGCTGTTGCTAAATATTGTTTATATATTGCTCATGCTTATTGCTTTTGCTTGCCTTATACTTACATTTAAAAATAGAATTAATTTTTTTGTCGGCGTGATAGCATCCTCCGGTTTTTTGCTGTTGTCAATCCTCATTGGCTTTTATCGGTTTAATCTTGTTTGGGGTGCGGATATTATCACCGACACAATAAACGAGCAATTTGGCGCACTATCGCAATTTGTTATGCAACTGCCCGATGAGCAGCTTTTGTGGAAGTTTGGCAGTATGGCTAATGACGGCGCACTTTCAATACAGCAGCGGCTTAGCGCCGTGCTTATGGAGTTTAGGGATATATACTATATTATGTTCCCTTCGCTTTTGATTTCCAACATTCTTGCATTTGTTTATATTGTGTACATGATTATAAAACAGGTCTTGCGCATTTTTAAAAAGGATATATCAAACTACCCGAAGTTTTCCCAACTTGTGCTAAAACCCTCTGCATCAGCGGCGCTTGTTGCATCATACATAGCATCGCTTACCGTATCCAATGCCCTGACCGCGGCGGTATTTGCAAATATTGCCGCAATAATCGGCGGCGTTGCTTTTATATGCGGGGTTTCATTTGTTGATTTTAAAATAAGAAAAAAGGTTAAAAACGCATGGCTGCGGCTTGCGCTTTATATAGCTGTTTTTTTTACCGTGTTTGGTATAATCGGCTTTGTTGCTTTTGTGCTAATTTTTATTGCCATGTTTGATTCTTTTATGGATTACAGGCGTTTGCGCAAAAGCGAGGTTAAACAATGACGGGCGTTAACGCAGACGCAGCAAAAGAGGAGGCATAAATTATGACGGATAGCAACAAGGGGTTTATTAAGCGGACAACATCCGGCATTAGAATATACTTTACAATTATAGCGGTGTTTACCGGTCTTTCTTTCTTAACGAAAAATTTTCTTGTCGGCGCTGTTGAACTTATTATTCTTATTGTTCTTGCCATTCACTACATGCATAATAAAAAAGAGCGGCAACGGTTGGTTACCAGCTATATTGAAAACCTTACCTTTCACCTTGATAATGCCGCAAGAGACACTATGCTGCACTTTCCGCTTCCGATGCTTATGATAACGTTGTCGGGCAATATAATATGGTATAACAAAGAATTTTTAAAAATAGCGGATGAAGATATTTTGGATAAACAAATACAAGCGGTTTTTCCTAATTTTCATCTGTTGAAAATTTTGGAGCAAAAAAACAATATATCCATCAACTTAGAGCATGACGGCAAGCAGTATGAAATAGTTGGCAACATTGTTCACCGCCCCGAAAAGGACAGCAAAAAATACGCAATAGTGCTGTATTGGATTGACCGAACAAAAGAGCACGAAATAGTTAAAAAATATGATGATGACCGACCCATATCATGCGAACTTATGCTGGATAACTTAGAAGATTTAATGAAAAGCACGCCGGAAGAAGCGCAAGCCGGCTTATCTGCCGCAATAGGTAAAAAAATTAACGAGTGGCTTGGAAAAACAGGCGGCATATTGCGAAAATATGAAAAAGACAAATACCATATAATGTTTGAGAATAAAAACCTAAGCAAAATTATCGATTCCAAATTCGATATCTTAGACGGCATGCATGAAATACAGCTGGGAAACAAACTTCCCGTTACTTTGAGCATTGGCATTGGTAAGGGTGAAAGCATACAAAAAAGCGATTCCTATGCAAAAGCTGCAATAGACATGGCGCTTGGCAGGGGGGGTGACCAGGCGGTCATTAAGGATGATGAAAACTTCCGCTTTTTTGGCGGGCGTTCGGAGGGCTATGAAAAAGCTACAAAAGTTAAGCCCCGTGTTGTGGCATATGCTTTGCGCGAGCTTATCGACAGCGCCGGCATCGTTTTTATTATGGGACACAAAACGCCCGACCCCGATTCACTGGGTGCGGCAATCGGAATATCCAAGCTGGTGAAAAACAGGAGTAAAAAGGCTTATATTGTTTTGGGGCAAACCTCGGGCAGCTACAACAGATACATCGAAACGCTGCGGCAAAATGATGAGTTCCAAGGAGTCTTTATTTCGGATGCAGAGGCAATGCAGCTTTACGACAAAAACTCGTTGCTTGTTATTGTCGATACGCACAGCGTTGATATTGTGGAATCGCCAAAGTTGCTTGATGCAATTAAAGATAAGGTGCTGATAGACCATCATAGAAGGGGCGAAAATTTCATTTCCGATACTGCCCTTTCGTATCACGAACCTTTTGCATCATCTACCTGTGAAATGATTACCGAGATAATACAGTATATGGAAGAGCACTCTACCCTTTCAATAAGTGAAGCACAAGCGCTGTATGCGGGAATAGCGATAGACACCAAAAACTTCACCGTTAAAACAGGGGTAAGAACATTTGAAGCGGCATCATTTTTACGCCAAATAGGCGTTGATACAACTGCTGTGCGGCGTATGTTTCAAAGTGACCTTGATGAGTATGTTAAACGGGCAAAAATTGTGTCAAGCGCAAAGGTGTATAAACAGGGTATAGCAATATCAAGTTGGAATGAAGATGTTGCACAGCCTAATTTGATTGCAAGCATTTCATCGGACGAACTTTTAAATATAGCCGGTATCAGCGCATCGTTTGTGCTTTGCAAAGACGGCGAGGGCATACACATAAGCGGTCGCTCGCTTGGCGACTTCAATGTTCAGCTTGTTCTTGAAAGGTTGGGCGGCGGAGGGCATATGACTGTTGCAGGCGCCCAAATTACACCGTCATCTATGAGCCAAGCGATTACGCTTTTAAAAGAATCAATAGATAAAACTTTATAGGGGGTGTTGATGTGAAGGTTATTTTAATGCAAGACTTAAAAGGTACAGGCGTAAAGGGTCAAATTGTTAATGTTGCGGACGGATATGCAAGAAATGCACTTATCCCAAAGGGTATTGCAATAGAAGCAACACCGAAAGCATTAAACGAATTGAAATCAAAAAAAGCGGCAATGATTCACCGCAAGGAAATTGCTCTTGAGGTTGCAAGAAAAATGGGCGAGCGTCTTTCGGGGGTTGAAATAAAATTGAAGGCAAAAGCGGGGCAAGGCGGCAAGCTTTTTGGTTCAATCACCGCAAAAGATATTTCGGACAAACTTAAAAAAACTCATAAAGTCGAAATTGATAAAAGGTGGATTAACACCAAAGACGGCATTAAAACGATTGGGGAGCATGAAATTTCAATTTGGCTGCATTCGCAAATTACCGTAACGGCAAAGGTTATCGTGGAAGCGGAGCAATAAAGCTTGAAGGAGAACATTTAGTTTGAAACAAAATCAAAGATTTTTTTCAAACTATTGCACAAGTGCATATTTTTTGCGAAGAAAAAAATAAATTGCATGTGCGATAAAATAAATTTAAGCCCATAGAAAATTTCATTTGAAATTTTTGTTCCTGGAAGGGCAAATTTATTTCGCACGCGGCAGGAATGGAGCTTAAAATGGATACATCGTCTATTAAAGTTATTCCTTATAATTTAACGGCAGAGCAATCGGTGCTGGGCGCAATTATGCTTGACAGCGAATGTGTTGGAACGGTCATGCAAACTGTGCGTCCGGACGATTTTTACGACCCAAAAAACAAGGAATTATTCGATGCCATTTTAGACCTTTTCAATGTTGGCAAGCCATTTGATGTAATTACCCTTGCCGAGCAACTAAAGCTAAGGGGCTCTTTTGAAAAAATCGGCGGGGAACTCTATCTTGCGGAAATTGCAAACGCCGTTCCAACCACGGCAAATGTTAAACATTACTCGAATATAGTTTCGGGTTATTCCGTAAGAAGAAGGCTTATAAAAATAAGCGAAGAAATATCCACGCTGGCGTATGAAGGTGAGGAAAGCACCGAGAAAATTCTTGATATCGCAGAACAAAAAATCTTTGATGCGGCGCGTAACCGCGAAAGCTCCGATTTTTCTGTTTTGCGTGATGTTATAAGCATCAGCCATGCAAACATATCCGAGCGTGCACGCCTTAAAACGACCCTTACCGGGGTTACGACCGGCTATGCCGAGCTTGATGACAAACTGGGCGGGTTTAACAAATCAAACCTTATTATACTTGCGGCACGCCCTGCAATGGGTAAAACAAGTTTAGCCCTTAACATTGCGCAAAATTCGGCGCTTAAAGCGGGGGCAAAGGTTGCGGTTTTCAGTTTGGAAATGAGTAAGGAGGAAGTTGCCAACAGGATATGGTTTGCGGAAGCTTTAATAGAAAATAATAAAATCAGAAAAGGCGAAATGCAAGCGGAGGACTGGGCATCGCTTGTTACAGCAATAACGGTGCTTGCGGATGCCAAGATTTTTATTGATGACACCGCGGCGGTAACGGCCATGGGAATTCGCTCCAAATGCAGACGCCTTGCGGCGGAACATGGGTTAGACCTTATTATCATCGACCATATTCAGCTTATGGATTCAACTAAAAGAACCGAAAACCGTCAGCAGGAAATAACGGAAATTTCGCGCTCTTTAAAAATGCTTTCAAAGGATTTGAATGTTCCTGTGCTTGCCCTATCACAGCTTAGCCGTGCAAGCGCAACCCGACCGGACAAAAGCAAACGACCCGTTTTGACAGACCTGCGCGAATCGGGTGCAATAGAACAAGATGCAGATGTTGTTTTAATGTTGCACCGGGAGGATTATTATAATGAAGATGTAGAAAATCCGGGCGAAGCCGAGCTTATTATTGCAAAAAACAGAAACGGCGAAACAGGGTTGATACCGCTTAAGTTCCAAAAGGAATACACAAAATTCGTTTCGATTGATTGGGTGCACAAAAATAATGGATAAACTTGAAAAGACTGTATTAAAAACGATAGACCGCCATAAAATGATAAAAGAGGGTTGCACCGTTATAGCTGCTGTTTCGGGCGGCTTTGACTCGGTTTGTATGCTAAGCGCGCTTTTAAGGCTTAAACGGCTTAGAAAATTTACCTTGTGCGTGGCGCATTTAAACCATTCCTTTCGCCATGATTCGGATGATGACGAAAAATATGTTATAGATTTATGCGAAAAGTGGGGCATAAAAATATACACGAAAAAAATGAATGTGGAAAAGTATGCCAGCCTAAATAAAATATCGTTTGAAACGGCGGGCAGAAATGTCAGATATGAATTTTTAAACAGCCTTACAGGCAGTATACCAAACAGCGTTATCGCAACCGGACATAATGCGAATGATAATGCCGAAAGCATCATTATGCACTTACTTCGCGGTTGCGGGCTTGGCGGGTTGACCGGCATTAAAGCGGTTCGTGGGAACATCATTCGCCCGCTAATCGAGGTTAAAAGAAGTGATATTGAACGATATTGCGAAAAAAACCAGCTGCTGCCGAGAACCGACTATACTAACTTTGATGACATTTACACCCGAAACGATATACGCCTTAATGTTATGCCGCATATAGCAAAGCGCGGCGGGGTGGAGGCTATCATTAAAACCTCAAACCTACTTTCCGTTGATGAGGATTTTTTGTGCAAACACACTAAGCTTGTTTTTAAAAGCTATGTTGCTGTAAATAAAAATACCCTTACAATAAAGATAAGCGATTTTAATTTGCTGCACTTATCAATAAAAAGAAGGCTTTTAAAATATATATTGCAAAAATCCGATAAGGAAATCGGGCTTGTGCATATAGACAGCATTATATCAATTGCGCAAAAAAATTACGGCGGCAAACGGGTGCCGCTTCCGGGGGGTTCTTTTGCGGCTGTTGAAAAGGGAAATTTAATTATTGTTACAAAAGGGGCGTATATATGAAAAATTTTAAAGGCGACATCGAGAAAGTGCTGTTCACAGAAGAACAGATTAATGCAAGGGTTAAAGAGCTTGCGCACAAAATAAATGAGTATTACAACGGCAAGCCTATAATTGCCGTTTTTGTTCTAAAGGGAAGCGCTTTTTTCGCATCCGACCTAATCCGATGGCTGAATATGCATGTTATTATAGAATTTATGAGTGTTTCAAGTTATTCAAACGACACTGTTTCATCGGGCAAACTGGAAGTGAAAAAAGATATTGACAGCGATTGTAACGGCAAAGATATACTTATCATCGAAGACATTATAGACACCGGAATAACCCTGTCAACCCTTAAGCAGCTGTTTAAAAAAAGAGGTGCAAACGACATAAAAGTTGTTACGATGCTAAGCAAGCCATCCCGCAGGGTTGTAAAGTTCGATGCTGATTTTACCGGTTTTGAAGTGCCGGATGTGTTCGTTGTGGGGTACGGGCTTGATTATGCCGACCGATATCGAAACCTTCCTTATATTGCATCGCTTAAAAAACATATATACGAAAAAAAATAAATTAGTAAATTTAATTGAAATTATTATATTATTGTGGTAACATAGTGGGGACAATAAGCATAAGTTGGGGTGAATAAATGAATAAGTATGTTAAAAGCATAAGTTTTTATATTTTACTGTTTGCGGTTGTTTTCTTAATTTTCGCGCTTTACTCGGCGATACCTACCACACCGCCCAAAACATATTCCGACCTTTACCTTGCGGTTAAAAGCGGAAATGTTGCAAAGCTTGTAATTATGGAGCAAACGGCAAAAGCAACTCTTAGGGATAGCAACAACAATATTGAGGTTACAATACCGTCTATCGGTGTGCTGTACGAAGATTTAGGCGAGGACATCAGAAAGCAAATCGAGGGTAAAACATTGGAATTTGATGTTAAACCACCCCCTTCCGTGCCTTGGTGGATTACCATTTTGCCAACTCTTGTGTTGATTGTAATCTTCGTAATATTCTGGGTGTTCTTTTTACAGCAGTCGCAAGGCGCGGGCGGCGGAAGGGTAATGCAGTTTGGGAAAAGCAAGGCACGCATGGCAAGCGAGGATTCAAAAAAATATACTTTTAATGATGTAGCAGGTGCAGACGAAGAAAAGGCAGAGCTTGAAGAAATCGTTGATTTTTTAAAGATGCCCAGAAAGTTTATTGAATTGGGTGCGCGAATTCCGCGTGGGGTGTTGCTTGTGGGCCCTCCCGGGACGGGTAAAACCTTGCTTGCAAAAGCCGTTTCGGGTGAAGCGGGAGTGCCCTTTTTTAGCATAAGCGGTTCTGATTTTGTTGAGATGTTTGTCGGTGTGGGTGCATCGCGTGTGCGCGACTTATTTGACCAGGCAAAGAAAAACGCGCCTTCAATCGTTTTTATTGATGAAATAGACGCTGTTGGGCGCCACCGCGGCGCAGGCTTGGGCGGCGGTCATGACGAGCGTGAGCAAACGCTGAATCAGCTTTTGGTTGAAATGGACGGTTTTGGAGATAATCAAGGCGTTATAGTAATTGCAGCTACAAACAGACCGGATATATTAGACCCGGCGCTACTTCGCCCGGGAAGGTTTGACCGTCAGGTTGCGGTGGGTGTTCCTGATGTTAAGGGCAGAGAGGCAATATTGAAGGTTCATACGAAAAAGAAACCGCTTACCGAAGATGTTGACCTTGGCGTGCTTGCAAAAACAACAGCCGGCTTTACCGGCGCCGACCTTGAAAATTTATCGAACGAGGCGGCTTTGCTAAGCGCAAAAAGGGATAAATTAATTATAGGAATGAAAGAATTTGAAGATGCCATTATAAAAGTTATTGCAGGGCCCGAAAAAAAGACCCGTGTGATATCGGACAGCGAAAAAAAGCTTACTGCATATCATGAGGCGGGGCATGCTGTTATAACAAAGCTGCTGCCCACGCAAGACCCGGTTCATCAAGTTTCAATTATCCCAAGGGGGCGTATGGGCGGTTACACTTTATCGTTGCCGAAAGAAGATAAGTTTTATATTTCCAAAACCGAGATGTCAGAAAATATAATTACCCTTTTAGGCGGTCGCGTTGCTGAAAAGTTAGTGTTGGATGATGTATCGACCGGCGCATCAAACGATTTGGAACGCGCTACATCCATTGCACGCAGCATGGTTGTAAAATACGGTATGAGCGATGAACTTGGACCGATGACATTCGGCTCACCGCACTCCGAGGTGTTTATCGGCAGAGATTATGCGCAAACTCGCGATTACAGCGAAAATATCGCCTCAAAAATTGATGATGAGATTAAAGGAATAATTGACAACGCATATAATAGCTGCGCGCAACTGCTAAAAGACAACTTAAGCAAGTTACACGCTGTTGCAAACGCGTTGATTGAAAAGGAAAAAATAAACGCCGAGGAATTTGAAAATATATTTGCAACATCATAAAAAAACATTAATTTTGAAAAAGGTATTGACATTTGTCCCACTTTATATTAAAATATCATTTGCCGTGTAAAAAGCTGATGTCAAACGGTTTTTAATAAATATCGCATGGGTTTGATAAACCCATGCGGCGGTCAAATGGATTTTGGCGGCATAGCTCAGCTGGCTAGAGCAAACGGTTCATACCCGTTAGGTCAGTGGTTCAAGTCCACTTGCCGCTACCATTGCTTTTACGGCCCATTGGTCAAGCGGTTAAGACACCGCCCTTTCACGGCGGAATCAGGGGTTCGATTCCCCTATGGGTCACCAAACTTGTTCAAAGGCGAACGCTGATAACCATTAGAGTTGTCGGCGTTTTCCTTTTGTGTAAGCATTTCGTTTATCTCGTCAAAGGTAGCACATATCTCTCCATCCTTGCAGTTGAATGTCACCAACACCTTATCGTCATATACATAGATTGCGTTGATAAAGACATCTATCAGGCGTTTTTTCTGTTCTTCAATGTCCGCATTTGCAAACCTGAACTTGCATATCCAATATTTGATTTGCTCTTTACTCAAAGTAGGACGCTCAATTTGTTCCTTAGTAATTGCAATTTCAAGGTTTTCCTTTTCATGCTCTAACTGCTCAAGCGTCGATTTTGTTGAGGGTGTGATAATCCCTTGCTTAATTGCATTCATTACATTGTCAATCTCTTTTTGAGTTTGTATAAGCCTGCTTTCCATTGCAGGAAGACTGGCATTTTCTTTTGTTTGCAACTTAAAGCAATTATCTACAATTTGATTTACAATTTTTGTATCATTCAACATTTGCATCGTATAATCTACAACAACGGTCCCAATAAATGTCTTGGAAATACGCTTTTTATCACAAGTCTTTTTCTTTTTTGCCACAAAGCAATGGTAATAACGGTGTTTAGTGCCTGTGCTGCTTGTGCCGCTCACACCGGACATGGTACTGCTATTGCTTGCCGCGCAAAATAAGAAAAACTTGCACGCAAAATAAGAATTTTTTGATACGATACTGTATTTCAAAATGGAAACTAAATTAAAATTTTAATGGTGTTTAAAAAGTCTTTAATTATAGAT
>Ga0265293_10003549_pt1 | contig 28849 bp, 30 predicted proteins | sample Munlanlewell138R_FD_192505 | JGI IMG/M metagenome (GOLD analysis project Ga0265293, IMG submission 192505) | Leachate microbial communities from a municipal landfill in Southern Ontario, Canada - Leachate well 138R | ecosystem: Engineered > Solid waste > Landfill > Unclassified | place: Canada... | reverse complement strand
TGTGAACCTTATCCCCGCACCACCACCACCAGCACCAATACCCATCAAAGCGGCACCCGCGCCGCCATCGCCAAAGAATACCAATCCTGAGATGGAGTAAGTAGCGCCGGATCCAGCCACGACATCACCGGTCCCGCCACCGCCACCGCCACCGCCAGTAATACCGGCTACTCCTGCTTGACCTATCTGTCCCCCCGCGCCACCGTTTCCACTAGAACCATCCCCGCCACGACCACCCGGACCTGCCGGATCGCCTGCTTGCCAACCGGCTCCTGTATCTTCTTCGTTCGCATACCCTGCTCCGTACCCGCCATCCCCGCCCGCCACCGCCGTATCCACGGCCAGCGCCAGCAACGATGCGGCCACGATGCCTGACACCGCGCCGCCGCGCTTGCCTTGGCGGCGGGTAAGTTCGCTGGCCACTTGGTAGATCCCCAGAGCACGGTTGAAAACGACGCGATAGATATGGTTCATGGAAAACTCATCCAGCCAAGTTACGAAAAAATCACAGAAAGCAATGCCGTTCGCGGTTCAATGCCGCTTTCGACGATCACGCATGAAATACCCTTAACGGAAAAACCACCCCATCGGGGGAGGATAAAGCAAAGACTTTTCAAGTTAACAATTGATTCAAATAGATACATTAAGGGGAACGAGAGGGACGGGGATTTCCCTTCTTGACAAGGCGCATGCGGCTTGCAAAAGATAAATTTGCTTTTTCCCATGCGAAAAAAGCGCCGCGCGGCAGCGCATTCTGCATCTAAGAAACCATATATTCAGAAAGTCGGGCTTCGCTTCCACCGATGGGATCGCGCTTCGTTTTCGGTATTCGGCGTTTCATTTACGGCATTCCAGCAACATTTTCGACGCTCGATATCGACATCAAAATTGATAGAACAGCATTATTTATGCTTGTTTTCATCAATTTCGATTGTTGTAATTTCTTCGATCACGGGCGGAACCCGCCATCCGAATAAATCGCTCCAGGACTGGAAATAGCGCATGCCGACCGATTATGATTAGCCATAAGAACCCGAGCGCTTGCTTTTTCCATGGCCATCCGACGACGTCCCATCCTGCTGGCTTCCCTCTGCCTGGCGCTTGCCGCGCTGGCGGGCGGCTATGCCTGGCTGGATCGCTGGCAACGAGCCGTCATTTTTTCCATCGAGCTGGGCGAGGCTCCCTGGTGGCGCAACGCCCCCGCCGGCACGGAAGAGTTCGACATCATCCTGCCCAACGGCGACGCGGTTCGCGCCTGGTACCTGGCCCGACAGGGGGATCCCAAGGCGCCCGCCGTGCTCTACCTGCACGGCTCGCGCTGGAACCTGAACAGCAGCGTGTTCCGAATGGAGCGCTGGGCGCGCATGGGCTATTCGGTGCTTGCCGTGGACTACCGGGGATTCGGCGAATCCACGCAACGGCTGCCCTCCCAGAACAGCGCGATCGAGGACGCGAAGGCCGCGCTGGCGCAGCTGGCCCAGCGACAGCCCGACCCGTCGCTGCGGTTCATCTACGGCCACAGCCTGGGCGGCGCGATCGCCGTCGCGCTGGCCTCGCAGGCGGACCAGACGCAGTTTTCCGGTTTGATACTCGAATCGACGTTCACCAGCGTCAAGGACATGCTGGCAAGCAGCCGCTGGTCCCGCATCCCCGGCCTGTCCCTTTTGATCACGCAGCCTTTCGATTCACTGGCCGCCATCGGAAAGATAGAGAATCCGATCCTGCTGCTGCACGGGACGGGCGATCGCGTGGTGCCCCCCGAAATGAGCGACGCGCTGCAAGCCGCCGCCCGGCCGGGAACACGGCTGCTGAAGATCGAAGGGGGATCGCACTCGGGCTCGAGCAACGATCCACGATACCAGCAAGCCGTCCAGTCTTTCATACGCGACGCGAGCGCCGCCGCGCGCGGATAACCGCGCCACTGGAATCGGGCGAGAACTACCATCCCTGGCCGCGCAGCGACGCAGGCAGGCGATCATCGATGACATGAATGCGCTGGATTATGCGCGGAATGAAGGACTGGAAAAAGGGCTTGAACAAGGGCTGGAAAAAGGCAAGGCAGCCTTGCTCGGCGGGCTCTTGACGCACAAGTTCGGGCCGCTTCCCGCAGCCATGCAACAGCGGCTCGCATCCGCGTCCGCCCGGGATCTGGATGCCTGGGCGCTGAACCTTCTGAACGCCCAGCGCCCGGAAGACGTATTCCGCTGCTAGTCCGGCTCCCTGCCGTCACGTGAATACCGCCCATGCGCGGGCGCGCGCCTGACGAATCACCACCACTAAGTAAAAACCCTGATATCCCGATCGGGCGCTCGATGCCGCCGGCTCCGCCTATGGTTTATCCCTATTTGCCATGTTTTGAACGAAAACGGGATCGCCATAACCCTGCCTGCTGCTAAAGTAGCTTTGACGACTGCTCCCCCAATGAAGCGCCATCCCTTGGATAGCCGCCGCCCTTGTTTGCTTGGCCGGATGATTTCGGAAATACCCGCATTTTGACTGGCTTATCCAGTATTTGCTTCGCTTTACCGTGCAAATCTTCTGTGGCAACCTACCGCACCTCGATCAATATCGGAAATAAATTCGGCGGCACGCATGCGTAACTATCGATCCCTGATGTCCTGGAAACCTTCGTCGGTTATTACGTGCTATCCCTATTTCTATTTCTACGCCACGCCTGCATAATCCCTATAAGCTTGCGTTGTCTGTCTGGTCAGGCTTACGCGTAGCAGTCACCGTTACTGATCCAGGAGCCCTATTCGATGCACCTCGCTTTGTACCCGCGCATTCGCCTCGGCCATTTTCCAACGCCGCTGGAATTCCTGCCCAGGCTCAGCAGCCACCTGGGCGGACCGAGCATTTACATCAAGCGTGACGACTGTACGGGGCTGGCCACCGGCGGAAACAAAACCCGCAAGCTCGAATTCCTGGTCGCCGACGCGCTGGCCCAAGGGGCCGACACCTTGATTACGCAAGGCGCGGTGCAATCCAACCACGTGCGGCAAACCGTCGCGGCGGCCGGCAAGGTCGGGCTGCACTGCAAGGCCCTGCTCGAAGAACGCATCAGCGACGCCACCGAAGAATACGCCCAGTCGGGCAACGTCCTGCTCGACCGGATATTGGGCGGCGACATCGCGGGCCGCTTGCCGGCGGGCGCCAATATGCAGCAGGCCATGGAAGAACTGGCGCGTCAACTGCGCGCCGACGGCCGCAAGCCCTACGTCATTCCCGGCGGCGGCTCGAATCCGATCGGCGCGCTGGGCTACGTGGCGTGCGCGCAAGAATTGCTGAACCAGTCGTTCGAAGCGGGCTTGCGCATCGACCATATCGTGCATGCCACCGGCAGCACCGGCACGCAAGCGGGCCTGGTCGTCGGCCTGCGCGCCGCCAACAGCGGCATTCCGGTTTACGGGATCAGCGTTCGCGCCGCCAAGCAGCAACAGGAAGAAAACGTCTGGAAGCTGGTGCAATTCACCCTGGACTACATGGGCTTGCCCTCGTCCAGCGTCGACCGCGCCGACGTCGTCGCCGATTCCGACTTCGTCGGCCCGGGCTATGGCCGGCCTACGGATTCCATGCTCGAGGCCGTCGAATTGCTGGCCCGCCAGGAAGGCATACTGCTGGACCCGGTGTATTCCGGCAAAGGCATGGCGGGGCTGATCGCTTTGATACGCCAAGGTTATTTCAAGAAGGACGACAACGTCGTCTTTATCCATACAGGTGGTGCGGTAGGCCTATTCGGCTACCGGCATCTGTTTTAAAGAGGGGGCCGACCCAGCCGCCTCATTTAAAAATCGACGGTTTACCAAACCGTCATTCGCAGAAGCCACCGGCCCTCCGGGACCGGGAAACACAACTGGGCGATGTCCGTTTCGCCCGACAAGGAGATACAACAATGAAGAAATCAGCTGTAAGTTTGATGGCAGCCATGATGATGATGGCAATCGCGGCACCCAGCCATGCTCAGCAAAGCCGTCTGGAAAAGATCAAATCCACGGGCGAAATCGCCATCGGACACCGCGACGCCTCCATCCCGTTTTCTTATCTGGATGACAATCAAAAGCCGATCGGTTATTCGATGGATATCTGCTACAAGGTTGTTGACTCCTTGAAGGAAAAGCTGAACCTGCCCGACCTGAAGATCAAGCTGGTGCCGGTCACGTCCTCGACTCGTATCCCCTTGGTGGCGAACGGCACCGTGGACCTCACTTGCGGCTCGGCCACGAACAACGTCGAACGCCAAGCCCAAGTCACGTTCGCGCCTACCACCTTCATTACCGCCACGCGCTTCACCGCCAAGAAAAGCTCGAACATCAACAAGCTCGAAGACTTGAAAGGCAAGACGGTGATCTCGACCGCTGGCACCAGCAACATCCGTTGGCTGACCGGCGTCAACGAGTCGGAAAAACTGGGCATGAACATCATTCCCGCCAAGGACCATGCCGAAGCCTTCCTGACCGTGAACAACGGCCGCGCCGCCGCCTTCTTCATGGACGACATCCTGCTGGCAGGCCTGGTCGCCACGTCGCATAAACCCGATGAGTGGATGATCAGCAAGGACGCCTATACCGTGGAGCCCTACGCCATCATCGAGCCCAAGAACGACCCCGACTTCAAGAAAGCCGTGGATGACGCCATCATCACCGCCATGAAGGACGGCTCGCTCGATCAGCTCTACAAGAAATGGTTCGAGTCCCCGATTCCTCCCAAGAACGTCAACTTGAACTGGCCCATGACCGATCAGCTCAAGAAAATCTTCGAGAATCCGACCGACTCGCCCAATCCTGACGACTATAAATAAATCGTCTGTGGCTGACCTGACGTAAAAAGACGGCATATCGCCGGAAGCGAAACCCTGTCAACACCGTTTGCGATGCAAACAGGGTTTCGCTGCTCGTCCGGCGGCATCTTCTGGAGAAGCTTATGAATTACAACTGGAACTGGTCCATTTTTCTGGATCAGGCACCAGGCGGCGGCACGTACCTGACCACGCTGCTGAACGGTCTGGCGTGGACGGTAAGCACCGCCGTGCTGTCCTGGATATTGGCATTGACGGTGGGCATCGTCATCGGCGTCGCGCGCACGGTGGAGAATGTCTGGGTCCGCCGGATCGGCACGGTCTATGTGGAGCTATTCAGAAATATTCCGCTGCTGGTGCAGATGTTCCTGTGGTACTTCGTGATGCCCGAACTCGTGCCGGCCAGTCTAGGAAATGCCATCAAGCAAATCGCGCCGCCCTGGGGCATCTTCGTTCCCGCCGTGCTTTGCCTGGGGTTCTTCACCGCGTCGCGTATCGCCGAGCAAGTGCGCGCCGGCATACAATCCCTGCCGCGCGGCCAGAACATGGCCGGCACCGCGCTGGGAATGCGCCCGGCCCAAGTCTACCGCTACGTTCTGTTGCCCACGACGTTCCGGATCATCCTTCCTCCGCTGACCTCGGAACTGCTCAACCTGATCAAGAATACCTCCATCGCCTTCACGATAGGACTGCTGGAGCTGGTCGGCGCGGCGCGCTCGATGCAAGAGTTCAGCTTCCAGGTCTTCGAGGCCTTCGCGGCCGCCACGTTGTTGTATTTGCTGCTGAATCTGGTAGTGGTGCGGATGATGCTGATGATAGAACGCAAATTTGCCGTACCCGGGCTTGCCGGCGCATCGACAACCACCACGGAGGTGCTGAAATGAACGGCTTTGATTTCGACGTTATCGAGCGTTCGATAAGCTACCTGTTTCGCGACGGCATGGCTTTTACGCTGAAGCTCACCTTTCTCGCCGCCGTGGGCGGCCTGATTTTCGGCACGCTGCTGGCGCTTTGCCGCCTGTCCAGCATCAAGATCCTGTCCACCGCGGCCGCCACGTACGTGAACTTGCTGCGCGCGCTGCCGCTGCTGCTCGTGATTTTCTGGTTCTATTTCCTGGTTCCCTACGTGGGCGCATGGTTGACCGGAGCCAGCCGCCCCATCGCGGTCGGGGGGTTCACTTCGGCGCTGATCACCTTCGCCCTGTTCGAAGCCGCCTATTTCTGCGAAATCATGCGCGCCGGCATACAGTCCATCCCACGGGGGCAACTGGCCGCGGGCTATGCGCTGGGCTTCAGCTATTGGCAGGTCATGTGGAACATCGTGCTTCCCCAGGCATTCCGCAATATGACGCCGGTTTTGCTGACGCAGACGATCGTGCTGTTCCAGGACACGTCCCTGGTCTACGTGCTCTCCTTGACCGACTTCCTCGGCGCCGCCACGAAAGTCGCTCAACGCGACGGCCGCCTGGTCGAAATGTATTTGTTCGTGGCGGTCGTCTATTTGATCATCTGCTACGTGGCCTCGACGGCTGTGCGCTATTTGCAGCACCGAACCCGCATCGTTCGCTGAATCGAACCCTCGGAAACCGGACTTCAGGAATTAAACATGATAGAGATTAAGAACGTCAGCAAGTGGTATGGCCCCACCCAGGTGCTGGATGATTGCAGCACCACGGTCGCGCAAGGCGAAGTCGTCGTCGTTTGCGGACCATCGGGATCGGGAAAATCGACCTTGATCAAGACCGTCAACGGGCTCGAGCCCTTCCAGAAAGGCGAGATCTTCGTCGACGGCATATCGGTGGGCTCGCCCAAGACCGACCTGCCCAAGCTGCGCGCGCGCATCGGCATGGTTTTCCAAAGCTTCGAGCTGTTTCCGCACCTGTCGGTCATGCGCAATCTGGTCATCGCGCAGATCAAGGTGCTCAACCGCGGCGCTCAAGAAGCCGAGAAACGGGCGCTCAGCCTGCTGGAGCGCGTGGGCCTGCTGGCCCACAAAGACAAGTATCCCGGCCAGCTTTCGGGCGGCCAGCAGCAGCGCGTCGCGATCGCGCGCGCCCTGGCCATGGACCCCATCGCCATGCTGTTCGACGAGCCGACCTCGGCATTGGATCCGGAAATGGTCAACGAAGTGCTCGACGTCATGGTCGACCTGGCCAAGGAAGGCATGACCATGATGGTGGTCACCCACGAAATGGGGTTCGCGCGCAAGGTGGCGGACCGCGTGATATTCATGGATACGGGCGCCATCATCGAAGACTGCAGCAAGGACGAGTTCTTCGGAAATCTGGAAGCCCGCTCGGAACGCGCCCAGCACTTCTTGTCCAAGATTCTGCAGTACTGATCGCCGCGCCGCATCCTGCCTCGGCAAGCAACGGCCGGCAAATCGCAAGCGCGGTTTGCCGGCCGTTGCCGTCTCGGCGTCGCCTTGCCGAAACGGCCTTGAAACGGGTAAGCTAGGTGGATTCGCTTTCCTCTTCGACTGACTCCGACATGGCAATGACCGACGTTATCAAAGACGGCTTCCTGGGCGTGCTGGGCGGCATGGGACCCATGGCGGGCGCAAGCTTCATGACGCGCCTGACCGCATTGACCCCGGCCGAGCGCGACCAGCAACATGTCCCGGCCATACTCTGGAGCGATCCCCGAGTGCCGGACCGCACGGCAAGCACCTTGAACCAAGGTCCGGATCCCCTGCCCCGGATGCTGCAAGGCATCGCAGGGCTGACGCAAGCGGGCGCGGAGCTGATCGCCATTCCGTGCAATACCGCGCATCTTTGGTACAAGCGGATGGCGGCGTCCACGACCGTGCCCATCCTGCACATCGTGCAGGCCGTCCTTGACGATCTGCGGCGCCAGGGCGTGGACAAGGGCCGCATCGGCATTCTGGGCACCGCCGCCACGCTCAAGCTGGGCCTGTACCAGGACGAGCTCACGCGCCAAGGCTATGAATGGCTGATACCGGACGAGCAAGACATCGCCGCGTATTGCACGACCTCGATCGCCCTGGTCAAGTCCAACGAACTGGAACGCTCCTACGAACCCGCGGCGGCCGCGGTCCGCCAATTGCGCGACCGCGGCGCGGACGCGGTCATATTGGGCTGCACCGAACTGCCGCTGGCCATTCCCCACGCCCGACGCGCTGAGCTGGGCGTGGCCATGACGGATTCCATCGACGCGCTGGTCCTGGCCGCGCTGCAGCGCCGTCAGGCCGGATAGCGTCATGGACGAGCATGTCTTGGCAGCCATGGCCCGCTGGCCGGACGTGCCGGACATGTACGGCTGGCTATCGCTGACGCGGCAGGGACAGTGGCGCCTGCACCCCGACGGACGCGGCGACCGGCCTTTGGCCGCGGATCCCGCCCGGTATCCCCCGGGAGACCCGATCTCCAACGAGCAGATCCTGGGATTCATGCACCGCAACTACATCCACGACGAACAGGGCAGGTGGTTTTTCCAGAACGGCCCGCAGCGCGTGTTCGTCCGCCTGGATGCCGCGCCGTTGATCCTGCGCACCGCGGGCGCGGGCGACGCGCTCGAGCTGGTCAGCCACAATGCGCTGCCGGTCAGCCGGATCGCCTCCTGGACCCTGGACGACGAGGGCCGCCTGTTCGCCGCGACCGAGCACGGCCCGGGCCTGATAGACGGCCGCGACCTGCAAGCCGTGATGGACCTGCTGTCGTTCGACGGGCAACCCTTGAGCGACGCATTGAGCGCCGCGCCGACGCCCGGGGCCGATGCCCCGCCCGCATTGCCCCCGAAGCTGGCGTTCGGCGCCCTGCCCGGCCATCCCCCCGCCGCGTTCGGCTATTGCGCGGCGGCGGACATACCCGCGAAACTGGGCTTCGTCGCCAATCCGGCCGCCGACGATGATCGCCGAGCGCAAGCCCGCCGCCGCGGCTGACGATTCGGCTTGGGCGATGCTTGCGCATGATCTCGCATCCACGCCGCTCGAGTTTTGGTTAGAATCACCCTCATGATCCCGGATGCCGCCCCCTTCTATTTTCCCGCCCCGCGCGCTCAGAAATTCTGCAGCCAGTGCGCGCATCCCTTGACCCGGCGCATACCGCCCGACGACAACCGCTTGCGCGACGTATGCGACAACTGCGGCGCCATCCATTACCAGAATCCGCGCAACGTCGTGGGCGTCCTGCCGATCTGGCAGGACAAGGTCCTGTTGTGCCGGCGGGCCATCGAGCCGCGCTACGATACCTGGACGCTGCCGGCCGGGTTCATGGAGCTGGGCGAAACCACCACGCAGGGCGCCATGCGCGAAACGCAGGAAGAGGCGGGCGCGCAGATCGAGCTGGGATCGCTGTACACCGTCATCGACGTGCCCCACGCGGAGCAGGTTCATTTTTTCTATCTGGCCAAAGTCGTCAGCCCCGAGCTCTACCCCGGCCCGGAAAGCCTGGAAGCCGCTTTTTTCAGCGTGCAAGACATACCCTGGGAACACTTGTCGTTTCGCACGGTCATCACCACGCTGCGGCATTATGTGGCGGACCAGAAATCCGGCACGTTCCCGATCCGGCACTATGATATTCCGCACCCGTCGAAAGTTCCGGGCGAAAACTTGCCCGCCTAGGCGCGCCGCGGCGGCATTGCAACCATGAAGCCCGCCCCATGCTGACCTGGCTGTATTCCGATACCCCTTTACCCACTCCCGAGAACGCGCGGCCCGACGGCTTGCTGGCCGCCGGCAGCGACTTGGGCGTGGCGCGTCTGGAGCAAGCCTACGCCCAGGGAACCTTTCCCTGGTTCAACCGGGGCGATCCGGTTTTATGGTGGAATCCCGATCCGCGCATGGTGCTGGCATGCGACCAGCTCGTCATCTCGCGCTCGCTGGCCAAGAAGCTCAGGCAGATCGCCAGGCTGGAAGGAACGGAAGGGGCGCGCATCCGGATTACGACCGATACCGCGTTCGAGGCGGTCATTCATGCCTGCGGCGCGGTGCGAACACCGGGCTCGCCCCTGGCCACCGCCGACAGGCCCGCGCCGGGCACCTGGATTTCCCCCGCCATCGAACAGGCCTACACCGACTGGCACGAGGCGGGGCGCGCGCACAGCGTCGAAACCTGGATGGATGGGCGGCTGGCGGGCGGGCTGTACGGCGTGAGCCTGGGGCGCTTTTTCTTCGGCGAATCCATGTTCAGCCTGGCGCCCGATGCCAGCAAGCTGGCATTGGCGTATCTGGTCGCCTTCCTGAAACGCCACGGCGTCATGCATATCGACTGTCAGCAGGAAACCCGGCATCTTGCCAGCCTGGGCGCCAAGCCCATCCGCCGCCATGCCTTCCTGGCCTTGCTCGACGAAACCCTGCACCGGGCCGCTCCCCCATGGGCGCCCGGCGAACTCCTGCAATCCGGCCGCCTGCTTGCCCGCGCGGCGGAAACGACGCCATAATAGGTCGAAGCGGAAAAGACGGGCCGGGCATGAGTCATCCTAACGAACAAGACACCTTCAAGACCTTGCAGTTCTATGTAACGTCTTCCTATGAATGCAGCTACCTGCCCGAAAAGCAAGCGCGCTCGCAGGTTGCCGCCCCCACCCACCTGATCGACGCGCGCACCTACTCCCGCCTGGTAGAGCAAGGATTTCGGCGCAGCGGGCTCTTTACCTATCGCCCGCACTGCGACGGCTGCCGGGCCTGCACGCCCATACGCGTGGACGTCTTGCGCTTCCAGCCCACGCGGTCCCAGCGCAAGGCCTGGAAGCGCCATTCGGATCTGACCGCCACGATCATGGCGCCGCAGTGGCATGCCGACCACTTCGCCCTGTACCAGCAATACCAGCAGCACCGCCATCCCGGCGCGGGCATGGATGAAGACAGCGCAACGCAATATACGCAATTCCTCTTGACCAGCCGGGTGGACTCCCGGCTGGCGGAGTTTCGCGATGCGCAAGGCCGCCTGTACATGGTGTCGCTGATCGATATTCTGGATAACGGCCTGTCCGCCGTTTATACGTTCTTTGATCCGGCGGCGGCGGGAAGCCTGGGGACGTACGGCATCCTGTGGCAGATCGAGAAATGCCGCAGCCTGAGCTTGCCCTGGCTCTATCTGGGCTACTGGATCAAAGATAGCCGTAAAATGACGTACAAATCCCGCTATACGCCATACCAGATCCTGATCCACGACACCTGGATACCGGGTGTGGATCGCTGACCCCCTTACCCTCAGAATCATCATGTCCTTGCTTTTCAATGCATATCCGCTGGCGCGCAGCGTGCTGTTTTCACTGGACGCGGAGACCGCGCACGAGCGGACGCTGTCGGCGCTGCAAAAAGCGTATGACTGCAAGCTGACGCGCCAGCTGCTGGGCGCCGTTCCCCGGAAACCCTGCGCGATGATGGGATTGCCGCTGCGCAATCCCGTGGGATTGGCCGCAGGCCTGGACAAGAACGGCGCGCATATCGATGCCTTGGGCAATCTGGGCTTCGGGTTCGTCGAAGTCGGCACGGTGACGCCAAAGGCCCAGCCGGGCAATCCCAAGCCGCGCATGTTCCGCCTGCCGCGCGCTCAGGCCCTGATCAACCGCCTGGGCTTCAATAATCTGGGCCTGGACGTTTTCCTGGACAACGTGCGACGCAGCCATTGGCGATCCCAGGGCGGCGTGCTTGGCCTGAACATCGGAAAGAATGCGGCGACGCCCATCGAACTGGCCGTGAACGACTACCTGGCCGGCCTGGAGGGCGTATATGCCCACGCGGATTACGTAACGGTCAATATCTCGTCGCCCAATACGCAGAATCTGCGCGCCCTGCAAGGCCAGGAAGAGCTGGACCGCCTGCTGACGGCATTGCGGGACAAGCGCGAACAGCTTGCCGACCGGCATGGCAAGCGCGTGCCCCTGGTCGTAAAAATCGCGCCGGACCTGGATACCGCACAGGTCGACGCGATCACGGCGCTGCTGGGCCGTTACGGCGTGGACGGCGTCATCGCCACGAATACGACGCTGTCCAGGGACATGATCCAGGGCCTGCCCCATGCCAACGAAGCCGGCGGCCTGTCGGGGCCCCCGGTCCACGAACTATCGCTGCGCGTCATCGAGCGCTTGCGCAGGCAACTCGGGCCGTCGTTTACGATTATCGGCGTGGGCGGCATCATGTCGGGGCGCCAGGCCAAGGAAAAAATGGCGGCCGGCGCCGATGCGATCCAACTCTACACCGGCCTGATCTATCGCGGGCCGGCCTTGATCGCGGAGTGCGTGGCGAGCATTTAGCTTTTGTATTTGGCCGCCCCAAAAAGAAACCGGGCGCCGTGTCAGACACGGCGCCCGGTTTCTTTTGTTCCCGACATGCCGTTTCGGCATGCCGGAAAATTGCATCACCGATTACGCGGCGGCGCGGCGGGCACGCGAGGATGCCGAGCGGGCGGTTGCTTCGGCGGCATCGGTAGCGGCCTTGAACGTGGCGTTCGTGGCAGCCGAGATGTTGGATTCGGCGGCTTCGGCAGCCTGGCGGGCGGCCTTGCTGACGGATTCGTAGGCGTTGTTCGCCGTGGCGAGCGACGACTTCAGCAGGGCGATGGCGCCTTCGGAGCCCGTAGGAGCGCTTTTCGACAGCTGATCGATGGCTTCGGTCACTTGTTGCTGGCCTTGGGCGATCTGGGTTTCCGTCAGCTTGGACAAGTCGCCTTGGACACCGGAGACGATGTCATAGACATGCTTGCTGTAAGCCAGGACTTTCTCCGCGGTGGGCTGCACCAGGCCGGACGTGAAAGCCACGGCTTCCTGCGCGTCCTTGACTTCGATGGCTTGCTGCGACTTTTGGCTGACTTCGTCCAGCGTCGCCTTGATGACTTTCAGGTTCAGATCGACCAGCTTTTCAAAGCCGCCGAAAACGGTGTTTTGCACGGCCAGAAGGTTTTCCAGCGAAGCTTTTTGAGTTGCGAGAACTTGTTGGGGGATGGCGCTCATGGCGATTCCTTTATAAAAAAACCGACCTGTGTTTCAGGTCCGTATACATTGAACGGGGTTCGAATGAAAATAAAGAAGGCCAAGCACATTCATCCTGCGTCATGGCAACCTTCTTTGCTGCATTGCACAAACTCAATTCTACCTGTCTTCCCGGGCATGTCAAGCATTTTTGTTGCGGCGCAACATCTATTTTCAATATCGCGACAATATTTCGTTTTTTAACCCTAGCTCGGGCCTTTCGAGCGGGCCCGACGGCACGGCATAGGGAAATACCATGAGGACAATACCTGGGCTTTACCCTAGAATTTGACACGTTACTACATACACTTGGGAGACATGATGAAATTGCACAACTTGAAGCGCCAGACGGCCGCCGTCATCGGAGCCTTATGCGCGATGGCGATGGCGCATACCGCCGCGCAAGCCGCCGAATACCCGACACGGCCCGTCAATATGGTCGTGCCATTCGCTGCCGGCGGCCCCACGGATGCCGTGGCCCGCTCGCTTGGCGAAGCCATGCGCGAGCCCCTGGGCCAAACCGTCGTGGTCGAAAACAAGGGAGGCGCGGGCGGATCGATCGGCACCAGCCTGGTCGCGCGCGCCAAGCCCGACGGCTACTCGATTCTCTTGATGCACATCGGCTTCTCGACGGCCCCTTCCCTATATAAAAACCCCGGCTATGATCCGCTGAAGAGCTTCCAGCCCATCGGCCTGGTCGTGGACGTCCCCATGACCATCATCGCCCGTTCGGACTTTCCGGCCAACACGATCCAGGAGCTGGTCGACTACCTGAAGGCCAACCCGGATAAAGTCAGCATGGCCAACGCGGGCATAGGCGCCGCCAGCCACTTGTGCGGCACGATGCTGCTGAATGCGCTGGATATCGATCTGCTGACGGTGCCTTACTCCGGCACGGCTCCCGCCATGAACGACCTGCTGGGCAAGCAAGTGGACATCATGTGCGACCAGACCACCAACACCACCCAGCACATCAAGGCGGGAACGGTCAAGGCCTACGCCGTCACGAGCAAGCAGCGCGTACCGACTCTGCCCGATCTTCCCACCATGCAGGAATCCGGCTTCAAGGATTTCGAAGTGGGCATCTGGCACGGCATGTGGGCGCCCAAGGACACGCCTAAAGAAATAACCGACAAGCTTGTCAACGCCTTACAGGTCGGGATGGCGGACGAAACGTTCAAGAAACGCATGGCGGGCCTGGGCGCGGCGGTGCTGAACGACGAAGCCAACCCCGAAGCCCTGACGAAAAAGGTCGAGCAGCAAGTTCCCCAATGGGCCGATCTCTTCAAGAAATCGGGCGTGATGCCTCAATAAGCCGGCAAGCGGGGGCCGCCTATTCGCAATGCGAAGGTCGGGCTATCGCCCCCCACCTCCGACCGATCAATTCATTCTTCGTAAATCAAGCCCGTATCGGGCTTGATTTGTTTCAAACCTGTCTCCGCCCAGCCCTATTTCCCGCCTTCGTACCCCAGCGCTTCCGATATCTGGGCCGCCGTTTGCAGCAACACGGGTATCCACTCATCCCGCATGCGTTCGGCGGGCGCCGAAATGGACAGGCCGGCCTGCAGCTTCCCGGTATCGTCGTAGATGCCGGCGGCGATGCAACGCACGCCGAGCTCCAGCTCTTCATTGTCGCGGGAATAGCCGTGGCGGCGCACCAGCGCCAGATCGCGCTCCAGCTGATCCAATTGCGTAATGCTGTTGCGGGTGGTGCCGGCCAAGCCTGTGCGCATGACGTAGGCGCGCACCTGGCGCGGATCGCTGACAGACAGGAACAGCTTGCCGGTGGACGTCAGGTGCAACGGCGCCCGGCCGCCGATGGCGCGCACCACCTGCATGCCGGAGCGCTCGCTCCAGGCACGCTCTATGTAGACGATCTCATCGCCCTGCTGCAAGGACAGGTTGATGGTCTGACCGGTGACCTTGTGCAGCTCGCGCATGGGCTCGATGGCCACGTCCCGGATGTTGAGCCTGCCCTTCACCAGGGAACCCAGCTCAAGCAGGCGCATGCCCAGCTGATACAAGCCGCTGTCGACCCGCTCCACATACCGGCCGGCCACCAGGTCGTTCAGGATCCTGTGCGTGGTCGACACATGCAAGCCGGTCGCGGCCGCGAGCTCTTTCAGCGCCACCGGCTCGCTATGGCCGGCCAGCACGTCCAGCAGCAACATGGCGCGTTCCAGCACCTGTATCGTGATCGCCCCGGCAAAATGTCCCTGCGCCGACGGGGCCATGGGTAAAGCAGTCATTCTCGACATATCCGGACTATGATGCGTTGCAACATTTCCATAATATGAAAACTCAGCCGATCTTGGCAAGCATTATTTTTCAGGCGGCGTCAGCAGGCCGCCGACCCGCCGCACTTCGGCGCGCAAGTAGGCCAGCGCCTGGGCGGCGGCCTGCGGCGCGCCCTTGACGCCCAGTTCGATATAGGGCGGGCCGCTGCCGTCACCCATGCGCGGCAAGCTGAAGGCCTTGATACCCGGCCATTCCCGCTCGAGCGTTTCCAGCGCCGGCGAAATCCGCGACTCGGGCAGCTTGAATGCCAGGAAGGAATGCTCGACGCGCTCGACCGCGTGCTGTAAACCGCTGTAGCGCGTATCGAGCGTCCATTCCATCATGAGCCACGCCATCTCGGGAAAGCCCGGCATGAAGGTGTGGTCGCGTATGAAAAATCCCGGGATTTTGTTGTAGGGGTTGGGAACGATGTCCGAACCCGCCGGAAACACGCCCATCTGCAAGCGGTGCTGGTTCTCGGGCGTGGACATGTCCGCGCTGCCCTGGCCGCGGGCCGCCGATTCCACGCAGCGCTCCGTGATCAGGCGCTCGGCCTGCGGATGCAGCGCCAACGCCACGCCCAGCGCCTGCGCCGCGGCTTGGCGGGTCTGGTCGTCCGGCGTGGCGCCGATGCCGCCGCAGCAAAAAACGATGTCCGGCGTGGCGAAACTGCGCCGCAACGTTTGAGCAATCGTTTCCCGGTCGTCGGAAATGATTTCCGCACCCGACAGCTGCATGCCGCGCTGGCCCAGCAATTCGACCAGCTTGGGAAAATGCTGGTCTTTGCGGCGTCCGGACAGAATTTCATCGCCGATGATCAATAAACGTATCCTGGGCACCGATATCGCGGTCATGCCTGTGTCTCCCTTTCCTTGTCGGATTATTGTTCAGCTATGGCCGTCGGTATCCACGATCGTATTCGATCTGAGCTGGCGCAAGGCCTCCAGGCTGAAATGCGCAAACACCAAGGCGGAAAAGACCGGCAGAACCAGCCATGCGGGAGGAAACAGATTGACGAGCGACAGTATTCCCCCGATGGTCCAGAGCTGGCGGCGGTGCCGCCGCCACAGCCAGCGCCGCTCGCGCGCGCTGGCATGCTCGACCAGAGCGTCGACCCGAAGCATGCGGGTAAAGGCGAAGGTCCACCAGAACCAGGCCAGCAACACAGGCATGGGGGGAATCAGCCACAACGGCATGGTGACCAGCCAGCCCACCGCGAACAAGGTTCCCACCCAGATGGCGTTCCAGGTGCCGACGGTCGTGGAGAACTCCCCTTTGCGCAGCACGCCGCGATAATCGCGTTTTTCCAGATAGCGCAGCACGATGGGCATGACGAAGACGGCGGCGATCACCAGGCCCAGCACGCCGGACATGGGCAGCAGGATGCCCAGCGCGATGAGCGGAACGAGGTACAGCTTGAGCGAAAACAGGCCGATGGACACGAGCCAGGCATCCACCTGATTCATCAGCTGCCAGCTGTTGGCCACGCCGTCCAGCCAGGCCGTCAGGGGCGACCACAGCGCCCAGACCAGGATGACGGCCGACAACAGGATGATGAGAAACGGCATGAGAAGCAACGCCAGCATGCGCGGGTGGCATTGCGATATGAGCGCTCGGCGAAACGCTTCTCCTACGGCAGCCAGGCCGGTTGCATCATGTCGGGGCACGGATCGCGCAAGACGTTTAGAATCACTCATTGTTGACGGCGTTTGCATAAACACCCAGTTATCATAGTCAAACTCGATCCTCTTTGCCCGAATGAGCGTATTCGATCCTCAATTTGATGCACCAGCGCTACAAAACAGGCTGGCGCATTCCCCTCAATCCATGACGGTTGCCTGTTATTGCGCCGCGTGGTGCGATACGTGCGCCCAGTACAAGGCCCGCTTCGAGGCGCTGGCCCGGCGCTGGCCCGCGCACACGTTCGTCTGGATAGACATCGAGGAAAACAGCGAGCTGCTGGACGATGAGGACGTCGAGAATTTTCCGACGATTCTGCTGCAGACGCGCGAGGGAAACGTATTTTTCGGTCCCATGCTGCCTTACATCGGCCATCTGGAACGGCTGCTGGCGCAATACAGGCAGCCATCGACGTTCACCGAGGCGGGCCCCGGCCAGCTGGCCGCCCTGCTAGCGGCTGCCGCCTAGCAACACGCCCACCGACTTGCGGCCCGGCGCCGGCGTCCTGGAAGCGGATGCGCCGTGCGGCGCGGGCGCCGCCGTGGACGGCACGTAGGGCTTGAAGAAAAAATCGTCGATGGGCTGCTTGGGAGCGCCATGGGAATAGCGGCTCTCGTGGCGTCCTGCGCGGGCCGGCGAATGGCCGCTTCTGGGCGAAGACCTCGGGAGCTTGAGCTCGCCGCGCGGAACCTTGGTCTTGATGAGTTTTTCGATATCCAGAAGATAGCGTTCCTCGTCGGGAGTATAGAAAGCGATGGCCTCGCCTTTCGCGCCCGCGCGGCCCGTGCGCCCGATGCGGTGCACGTAGTCTTCGGCGTTATAGGGAAGATCGAAATTGATCACGCAGGGCACGCCGGCCACGTCCAGGCCTCGCGCCGCCACGTCGGTCGCCACCAGGACTTCGAGCTCGCCCGCTTTGAAGGACTCCAGCGCCTTCATGCGATCCAGCTGGCTTTTATCGCCGTGGATGGACTCGGCGCGCAAGCCGTCGCGCTGCAGTTGCCGCGCCAGGCGGCTGGTGCCGAGCTTGGTATTGGAGAACACGATGACCTGATTCAAGCTCCGGGACTTGACCACATGTACGACCGCCGCCTGCTTGTCCTGGGCGGACATGGGGTAGGCGATCTGCGTCACGGTGTCGGCCGTCGCATTGCGCGCCGCGACTTCGATTTCGGCGGGATTCTTCAGGTAGGTGCGCCCCAGCTTGCGGATCTCATTGCTGAACGTCGCCGAAAAAAGCAGGCTTTGGCGATTGGCCGGCAACAACCGCATGATGCGGTCCAGATCGGGCAGGAAACCCATGTCCAGCATGCGGTCGGCCTCGTCGAGAACCAATATGCCGACCTGGCCGAGATTGATGTTCTTTTGCTCGACGTGGTCGAGCAGGCGCCCCGGCGTGGCGATCACGATTTCGCATCCGCGGCGCAGGGCTTCGCGCTGAGGGCCGATGTCGACGCCGCCGAACACGACCGTGGCGCGCAAGGGAGACTGCGCGCTGTACTTGATGACGTTTTCCGCCACCTGGTCCGCCAATTCGCGCGTCGGCGTCAAGATCAACGCACGGACGGGGTGGCGGGCGGGCGACGCGCTGGAGCTGGCATACGGCATCAGGCGATGCAGGATGGGCAGCGTGAACGCCGCCGTTTTTCCAGTGCCGGTTTGCGCGGCCCCCATGACGTCTCGACCATCCATGACCAATGGCATGGCCTGGGCCTGGATGGGAGTGGGCGTGGTGTAGCCGGTTGCGGCGATGGCTGCCAGGATTTGTGGATGAAGGCCGAAATCGGAGAAGCTGGCCGTGGGGGTATCAGGAGTAGTCGTGGAGTCTGTCATGTAGGGTGGTTGTCGCCACGCATCGGAAGTATTCCGGGCGGTGGCATTGGTAACACCGCGTATTTTAACGCAGCACGTCGCATAGGGTAGCCGATGGGCGCCGATCGAGGCGGAATTGTCGTGAAAACCAGACGAAATACCGAATTCGCGGGCTCATCCGAATAGATAGCGGAGCAGCCAGAGGCTTACCATGCCTGTGACGATGAGCGCGACGACGTTGCGCACGCGGTAGAACACGTAGATGGCCGCCAGGCAGGCAAACACCTTGGCGTCCAGCACGACGCCCTTGCCCGGTTCCCATGGCAATAGCTCGGGCACGATGATGCCGATCAAGGCGGCGACGGGGGCGTAGCGCAGGGCGCGGCGCACCGGGTTCGACAAGGGCAGGTAATCGCCCAGCATGAAGTAGCCCGCGCGGGTAATGAAGCTGACCACGGTCAGCAGGATGATCGCACCCAGTACGTACAAGTCGCGTTCCGTCATCACCGCTTCCCCTTGCCGCCCGCGCGCATGGTTTCCGCCATCACGCCGGCGATGATGCCGGCGATCACCGCCAGCAGCAGCCCCAGGCGCAAAGGCAAGGGCTGCCCGGCCCATGCCACGACGCCGGATACGGCCATGCAGACCACCATGGGCCGCGTTTTGATCAGCGGGATGACCACCCCGAGCAAGGCCAGTATGGCGGCGAATTCCAGGGACCAGCTATCCGGCATGAAACCGCTGGCAACGACGCCCAGCAGGGAGAAGATCATCCACGACAGCCAGGACGGTATGGCGACGCCCAGCATGTACCAGATGTGGTCCGAGGGATTCTTGGCGGGATGCTCGCCGTACCGGTTCATGAAAAGCACGAACACCATGTCGGCGGACAGATAACCCAGGCCCAATCGCCGCTGCCAGCTCAAATGCCTGACGTAGGGATACAACGCCGCGCCGAAGATGATGAAGCGAATGTTGACGACGAATCCGGCGGCGAAGATCAGCCATAGCGGCGCCGACGCCTCCAGCAAGGGCAAAGCGGTCAACTGCGCCGATCCGGCAAAAACCGTCAGCGTCATGATCGTGGCCATCAGTTCGCTCAGCCCCGATTTGACCATGGCGATGCCGGTCACGAACCCCCACGTCACCGTCGCGACCATGGGGCCGAGCACGTCGCGAAAGCCGGCAAGAAAAAGCTGCCATCTGGCGGGATTACGGGATCTGGAGAAATTCTGTGGGGGATTGCCGGGGGTCACTGCGCGAGTCCTGTACGAAGATCGTTGCGAGTCCTCGCCAACGTCGCCGCCAGTCTGCATGAAATCACCTCGATTTTCAATCTTTACGGCTGTTTGCGTGCATTTATCGCATTTATCGCGCTGCCCGCTTGGTACAATCCCAACAGGCAGCGCCGCCCTGCAGCGAGCGGCGGGCGCATTCAAATTTCAGGAACCAACATGACCAGCACGTCTACCCCCTCCTCCCGAACCGGCGACACGGTTTTCGTTCAGGCCGAGGATCTGCCCGTGTACTGCCCCGGCCCGAACGCGCCTTTATGGAGCATGCATCCGCGCGTTTTCATCGAGGTCGCCAAGACCGGCACCGCCCTGTGTCCGTATTGCGGCACCCGCTATCAATTGAAGGACGGCGAGCACGTCCATAGCCATTAACCGTCGACCGCGCCCATCCCGCCGCACCGATCACCCGACGTTACCGTGACCGCCCTGTGACCGCCCGTTTCGATTCTTCGCCGTGTCCTGTGCCTGTCTGGCTGCCGGACGGCCACTTGCAGACTCTGCATGGCGCACTGGTAGCCCGCTATCACCACGTATCGTTCGTGCGCGAGCGCGTGGACACGCCCGACGGCGACTTCCTGGACTTCGACTGGACGGCCCCCGGCTTGTTTCCCGACAAGCTGGCCGACGGCTCCGCCGCGAAACAGGCCGACAACCTGCTCGGCACCGCCGCGAAACGCTGGATGCAGGACCAGGATTGGCAAAGCCTGCCCGCCTTGGCCGGCACGCCCGCGCTGGTGCTGTTTCACGGGCTGGAAGGCAGCAGCCGAAGCCGTTACGCGCAATCCATCGCGCAGCATTTTCGAGCGCGCGGCTGGATCATAGTGATCGCCCATTTCCGTAGCTGCTCGGGCTTCGCCAACCGCATGGCGCGCGCCTATTTTTCAGGCGACTCGGTGGATGTCGATTTCATACTGCAAACCGTGCGGCGACGCGTTCCCCATGCGCGTTGGCATGCGGTCGGCGTGTCGCTGGGCGGGAACGCCATGCTCAAGTACCTGGGCGAGCAGGAAGACGCCGTCGGCTGGCTCCACGCCGTCGCCGCCGTCTCGGTCCCCCTGGATCTGACGGCCTGCGGCGATCAATTGTCCAACAGCCTGATGGGCAAGCAGGTGTATTCGCGTTATTTTCTCAAGACCATGCGGCACAAGGTGATGGAAAAAGCCAAGCGCTTTCCCGGCATGATCGACGTGCTGAAACTGAGCCAAGTCCGCACACTGCGCGAATTCGACGATATTTATACAGCGCCCATGCACGGCTACAAGAACGCGCTCGATTACTGGACCCGCGCATCGAGCAAGCCTTGGCTGTCGTCGATACGCGTGCCGACCTTGGTACTGAACGCCCGGAACGATCCGTTCGTGCCCGGGCCGTCATTGCCCGGCACGCATGAGGCGTCGCCCCATGTCGTGTTGCATCAACCCGCCGAGGGCGGGCATGCCGCCTTCGCGGCGGGCCCGTTCCCCGGCCACATGGGCTGGCTGCCCGGGCGCATCGCAGGCTTCTTCGAAACCAGCGCCTGATTCGATTCCGGCAAGCGCGGCTTCAGGACGTCTTGAAGCGCTCCAGCAGCGCGCGCTGGGAATCCAGGCGCTCCCTTAGCGCGCGTATGCGCACGTCGAGCTCGGACTGCACGTAGAAATCCTGCGACAGGTTGCGCGCCTGTCGCAATTGCTCCACGGCGGACGGCAGCGCGCCCACCATTTCGTAATATCGCGCCATGGCCTGCCTGGCCTGCACCTGCCGGCCCAGCCGCTCGTGGCTTTGCGCCTGCAACTGATGCAGGCGGGCGATATCGGGCCAGCGCTTGATATACCCGCCCAGCGCCTCGACCGCCTGCTCGTCCTTGTTCGATTTCTGCAGCGTTTCCACCATGGCCAGCGCCAGCGCCTGGTCGTCGGGCCAGCGATCGGCCGCCGCCCGCGCCAAGGAAAGGGCCTGTCCATACTCCTCTCCGGCAAGCGCCAGCATCACGGACAAGCGGGCCACCTGCGGCGAGTTGCGGCCCGCGCCTTCGCGCGCCTTCTCGAGGGCCTCGTTGGCCTGCGCCAAGTCCTTGCGCTGCCATGCCGCGTATGCCAGGCCATACCAGCCCGCCGAGCGCTGGACGCCCTCGGTCCGTCCGGTTTCGTAATTCAGGGTATCGACCAACTGGCGTTGGGCCTGACCGTCACGGGCCTGCATGACCCGGAGCAAGGCCCGCACATACCAGAACGCATCGCTGTCGGACTGCCTCGCGGCAGGCAAATTCTGCAGCCGGTTCTCGATGTCGGAAATACGGTCGCCCGATTGCGGGTGGGTGCTGTGATACGCGCCGCCAACCGGGCTTTCGTTCAGACGCGACGCATTCATCATGCGGCTGAACATGCGCACCATGCCCCGCGGGTCATAGCCCGAATTGCGCATCATCTCGAACCCCAGCCGGTCGGCCTCCTGCTCGGCGCTGCGGGAAAAACCCAACTGCCTGTCCACCGCGGCCGCCTGGCCGAAGGCGGCGACGCCCATCGCCAAATCGCCGCTGCCCGCCAGCCCCGCAAGCAATGCGCCCACCATCGCGGCTATCATGACCGCGTTGCTTTGCGAGCTTTGCGTCATGCCCCGCGCGATGTGGCGCTGCAGGACGTGCGCGATTTCGTGCGCCAGCACGGACGCCAGTTCCGATTCGCTTTCCGACGATGCGATCAGGCCGCTGTGGACCCCCACGTAGCCCCCGGGCAACGCGAATGCATTGATCTGCGGGTCGCGTATCGCGAACACGGTAATGCGCTGGCCCTGGCCCGCAGGCACGTTCGCGGCGAGCTTGCGCCCCATTTCAGTCAGGTATTGATTGACCTCGGGCGCGTCGATGTACGTCGGATCGCGCCTGCCCTGCTCCATCAAGGCATCGCCCAGCAGGCTTTCCAAGGCGGGCGACAGCTCGGCGCCCGACGCGGCGCCGATCGACGGTATTCCCATGGGCTGGGACCGCACCGGCACGGGCAGCAACATGGCGATCGCCGCCATGCCGGCCGTCAGCTGCAATCTCAGTCGAGGCCTAGCGCGGATGGGCTGGCCATGCAATGTCGGTACCTCCTTTTCATCTGGCCGCGGGCCGGGCCATCGCCTCCTTGGCCCGCTTGCTCCGGCGTTCAGGCAAACGGCCCTTCCCGGACAGCCGCATCATGGTCGCCAGGGCGTACAGCACGCCGAACACCTCGACGAACCCCGCCAGCACCCACATCGTCAGGCCGCCCAAGGCTTGGTCGGTCAGCGCCGACATGCCGGGAATGGCCCGCCCGCAGAGATCGAAAATCGGATAGAGGTCATATTCCGCGAAGGTAATGATTGCGCCGACGATGATTTGCGGCACCATCGTGATGACCGGACAAAATATCCGCGAGCCCGGCGACATGGCGGCGGGCGGACTGGGGCGGCGATCCAGGATCAGGTTCCAATACAGGAAGCCGCTGATCACCACGGACCAATTCATGGCGCGATACAAGCGCCAATCGAGCATGGAATAAAACTGGACCGTCGGAATGAGGAAACCCACGACCAGAATCACGAACAGGAAGGGAATGAGGAAATTGTTGGTCAGGACGGCTTGCGTCGCGCGCCCCGCGCCGGTCTTGAGAAAATCCCGCAGGCGCAGGCGCCATGCCATGGGGAGGCCGGCGCGCAGCACCTGGCCCGGGTACGCCGCCATGATCAGCAGCGGCCCCAGGTGATGCAAGACCAAATGCTGCATGCGATGGATGAAAAACATCCTCTCGGCGTAATAGTCCAGCTTGGTGTGCATCGTGGCGTAAAGCACGGCCACGCCCACCCAGAACAGGAGCTGGCGCGCCTTGGAAACCCGATGTACGCGCGCCCCGCGCAAAAAAAGCCAGCAGCCCGCGATGAACGCAACGATCAAGGCGGGCGAGAACTCCCATGGGGTCAGCCAGTCCAGCAAGCTCATGGACACGATTCCGGTTTATTGACGCATAACCGGGTTAGTTTAAAGCAATCCGACGGTGATCGCCCCAACGCACGTCGCGGACATTCGGATAGGCGCTGACCTGCCTGGCCCTGTCCATCAGCAAGTGACGCTGGGCGGGCAGGCAACGCACCGTCACGCATGTGCGCGCCACGTCATGCTGCTTGCCATGACTGACTTCCAGCGAGGTCACTTGCAGGCCAGCCGAGGAAAAATCGGAAAAAATACGTTTGCGCACGTCCGCCAATGCGTGACGGGAGCATTCCACCGTGAAGCGGGAAACGCCGCTGGGCGCGCGAGGTCCCGTCGCGTTGACGCCCGCGCGCCGCATGAACAAATTGAATAGACGCATAATCGCTCCCTGCCTGCCCCGCCATGCATGGCGCTCGGGCAAGCGTTGCCGCCTGGATCACAGGCATCTACAAAAAGAGAGACGGGAAGTTTGCGTTGTATGTCCGCCAACTGCCGTACTCTGGCTATCACCAGGGCACGTGAGCGGACCGAAAGCCGTGTCGGGTCGCTTAGACGCGCCTGGTCGGATGATTGCCGACATGTCGTCGACTATTGCATTCGCCGGGGTCTGGATTCACCACACAGCTCCTTGAAAACTAGGGATTTCCATTGTAATCCGTCTCATGCCGATACACAAGGTTCCGGACTCGACACGAGGCGGATGCGCGACACCCGCCTCTATGCGTGTCGCGCAGCTTATCGAGATATATTTTTTCTAGACAAGATCACAAAATATGTCAGAATATTCCATTGGATTAATCCAAGTCACTGGATATTTCAGGGGTCCCGGCGGCGCATCGATAAAAGGAAACAATAAAATGCAGACCAAACCAGCAATAGATCACATCCTGGGCGGGGCATGGCGCCGCTGGCTGTGGGCGCCGCTAGTCGCGCTCGCCTTGTCGTTGTCCGGATGCGGATCGGGCGGAGGCGACGGCGGACACGTGGGTCCCACGCCTGAAAAAGCCCGCGCCACCGTGCTCGTCTACGTCGTCGGCTCCGACCTCGAAGGACGGCTCATGAATCCCGACGGCACGCTGTCGGACAAATACGGCAACATGGCCACCTACAACATCGAGGAAATGAAAGAAATCGGGTCCACCCCCGACGTCAACGTCATCCTGGAAACGGGCGGCGCCCAGAAAGACGGCTGGCGCACCGTGCGCCGCCAACGAGTGGTCAAGGGCGGCACGGAAGTGCTTGCCGACTTGGGCGTCCAGCGCATGAGCGACGGCGAAAACCTGCGCAAATTCATCGAATGGGGCGTGAAAACCTATCCCGCCCAGGCGTACCATCTCATATTCTGGAATCATGGCGGCGGCCCGCTGGGCGGTTTCGGCGTCGATCAGAACTACTATCCCGACATGAAAACCATGCCGATGCCCGAGATGGCCGCGGCCCTGGACGGCGCGCAACGCACCACCGGCGCGAAGATCGACCTGATCGGCTTCGATGCCTGCCTAATGGCCAGCGTCGAAATCGCGCACATGCTGAGCCCCTATGCGCACTATCTCGTCGCTTCCGAAGACATCGAGCCAGGCCTGGGCTGGGACTGGGAAGCCTACCTGAAGCACCTGACCACCAACCCCGACGCCACGGCCGTCACGACGGGCCAGGCCATCATCGACGGATACGTCAAGAAAATGGAAGCCGGCGGCAGCAACATGATCACGCTGTCCCTGATCGATCTGGCCAAAATGGAAACATTGATGGACAGCCTGGGCGACATGGCGGAAACGATCAACCGCAAGCTGGGCAGCCCCAACCTCGCGCAGCGTTTTCACACCTGGAGCGAATTGGCTTATGCGCGGCGCGCCACGCACGATTACCAGACATCCTGGTTCTACAACAACGCGTACGACCTGGTGGATCTGGGCGACTTCGTCACCATGCCGAAGCTGGGCTCGCTGGGCGTGTCCGAAGAACAGGTCGCAGCGGTGCAAGCCGCGCTGGAAGACGCGGTGATCTACAACAAGCATGGCCAGCGCCTGTGGCAAACCAGCGGCTTGACCATGTATTCGCCGTTGGTCAGCGTCAAGCAAGGCCAGCACACGAGCTACGCCACGCTGAACGTGCCCGACAGCTTGAAATCCCTGGTCTCAAACTACGGCGACATCGCCCTCAGCCCCGATCTGCCGGCGCCGTCCATAGGGCCGCTTCAAAGCGATGGCGACCTGCTCTACGCTTCGTTGGTCAACCCCCGGTTCTCGGCGGTGGAATACATCGGCCTTTGGCAAGACAATACGCGCCTTGCCATCAAGCCGCTGGATGGCGTCGCGCCCGCCGGGGCGCCCAACGAAGTCCGTGTCGCCGCCCACGCCGACGAAGGCTGGTTCACGATACCCAGTGCGGACGGCACCGACATTCTGGTCGATGTGCTGCCCGACGACACGCCGCGCTATGCCACGGGCTATGCGCAATACAGCATTCCGGTTTACCGCCAGGGAAACGAAAACGACAGCAGCACGCTGGGCGTATTGCTGGTGGACTATATGGAAGACGTAGACGGCGACAAGACATATCGCATCGTCAGCTTTCTAGGCCACCAAGACGCCAGCCCTTACGCCAGCCGATCCGATTCGCAAAGCCTGCAAGCGGGCACGATCTTCCACCCCATCAAATGGTCTCCGGAAAAGGGCTGGTCCGTGGATCAAACCCAGAAAATCGTCAGTTATGCCGTCGGCGGCGACGACACGCCACGCGATCAGTGGTGGCAATTGGGTACCGTGTCGGCTCAGTCTTTGTGCGGCGGAGACTGCCGATACCGTTTCGAGATCATCGATTTCCAGGGCAACACGGCGTACTGAAAACGGCAGGCGCGCCGACGCATCGCCGGCGGCGCACCTCAGAAAACGTAGCCGTCCAACCAGCCCATCGACATATACACATACATGACGGTCATGGCGATGCCGCCCACGACGACGATGCCGCCCAGCAGCGTGGACACGATCGCGACGATCACGGCATTCCAGCCCGTGCGGGTGACGCGCCCCGAACCGGGGTTGTAACGGGCGTCGAACGCCTCGTCGGGCTTGAGGGCGAACACGACGGACTCGATGAAGCCGGCCGCGAACAGGATGTTCAACGACAAGAAGGCCGGGTTGTCCCACCAGGAATCGAACACGGTGAACGACAAGACGAGCATCAGTACGGTATATACCGTCAACGCCCAGGCGCCCCGGCGCCCCAAATACCACCAATGCGCGCCGACCACGCCCAACAGGCCCGCCAGCCAGGCGACCAGGACTTTGCTTCGATGGGGCGGACGTGCTGCTTCGGTCATAAGGCGCAAGGAGTGGCAAGCCGGGCGCGAAGCGCGGCCATGGATACGGGTAAAATCCCCGGTATTGTAGTGGAGCCAGGAAGCAGCATGGACACCCCGCCCTATGACATCCTGATCCAGGGAGCCGGCCCGGTCGGCAGCGCCCTGGCGCTGATGTTCGCCCGTCACGCCGCCGAGCCGTCGCGCATCGCCCTGGCGGGCCGGCTGCGCCCGGCGGACGAAACCGGCGGCGCGGCCCTTCCCGCCGACCCGGATCCGCGCACCCTGGCGCTGAACCACGGCAGCCGCGCCCTGCTGGAAGGACTGGACGCCTGGCCGCGACGCGGCGCGGACATCCTCTCCGTTCACGTATCCCAGCGGGGGCGGCTGGGCCGCACCCTGATCACGCACACGGAGCTGAGCGTGCCGCGTCTGGGCAGCGTCGTCGCCTACGACGATCTGGTCGCCCGGCTGCACCTGGCCGTGCGGCACAGCGGAATCAGCCTGCTGGACGCGGCGCCCGATCGCGCGAGGCCGGGCGCCGCGCCCGTGTCCCGATTGACCGTGCTGTCCGACGGCGTCAAGCCCAAAGGCATCCAGCGCCACTACGAGCAGCACGCTCTGCTGGCCACGGTTCAAGCCGACGCGCCAGTGTCCGGCCGGGCCTACGAACGCTTTACCCGCGACGGCCCCCTCGCGGCGCTCCCCCATCCCCAGGGACCGCGCTACTACGGCATCGTCTGCTGCGGCGGCCCCGCCCGCACGGCTGAGCTGCGCCAGCTCAGCCATGACGACCTGTCCTCGACGCTGACCGATCTGCTGGGCGCCCGCCTGGGCCGCTTGCGCGTGATCGGCGAACGTCACGTCTTTCCCCTGTCCCTGCACGCCGGTCCCAGCCTGGTCGACGCGCGCACGATCGCCGTGGGCAACGCGGCGCAGACCCTGCACCCGGTTGCGGGGCAAGGGCTGAACCTGGGCTTGCGCGACGCGATGCAGCTCAGTCTTGCCCTGGCGCCCTGGCTGGCCGCGCCGCACCAAGACGGCCAAGCCGCGCTGGCGCGATTCGCGCGGCAACGACGTCCGGACAGATGGCTGACGGCGGGAATCACGGACTTCCTGCCCAGGGTGTTTTCCACAGGCAACCCCTTGGTGGAGCACGCATGCGGGCTTGGACTCATGGCCCTGGACGCCGCGCCTCCCCTGCGCCGCGCGCTGGCGCGCCATCTATTGCAAGGCATGCGCACCTGAACGGGACGGACGCCCGCGCGCGCTCAAGGTAAAATTCCGAAGATGCGCATCGGCCCCTGGACTCTTCCCAACCCCGTTTTCGTCGCCCCCATGGCGGGGGTGACGGATCGCCCGTACCGGAAACTCTGCAAGGTATTGGGCGCGGGCTATGCCGTGTCCGAGATGGCCGCCAGCAACCCCCGTCTTTGGGACAGCGTCAAGACGTCCCGCCGCCTGAACCACGACGGCGAAATGGATCCCATCGCCGTGCAGATCGCGGGCGCGGATCCGGACATGATGGCCGAGGCCGCCGTCCACAATATTAAAAAAGGCGCGCGCATCATCGACATCAACATGGGCTGCCCCGTCAAGAAAGTCTGCCAAGTGGCATCGGGCTCGGCCCTGCTGCGCGACGAAGACCGCGTGGCGCGGATCCTGGAAAGCGTCGTCAAGGCCTGCGCGCCTTTCGGCGTTCCCGTCACGCTGAAAACCCGCACGGGCTGGGACCGCGCGTCGCGCAACGCCGTGCGCATCGCCCGGCTGGCCGAGGATATCGGCATTGCGGCGCTGGCCCTGCACGGCCGCACGCGCTGCGACCTTTA
>Ga0265293_10003547_pt1 | contig 28858 bp, 33 predicted proteins | sample Munlanlewell138R_FD_192505 | JGI IMG/M metagenome (GOLD analysis project Ga0265293, IMG submission 192505) | Leachate microbial communities from a municipal landfill in Southern Ontario, Canada - Leachate well 138R | ecosystem: Engineered > Solid waste > Landfill > Unclassified | place: Canada... | reverse complement strand
TTTTCCACCGGTCACCGTACCAGAGCGTTGTGACTATTTCTATCATCTCCAGTGCCTCTTCATCCACCACAGGTCCCGAATCTTATGGTTATCAATTACGTTGTTGATTATTACCTTTGTATTCTCTTTCGGCCCGTTCTCCTTGGATACATTTTCACAAGCTTCAAACCATTCCGATGGGAATGTTTCTTCTAAAGGAAGTACATAACCAATCCAATCCTGATCCCCCCTAAACTTACATATAACCTGGGGAGAAAAAGCTTCCCATACTTCCTTTCTAGCACCAGCCCTATCCAGTAAAAAACAAGATGAGTTATACCTAATCACTACATTCTTTGACTTGAGGTTCTTCCACTGTTTTATGATTGAAAAACCAGCAGGGAAAAGGGCTAATTCTGATATATCTCTCACTATGGTCATATCCAAGTCAAAGTATAGAACCCGGTCACTCCCCGTGTAGTTCTCTAACTCCGGATGGAAAAACATAAGCTTCCCCCACCAACCTGGAAGATTGGTGAGGGGTTTATGGCACTCCACCCCAGCCACCGGACTATCGGTAAAACAAATAAACCGATGCTCCAAAAGGCTGAGATTCCTTTTGACCATACTCCTTAGTTTGGTCACGTATTCATCAGGGTATTTATTCCCCGTTTTTAGGCACACTACCGATATCACCGTCATCCTCCTCATTAATGGTGCCAACCACTTCGTGATATTCCAAGGACGATTTGACGTGAAGTAACAATCCCTCATCGACCTCCACGTACCATATACGGTCAACCCCCTGATACTTAACTATGTCATAGCGTCCAGGCCGAAAGACATCTTCCACAGCCTTTCTTACTGTAGGCCAATCAGCATCGTGCCCGCAAAGAACGCCACCCGTCCGGACCTTGGGCAACCAATCCAGGATATCCCTTTTACAGGACTCGTATCCGTGATCAGCGTCAATAAAAATCAAGTCAAAGTATCCGTCCGGGAACTTATGGACCGCGTTGTATGTATAATCCTTGACGATGTGTATCGTGACCCTATCCTCAAAAGCCTTGAGACGTTTCTTTGTTTTGTAGTAGTTGGAATTGTGCGCCCAACCAACCCAATTCTGCGGTCCTTTGTTCTCGGGTTGGGGTTTCCACAGATCAACCGCTAAAAACTCTTTGATGCCTGGGCAATTACCTAACAGCCTCATTGAGTTTTCCCCATTCTGAACACCCAACTCAGCCACCTTTTCATATTTCCGTTGGTTTATATTTTCTACCAACCATTGCCATCCGGTAGCCATTATCGCATCCTCCTTACTTTATGAACTCGAAACTCCGAACTGAGGAACCCTTAACCCACCTTGGGTAGATGAACCCTTCTTTGTCCTCATACATCTGGTAGGGGTTCTGTAAGTCGTGAACCCATACAGCATCTTCTTTTCCCATCCAAATTTCGAAGTAGGGAAGAGACAGGGCCACTCCAGCAAATACCTTTTGATATACGATATCGTGACCACATAATACTCCATCTGGGGTGAGCTTTGGTAACCAATCCTGTATATCCTGCTTCACTTCCTCGGTAGAATGCGAGGCATCAATGAAAATGAGATCAAAATACCCATCCGGGAATAGCTTTGACGCATCGTGGGTGGAACTCTTCTCCGTATGAACCACAGACCCATAAGGCTTGGACCGCGCTTTCCATATCTGAAGCTCTTTCATCCGCACCCACTTGTCTACCGCGACGAACTTAACGATGTTGGGGCAACGTTCCAGTATATGAATAGCATTCGTTCCTATCTGAACACCAAGTTCAGCCACTACCCCATAACATCTCTCATTAATCATATTGGATAACCAATCCCATCTCATTTGTATTTCTCCAAGCACTCTTCCAAAGATATCTTGGGAAATCCTTCCAAGGCAGAATCCGGAGATGCGTTAATTATTTCCAACCCGCACCCCTTGGCTCCTACCATTACCTGTTTAAACTGCTCCTTGTGTCGAATATGAACCTTTGGGTTGCTCTCTCGTCTGTGGTACTTATGCCAATTTTGTACCACACTCCCTTCACTTTTCATATCAAATCCAAGTAAAACAAGCCTCCCAGCGCCCATCAAATAAGCTAAGCAACAAGCAGCAGCACCAGAGTTTCCATTCCAAGCACAGAAACGAGGGTCTTCACTCCAACCCCTTGCCTGCCTTTTGATGAACTTAACGTATGAAGGCTTACGATCTGCGATGGCGTGACACGTAGTCACTACCAATCCGGGCCAGTGACTCAACTCCTCCCAATTCCATTCAAAGAACTTAGCATCACCGAAATACACGATGTTTACCCAGGGGCCAAGCTTATACGCAGCATTAACCCCCAATGTTGGCCTATCCTCAAGCTCCTTAAGCAAATGAAACTGAGACTTAAGGGAAGGGCCACCGCCAATGATATAAACGGTGTCCCCTTCCCATATTCGAACAGCCTTCCACCATTTAGGATTGGGTTTCATAACCCACCTTGCCTTTATTCTTCCGATTCAGCCTTATCCAATAAGGACTTGGCGTCATCCTCTGAGAGGAGCTTCGTGTTGATAGGCTTCCCAGTTGCGAGGTTAATCACATGGTACTTCCCGCCACCCCGGTGCTCCAATTTGAATTTCCGATCCCCCATTTCCTGAAGCTCGTCCTTCTCCTTGGTTTCCTCCGATTCCTTTTCGGATTCACCCTCCCCGGAATCATCTGTTTTTCCTTCATCCTTTGTGGGCTCCTGCTGCTCGGTTTCCGGTTCCTGGGTAACGGGCTTCTCCTTCCGTTTCCTGACAACCTCGAACGAATCTGAAGAAACAGCCTCCCCCAGATCCTTAAATTTGTAAGCCACTTTCGCTATCTCGGAAGGATAGCACGTTACCTTATCTCCCTTGATGAGGGAAACCCTCCTACCAAACTGACGGATGGTATGAGGGCTTCCCGTGAGTATGAATACGTGTAACTTTTCATTTCCCATTTCAATCCTCCTTGCTACGCATCAAAAAGGGGTTTTCCCTTTACGACATCACGCAAATGCCGCAGTTGCCGTTGTAGTCCGACTTGATCCACGGCACCTGAATGGTGATTATCCTGTATTCCTTGACCAAACCTCCCAGCGTATCCCACTCCACCGGAACAAGTGCAAGAGCATCAACCAGCTGGACCACGTCCGGGGTCATCTGTACCAGGAGAACTTTGCCGGCGGACATATAGTCCGACACCTTAACGTCCTGAATGGACCGGATAGCCATGAGTCTTTCTCTGATCGTCCTGTCCGAATTGGCCTTGTAATCGTTGTTGAGTATCACGTCATAGTCCGTGGGAACATACATCACAAACGGACCATAGAAGTGAGCGTTGTGGAGGGTCAGAATAGCATCGTTCACCTGTGTGATGATATCAGTACCCGCAACGGTGGAAGAATCTTCCAGATCGGACCAGTTGGTGATATCCGATGTACAAACATCCGGATAATCCTCATAACCGTACAACGTACCTCCAGCATAGGTAAACGTACCGGCCCCCTTGAACAGTATTTCTTCCAGCTTCTCAGCTACCTTCCTTGCCGCCAGAGCCGCAGAGGTTACGTCCAGGGGTTCTCCGGACTTCCGGGATGCCGACAGGTTACGAATGGTCAGATGAAACTCTTTGTGAACGATGGGCAAAGGAAGATATGCCGGGGTGAACGTTACCCTGTCCCCATTCCCCCTGGTGACCGCGTCCATACTGATCGTGGCTTCATTCATTCCACTCTGCTTTTCAAACTGGAGTACCGTGGTTCCGAGTCCGTTGGAAATAGGATACACCAGTCCACGGCTCCTCAGATCCGCTATACCGTTGAGCCGATCCTCTGCAACCTTGATGACGGTGGTATCTATGCGTTTCCACTCGTCATACAGCAGGGTAGCGTTGGTCCGAAGTCCCTTGGCGCTCATACCATTGGCGAGCAGCCTTGAAGCAACATCACCCTGGGGCCCAACATTCTGGAGGGTGATGTTCCCCGTCTCATCCATCGCCAGAACGTCAAGAAATTCCATATTGGCGTTTTCCATCTTTGTCTCCTTCCTTTCTTTTTGAATTTGCGTTACACTACTTCGATCAGAACACGGGTGCCATAATAAGCATCCCATGTGGAATCGCTTGAAGAATCCTCCGTTGCCACGGCCTGTTTGACCTTACCCACAATGGGGTTGGCGTACATCGTAGCGCCGGAATCCAGGACAGGGGGAGTGTGCTTCTGGAGTAACCCGTTACCCGCTGACTCCACGTAGTCTCCCACAACCACCGTCTGGTCGTGATCCAACAGTGCCCAAACCCGGTCCCCTCTCTGGAATGTCCGATAGATGACCCTGGCTCCGGAAGCGTACAGGTCATCAATGCCCTTGCCCTGAAGATCATCCTCAACGGCAAACTTCGGCATTGTATTGCCCCCAGCCACTCCGTGAGGATCCACCTTCCCATCAGACCTTTCCTCCAGGAGCATACCTGGACGAATGACGGCATTGGCAATAGCTTCGTCTTGCATATACAAACCGTTGGTCCGTGCCGTAATTGTATTGAACTTTAAAGCCATATCTGTTCTCCTTCCTTACTTGGTTTGATAGTTACTTCTGAGCCTGACTCTTGTTTGCGAACAACTCCGGACAATCCGGCACGCCAATCCGCTGACCCTGAGCATTGGTTTTGATTGGCTTCCCATCCTCGTCAACCTGTCCCTGGGCAGGGGTTGCTCCAGCTGCTTTCAACTGGAAGTTGGAATGGGATACCAGGTTGGCCAGTTTCTCCAGTTCCGTCAGGTCTTTTGCCTGAAGTTCATCCTTGGTGAAGGAGTTGTTCTTGATCTTCAGGAGAGCTTCCACCAGATCATTTTTCCTCTGGTCCCGAACCCCGATGGCCTCATCCAGAGTCTTTCGGACATCGTCGGAAACACTGGACAGGATCTGGTCCACCGTCAGTTTCTTGATATCAATGTCCGACTGAACGTTGGTTTCCGGCTTTTTGTCTTCTTTCTTCTGACCTTCCATCTTCTTCTGATCGTTGTTCCACTTCAGTCCCACAGTGACCTCCAGCTTGTCGGCCTGTTCCGGCGACAAAGTAGATAAGAAGCCCCTCTGAGACTCATTGAAGTGTCCCGAAGCAATCAGCGCATTGAGTCTGTCGCAGCAGATCGTTTCCATATCCTCTTTCTCCTCTCTCAATAAGTTTGGTATCCTTGCATCCTTGAGTACGATGTCAAGAACGTTCTGTGCCAACGCATTGGCATCAATAGTTATCCCCTTTCCACCATCTTCCTCTTCCTTGTTCTCCACCGGAACATACTCCACTTTCTGTCGGACTTCTTGAACCTCGTCAGAGAGGGTTACAGAACTTTCATCCTTCTGAAAGTTGCGCTTGTAAATCTTGGTTTCCCAAGACCCATCAGCAGTCTGCTTCCCCACCTCATAGACAAAGTACCCATCATCAGAGAAAACGTCATAGATGTAAATATTACCCTTGACACCCTTGGCTTCCAGTGCCGCATAGAGCATATCACGAACCTCACGATCACTGGTATCGTTGTTCATGATATCGTCTACCTCGGAACCGCTCACAGATCGTGGACCCAGGGCATTCCGGAGAAAGTCCAACATTCTCCACTTACTCACTTTCCCATTCATCATTCCTCCTTTCCCATCTTTTTTGTTGGCCCTTATTCCACATCCGTCCTTCCAAGAACAAGCACCCACCTGTCCGGGGAGTAGTGCGAGATGGTCTGGACGAATATTGTGAATTATTCCCACGTACTCCTCACCATTCCACACGCCGGTGGTCTCCTCGTGTTCGGCCCACAGACCTGTAGAAACCTCCATAGGAGCACCATCGATCAAGGCTTGGAGGGTTTTTGGGCTGACCTTGTTTATCTTATCAACGTTGATCCATGCTTCAGCTTTAAGCTTACCATCTTCGTACTTGGTATTATAGATGGTGCCAACGTTGTACTCTTCCTGTATTTCCGGCTGATTTGCGCTTACGGAGAGTCCAGCCACTTCCGGGTGAGTAATAGGAATAGGAACACCATTCCACGCCTGGGGGTAATTGGCCAACTCCTCTTCGGTGTACAGGTATCCATTATGAACACCTACTACCAACATCGTAACCGGGAAGACATAATATGTAACTCCGTCCAGTATCTCTTCCCGGTATGCCGTATTTGCGCAAATACGTGCGTTAACATGAACATGTATGATCTTCATCCTATTCCTCCACTTCCTCTCTCTCCCAAAATACCCAAGCACCCTTATTTACAAACAGATTGCACATAGCCAAGCTGAAATAAGTATCATTTTCGATAGGCTTTGCGTGATCCTCTCGATCCTCATCAAGATCCGATCCTATTGGTATTCTAAAAACCTGTTCCGTTTCTAAATACTTCTTGATATCCTCTTGAACGTCTTGGTATGGATGGGTTACCACCACCGATTGCAAAGCGCTATCGTACTCAACCACGCCTTCTATCCCATTTTTGGAGAAGGGAACTTTGATTTTCATTTTACCCCCTCAGTAATCCAAAACTCTTTATCCACCCCAAAATGGTCTTCTATGTACTTAGACAGCTTGGGATATCTCCTTCTGGCTATATCCCACTGAGACTCCTTTGCGGCCCAACCATCCCTTCCAATCTTCAATAAATCCTCCAACCGTCCTTTCATTCCGCTTACATAACTAGAGCCCTCAGCCTCCATTCTGGCTATGGACTTCTTTAAATAAGCCACATCACTATCAAATCTGCTCAAACACTCAGTATAATGATGATATCTCGCATAATTTACCGACCACCACTCAATCCCGTCCCCAGCATCCCTCCAACGATATATCCTGCCCTCATAATTGTTAATCCAATTATCCTTAAAATAATTTCCGTCCCCATTCCGATAAGTTCCAATCATTGCTTCCCCGTTCTTCTTCCTAGAAATCAAAGAACGAAATTCATCTACCAGAGACTGAGCTTGCTCCCTGGTTGAGAATGGATTCTTGTTCCAACGAAAGCCTACATTCCCTGACGTACTCCGTAGCTTCCCAAACCATCCAAACATATTATCCATAGCGTGAGAGAATTCGTGAGCTATTGTTACCCCTGCTGAATTTCCCCTTGAGGACCAATACAAATTTATCGCCTTGTGGATCCCCACAAAACTCTCTCGAATAGGACTATTATGCAATACAACTCGATATCCGTGTATTGACATAGAATATATTACATCCAGTGGAATGGTCTCAGTTCCTTTAAGCAACCACTCCAACTGTTGAACCCTATCTAGGTGAGATCCACCCGATGGTAGAAACGTCCCAGTAAGTTCCCGGCGAAGTTCCAACCGTTTAGCCGTGCCCACCGACTGGGCATACTTAGAAAAGGTGGTTACTGAATCAACTGTTGCATCATAAATTTGAGCATCAGTTGCTTGTGGAGAACTCAACAAATTACTAAGATTTGTGGTGGCTTTGTCCCAAACCTTCTTTAACTGCTCCGGAGTCGATTTCTTTTCCTTGGTCTTCTCCTTGGTGGCTTTCTTTACCGCTGAACTTTTGACTCCCTTACCATGTAACTTCTCGATATAAGGCAACGCTACACACCTACAGTTGGGGTGGTATGGTATCAACTCCTCAATCTGATCCATTGTATAGACCTTACCATTCATCTCAGAACACTCTTCGCATACGTCATATCCTGCGGTATTCCACTCAACCAATACGGTTACCCCGTCCAATACGTTTTGATACTCTCGATACTCACCAATGGTAGCCTTATGGTGCGCCCGTACCACCTCCGTCCTGGCTAGGGTTCTTGCTCTGGTAATACCGATCTTGTCCACCCTGTCATTAAGGGTTCGGGCCAACTCTCTAGGGCTTCTCCCCTCTGCCAACCCCGTAGCCAATGTACTACCGATTTGATTAGACATCTTCGATGTAATGTTTTTTAAACCATCGTATGCCCTGGAATAAATCATACCAACCCTATCCACGTGGGTTGGGGAAACAAATGAAGCATCTACTGTCCGGGTGACTTTGATGCCGGCCTTCTTGAGCTCTGATTGTGCCTTAAATATCCCTTTTTTGTAGGATGAATCAATATAGACATTCTGCCACGATTGGTACGCAGCTTCCTTTCGGCCCACCCCTCTTCCTATTCCAAGGATGCCTAGTTGGACCTGGTTATCAAGCCAATCCATAAAATAATTCACTTTATCCATATCCAACGGGAAGTCGAACTGACCGGGCCTTAACTCTACTTGAGTCTTCAATTTAGCGTTTAAACCAAACACATCGTTCTCAGCGATGGATACATAAATATCCTTCTTGAGCGATGTAAACCGGCGTGTAACCTCCTTCATAAATGCCCGCCTTATTAAGGTGGTACGGGTGGGGTCCAGCTTCATAACCTTGTTAATATGAAGGGTGTCGCACCCGCTATTATGTTGATGTAATATCGCCGGTTCCATCACTTCCACCTATCTCTCCTCAAGTTCCTCATCTTCATTTCCATCTTCTTGCCCGAACTTCTCTGCTTCTTCCCTCTCCTTCTCCTCTTCCTCGATGGCTTCTTCCATCTGCGTAGTAATCTGAATTATCTCCTCAGTGGTAAGCTCCATCTCACGGCTCAGGAACTGATCAACCGGATAAATCATATCTGCTCCTGGAGCGCCTACATACTTTGAAAGGGTTTCCATCCTCTTGACTCCCAACTCAGCCCTCTCAAGAGAAGACATACCCCCCAACTCAGGCCACTCAATGATCAGCTTATCTACACCTATTGTAGGGAGAACTCCATACATCACCATTCTTTCGATAAACGGACGGAGTATGATATCTTCTGCAAACCCTGATTTCCTTTCTTCCACTCGATCCTTCCAATTCTCCTTATCCTGCGTGGAGGCCAACTCCCCTCTCTCTGAACCTAGGAGGATGCGCTTGGGGATGCCCGTGTCCGCACTAATCATTTCGACTTGTATGTCTACATGACTTCTAGGATCAGCCACAAGAGAATGGAGCTGTTCTATTTTCATTCCCTGAGTACGAAGAAACCGTTGGAGAGAATGAGAGTAATTTTCCAGATCCTCTCTCATTGTGCTCAAAACTTCCGGCTTAACCTCTGCGTCAGCTTCTATGTTGAGCTGTAACCCCGGAAAACCCCCTTTCCAGAACATCTCCGCAGAACCACCACAAAGCTTTTCCAAGTCAATAAGGCGATTGAGCACGGGTTCTAATCTTGGTGTTCCAAATACATTGGATTCCAACAGATTTTCCGCAACGTGTAGGACTCTTGTCCAATGTACTGCTACCGATGTAGAATTTGATTGGTTGTTTATAGTCCTGACTCGTAGATTGTATGTCTCTGGTTCCCCATACCTCTCACTGTTTCTGTCCGTAACCCACGTGGAAATAGCCGCATTCTCCTCCATAAACGGCTGAACATAGAGGAGCTTTCTTTTCCCCGGTTTCACTGGTTGGTCAAGATTCTCTCCATCATCGAAACCCAAAAATAATACACCATAATGGCCTATTCCTGTAATACGGTCCAGCCTACGAAAATGATGGAACAACCTTACCCGTTTTACAAGGGCTTTCCATTCCTTTTCAAACTGAGTCTCAACATCCTCGTTTTCATCGTCAAACACGTCAGGGACATCCCGCCAAGTAGCATCCGGGTAAGCATTAACGATCCTCCTGGCTATGTCTTGACGAGTGTACCTGGAATAATACTCCTGAAATTGAGGATTTAAAGGATAGCCGCACTCATTGTAAATTAACCGATTACCATCGAACTGTTGCCCCAACTTCGTGGCTAATGCGTTGCGACTGGTCATGACGGAATTAACGACAGATTTTATCAAATTCAGCTTGTCCCTCCAAGACAGCTTTTCTTGACCAGTGTTCGATTGTTCTACGGATTTGAGCTTTTCTGCCATCCCTTTCCTCCTCCTGTACCTTTTTACATATCCCCTATAGCAAGCCTACCCTCGTGGGCCTCGTGACGAAATAGACATATGATTAACCCTAATCCCTTACCACATCCCAACTTGCTTCTTCTTTTCCGGTAGAGCAAGCTTGTTAAAAGCTCCTGATGAAGCGTCCACCTGGTCCGAGAATTTACCATTGGGGAACATCCGAAGTTCTGCGATATATTCCTGCTGCCAAGTTCCCCCGGAGAGCAAAGCAACGTTCTCCCCCTCTACCTGCGCTGAGTAGGGTTCTGCTCGAACTTCCTTGGCCCCTGTTACCGTCTCCCGGAAAATTGGCAAACCCGCCAAACTCCTAATCGTATTCTCAGCAGATTCTTTACCACCTGACCCCGGCTCCTGCTCCACCCACTGAATAACATTGGGGCCATCCAACTCCGCTGTCTGCTTGATCATAAGTTCCCGCTTGGCTGAGGACCACTGACCCTTTACCACGTCCAGTACGACAAACTGGGGAACCCCTTTCCTGAGCTTGCACATCTTGACTCCTGCGGTCCTTTTACCAGCCCCCTCCGTACCTGCTTTGTCCCAATACCTTACTACTGCCTCAATATTATCAGGGTTGATGTAGTTTACCACCTTCAGGTTCTCTACTGAGAACATCCCACCCTGTCTTGGTGAGGGTCTTTGCTGATACTGTCCAGCGAACGCATAGGGACCAAGAATGAGCAACCAATCACGATAGTTCTGGAGGGAAAACCGATTGGGGAACAAAGGTTCGTCCATCTCTGTCCTGGGGTCAACGAAACCTAATGAGGAGACAACCCTATTTTCTCCTTCGTATAGGGCAGGCAGACACAAGTGGTCCCATTGGTGTCCTAATTCACCATCTAAGACGTGTCCAACCAAATCATTCTCGTGAACTCTCTGCATCATTATGATATACGAGCAAGCATTTATATCATTAACCCGGTTGGACATAGCCTCGTCCCACCAGGTTAGAACTCCGTTCCTTACTGATTCTGACTCAGCCTCAACTACATTATGGGGGTCATCTACGATAATCATATCACCACCCTCACCGGTGTTAGACCCTTCCGTACTCGTAGCGATACGATACCCCTGCCAATTGTTTTCATACCTGGTCTTGGTGTTCTGATCGCCCTCCAGGTAGAACTTATTGGAACGTCTCTTCTCCTCCGGCATCCTTTCAATAGCCATAGCCATTAACTCTTTATAACGAGGGCTTTCAATAATCCTCCTCATCTTAACTGAATCACGAGTGGACAATGACTGGGCATATGAAGAAAAGAGAAACCTTTCTGACGGATTTTGTAGCCATACCCAAGCGGGAAAGAATACCGAAACAGACAATGACTTCATATGGCGTGGAGGAATGTTGATTATGAGTCTTTTTATGATTCCCCGGTAGACCGCTTCAAGATGAATTGCAATTGCATCCAGGTGCCATCCCCACACCAATTGTTTAGTCTCGGCCACGTTCCAGAACATCCGGATAAAATAATCCAGATTGCCAAGAGCCAACTCATTCTCCGTCCTACGGGTCAAAGCCCGTAGATCAGCTGGGTTAATGTTCTTGGCTAGTGTCTGGGAAATTTTCCAGTGCCATCCCGTCCCACGAGGTTCCAACTCTTTCGGATAACTCTCCAAGGACAGTGTCTGCACCGGCTTTTGTGAATGCAACGAGTAATGACTCAAGATCACTCCTTCCTAGCTTATTCCAATTCATATCCATCATAACGTTATTGGTAATACTTAAGGTATCACCCGGTTTGGTCATACCCTTTCCTTCTCCTGCTTCATTAGCGTTGGGCCATCGTTCCCTATCACGATTGGTTAACCAAAACTTGATTGCATTAAAGTTAGGTGGTACGAAGTTTCTGACCTTAAACTTTTTATACATCATATGCCCAGCTTGACTCTTACCAATGCGCTTTACTTCCTCGGTGAAATACTCGTAACCTAAAGCACAGTCAAGCAGTGTCTTTTCCACCTTTTCACAATCAAATGCATCCTTACCAGCCCTAATCGCCATATAAAATTCTATATGTTTACGCTTCCATTGGTTAAGGGTTTGTTCTGATATCTCAAATATGCTACATAGGTGTTTATCGGTGGCTCCGTAACGTCTACATACGTTATATGCTACCTGGGGGTGGAGGTTCTTAACGTAGAGGGTAGGGGTTCCCGCTTTGTTCTTTTTCGGTGATTTTCTCGGCTTGGTCCTGATTCGTTTCATAATCCCCGTCCACCCCTTTTTTATGTCGTATAGGGTAAAGGGGTTGAAAAAGTAAGTAAACCTGGGTGGGTTAAACTGGGTTTAACTACCTGTTTTTATTTATTTTAAATGGCGTTACTGGCATAGTAAAATGGGGTTGGAAAAAAGTGGGGTGGGGGAATAAGGTAGGGCCCCCACCCCGAATTACAAATTGTGGTTATCGGCTTGTATGGTTGTATTACCTCGTGTGGTTGGGTTTACTCATAACCGTACCGATATGGTTGGACGGCCCTCCTGTTTTCTTTTCTTCTAACTGACCTGGGAGTGTTACAACTCGTTTAGTGACTACCTGCAAACGGGTTACATCATACCAAACCCCCTCCTCCTGTCATGCTGGCCTCAGTCTAGGGCTTCTTCTTCGCCAGAAGTCTGCGGCGTTTCTTCATCAGCCTGCGCTCGTGTCTATTTGCTGGCTGTGACAGGGGAACGATACTCTTGCCGCTTTTGACTAACTTCTCTGCATCCCGGCTCAGTTCTTTTTCGAGGGGTACGAATCCGGCTTCCTGGGCCTCGGCTCCTGTCCTGAAAATCCTTATGAACCGTTCAACCTCGTCTTCCCGATCCAAATCATCAACTATAACTGCCAGTTCTCCTGTTCTTGGGTCCATCCCTCTCCTCCCTCAATATGGTCCATATCTCCAATACTCGTTCAACGTACAAGCAAATATTGGAATATACCGTTCTTGAACATCCACCCAAGACATAGCGATATAATTGAAAACCAAAAAAACACTCTCATCCTCATATGGATAAAGAAACATCATAGCGTGATAAGTGCCCGTTTGAGTATCGTAAGCCGCCACCACTCCAGATCTGTCTGAAGGAATGAGTTCCTTTCGGCAACATTCAATATAAAGAAAAATATGAAAATCTTCACAATCCCCGCACCTCTGATCTTTCACCTCCTGATAAGATTTCCAATAACTAGCTGATCCCTCATCCTCATACTCGAACCATTTTTTAATCTCAAGGGCTTCAGTAATGACTCCGTACAAGTCATATCCAACCACCTCTCTTTCTTGGAGTATATAAGCTGTATCTACCTCCTTATACTCGGAAAAAGACCATTGATGCTCCCTTTCCCACCAATCCACAATTTGTTTAATTGGATAAAATCCATAGACCCTCTCAAGGATGAGTCCCTGATCATAATCCTTTGACCTAGTATACCCATTATCATAATCAGAACAAGCCCCTAGAATGAAGATTAGAACCAATAAGATGATTGAATTCAATATCTTCATACCTCCTCCTTTCCAAACTTTCCGAAATAGACCCCTTTTTCTAACATCCAACCACCCTCTATTAACAACCTATCTATTTCTCGTGCCTGTTGTAGATTCTCGTAAAAGATCTCATATCCCACCGGCTTGCCTTTCTCTCTGACAATATCCCAAACAACCCCCGCACTCTTACTCAATGAATTCATATCCTCAACACTGATCGGTTTTGCCGTGTATATCGTTTCGAGAGATAGAGAGTTCAATTTAACTCTCAAATCTATCCGATTGAAAACATCGCAGGGCTCCACCCCCAATACCTCTTTGATATTTTTAGTGGTCAACTTTGTGGGTATTTTAAAGTCATCCAACATCCTCTTGGGAATTTCCGCAATCAAATTAGCCAAACCCGCTACATACCCATCTTCCCAAGGCAAGGGAACTTTCCCCTTAGCGCAAACTTCCGAGGTTTCTACCATACAAAAAACATCCTCCAGATTACATTTCAAAACCTCTGTCACGAAAATGTCCAACGTAATATCGGGTCTTTCTTTCTCTATCGAATGGTACTTGATTAAAAAACCCTTTATCAATACATTCATTAACGTTATCCGTTTATAACGATCCATATCTATGCCCCCCTTCACTCCTTGTTAATTACCTTTACCCTTGTAACCCCATCTTTTATGGAAAACTGAAAGACCTTGTTTGCAATCTTCTTGGTTTCCCCCTCGTCCCTATATTCATCCATTTCAGGAATAAGAGAAACCATTATGACCTGTATGCCCATCTTGTCACAAACCTCTTTAACTGCTGAGGCTGTCCTCTTATGTAACGTCCTGGACAAGTCGTTGATATTCTTGAACGGCTCGTCCATTATAAAAGTATTCCTCATTTTAGGATTGGACAAGCTCCACTCAGTAAGCTGAAGGGAAAAAGAAGCAACATCCACCGCTCCTCCTCCCGTACACATCATTGGTGGAATCTTTTTCCCATCCCTTTCAAAATAAATATCAGCCTCGGTTCTCCCCCTACGGACCACAAACTGAACATCAACCCGGTAAGGGTCATCAAAGATAGCTCCCATTACCAAGGAGGAGAGTTGAGAAACTCTATATTCAAGCTCTTGCTGAGTCATAGTTGCGATTCTCTGAACGATGGTAAGGGCTGTTTGATACTCCCTTAATTCCTTCTGAAGGGTTTTCCTCTTCTTAGAAAGATTTCTCAGGCTGGTTTCCGCCATTTCCCTCCGAAACGTCTCCCGATCAAATAAGGTACGAAGATCACTAATACTCATCAGACTCCCTCTGACCATACTTTTCCAAAAGCTCCTCCGTCTCCTGTTTAATTTGCTCCTCAAGCTCCTCGATTTCCTCCTTCATACCGGCCAGCTTCTCCTCGGCTTCTTTTACAGTAGAGCAACCAAAAGATTTCAAGCTCTTTTTAAGCTCTTGCAACACGCCTTCTTTCCTAGCCAAGGTGGTTCGGCTCCTCTCTATCTCCTCTTTGATCTTCAAAAGCTTCCGTTCAATCTCTTTCACTCGTTCCCCCCATACTGAAATAAATCTTATCAAGAACCCCTTTCCTAATCCGATGAGTTCTGATATATTCTTCCATATTCTTCTTAAAAGACAACCCAACTTCGAAGTCTTCTTTCATCCTCCGAATGACCACGTTCATCCTTTCGTCCTTCTCCTCTCTCCGTTCCAAATGAACTCTCGTCACAACCCCTTTCTCGATAGGTATTGGCTTCTTGGTAAGCTCTTTTGTAAGGCTATCCCAAAAGTAAACACAAGGTTTGTGGCTTATTTGAGTTGCCTCCGTCCTCATTAACGAACCAGGATTAACCAAACGATGACCCTTATTATCATCCACCCCAAACCTCTCGTGGTTATGACCAGATAAAATGAGGTCAAACCCCTTCATCCTCCTAAGCAATCTCCCAGCTGAAATTTCCTTTATTCCTGGATATGGGTCTTTCCCTATCCAAGTCATATAATGTATCAAAGCAATATTAACCCCTTCATAATCCGTAGAAGTGGGGCTGGTCCTCCAGGGAAACGGGTGTATTGTGACCCTATTCTTCCCGGAAAACTCCAAAGGTTCCCTTATGAGCACTCGTATTTTTCCGGCTTTCCAAAGAATCCCCATAGCTGATTTATGTATCTTCCGAATATTGTGACGAGGTAAATCGTGATTTCCTGGAATAACGATCATATTGTCTGGGAGAAGGTCAAAACTCCTATTGATCAACTCCTTCGAGGCATCCCAATCCTCGAAAAGATCACCGGGACAGAGAACGTAATCCGCATATTCAGCCTTTTCCCGTATGAATTCCCACTTCTGCTCTTGAGCCTCCATAAACTCATCCACTCTACATATGGGTCTTCTCTCCGTAATATGAGGATCACCTATCAACAGGAATTTCATTTCTTTGATCCCCCCTTCTCCGCTCCACAAAATGGACATACATCCGGAAAGTTCTGATTGTATTCCCTCTCCTTAGACGGTATGATTTCCTGCTTGAGCCTTCTTATGTTGGATGTGGTTTCCCGAACCTCTCCTATCACCTCTCTCAACTTATAAACAGTATTCTTTTTCTCGTCCAAAAGGGATACCGATTTTAAAATCTGACAAACCTCGTCTTCAAACCCTACCGCCGAAGCCAAATGCTTCATCTCTCTCTTGATATTACGATATCCCTTTATATCGTTTGTAATAGTACCCAGGTTTGCCCTCAACCTTTGAACCTCGGCTATTTTAGACAAAGTTTTTTTAACAATATCCCAGTCCATTTCCACGTGAGACAACTTGTCAATCTTTTCCTGTATGATTTTGACCTCAGATACTAAACGAGAAAGAATTTCAAACTGGGCCTGAATTTCCTTTTTCCTTTCATCTTTCCGTTCCAACCTCACCAAATCCTCCTCAAAATCATCAAGGTATCTTAAATCACTCAACAATTTCTCCTCAGACTTTATATCGGCATCAACTTTCTTTACGTCATTTTCAAATTGCCGAATATCGGATTGAAGGTTGGATATGGATTCATCTATGAGTTCTAAATGAGCCACCCGGTTTAACCTCCGTGCCACCTCCCCGGAAGACTGGGACAACATATATGGATTATCATATTGGAGAAAGAAGTTCTCTGTTTCCAGGGAAAGGGCTTCCCGAACCTCTTGAGGAACCTCAAACTTGAAAGCCCGAAACTCTTGTCTTTCCTTACCAGGACGTTCCAAAATGTATAGATTTTCCTTCCCCTTTTCCCGAACCACCTTTGTCCCATCGTCAAGAACAATCTTAACTGAAGTTGTTCCACCCCAATGAGATCCATAAACATCTTGTATCGGCCTTCCCAAAGCCACCCAAGTGATGGCCCTAATTACTGAACTCTTTCCTGAATCGGAAAGCCCAAGAAAAACATTCAACCCCGGACCTAGATTCAAAACCGTCTTCCGGTGAGATTGAAAATTTCTGAGGATGATTTTTTTAATCACCTCTTCCTCCTCCTCTTGGGCTTTATTGTCACCTTGTCATTATCCCCAAAGAGCTTAACCAAATTTCCCGGTTTCAACGCCACGTAAGCAGCCGCAGCGTCAGCTATATGTTCGAACTTCCCCACGGATTTTGGGAAAGGGGCATCCGGGAACAACTCTGAAACAGCCCTCATCATCTCCTCTTTGGTAGCATTCCCCCGTCCGGTCACGGCCTTCTTCACGTCACTTGGGTTTGTCCACTCAGTAGGAATATTCATAACGGCGCACACCGAACTCACCGAAGCCACAGCCATTCCCATCATTAAACCAGCTGTGTAACTTTGGGCTCCTCCGTGAGGTAATTCCCCAATAACCCCCTGAACTCGGTTCTCACTGATAATATGAGCCAAAGATAAAGCTAGCACAGAAGACCTCCAAGCCCTATCCTCTGACACCCTAGTGGTCTTGGACTTGGACTTGGAAGTGGTAATGACCCCGCACTTCTCTATCCTCCCCCTATCAATGAGACACCAACCTGTATTTGCGAAAGACACATCTAAGGATAATAGCATGGCTAGGCCTTATATCCTGCTTTTTGAAGCAGCTTCCTAACATTATACCGAACCTCCATCGCTCCCAAAACATCACAAGGACATCCTATTCCCCTTGCCCGGAAAGCATTACAATTCAGCTTTATCTGAGCGTGATAGAACAAAACGCAAAAGCCGCAGTGAAACCTCTGCTCTCTTCCCACCATCCTCATAAAAGGACAAGTCTTGTTCGAACGAGATAAGTACCACTGATACACCATGTGGAGGAGGGCTTGTCTCCGCTTTATCGGCTCCAGGTCTCCTGAAAGAATACGCTTGGGCAGTGGGCCACTTGGATCAAGGAGCCTGTCCCGGAAAACCGTTTTCATATTTTTCTTCACCACGTTGCTCTTGGTTACTTTCCGCATATCAGCACCCCCCTTTACAACGTTCATATTTATACCTGGAAGAACCCACCACCTGTGCAAAACAGATCCCAGAAGGCTTCCTCAACCCTGGACCAATAGCATCAAATAAATCAAACCGATTGGGACACATTAAGGAATTTGTACAGCCGTCACATAAAAACCAGAAGATTTGTCCCGGTTTAAACACCCTTATTCCACGAAGAACCGCCTGAGTCCTGTCCCGAGTGGCTTCCGCCTGAGCCTTCCAATATATCTCTAAAATCGAATTTTCAACCACCTTTGTAGAAGTTCTCTCTTTCTCCTCGATTTCAATTTCAAATATACTCATATGCTCCTCCTTATCTCAAATCCTCATACTTCCCCTTTTCCCGGACCACTATGGGCGTAGTGGCCGCAGCCTTCCTCAGCCGATACAAAGCCTTTAACACTCCATCCTTTTTCGAATACCCAAAAGAGCTTTGACATATCGGTATGGGTCTTCTCTTGCTCATCAACCTCCAATACCAAAACCCGTTCTCCTCATACACGTGATAGTAATTATCTTGAACCTTTTGCCTTCTCGTATTCCCTCGCATACTCAACCCCTAATCATATTTAGGCTTTCTATTCAAAAGAATACTATCCTCAATCTCCTTCCAAACCCGTCCGGTAAGCTTCTTCAACTTCCTTTCCAACCCCTTTTTCTCAATGTCCATAATGAGCTTTTTCGTGGTTCCCTTGAGGTCCAATTCTGGAGCCGTGATCACCCCGTTGGATGTTTTCTTCCAGTGTTTCTCCCCCACTAAGAAATTGATACAGCTGCCTAAGTCGTCAATCCCGTAGTCATAATACACATCATAGAAAACATCACGTTCTTTCCCAGTATACTTGTTTTTGGTGACCCGCGCCCGCACCAATCCCCCAATCTTCCGGCCCTTAGATTTTATTGGAGTAACCCTAGAAACCCAAATTTGGTGGAATGAGTAGAAATATGGAGCTTCTCCCCCAGAAGTCGTTTTCTGACCAGGTATCATCCCCCCTATCTTCTGTCGTTCCTGTTGAATTAGAATCAAAGAGGAACCAGTGCGCTCAAGCTCTTTATTAATTTCTCGTAGAGTCTCCCCCAGGATCTTTGCCTTTTCTGTTTTGTAGGAGCCTTTGAGTTCTTTGATGGCATCGTCCGATTTCATCCTCTTGAGAGCATTCCTATAATCTTTTTCCAACTCCTCATCCGATGACAAAGCATCCAAACTATCTACCACCCTAATAAAAGGTCTGCCTTCCCTACACTTCAAAATAAGTGAACTCTTAAGGTCTTGAATGGTCTTGGTAGTGGGCTCTATCATTATAATCCTTTCATTAAACTTCCTCCCCCACATCCTTTCCACATCAAAAGCGAACGCACTCTCAACATCATCGAGTTCAAGATCATACTCGTCATACTTCGAATTTTGAGCCACCTCAGCCAAAGCCGTGACCGCAAGTAATGTCTTTCCCCCAACGCTTTGGCCTGGAATAGTAGTAATGGTCCCAAAAGCTATTCCTCCATCTATAGTATCCGAACAAGCCAAATTAAGAAGAGTGGACCCCGTTGAAAACAATTTAGGTTTCAACTTCCCCTTTAAAGGCTTGTCTGGTTCGTCTTCCACCTGTTCGTGAAGTGGTTTTCTTTTTCTTTTTTCCATATTTATATGCTCCCACAAAAGACTTAAACTTATCAGGATAAATGTACCAAGTTCCACCACGCCCAAACACGGGCTTGGGAATCGGGTTCTTTTGAAACCCAAGCCCGTGCTTACTTACCCAATTGACAATAGTCTGTCGGGTGACGTGGATTCCCCTTCTTCTAGTGTATTCCAAAGCCTGTGGGGTTTTCCACGTTCCTTCCATTGCTATTTCCTACGCTTTCCTGATGCCTTTTTTCCCGGTTTCTTTCTCTTCTTACTTTTTTCTTCCTCCTCGTGCTCTTCCTCTTCGGACTCATCCTCCTCATCCTCCTCATCTATATCGTCGTCATCATCCTCGTCATCCTCGTCATCCTCGTCATCCTCGTCGGATTCATCCTCATCCTCGTCCTCATCCTCGTCGGATTCATCCTCGTCATCATCCTCGTCGGATTCGTCGTCATCATCCTCGTCGGATTCGTCGTCATCATCCTCCTCATCTATATCGTCGTCATCCTCCTCATCCTCGTCGTCCTCATCCTCGTCGGATTCATCGAACTCATCGTCATCCTTCTTGGACTTCTTGGACTTCTTGGACTTCTTGGACTTCGTTTCCTCCTCATCCTCGAAACCATCCACTCCTTCAACCCCATACAAAAGCTCCTCAAGCTCCTCCTCGGAAAGTATTTTAAGAAGCTTGTCCAGATCGTAAGTCTTCTTGAGGATTGATTCAGGATAATCCGGCCTGTCCCGGAAGTCCACCTTGGATATCTCCGGATATGGTTTTCCCTTATACTTCTTCTTTTTGAACCTCAGAAGAAGGGTCTTTCCACCCTTGAGTTCTCCGAAACCGTTATTTTCCTCATCCTCATCCATTTCCTCCTTGAGGAGGTTTCCAAATGTGAAGGATGATTGATTTAGAATCTGAACCCCTTCAAACTTATTATCCTTGTCGATCACGTTGTAAATTTCTCTCTCTGACCATTTAAGATGAGAAACCTCTTCCCTGCTCAACCCCTCCCGGAGTTTCTTTGCTCTCAAAGCACAAATCGGACAAGGAAGGCCCACTGTAGTGGGGCACACCACCGTTTGACTCTCTGGTCCCTGATTCTTGTGAACACGAAAGATGCGCCGGAACCAGGTCATTCCCTTTGGAACCTCCTCGGGATGATCATCCACCGTCACCTTATATGGAACCACATCCAGTCGGCAACGAGCCGCTCCGTTTGAGATATCCGGTGAGAAGGTCTTCACAGACTGAGTGTAGTATGATCCAAAGTCAGTTCCAATAACCCTCTCCTGATTCTTCTTCTTCGCGTGATCCTTCATTGACCACTTCTTGTCCTTCTTAGCCATTCGATTTCCTCCTTTTCCTTGTTGTTGCTGTATTCGTTTCCTTCGCCCTCATTACCTTATCCCTCGTGGACTTCGCCCGTTCTTTGAGATACTGCTCGTAAGAATCCCCACTCAAGGCTGACATCCTGGCACTGGATGTATAATACTCAGCCGTGTATAACCGTACCAGCAATTCCACCCTGTGCAAGTTGTCCTTAAGGTTAAACATAGCACTCCGAACCAAATCTGCTCTATACTGCGCCTCTTCCCACTCCTTCCTAGACCTGATATAATCTCTATGGGCTCGATAATAAGCCTCAACATTCTGCTGATTCATCTTCACGCCTGTTAAATCCTCACCCCCTTCCCAGGCCCCTTTAATCAGCTTAGACCTTACTGTCTTATATTTCCGCTCAGCCCGTCTGGCAAGTTTATCCGCATAAGCAGAAGCCCTCGCATACTTTATCATAAGGGAAGACTGACGAACCAACTCCATATGGAGATTGTCCGGATCAATAGTCATATCCCCTTCATAATCAAATTCATCAAAGTTTACCATCGTCCACTCCTTTAGGAAAACAGGACGTCATAACAGCTGGAAACCAGCCCAGCCCGTCCAGTGGAATAATAATTATCTTCAAAACACTCCAATATCTTCCGTGCTAGGTCATTTCTCCCTCCTTTCAACAGTATTGAAGTATAATACCCCAACACCGCTCGTCTCACCTTCTCCGGTTCCTCTTTCAACCCGTTCAACACTTTACATACATCCTTCCAACCCACCCCCTTCTTCATTAAGATCCTACAAAGATCAATTGAGGCGTTTAAGCGGGATGCCTCTTCAGCTGCAATCCTCTCCATCTGCTTCGGTTTTAAATCAACAATCTTTTCCAATATGGATAGAGCTATTCCCGGAGAACCAAATGAATCCCGGTAAAGGATGTCCATAACGGACTCCGGAAGCTTGATATCCCGCCCACTCTTTTTAATAACCCTCCTCACCAGTTTCTCCATCTCCTCATAATCCAACGGATCAAGGTGGTAATGAAGACACCTACGTTTGAAGGTGTCTTTAAGGGCTTCCGGTTCAGTAGTGGCTAGGATAAAATACACGTGAGATGGGGGTTCCTCCAACGTCTTGAGTAAAGCTTCCTGGGCATCCTTGGTGAGCTTATGGCATTCATCCAATAGATACACTCGATTCTCCCCGGCCCTCGCTTTGTATCCCACGTTCCTCCGGATACCCCGCGCCGTATCAATCCCACCCAAGGATGCCGCATCCATCTCGATATAATCCGGATTGTTGTGTAAAGGTTTACTGGGGTCGAAAGCACCCAAAAATCCCGCAATGATTCGTGCGAGAGTTGTCTTCCCGGACCCGGCCTGTCCGGTAAGTAAGAAAACCCTGGGCCTGTCCTTCCTGCTCAATTTAGCACGCAAAGACGCAATAACCCCCTCATTGCCCACATAGCCCTTAAACGTCTTGGGACGATAATCAGTATGTAATGCCATAGCTTCTCCTCTAACCAATCAACTTTACGCTCTTTTCCGGCTTTCCGTTATCTCCAAACCAATTACCATCTACCCCAAAATACTCATACTCAACCTCAAGATTCGTTATTACAAAAGGCCAAGCCTCTTTTAGCCCTTTGCTCATAATCTCAAAGGTCATAGCTTGATAATCCTCTTCCTCAGCTGGGTCCACATCCGACACAACCTCATCGTGGATCTGACCAACCAACTTGGTGTTCCACTTGCCCCTCTTTAATTCCTTATTGATATCTATAAGAGACTTGAGGAGACATTGGAATGCCGTACCTTGTATTGGATAGTTGTAGACCTGGTTCTTTTCCATATGCCCAACATACCGAAAACCCGTTAAGCTCTCCACATACCCATCCCGGAGATATTGATTGTAATGAGCCTTCTTCCAAGCCGCATACCTCCGAAACTTTTTCCAAAACCGCTTTTCCACAGCCTTCACGTGTTCCTGAAAATCTCCAAAATCCTTTATCCCGTGCCTCTGTAAATGTTTCTTTAATGGTTCTCCCTTAAAATTCTTAAGCTGAAGTTTGTCAATATCGTCCCAAATAGTCCTAGCAATCTGTCCCCAATAGTCTCCATAAAATTGAGCGAACACAAAGCTGTTCTTCGCCACAAATCGAACGTTTTCAGGAAGCTTCCCTTTACTGTCTGGTTTGAGGAAGAATAAATCACAAGCAACATCCCGATGCATATCTGCCTTGTCCAACAAAGCTAGATAATTCAACATCTCAGGATCTTTATGGTACCAAGCACTAGCCCGAACTTCCACCCCTCCATAATCGGCCCCAACCAATCTCCTACCCTTCCTTGGTATGAAAGCCTTCCGAACAATCCCCCCCATTTCCTTATCCCGAATAGGCATATTCTGGAAATTGGGGTCTGAAGAGCTTGACCTATGAGTACGTGTGAGAAAAAGAGAGAAGCCTGGATGGATGAAACCATCCACCGTCTCCCGATAGATTTTTCTCAAATAGGTGTTTTGAACCTTCTTCAATTTTTTGATGTAGAGATAATCGTTTATAAAAGGAATGTTCAAAGCTTCCAATGACTCTTGATCGGTAGACGGAGTTGCCTTGACTCTCTCCTTATTGTCCATCTGCTCATAATATTTTCCATTGGTGTACTTCCTTGGCTGATGGCCCATCTCCCCGAACAACATCCTAATCAACTGCGGTCCTGAATCGTAATTGGCTGAGGATCCATAAACCTTTTTCCACAATTTTGCTTCCTTATATCGAGAAAGGGCTTTGGTACGTACCTCAATATCCTTATCCAACCTCTTTATCTCGTTTTTCACGTAACTGGTGTCTATTCTGATTCCATTACATTGAAGATCCGCCATTGCTAGAGAACCTTCGTGAACCAACTTGTAGGCATCTTTAGAGGAACAAACCACTCTCATAAAAACACCTCCATATCATCCTTCGCCATACGATACTCCAAAATAGTGTCAACTCCGTTATACCTCAAGAGGGTTTTGATTGGTATCTCAAATATTCTATTAAAGGCATTCCCGTCCTTCTGATTCTTACTCTTCAAGAGATGACGAACCTCATCATCATACCCACATATACCATACCGAACGTAACCTTGAAACTTGACGTTGCAGGTCTTCTCTCGATTGTCTTTGATATGCGAGGATGCCACAACATCGAATATCCACTTCCTTACCCTTGTTTTGAAACAAACCTCTGACCACATTTCCTCAAAGGGAATATTACCAGCTATCTTCCCTATATTCTTGTTTTTAAGCACCTTCACCAGGTAAGGAATAACACTCGGAGTGATTAGAAAAGCCGTTGCACTCTCATCATTCTCTGAAATAGAGGTTGACACAACCTTGTGTCCTTTTCGGTGGGGTTTCTTCCCTGTTGTTTCATAGTCTATCGAAATCAAGGGTGGTTCTCTCTTGAGCAAATCCTTGAGATAGAATATTACGTCTGAATCCTTGAGGAGGATGTTCACTTGATCCTCTTCATTTGCATACTTAGGAAATGGAACGTCAAGCATCTCAACCGCACGCCTAACATCCGTGGCAAAGAGCTTCCATACCATCTTGTCTTTCTCCCAAGATCGGTTCACATAGGAAGGATGGTACGTGGGGCAGATCCAACACTTGAACGTACGATCAGGTATGGTCCAACCCCTCCAACGATTCACACCACCAAGATCCTCCTTCCATACCTGTCCGATCACGGACTTAATTGCAGAGTCTCCGGCCAATATTATCACCCTCGGCTTGAAATCCTTTATCAACTCGATAATGTGCGTGCGACAAAAATCTATCTCCACATCAGTTGGGGTCCGATTCTTTGGTGGGCGGCATCGAACTGCGTTTGTCTTTATACAATCCCGGTCCAAATCTATTCCACAAGCAGACAAAGCCCTCCTGACAGTCTTCCCAGCCTTTCCAACTAGCTGCTTCCCCAAGTGATCCTCTTTCTTTCCTGGAGCCTCGGCTATTAGTAATATCTTCTTCTTACCCTTCCCGGTGGGCTTCATCATAGGAGAAAGACAACCCTTTGACAAAGAGCAACCTTTACAACCCCTTCTCTTCCTCAAATCTCTGAAGGATGTTTCCAAATCCTTCTTGCTAAAAAATCCGTAAGGCTCAATCAACATAACCCTACTCCTGGGCAGAAGCAATCGCCACTACGTGTTGAAAGCTGTCCCCCTTCAAAGTAAAAGACCTATCTCCCAGATACGCAGACTTGACCAAGCCTGAAGCCTGTGATATAAACTGAGGAGGAACCCGGAATGAAACAGAATCCCCGGTATAATCCATCTTGACCTTTTCCTTGAACCACCCCACCTCCTTGTTTTCCCCGTATACCAAAAGCTTTCCCTTTTCAAGGGTTATGGTAATCATCGAACTTGTGGGTGATTCCCGGTCCTGTGAAACGAATAACTGAGCCCTGGAAACCACCTCTTTGAGATCCGGGAATGGAACCTCCTTCCGACCAGTATTGTTAAATAGATTGTCCAAGTCCGTATAGGCAGAATCAAACAACCGACAAGAAAACACTGCCCCAGAAGATGTTTTGAAGTGCGCCCAACTGCCTTTTATCCCATACTTTTTAACCTCATACTTGACTAATTCCTTCGCTGCATCCGCAAATATCAGCACCTCCTTACCCTTAAAAGGACTGGACAGCTGGTAACGAGTTGCCCGGAATTTGTCGCAGGTTTCTACATACTCCTTAGTAATATGAACGCATCCAAATACTGGAGCATCCTCCGGACTTGTGGACGCCGTAAACAGCACAAACCCGATTGCTTCCAAAAAGTTTTCCGGCAAGCTTCTCCACTTTTCCACATTCCGAGAGTCGAAGTCTTTGGTTTGGACTTCCACGTCTTCCACATTGATTCCAGCGGTCATACGCTTACCCTTAACCACCAACTCATTTCCCTTTTCGAATATGTCCAACTCTTCATCCTTAGCCCTGGATATCAAGGCTAAAAACTCCTTTGCGCGAACGGATCCATTGAAGTCAATGAGGGGAGAATCCTGAACTACCGCAACTTCATCATTACTCGTAATGATTTTCCCGTCTGAAAAAACGAAGCAGATGGCCTGCTCGGACTCTTCTGCCGATGAGGCCAATCCAGGCTTCAACTCATTCATAATCTTCAAAAACGCACTCCTGTTGACTTTCATCCTATTCCTCCCTTGAATTCCCACGAATAGATTTTTTTGACCTCTACTGGATTGAGTTTGTCCTTAAAAGCCTTTAGACTGGGCTTGTCGAGAACCCCGCCATCATTTACCATTTTCCCCCCAATATTTGAAACGGGGTTCGTGTAGAAAAGGAAACGCATATACTCGGACAGAAAGGGCTCAGGAAGACAAATACAGTACCGATAGTTGACATATTTCCAATTGTAATCCCAAACGTTGACTCCCACCAACTCATTCCCTCGAAAAAGACCAGCACGATGCTCTCCATTAAAGTAAAAATTCATCATCACTTCATCATCCTGTATATTATCTTCTGGACGATTGGAAAGCCATTTTAGAAATAACTCCTCTTGTTCATCGTACCAATCCCCTGAACTAAGTAACCGCCGATAATCAACCAGAACTCCCACGGGAACTGATCTGGGCCACTTCCTTACATTTTTCCGAAATACAGACCAGTCGCCCCCCGACATATCCAAGAAGTTTCTAGGATCATAAATGTAATTATAATCCAAAAACTTCCTGTCTACACGAAGATAATCAAACTCAACTATAAACGGTTCCATATAACCTGGAAAATCAGCCCATATATTAATCCCCGGATCAATAGATACCCTCCCTAAATTACTAATAGGAGGAAGCAACAAACCATAATCCGGAGCACTAATCCCCGTTTTGTAATCCCCTCTTAGCTCCTCACAATTTGCACGTTTGAAATATTCCTCAGAACACCAAAAGTTTGGCTCTATTCTATTACTCTCCATCAACTCTAGGTACTTGGAGCCCAAACCCTTCGCCATAATCCACCCCCTTCTTCACACATCTATTACTTCTTGGTTTTCTTCCCGTTCCTGCTCCTCCGGACTTTCTCCCCTCTCTTTCTTTCATCAGACGTTCCACCAACTTCCTGCTCACCTGCCCAGTCTTTCTGCTTTTTCCTCCCATCCTTATCCCCCTTTCTTCTTGACTGCCTAATCTCCCCCATTTCGTCATACACACAGGTAGAAAGTATGCCCCTCATTTTCGTTTTGGAATCCAAGCCCTGTAGGTAGGCATACTCATCTTCCTCCGTTCCGAAACTAATCTGGATGCTTGGGGTGAAGAGAAAAAGTGCCTCAAAGTCCGGAGTCCGAATACCCACCGGCCCAAAATCCCTTGATATCTCATCCTCTCCAGAAACCAAAGCCCCAAACCCTTCGCCGCCAGTGCGTCTCAACTCCAAAACACTTCCGTCATAGATGTTCCTCTGACTGATCCTAAGTTTCCTCCCCTCCGACCAAAATTCGATATGGCTAAGGTTTGTATCAAGAAGCTCCAAAATGCTTCTATTTAGTGTTATCCGGTTCTCTTTAAGATTGGAATATCTTTCAAACACGGCCTTTATCTCTTCCGGAGTGGATCCTGGGGCAGAACATCTCTTCTCCTTTATGAATCCATTCTTCTCCGTAGAAAACACCACCTTACCACCCTTCTCCTCAAACCTCTTGGAGTCATAATCACTAGCCCGAAAAGACACAGGATGACCAAAAGGAGCCTCGGACTCCCTCAGCGGAAACCGTAGCAACAGGGTATTATCGAAATTCATAATGAAGATTTCCTTACCCACCACGTAAATGGTATTCTTGAGCCTTCCCGTTTGCTCCATTGCCACCGCGTGAGCAAATATCTTTTCCACTCGATCTGTAACCTTATTCATCCAATCACCCCCTTGAGGATTTCTTCATATCTAAAATCATATTCCTTGTTGTACTTCCAAACAAGCCCATCTTCATCCGATCCACAGGGAACAAGCCCCTGAGCCCAGGTGAATCCATAAGCCGTATTCCCCCCTCCATTCCATAACCTCCTTACCTCATCTCTCAGAGCATCAGAAAGAAAACCCCCATTCCGGTTTACCATTCGCTCAAAACTCTTCCAAGAGGTGGGCTTGTCTTTCTTGGAACGAATGTACCGTGCCGCCATAACCGTACATCCATAATTATATCCTACGTCTCCCCCCGAACCCCTTTGAAACCAATCTCCCACCTCACAACAAATATCTTGATCGTTAGATGATACATTACCCATATCGAACGTTGAGCAGGAGAAGCCCCTCTTGCGAAACTCCTCCATAAACTTACCCAGGAGGAGAGAACCCAAGGCCTGACTTTCGCAGCCCAGAAGAAATATCCGGTCAAAATCTATCCCGGATAACATAAACTCTCTCCGGATACCAGGGTTGTTAGCTGAATAGGAATAGGTATCAAACGTTATGTTCTTAACCCCAGCATACTCCAGGTTTTCACAATATTCCTCAAGCTGATCAGGGGTGTCGGCCAAGAACACCAAAAAGGGTTCAATTCTAGCAACAACCCTGACTCCAGCTTCAACTAGATTCTTACACGCTTGTATCCTCTTTCGAAAGGAGGGTGCCCCCGGCTCCAAAAGCTTGAGGAACGAGGAACGAGGAGAAATCATAGTCAGATGTACGGCAGTTCTGGCCTTATTCTCACTCAAAGCCCTCACATAAACATCTTCCCCAACCAAACTGCTCTTGGTGTTGATCATAAGAGGGTAAGATACATCCTTGAGATATTCCAGGAGGGAAAGACTGACCCCGGCTGAACGTTCCTTATACAAAAAATCCTCAAAACGAATCCCAAACCTCATAGGGATTTCCATTGCAATAGCCTTCCGAACTTCCCCGGAAACATCGTGGGGGTTCTTATCTCGGAAAACCATCAGCTTGTCCAACTCCCGCTTGTAGTAATCCGCATTACAATG
>Ga0265293_10003546_pt1 | contig 28859 bp, 25 predicted proteins | sample Munlanlewell138R_FD_192505 | JGI IMG/M metagenome (GOLD analysis project Ga0265293, IMG submission 192505) | Leachate microbial communities from a municipal landfill in Southern Ontario, Canada - Leachate well 138R | ecosystem: Engineered > Solid waste > Landfill > Unclassified | place: Canada... | reverse complement strand
GTATAGTTCTCGGTGAAATAGGCAAGGTCGTCCATGCCAACTTCCTCACTACAACCAACAAAGAAACGGAAGGAGTGTTTTGGCTGGTACCCTTGTTCCTTCAGATAGTGGAGGGCATAGAGGGCTGCCATAAAGGAGCCTTTATTATCCGATGCACCCCGCCCGATAATCATGCCGTCCTTGACTGTTGGGTTAAACGGTTCATACTCCCAGCCGCCCCCTGCAGGAACGACATCAGCATGACCAAAGATACCAATTTCGCTGGCTTTCTCACCCTGCCAAACGAGACTCCCACAGTAGTTCTCGTGATTCTGCGGAGAAAAGCCCATCCGCTCCCCAATCGCGAGGGTGGCTTTGAGCGCCTCAAGACAATCAGAGCCAAAGGGTGCAGCAGGATCGTCTGTAGAAACACTCACACTTGGAATTCGAACTAAATCGCAGATATCCTCAATCAACTGCTTTTCATGAATCTCGATCCATTTCTCTGGAGTTTGCATCGAACCAGTCCTTTCCCTTGCTTAAGATACCGTCTTCATCTTTTCTGGAGCACTGTACCGATGACAGGCAACATAGTGTTCACCATCAACCTGGGTCAAAGCTGGTTCAGCTACAGAACAATACTTCGTCGCATATCTGCATCGATTATGGAATTGACAACCAGATGGTGGATTGTAAGGACTCGGCAAGTCGCCTTCAAGCAAGATACGTTGCCGTTTGACATTTACGTCTGGTACAGGAATAGCAGATAGTAATGCTTCGGTATAGGGGTGTTTAGCTTCTTCGAATAAAGCATGCTTGTCCGCGATTTCCACAATTTTCCCTAGATACATCACGGCAACCCGATCGCAGATAAAGCGTACAACACTCAGATCATGCGATACAAACATATAGGTGAGGTCCAAATCCGCTTGAATGTCTTTCATCAAGTTTAGGACTTGAGCACGTACCGAAACATCCAGGGCCGAAACAGGTTCATCACAGAAAATGAATTCAGGATTTAAAATCAGTGCTCTAGCAATGACGATCCGTTGTCTTTGACCGCCAGAAAACTCGTGAGGATACTTTCGCAGGTCTGCCTCCCGGAGGCCAACAGCTGCGATGATCTTCCGTACCTTTGCTAGTTTATCACTCCTGGAATCGTTGGAAAAGACATCTAAGGGGCCCTGAATCAATTCGCGGACAGTCATCTTAGGATTCAGTGATGCGTAGGGGTCTTGGAAAATGATCTGGATTTCCTTCCGCAAATCTCGCATTTGATCCGCTGAAAGCGTACTCAAATCAAGGCCTTTATAGAGAACTTGGCCTTCCGTTGGTTTCAGAAGTTGAATGACAGTTCGGCCTAGAGTAGACTTTCCGCAGCCCGATTCACCAACAACTCCGAACGTTTCGCCTTGCCTGATACTAAAACTCACATCGTTAACGGCCTTAACTACAGGACGTTCCCGCTGAAGAAACTTTTTCTTTCCATAGAAGAATGTCTTGAGATTCTTAACTTGAATAATATCGTTCTTTTGACTATTCAAGTCACTCACCATCCTTTGCGTCAAACAAGAAGCAACGCACACTGCTTTCTCCCCGGGTATACAAGGGGGGAAGCTCGTTCTTGCAGCGTTCCATCCTAGATTCACAACGATCGTAGAAGCGGCAACCCTTGGGCATATCTGTCAAGGTCGGTACCGTTCCTTCGATCACATTCAACCGATCAATGTCCATATCCTTACGGGGAATGGCCGTCAAAAGACCCCTTGTATAAGGGTGCAAAGGATTGGTGAACAGATCTTTGGTCGGAGAACACTCCACAAACATTCCTGCGTACATCACAATGATCCTGTCGGCCATCTCAGCCACAACACCCATATCGTGGGTGATCAGAATAATAGCTGAGCCAGACTTTTCTTGCAGTTTCTTTAACAGCTCCAGAATCTGGGCTTGAATTGTCACATCCAAAGCGGTGGTAGGCTCATCGGCAATGATGATAGCTGGTTGTTGAGCCAAAGCCATGGCAATCATGACCCGTTGCCGCATGCCGCCACTCAATTGGTGGGGATACTCCTTGTAGCGCTGTTCTGGAGAACTAATACCAACTTCCCTGAGAAGGTTGATGCTTGCCTGCTTTACTTCTGCGGGATCAACACTTCCATGGACCAAAAAAGCCTCATCCAGTTGTTTTCCTACGGTTTTAACTGGGTTAAGGGATGTCATGGAATCCTGGAAAATCATGCCGATTCCCTGGCCCCGGATTTTAGTCATTTCTGTATCGGAGAGCTTGGAAATATCTCTTCCTTGAAACAGAATCTCATCTGCGCTAATTTGTGCTGTAGTCTTCGGAAGCAGACGGAGCATGGACATGGCTGTCACACTCTTTCCACAGCCGGATTCTCCCACGATGGTCAGTGTTTCTCCAGCCTTCAGTTGGAAATGAACGTCCTCGACCGCAGCGACCCATTTCTTATCTATTTTAAACTCTACCTTCAAGTTTCGTACATCGAGTAATGGTTCCATAGTCCCCTCCTCTCATGGCGTCAAGTTGCAGTTACAATAAGGGTAGTACAGATACCAGTGCAAGACTGGCATCTGTACTGTAAAGCCCTTTTACTTAACGATCGTCCAGTTCCAGACGTCTCGATTCAGCTGCGAATAATCTTCGCTATCGACGATGTTTCCAACCCGCGTGTTGTGGGCAAATAGATTGTTTGCGAAGTAGAGGAAACTAAATGGTACCTGCTCAACTAAGAGCTCTTGATACTTGTCATAATGCTCCTTGCGGTCTTCAAAGCTGAAAGCCTGTTCGCCAGCGGATCCGGTATTGTAGATGGACCAGTCGGACAATTGGGCGAAGTTGTTGATGTGGTCAGGCTTGAAGTTGATGACTGCTTCAGATGGGTCTGGCGATCCGCCGGAACCGATCAGTCCAAGGTCATAGTTGCTTTCGCGAACACGGTTAAGGTGTGTTGCAAAGTCTGCGCTCACGATTCTGGTCTTGATTCCAATTTCCAGCAGGTTTTGTTGGATAATGACTGCCGACATTTCTCTCACGGTGTTACCTGTTGGTACCGAGAAGATGAGTTCGCGAGAGGAATCCCAGCCTTCTTCTGCCAAAATCTTCTTCGCTTCTTCAGGATTGAATCCTACGTTCACTACATCATTGTAATAGAGGTGGTCCTTAGAGAAAGGTCCAAAGGCTGCTTCGCCCTGTCCACGCAGAAGTCCTTGTACGATGGCTTCTCTGTTGATGGCCATGTTAATGGCTTGTCTAACCCCTGGAGTCAAATACTCTTTGGAGGTGTTGATTGCCATGTATTGATATCCTACGGTCGGTGTGGACTCTGTTACCAAATTAGACTGCCGCTGGGCCATATCCCAGTCGGAGAGTTGAAGCGCTGCAATGTTTCCGGCCAAGACATCGATTTCGTTGTTCATGAGACCAGAGAGTAGGTTAGGAGTTGCTACAACACGCAATACGAAACGATCCCAGCTGGGCGACTTCACATGGTAATCTTTGTTAGCTTTGAACTCCATGCGCTCACCGCTGATTTGGCTTTGGTAGATTGCTGGACCAGAACCAATTGGGCTTCTCCAGTAGTCGCTCTCACGAATGCTCTCTAGAGGCAAGTCGCCGAGGAGGTGCTTTGGCATAATATAGATGTCTCTGAGCTTGGTAAAGAACAAGAAGTCAATGTTCGTTGGTTGGGCCAAAGTAAACTCAACAGTGTGATCGTCGAGGGCCCGTACTTGAATGCTGTCATCGGTTTCTGCAAAACCAGCAAAGGGGCTCACATTGTTCTGTCTAACTGCTGCAACGGTTGGCGAAGAATAGATCTGCATGCTGAAAACTACGTCGTGTGCGGTTACTGGCTCGCCGTCATGCCACTTGGCATTTTCGTTCAAGGTAACAGTCAACACGGTGTTGTCTTCGCTCATTTCCCATGCTGTAGCTAATCTTGGCTCATAGGTGCCATTTTGCTTCAGGTACACCAGTTTGTCGAAGATTAGGTCGAGGACTACGTCAGAGTAAGAGCTGGTGGTGTCAAAAGGAATGAGATTGTCCCAAGCGGCAACCATGGCCATGGTAATTGTCTGATTTCCATTTGCAAGAGTTGCTCCGGTGACGCTGGTAATCATAGATAGAACGAGGACAAATAATAATGCCTTCCTTACAAAGCTTCTGCCTTTCATATATAACTCTCCTTTTTCTTTTTCCTGGAATTCTGCTACGGGCGACAATAAATCAAGTAAGGTCTATGCTGGATTCGTCTGCGGCAAACCTCCCTCTCCGTTTCGCTTTCTCGCTAAATGCTCATTTTCGTATCTAGGGCATCTCTAATGCCGTCTCCAATGAAGTTGATGCTCAGTACAGTTAAAACGAGTAAGATTCCCGCTGGAACCCACAGATATGGCTGATTAGCCAGGACACTAATGGACTGGGCGTAGTATAGGATATTTCCCCAAGATGGATCTGGTGGTTGAACTCCTAGTCCGAGAAAGCTCAGGGATGACTCTGTAATGATGGCCTGGGCTGTGCGGAACGTAAAGGAAATGATCACTGGTGCCAGGGAGTTGGGCAAAATGTACTTGACCATGATGTTCTTGCTCTTCTCACCGATGGCAACGGCGGATTGAACATAATCCTTTTCCCGAATGGAAAGGACGCTGGCATAGGTAAGGCGTGTAAACTCTGTCCAACCCAAGAACCCAATTACAAGGGTAACTGTGGTGATGGATTGCCCCAGGACACTAGCCAAGACCAGGATCAAAATCATCGATGGGAAGGACATGAAGATATCTGCAACCCTCATGATCACAACCTCCGTCTTCCCCCTAAAGAAACCTGCTATCAAACCTAATGGCACACCAATTAACAAACTCACAATAGCAGACAAAATGCCTACCGTTAGAGACACACGGCCCCCGTAGATGAGCCTGGCAAAGTTATCTCGTCCCACATCATCCGTTCCCAGGATATGGGCTGCCGAAGGAGGTGCACCGAAGCTCATGTAGTCAATACTGTATGGATCGAGATTCATGATACTTGGAAGAAAGAGGATAGCCAGAATCTCGATGATCAAGATGATGGCGCCCACCATGGCCAGTTTGTGTGCAAAAAAACGTTTTAGGACGTCACGCAGATAGGAACTCTGTTTAGCTGTAGCCACGCTATCACCACCTTTACTCGTAACGAATCTTCGGATCAAGTAGACAGTAGATCAGGTCAATAACGATATTTCCGACGAGAACTGCTGCTGCAATAAAGACTGTGATTCCCATGATGACCGGATAGTCTCTAGAATTAATAGCCAGTACCATTAGACTACCGAGTCCGGGCCAAGCAAAGATTTGCTCCGTTACAACCGCTCCCCCAAAGAGGAAGGGAATCATCAAACCAATTCTTGTGACGATGGGTATAAAAGCATTTTGCAGAGCATGCCTAAACAAAATGACACTTTCAAACAAGCCCTTGGAACGCGCAGTTCGAATGTAGTCCTCTTGCTGCACTTCAAGCATGGAGCCTCTAGTCTGTCGAATGAGGCTGCCCACCTGCTGGATGGATAGAACCAACATCGGTAAGATTAAGTGATGGAGGAGCATGCCGAGGCTTCGCGTGCCTGAGCTATCGTACATGCCTCCGCTCGGGAAAATGTTTAGTTTCACCGAGAATAGGTACACAAAGACGAGTCCAGCAAAGAAGTTGGGCATCGCCGCCCCCACAAAGGAAAGGGCTGAGGAAATGTAGTCCCAAATACTGTAGGGTCGATAGGCGGAAATAATTCCTAGGGGCAAAGCCACCAAGAGCGAAAATGTTAAGGAAGAAAATGTGAGGAGCAGAGTGGGTCCAACCCTTTCTGCTATATCTACCCACACCAAATTCCCGGTCCGGTAGGAGATGCCCAGATTACCGCTGAGGAGTTGTTTGAGCCAGTTAAAGTACTGAACGACCACGGGTTGGTCGAGCCCATACCTCTGCCGCAACACTTCCATCTGTTCTGCGGTAGCATGGGGATCACTAAAGATCATTTCCAAGGGCGTTCCAGGCGCAAGTGACGATAGAACATACACCAAAATCGTGATCCCAATGAAGGTTGGTATAGCGATTAATAGTCGTTTCCCTACGAATTTCAGCATCTTGCATTCCCTTCCCAATACCATTTTGTCTACGACGGTTGCTAATATCTGTAATATTACTTGATAATATATTGCGTAATATGATTACTGATATTATAACCGGCAAACAATCAAAATGCAAGAGTTTTTCTGAGGACTCAGTCCGCGCAATGCGCGCAATTTGACGAATTTAGGACAATAGATAAGGCTATACGCGCCCAACCCCCTTGGGGAGACACGTCACCCCACCACCCTGAGTCGTTACGCATATCGGATTTACATAGCAAAGCGGTCCGCAAGGGACCGCTTTTTCTTAGGTTAATTAGTCACTCATCTTGATGATTAGACAAGTTAGGTTAGATGAATATCTATTTAATCCTTGACATCGTTACACATCTATCTTAAACTACTATTAGATATTTAACTAATCGAAGGAGGACTTTTGTGTGAAACTAGTTCATAGAGGCTTAAACGAAGCCTATGCGATCCTTTCCACCTTTAGATTTATTTCCAACTTTCACTATTTCAAAGTGCAAGTGGAGGAAAAATGGAACATGGAGATCGGCAAAGAACTGGAAAAAGATGTGTTGGAAATGCTAGAAAACCCCCTTTTCCAGGAGGCCAGGCATTTTGTCCAGCAAGAAGTTCCCACCAGTAGTCTATTTATTAACGGAGACCTCATCACCGATAGCGAGAACATAGACGACTATTTCCGCCGCTTACTGGGCCAGGGAGAAGATGAGCTCAGAGGACAAGTCTTTAGGCTCTTAGATCTCGATCTGACCCTTGATTTCAGCACAGATCACGCTTTACATGTGATTCTTCAGCATCTTGAAAAACTAGACTTTCCAGGGGATGTTAAGTGGTTCCTCATTTCCCTCATCCAAAACCCAGAGCTCCAGCTCAAGAGATTCCAAGGGACCATCGATCGCTTCCTACCCCTATACGAAGAACTGAAGGAAAAAAACATGCCACAGTATCAACATTTCCGCCAGTGGTTTGAAGCAGAGCTGAACGAACACGGAGTGGACTTCCTGGATAAGCACGTGAGTTTTATCAATCTGCAGGGATACGAGGAAGTACAACTCAGCTATTCCCTCTTCGATCTACTCTCCTCTCATCATCTTAGGGACGGAGGGCTTCATCTCTTTGTAGGAATGCTTTTCCAGAAATATGTGCAGGAAAGGACCACGAAAAAGGACATGGACACACATCTGATGACCCTGAAGGTCCTTGGCGATCCGACTCGCTTGGAGATTCTAAAGTTTCTTACGGCGAACGAGAGCTACGGGCAGGAAATTGCCGAGAAGTTCGGCATATCAACGGCCACCGTTTCCTATCATATGGACTATTTTCTTGGAGCCTCTCTGATTCACATCGAACGCAAGGGACGCCGTCTGTATTATTCTGTTAACAAATCTCAAATTCGGGATTGTCTCAAATTCCTCGCAAACGAGTTTGAGCTCTAGCATGGCCAAGACCCAAAGAAGGGAAGTAGCCCGATGAACGCATTTGTGGAAAGCATGACGAAGAGTCGGTATAGAAACTCCGCCAACACCAACATGTTTGTCTTCCTGCTAGGAAAATTAGTGTCGCTCTTTGGAACGAGGATTATGAACTTCGCGATTGGTCTCTATGTTCTTCGCACAACTGGCTCTGGTATGGGCTTTGCTCTGACAATGATTGTGGGCACAATTCCGGCCATCATCATCTCACCTTTTGCAGGAGTGGTAGCAGATCGGGTCAATCGCCGAGTCGTTGTGGTTTTAACGGACCTTTTGTGCGGAACCGTCTTGGTGGGTATGTACCTTGTTGCATTGGGCAGAGGATTATCCATGAACCTTATCTTGGTCCAAGTCTTCTTACTTTCAATTCTGAACACATTTTTCAACACTACAATGGAAGCTTCTGTTCCCAACATCGTCGATCCGAGCAGAATAACAAAGATCAACTCTTACAGTTCATCCATCAATTCGCTGTCAGCCATCGTTGGTCCGGCAATTGGAGGACTCGTCTACGGCATGTTTCAGATTGAACTTTTCATACTCGTTGCCGGTCTCTGTTTCATCCTCTCTGCCGTCTCGGAGCTCTTCATTAATTTCAACTTCAATCAAACGCCCGTAGCAAAAAGATCTAAAGAGAGTATCATCTCTGACATGAAGTCAGCCCTCCATTATGTGCGGGGAAAGCGGATTGTTCTTACGATCTTGCTCTTTGCCGTTTTCATCAACTTCGTCTTCAGCACCTACATCGTTTCTCTACCCTACATCATTAACATTGAACTAGGCTTAAGCTCCGATCAATATGGGTTCATCCAGTCAGCCTCTGCCCTGGGTAGTCTGATATTCTCACTATTGTACGCTTTGATACCCGAGAACAAAGGAAAGTTCAAGTACCTCATGGCCGCCTTGGTTGCTATGTCTTCCTTGATGATCCTAACTGGCGTACCAACACTCGGGACATTTGGGACTCCATCACCCATGACCCTACTTGTCTACTTCGCCGCGAACAACTTCGCCCTAGGCGGAGCATTGATGTTCCTAAACCTACCAAGCTTCATTCTGTTACAAAAGGAAACCGCGGATGAATACCGCGGTCGAGTTAATGGTTTTCTCTGGACGATGTCTCTTTCCATACAACCTTTAGGAATGGCCCTCGGGGGCTTCTTTGTCGATCACATCTCAAGCTTCCTCTTGGTTCTTGGCTGCGGCACGCTGCTTTTGACCATATCGCTCTTGATGGCTAAGGACCAACAACTAAGAGAGGCGTTTTAAATCCTAGGCGCCATATGTCCGCAACTCCTCTTGGAAAGCGTTCATGATTGTCTTTGCCTGAATAATGTGATATCCTAGTCTTGCTTTTTTCGGTACAATCCGTACTTTGTCCCATCCACCGCAAAGTGAAAGGTAGGCAGACACATGCAGAGCCTAACAGCAACGGGCATATGGCCGCGTTTTAGAGCCAAGTTTATTGGAGATCGCACCTTCTACAAAATGGCTTTGGGTTTGATCATCCCAGTTATCGTGCAAAATACCGTGACCAACGTTGTCAACCTGTTGGACAATGTCATGGTGGGGAGTCTCGGTACAACCCACATGTCTGGCGTCGCCATCGCCAACCACCTAATGTTCGTCTTTAACCTGACCATTTTCGGGGCTCTATCTGGGGCCGGTATTTACGGTGCGCAATTTGCCGGGGCCAAGGATTGGGGAAGTTTCCGAGAAACCCTACGCCTCAGACTCCTCGTTTCTGTGGCAATTTCTGCAGTAGCTGCGGTGATTCTAACGCAGTGGTCTACTCCCCTGCTTTCCCTGTACCTGGCCGGGGAAGGAAACCCCGCAGATAGTTCCGCCATGCTCCATTATGGAACACAATACCTAAAGATTATGCTCTGGGGGCTCTTACCCTTTGCCTTAGCCCAAAGCTACAGTAGTGCCTTGCGAGAGGCCGGAGAAACAGTACTCCCTATGAGGGCCAGCGTTATTGGAGTCATGGTCAATTTAGTCTTCAACTATATTCTGATCTTCGGGAAATTGGGATTCCCAGCTCTAGGAGTTCAGGGCGCAGCGATCGCAACAGTCGTGAGTCGCCTTGCTGAGCTTGCTATCGTGGTCTACGTATCCCACAGGCATCAGGACCGATTCCCCTTTGTAATAGGGCTTTACCGTTCACTACGAATCGGTAAGAATCTGGCCAAAAACGTGATGATTAAAGGAATGCCTCTGCTTGTGAATGAGTTCCTCTGGTCCGCAGGCATGATTACAATTACGCAAGTTCTCTCCACGAAAGGCCTTGCCGTAGTGGGTGGCCTCAATATCGCTACCACCTTCACCAACCTATTCGGGGTCTTCTTCTTCTCCGTCGGAACCGCCGTAGCTATTGTAACTGGCCAAGCCTTAGGAGCGGGCGATCCCGACTTGGCGAAAGCACAGGTCTGGAAACTCCTCTTTTTTGCCGTAGCTCTATCAAGCGTAATGGGTCTGATCCTGGCGGTCAGTGCGGGATGGATCACCCAAATCTACAAAGCCGAGATCGAAGTTCGCAATCTAGCGGCTTCCTTCATGCGAGCAACCGCCTTCTTCATGCCTTTCCAGGCCATAGCCAATTGCTGTTACTTTGCCATCCGTTCAGGGGGACGCACCATCCTAACCATGATCTTTGACAGTATCTATGTCTGGGTTGTCTGCTTGCCATACACCTATGCTCTCGTTGCCTTCACCAGCCTTGGCATCGAAAGTATCTACCCCCTGAGCCAGTTAATTCATCCCCTCAAGGCGATCTTAAGCCTGGTGGTTGTAAGTGCAGGTTTCTGGGCCAGAAATCTAGTGGAGGATAAGGCTGCTGCCTAATCTAGGCCAGAGAAGTTCTATAATAGCGTCAAAAAAGCCCCGTGGTTTTGCACCATGGGGCTTTATCATACCCTGAGTGGTCTTGATACAATCTGTCCGGAAAATCCCGGTCTGCCGCAGACGCTTCAAAAGGCTTACTCAAGGCCTCTTTCCTAATATCAATCCTGAAACCGCATTCGGTCCGATGCAGACATCTCCTTCCTAGGCGTCCTCCATCAACCACCTTGGTGGACAACACCCATCATCATTTCTACAGTCTCCATGGGTAATCCCTCCTGGTCAAAATCCAATACGTTCACCGAGACATGCGGAACTTTCGCCTCCCCTCTTGTCCTTGTCTACCTTGAATTCGCTAATACTCCCCAGTTTCTTTACGAACTCCATACATAACTAAGGGAGGGCTTTTCGTTTTCGCGCAGAAATACAATCCTAATTTACCTAAAACGCGTGTAGAAAAGGAAGGTGTTGAACATGTCTCATCCGAAAACGAAGATCCTGGTTTTGTGTTTGCTTATGTTTGTTATGTCAACTCTAGCTGTACCCGGCCTCGCCCAAGAGGAACCCATTAGGGTTGGTTTGCTGACCCCCCTAACTGGAGCTGTGGCCACCTATGGTCAGTCTGTCCGAAACGCCGTTGTCATGGGTATTGATTCCATTAATGCCTCCGGCGGAATCAACGGTCGGCAGATTGAACTGATCGTCCTAGACGACAAGGGAGATAGTACAGAGTCTGCCCAGGCGGCCCGCAGATTGATCGATCGAGAAAAAGTAGCCCTCATTATGGGCCCTGTCATTACCCCAGCTGTCATGGCGGTGGCACCCATTGCCCAGGCTGAGGGTATTCCCATGATTACCCCCACCGGAACAGGTGATCAAATCACAGAACTCGGGGATTATATTTTCCGTGCGGCCTATAAGGATTCATTTCAAGGTAGGATCATGGCCCAATTTGCCTACGAGAATCTCGGTATTACTGAAGCCTCCATTATCTACGACATTGCTAATGATTATTCTGTTGGGCTCCGCGGTGCTTTCAAAGCTACCTTTGAAGAACTTGGCGGTAAGGTCATCTCCGAAGAGTCCTATTCAACGGGTGACAATGACTTTAGTGCACAGCTCACTTCGCTAACCATGCGCAATCCGCAAGCACTCTTTATTCCCGACTACTACTCGGCCGCTGGTCCCATTCTCATGCAAGCCAAGCTGATGGGAATGACATCCGTCATGCTCGGCGTTGATGGTTGGGACTCCCCCGATCTGTATGCTCTAGCAAACGGATTCGAAGAAGATGGGTACATTGTCAATCACTACTCGCAGGATGACGAAAGTCCCATGACGCAGGCTTTTATTGCAGAGTATACAGCGAGATACGGCGCTGCGCCTGATGCTCTAGCAGCCTTGGGTTATGACGGAGTATTGATTGTGGCCCGGGCCTTGGAGGCTGCTGGTTCCACAGATCCAGAGGCAATTAAGCATGCCCTCGGCACAGTCAAGAACATTGAGGCCGCCACTGGCACGATAGATATGGATCCAGAAGGTACCCCCATTAAATCAGCTGTTATCTTGCAGAGCAAAGGCGGCAGTTGGGTACTTGTTGATAAAATAGATCCTAGCGGAAGGTGACAAGATGAACTGGTACGTAATGGGCCTGCAACAGCTTATCAATGGCCTAGCCCTAGGAAGTGTCTACGCATTAATTGCCCTAGGCTACACAATGGTCTATGGGATTATCAAGCTCATCAACTTTGCCCATGGTGAAATTTACATGCTCGGTGCCTATTTAGGCTTTTACGCCATCACCAGCCTCAACCTCTCCCTGGTGCCTGCTATGGTGCTAGCCATGGTTTCAGCGGCGATCATCGGCATGTTGCTTGAACGAGTTGCTTATCGACCACTACGCTCTTCGCCCCGCATCGCAGTGTTAATCACTGCGATAGGGGCTTCCCTACTCTTTCAAAGTACAGCGCAGCTTGTGTTCGGAGCATCCTTTAAGCCCTTTCCCCAAGCAATTCCCTTTACCCGCATCCAACTAGGACCTGTGTTCACAACGAATCGCCAACTCCTGATCTTTGGAGTTGCGGTGGCCTTGATGATTGCCTTGCATATTATTGTGCAATATACAACGTTTGGAAAAGCCATGAGGGCAGTGTCTATGGACAAAGATGCAGCACAACTCATGGGTATTAATATTGATCGTGTCATATCCATAACCTTTGCCCTTGGTTCAGCCCTTGCAGCAGCTGCCGGCATCCTGGTGGGAATGTATTACAACCGAATCGATCCCTATATGGGGACGATGCCTGGGCTGAAGGCTTTTGTGGCAGCAGTTCTAGGGGGAATCGGAATTGTTCCCGGAGCGGTTGTGGGGGGACTCCTTATGGGAGTTGCAGAGAACATGGTGGTTGCCTTTGTTTCATCCACATTACGTGACGCAGTTGCTTTTGCCATTTTAATTGCAGTGTTGCTATTTCGTCCTAATGGCCTTCTGGGCAAGAATCGAACGGAGAAAGTGTAGGTGAGATCATGAGAAGGAACATCCCCAAGATGAATCGCCGGACAATGTATACTGGTCTAGCTTTGGCACTAATTTACCTGTTGGTTCATGGTCTCCAGGCCTTTGGCTTGTTACTGTCCTACCATGTCCAGATCCTCAGCCTGGCCTGTATCAATATCATCTTGGTAGTCAGCCTGAACTTGATTAATGGGTTCACAGGACAGTTCTCCATTGGGCATGCCGGGTTTCTGGCAGTGGGAGCATACTCCTCAGCCTATCTAACGGTTACGTTTCATACTCCATTTTTCGTGGCGCTCCTCGTAGGAGCCATTTTCGCAGGCATTGTTGGCCTAATCATTGGGCTTCCAGCACTAAGGCTCAAGGGCGATTACCTCGCCATTGCTACCCTTGGCTTTGGAGAAATCATCCGGGTCATTATCCTCAACACCCAAGCCGTCGGAGGAGCCCGGGGTTTCTCAGGGATACCAAATTACACGACATTCGGTAACTCTTACTTGCTGGCCATACTGACAGTCTTCGTGATCCGTAACTTCGTCAACTCTGATCACGGCCGGGCCTGTTTGGCCATTAGGGAAGATGAGATTGCTGCCGAGTCTTTGGGCGTACACAGCACGTATTTTAAGACACTTGCCTTTTCCCTAGGTGCATTTTTTGCCGGGATTGCCGGCGGCTTGTTCAGTCACTACCTACAATATATGGCTCCCACCTCAGGTCAAATTGGCTTTATGAAGTCCATAGATATTCTAATTATGCTGGTCCTTGGAGGACTAGGAAACATCACGGGGTCGGTGATCGCCGCAGTTGTACTAACGATCGTTCCTGAACTGCTCCGTGGCTTTGCGGAATACCGCATGGTAATTTACTCGATCATCTTGATTCTTGTCATGATCTATCGACCTGATGGCTTATTAGGTGGCCGAAGTCTTGGCTACGCCAGACTGAAAAATTCCATAGAAGGTGTGAAAGCCCATGCTAGCCACAAATAACTTGCAGGTAAATGACCTTTGTGTCAATTTCGGGGGACTACAAGCAGTAAACAAGGTCTCATTCTCCCTCAAACCGCAGAGTCTAGGCGCCTTAATTGGACCAAATGGCGCTGGAAAGACGACTGTATTCAATGCCTTAACGGGACTGTGTAGGGTGAGTAGTGGACAAATCGAGTTTGCTAACGAACACATCGCCAACCAGCCAGCCCACTATATTGCCCGCAGAGGTATTGCCCGGACATTCCAGAATATCCGGCTTTTCAAGAACCTCACCGTGCTCGACAATTTGCGGATCGCCTATCATCAAAACCGCCAATATCCCTTGCTGAGCGCCATATTCTTGACCACGAAGTTCAGGCAGGAAGAAAAACAGATTACTGCAAAGGCGGAGGAGGCTTTAAGCCTAGTGAATCTCAGCGAGAGAAGCCAAAGCCTGGCAGGTAGCCTGCCCTACGGCGAACAGCGACGGGTCGAAATTGCCCGGGCGCTTATGCTCAATCCCCATCTTTTGTTACTAGACGAGCCTGCGGCAGGCATGAATCCCCAGGAAACCCAGACACTTTTGCAGCTAATCCGGGATCTTCGAAATAACCTCAAGCTCAGCATACTTCTTATTGAACATGATATGAAACTTGTGATGAACCTTTGCGAAGAGTTATTCGTCCTTGACTATGGACAACTCATTGCTGCCGGATGCCCCAAGACTGTGCAAAACGATCCCCGTGTGATCCAGGCATATTTAGGGGGAAAAACCGCATGACAATACTCTCAGTAGAAAACCTTTCCGTTCACTACGGAGTCATTCAAGCACTCGAGGATGTCAGTTTCTCTGTTCAAAGTGGAGAGATCTATACTCTACTAGGAACCAATGGTGCAGGTAAGACAACGACACTTCGCACGATTTCCCGCCTCCTATCCAGCACGAGCGGTAGAGTCGAGTTTGATGGCAAGGACATATCGAGTGTACCGAGCTACACCCTGCCTGCACTAGGACTTTGTCATGTACCAGAGGGGCGGCGGGTCTTTCCCCAGTTATCGGTGAGCGACAATCTGTACCTTGGAGCATACCATCGCAAAGACAAAAGGGAGGCTAAAGATGATCTCCAATATGTCTTTGATCTATTTCCCCGCCTAAAAGAGCGGCGCAACCAAGAAGCAGGCTCCTTGAGCGGAGGCGAACAGCAAATGTTAGCCATTGGCCGTGGTTTGATGGGAAGGCCAAAACTGCTACTACTCGATGAACCATCGATGGGTCTAGCTCCCTTGTTGGTCGAGGAGATCTTTGGAATCATACAAACGATCAATCGTGAAGGTACTACCGTGTTACTGGTGGAGCAAAATGCACACCTGGCTTTAGGCATTTCCCAGCGAGCCTGCGTTCTAGAAACTGGCCGGGTTGTGATGACTGGCGAGGCTACAGATATTTTGGCCAATCCCCGCATTAGAGAAATCTACCTCGGGGTGAGTTGAACCGATGCAGGAAAAAACAAAAGCTCTCAAGGCTGCCTTTCCCCATACGATTCCTATTCTAACTGGGTTTATGTTTCTTGGTATGGCCTATGGAATTATTATGGAAAGCAAGGGGTATCATGCTGGTTGGACCACTTTGTTTAGCTTGGTAACCTTCGCGGGCTCTGCTCAATATGTCGCCATCACCTTTCTCACAGCCTTCTTCAATCCCACAGCTGCACTTATGATGACCCTGATGGTCAATGCGCGGCACGTGTTTTACGGCATATCACTCTTGGAGAAGTATCAAAAGGCCGGTAAGTATAAGCCCTATCTGATCTTTGGTCTCTGCGACGAGACATTTTCCATTGTCTGTAGTACAAAGCCGCCCCCGGGGATTGATCAAACCTGGTTTTTTCTTTGGATTACCCTGCTAAACCACAGCTATTGGGTGCTAGGATCCCTCCTTGGGGGACTAGTGGGATCGTTGATTTCCTTTGATCTCCAGGGGCTTGACTTTGTCCTGACCGCGCTTTTTGTTGTCATTTTTACGAACCAGTGGAAGTCGCAAGACGATCACAAACCAGCAATCTGCGGTGTTGTCTGTTCTACTGTGTGTTTGATCGTCTTTGGACCAAATCGGTTCCTGATCCCTTCCATGGTGATCATTCTACTGATCTTGAGCGGATGGCGCAGAAGCTACCTAGAGAAATATGAACTTGTAGAGGAGCCCATTCCATGACATTGACTCCGGTGGAAACCTTGATAACAATCGGCATCGTCACGTTGGGCACTATGATGACGAGATTCTTACCATTCCTTCTCTTCAAGGGTGCTGATGCCAAGAATTCCTACATCAACTATCTTGGCAGGGTGCTGCCCTATGCTTCCATCGGTTTACTCGTGGTCTATTGCCTCAAAGACGTGAACCTAAAATCACCAGCCTATGGAGCATCTGAGGCGATCGCCATATTCTGTACTGCGGCATCGTATTATTGGAAGGAAAACACGCTCCTCAGTATCGGAGCTGGGACAGTCATCTATATGCTCCTGGTGCGACTTTAGGACAACCACATGAAAAGGGCCTCTGCAACTAGTTCTAAGCTAGCTGTAGAGGCTCTCTGTCTAAGGTGGCAAAATCAATAGCAGGACAAGCTACTCGTTAATGGTCTATATCTTTTGCACTACTGGACACTCAGGAACAGCCTTACCCAGTCCATGGTCCCACGCCCAAGCAACAATCTGAGCATGATTCGCTAATTGCAGGATGTCCCGGATGTTCGCCATATGGTATTTCACCGTTCTTTCACTGATAAAGAGGCGTTTTCCCACTTCTGCATACTCGTGCCCCTGGGCCACTAAATCCAAGACCTCAATTTGCCTTTTGTTTAGACGATCAAGATCTCCGTTCAATAGGCTAGGCGCAGATTGCTTCCGGAACTCCTTGAGAATCTCAATCTCTAAGCCGGGAGAAAAAGGATTCTTACCGCACTTCAATTCCCAGAGTCCAGAGATAATTTCGGTATCCTCTAGATCCTTGAGTAGATACCCAACTGCTCCAGCTCGAATTGCTCGAAACAAAATGTCTGTTTCAGCGAAACTTGTGAGCATTAATATTTTGACTTCCGGCCGCTCAGCTACAATCTCTTTTGTGGCTGCGATCCCATCGAGCTCCGGCATGTTGATATCCATCAATATTACATCCGGTTTGGTTTTGCGTGCCTCTTCCACCGCTTCGACACCTGTGGAGACAACGCTGACAATTTCAAACTCGTCTTGGAGAAGATTCCTCAGCCCTTCAACATACAAGGCATGATCATCTGCAATCATAATGCGCATCATTATGGTCTCCCTTCGTCAGAGGAAATTCAACTCGGATTTCCGTTCTGCCTGGCATGGAAGAGATGTGAAGTTTGCCCCCAAGCAGACTTGCCCTTTCCGAGATAATGGCTAGTCCAGAGCCTCCCTGTTTTGCGTGCAAGGCTTGGTTTGGATCGAATCCTACACCGTTATCCACAATACTCAAGATCCAGTTCAGACCACTTGGAAACAATTCCACATGTACCGAAGTGGCAGCGGAATGTTTCAAGATATTACTGAGGGCCTCCCTCACAATTTGGCAGATCTGCATCTTCTCCTCTGGGCTAAATCCCTCTCCTGTTAAGTTCAAAACGATATCTTCAGATCTAAAGTCATCATGCTCCCTGAGTATCTGCAATTGCTTCTCCAGAAGCATCCGCAAACTGGTATTCTCATACTCTCTAGCTCGCATGCCATGGACATAGGCTCGCATTTCCTGTTGGATTTCGTGCAAAACCTCCCCTAGACGGTGTGTATATGTTCGGGTCTTTTCGGTATTGCCTCGATCCAGCTCCCGGCAGATTGCCCGAACCTGCAGGCTACTAAAGGCAAGAGCTTGTCCAAGATTATCATGGAGATCTTGGGTAAATCTCGTTCTCTCCTGGGCGATAGCCAGTTCTTGTTGTTCGAGACTGAGCCGAGCTTGAGCCAGCTTGAGCGCAGTGATGTCAGTGATGACCATGACCTTTCCTCGCACACGACTAAGACGGTCGGTGACGATAGATACCGATACATCATAGAAGTTTTCTTGCTCCTGGATTCTATGCTTCATTTCTAGATGCTGATCGGTTCCACTCTTGCGCTCCAAAGAAGCTAGTTCAGGGGAAATATCTTCAAGAAGCATGCCGATCCCGTCTTTGCTCCCAAACATGCGGCTAAAAGCCGGATTAAGATCTACCACTCGACCAGACTCATCGACCACAACGACGCCTGTTTCCATTGCATCTAGCACCCTTTCCCAGGCAATGGGTACAAGGGAGAATAAGTCAAAACGATAGATAGCCCAGAACATCAACCCCGAGGCCACCGAAAAGACAAGGGGAGTAATGTCATGGGAGACAGGACGAACGCCTAGGACATAAAGGAGGTTAGAGATAACGACCAAACCTATTCCCCCGAGAAGAAAAAGGGCTTGTCCTCGATAAATACTGTTCTTGTTTAGCGCTGCTTGGCCGGCCAAAAAGATGGATGCAAAGTTCAAGGCATAGGACTGGGCAAAGTGCACCAAGAACCAAGGCCCATACTGCTTGTCCAAGACATAAATCGGGCCGGCCGTGTTAAGTGTCAGGTTTGTTCGCACCAATCCCCACACGGGATCGAACCACACCAGGAAGATGGTAAGAGCAGGAATGATGAACAAAGGTAGAACAGTTTTCCATTGAATCCAGTGAGCACGCCCTGTAAATTGACAGGAAGTGAGAAACCAAGCAACGGGTCCTAGGCTGTAGGCTATGTATTGCAGGTTCGCCCAAAATAGTTTGTGTTCCATCGTCATGGCTGAAACCTCAAAGACGTTGGAGACAGACCATAGGGTGCCAATCATCATACAAAGGGCCAATATGTCTGTGCCGGGAACATGTCGATGCCGCATACCGTAGACTGCCAAGGCCAAGGTCATCAAGGCAGATGCAAATAGGAACAAGGTATAGGGCACGAATTGATAGGGTATACCGTTCACCTCCAGATCGATTGCATACTGGGAAATTCCCCATAATTTGGCACAATTCCTTCCCTTTTCCCTGCCTACGAGTCTCATTTCAGAGGAAAATACAAAGGAACAGAGGTGTAAAGGGAGAATTAAGCATGCGTAGATCGCAAAATGGAAGGTGGTGATCGTTGGCTATGGCGACGCAAAGAATCAAGGTGTTTAACAGTGCGTTCGTGCGAAGGACTGCGAGCATTCTGATCATATTGGCTATCCTCCTAGGCTTGCTCCTAGCTTTTTTTCAGCTATACCAACGTTCACTGATCCAAACATTAACCCAGATGAACAATGAGTTTGTGGAGCAGGTGGACATCCTCTCCGGCACATTACTGGAGATTATTCACAACAGCGCTATGCACACATTCTATTCTGGCTCCCTGATTAAGCTGCGCACCGTAGATCCCCTGACAAATGCTGAGCGGATCGCTGGCTTTCGCGATCTGGGAAACTGGGTGAGTAGCAGTACCTTCTTGTCCAGTGCCATGATCTATAACTCCAGCGCCGATATCCTCTATACATCCGATGGAGGGTATACAAGAAACGCAAGCGAGACCTACCATGATCAAGCAACTGTGGCGCTGATGGCTGCTCAGGAAAGGCATGGTTCGAGGGGGCCAATCAGACGGCAAACGGAGGATGGAGACACGTATTCCTTCTTATTCTTCGAGTCCAATATGCCAGATCGGGGTTCACTCTTATTGAATGTGCAGGCAAAGTGGTATGAGGAACAGCTCTTGGGACTGTCTTCAGAACACAACAGCGTCGTGGTGAGCAACGAGGGACAGGTCTTCGTGGCAGGCGATGCGTCACTCACCGACAAGGTTTCTCGCATCTGGCCCAGCCTCCTAACACGCTTCGACCATGATAGCAAAAGTCACGGCTTTATTCTGGAGCCCGGGGGCAAGAGTGGTTGGATGTACTATGAAATGACGAACCTAGGCGGTTACTATCTTAGGTTCTTCGAAACAGCCACGATCTTGCCTGGCCTATTAGCAGTACGGAATTTCGTATTAAGCTTGTTGATTGCGGTTACAGCCATTTTGTTCGGAGGAGCCCTTTACATTCTGTTTGCTTTCTACCTTCCTTTTAAGGCGGTTCGGGAAGCACTCCAGAAGGATCGTACCGGGGATGAAACGGTCGTTCAACAGGTCGACCGATTGTTGGTGGACAAAATGGAACAGCAGCTTACCAAACAGATGGATGCCCTCCTGCAGGGTGAAGAATTAGGCATCATTAACTACCCTGCTTCGCTTGTTCTGGTTGACTCTTCCGATTCTGAAACGATCCGTCGCGTGGTTACGTCCTATACTAGTTCACCTGCACTTACCGCACTCATTTCCTTTGGCTGTGCAATTGTCGTAAGTGACGAGAGCGCCGAACAGATGCTGGAGTTGTGTTTAAACATCGTAGATGCAACGGGAGCCCGCTGTCTGTATGGGAAACCAAGGCATTCCGCTAGCGAGTTAGCCCAATGCTATGGAAATCTATCGGACCTATGGCAGCAGCGTTTCTTGTATGTAGGCCAACAAGTGCTCTCTGAAACGCTAACAAACACGTACCAATCTCCACTGGACTTTGAAACGAAGGATACAGAACCTCTCTTTAGCTCTTTGCGAGCCGGAGAGCTCGATGAAGCTCGGGCGATCTGGAAAGGGATTTTCGAGAAAATCCGTGACGCCAATTACAATGATTTTCGCTTCTACACGAGGTATCTCTTGAAATATCTCAACACCATGCAAAGCGAACTAGGCTTAGAGTCCTTGGCCAACGCTTCTGATCTGTTTGACAATCTGGAGGATGTGGCTGACCTTCACCAACTCCTTGATACCATCTTCGTTCGTATCGTAGCCGCACACGTTGATCTAAGGAAGAATCACCTACAGCAGTTGGCCTCCAAAATCGATGAACGCATTGCAGCGGGGTACCATGACGGCAATCTATCCGCCCAGAGTATAGCCGATGAAATGGGCTTGAACGCCGTGTACCTAGGCCGACTCTATCGGGAGAGTACAGGGATATCCATTGGTGAAGCACTAAAGCGAACCCGGATTGAACGGGCCAAACGCCTGCTGATCGAGACGTCTGACTCGGTCAAGGACATTGCTTCCCGCGTTGGATTTTCGAACAACAAGTACTTTTTCGTTGTCTTTAAGGAGCTGGTGGGAGTAACCCCCAAAGAGTTTCAGGCGCTAGAAAAAAGTGGGAGTCAATAAAAAAACCTTGCTGGTGCACGATTCGATCATGCACGTAGCAAGGTTTTTCTTCGCATCTTAGATCAACTGTCGACGTTGGCGTTCTTTCTCAGCATCCGCGTCCTCTACAGGATACCACATGGGTTCGACAAAGCGAACACTGCAACTCTCCCCTTGGGAGAACGTGATGCGATGGGGTGTTTGGACTTTAAGGGTCTGATCACCAATGGGGACAACATATTCGGTGCGGTCCGTTAGGAAAATCCGAGTTTGCACATGCGTCCGATAGCCTTTCTCAGCTGTAAGTTCGATGGCATTAGGACGCGTAGCCATAATCATTTCGGGTTCAGCGTTTGGTGGTGCCTCTAGATCTAGGGGATGTTCCATATCTCCCTTGGCATACACCTTACCGTCTTTGATCACGACATTGAGGAACGTACTTTCCCCCAAGAAGCTGTGGACAAAACGGTTAATGGGCCGGTTATACAGATTCTCCGGAGTATCAATTTGCATGATCTTTCCCATGTCAGCCACGAGCATGCGGTCTGAGAGGGCCATAGCTTCCGACTGATCGTGGGTTACAAAGATAATGGTAAACCCGAATTTGCTTTGCAGTTCCTTCAGTTCAAAGCGCATTGTTTCCCGCAGATGGGGATCAAGGTTCGAAAGGGGCTCATCAAGGAGCATTACCTTAGGATTGGTCACAATCGACCGGGCTAGGGCGATCCGCTGTTGTTGACCTCCGGAAAGATCCGAGGGATACGTCTTTTCCAACCCCGTCAGACTTGTATGGTGAAGTGCTTCCTTCACACGGCGCTCAATTTCCGAGCGCTGTACTTTTTTGATCCGCAACGGATAGGCCACATTCTCAAAGACATTCTTGTGGGGCCAAACTGCAAATGCTTGAAACACCATTCCTAAATCCCGTTCCTCAGGGGGAACATATAGGTTTCTCTTACTGCTAGAAACCGGCCGACCCCCCAGATGGATTTCTCCTTCGGTCAAGTCCTCAAAACCGGCAATCATCCGCAGAGCTGTTGTCTTACCGCAACCTGAAGGGCCGAGAATCGAGAAGCATTCACCTTCGTAAACTTCGAAGTTAAAGTCATCGACCGCAACAATATCACCAAGAGTCTTCGTAACAAAGCGCTTCGTAACATGTTCGAGTTTCACTTGTACTTGAGCCATGCCTCAAACCCCCTTCCGATCCGCAGTAATCGCAGTAACAATTGCGTTAATGATAATAATCAAGACAATGGCTACCGAACCTAATGCTGAAGCTTGCGGCATCATACCGGCATCTCGTAGGGAGTAGATTTGAACGCCGAGGGTCCGAGTATAGGGGCCATAAAGCAGTACCGATGTGGTTACCTCACGCATGGCCGGCAAGAAGATCAGGAAGAACCCTGAAATCATGGCTGGACGAATGAGGGGTAAGGTAATGTCCTTCAAACTCTCTGTATGGGTAGCACCACAGGTCCGAGCCGCTTCTTCCAGTGAAGGGTGCACCTGCAACAAAGCTGCCGAGGAGGTCTTCATGGAGAAGGACAAATACCTTGCCATATAGGCCAGCAAGATGATCCAGAGGGTGTTGTACAGACTGACTCCAAGACTTCCAGACCAGGCCAGAATGACACCAATAGCCAAGACTGTTCCAGGAATAGAGTATGGTAAAACAGAGAGGATCTCCAACACTCCAGTTCCCTTGGGTTTGATCTTCTGCACCACATAAGCGATGAGTGTACCCAAAGTCATACTGATCACGCCTGCGCTAATCGCCAGGACAAGCGAATTCTTAATGGAATCCAAGGTGCCACTCGTGGTAAAGATCCTTGCGTAGTTCGCCAGAGTGAAGTTGGCAGGAATGAGTGGCAAACCATATGCTCTGACTAGACCTACTAAGAAGATCATGACCAGAGGAACTAAGACAACGACTCCCAGAGTGACAATAGCCAGGATGAACAGGGGAATACGTGCCCCACGCAGATTGATGAGTGTAGGCCGCATACTCTTGCCTTTGATGATGTCGTAGCCGCCAGAGGAAAGTACCTTTCTTTGGAGCAAGAGAGCCAGAGCCACAACGACTACCAATAGGATGGAAAGGGCAGCGGCTTGACGTATTCCTTCAAAACTACCTCCCGAGCGCGAAATGACAGCAAAGATCCGGGTGGGCAGCGTGAATATTCCTTGCGAAAACCCGAGAATAGCGGGTACACCAAAGTGTGCGAGCGAACTGATGAGAATCAACAAGGCACCGGCCGAAATCGCTGGAACGACAAGGGGGAGAGTGATGGTACGGATTACTGTTCCCTGTTTTGCCCCGGCAATCCGAGCGCTCTCTTCCAAGGTGGGATCCATACGCTCTAGGGCGCTTACCACCTGCATAAATACAAAGGGGAAGTAATAGGAGACTTCCACAAACACGATTCCCCAAATGGTATTGATGTTGAGTGGTGCCGAAGAGAGATTAAAGGTTTGAACCAGCCATCGATTCAGATAGCCCGAACGGCCATTTAACAATAGATCCCAGGCCATAGCACCCAAGAAAGGAGGAAACATGTAAGGAATCGTAAACAGTGACCGCATCAGTTTCTTACCAGGGATGTTACTACGACCCAAGAGCCAGGCATAGAAGACACCCATAATGGTACCGAAAAGCGTTACGAGTCCTCCGATCTTAATCGTGTTCCACATAGAAGACACCGTGGTACTTCGGGTCAATTGATCGACAATGAGGCTAAAGGTAAACTTGCCTTCATGGAAGAAAGCATTATAGATGATCATTGAAATTGGGATAACTACAATCACCAAAAGCAGCACAAAGGCCAAAACCGTCATGACGTTATCAAGACCGATACGGCGCCCTTCAACCGCGGCAAGATCCTTGTTTTTCCGTAGATTAATCATGAGTCTAAGCTTCCCTCCTTTTTGCTTCATAGTAATGGGGATTTAGGAACCTCAAACCCACTTCGCTACCTTCCTTGGCTACGCCAACAAGTGCTGCATCAAGGGTACTTTGCTGCAGACGAATTTCCCTATCACCCAGTTCAACAAAGTAGTCGTACTCACTGCCCAAAAAGACCGCACGCTTTACTTTGGCCCTGATGGGAGATGTATCATCAAAGGTGATATCATTGGGGCGTGTTCCTATTTCTATGGGTTTTCCCTGTGGTAGATCGTCTGGAACAGGCTCTAGCCAAGGGAGCATTTCCCTTCCTAGATCTAGCTTGTATTCCGAGTCTACACGTTTTAACGGAATAAAGTTGGTAACACCGATGAATTCGAAAATGAAGCGAGATTTTGGCCTGAGGATAATATCCTCATCGGTGCCGACTTGAATAAGTTCGCCTCGTTCATTCATAATCGCTAGTTGATCCCCGAGATGTAAAGCAGCTCTTTGGTCATGGGTGATATAGAAAATGGTGGTGCCAATATTGCGCTGGATATCCCGAATCTCATTGAGCATCTGGTCCCGCAGCTTAGCGTCTAGGTTCGTGATGGGCTCGTCCAAGACAATGAGATCATCGCTACTCATCAGGGCCCTAGCAATGGCCACCCGCTGTTGCTGACCACCCGAAAGCTGACCCGGCAGATGATTGATATACTCACTCATACTCACCTGTTTCAAGACATCCTTGACCCTGCGCTCGATGTCATCCTTCTTCATGCGTTGTTTGCGCATGGGATAGGCTACATTGTCTTTGACAGTAAGGTGGGGCCAGACAGCATAGTCTTGGAAGACAATGCCGATACCGCGCCGTTCGGCTGGTACGTTAATCCGCCTCTGACTACTAAACAGACATTTATCGTCTACATAGATCTCGCCTTCGTCGGGCTTGGTTAGACCTAATAGACAACGTACTAAGGTCGTCTTTCCGCACCCAGAAGGACCTACTAAACACATGATTTCGTTCTTCTCCAACGTTAACGAGAAGTTTTTGAGAACCTGATTGCTTCCATAACTGACGGAAATGTTCTCAAATCTTACGTACGCCATGGTTTTCTCCTCCTCTTCTTATGATATGAGGTGAGTAGCAGGCATTAGGCCGCTACTCACCTCGTTTGATTCCCTATTACACCAATCTATGCTTCGAAATTAGAAACCAAAGATGCTATCATAAGCAGCCAAGTTCTTGTCGTTGTCTCTTGCCATGGCTTCCAGATCAAGGACGAGAGCTTTCTTGGCGATTGCGTCAACATCTACGCTACCTTGGTCTACGTCGTTACGCACAGAGATAAGGTTCTCGTTTACAAGGATCTCTTGGCCTTCTTTGGAGAGAATAAAGTCATAGAGCAATTTACCATTCTCGTTATTGGCAGAGTCTTTCACCAAACCAATAGGGCTAAAGATGGCTACTGTATCTTCAGGGAAGATAAAGTCTACAGGTGAACCGAGGGCCATAAGGTTGGCGGTCATGTAGTCTAGACAGACACCAATTTGGTAAGCACCGGCGGCCACTTGGTTGTGGGTAGCACTACTACCGCTTTCAATGTACATCTTGTTGTCCTTAAGTGCTTGGATGAAATCGATGCCGTATTTCTCATTACTAACAATGGCGTTCAGCCAGAACTTCGATGTACCGGATGTTCCGGGGTCGGTCATAACAACTTGATCGTTCCAACGAGGATCGAGAAGGTCGAACCATGTCTTGGGGGCCTCTTCTGCAGTTACAAACATGGTGTTATAAGCGATACCCATGTTCATGAGGCGAGCTCCTGTATAGTAGCCTTCTGGGTCGATGTAAGCTGCATCAATCGCGTAGGTTTCGGGGGATGTATACTTCTCCAGAATACCAATTTCCTTAAAGGAAATGTAGTCTGCAGGGTCTCCTACCCAAATTACGTCCGCTCCAACTGTGCCAGCCTGTGCTTCGGTTGCGATCTTAGTCATTACTCGGCCGGTACCGGCAAAGTAATACTCCATGGTAATACCGGGATACTTTGCTTCAAATCCCCGTTTGATTGCCAAGAGCTGATCCTCTTGCATAGAAGAATAAAGCATTACTGTAGAAGCTTGAGCCATAGCGACAACACCAAAAACCAGGGTCAACATCACAAACATAACCAAGAACTTTTTGCTACCAGTCATTGTACAGTCCTCCCTTATTGTTTCTCTCCGTTTCACCCATTGAAATATATCGGTGCAACAGAAGGCGGATGATCCGCTTTTCATGTTAAGTATAAATAAAAATTACGATATATGTGAAGTTTAAAGTCATTAAACCATTCCTGTGTATAGATTTTAAACCCTATTTCCATCGGCTCTCCTCACGTTTTTCACCAGTTGGGACGGTCTTGGACGTCCTCCACTGACTTAAAATAGGAAAAGAACCTATTAATAATAACGCGTATGCTCCACTGGCATACGCAACATTGAAACCCGACACGGCCGCTACACCATAACCGATAAGGGGACCTAGGGCAGCGCCAAGATCTTGGTAGGAGTTGTAGCGGGCGGTTACAAAGTGTCGATTTGTAGCATCCGTTGTGTCCCCAAGGGCCGCGTCCAAGAATATCTTTTGCATGTTGGTAGATACAAAGAAGAGGATAGCTGAAATCACACTCAGCCAAGGGGAGGCTGCATTGGTCAGAACCAGAAGAAGTGAACCTTGGACAACTGTAACCATGACGAAAGGTATCAATCGTCCCTGTTTGTCGCTGAAGGATCCCGACCATGATGAAAGCAAAATAGCTGAAAGCCAGTGGCTAGAAAAGACAACGCCCGATATGGTTGCTATGCCTAATGTCCAGGAGCCAATTTCCACACCCTGTCCCATCGTCTCTTGTAACAACAAGGCCAAGCTCGAAGTAACTAATCCACTACCGATCAGATGGGTGACAAAGGCACCTGCGTAACAAAATCCCCTGGATAGCCCTTGCCGCCCCTTCAGACCAGGGGTTTTCTCCTCGCCTCTCACTAACTCCTCACCGGGTTCCTGGGAATCTGATGGTAATTGCCGCTTCAGTACGAAGGACAAAGGTATAGCGAACCCAGAGATGATTGCCATGAAAAGCATCGTCCAGTTATAGCCGAGTTGATCTACGAGGTATCCCCCAACGATGGCTGTAAACGTACTTCCGAGACGCAGTATTGCCTGGGACCAACCCAATGCCCAGCCAAGCACAGAGCGGCTCGTTTGCAGTACCACCAAGTATGACCCCATCCGAAAATAGGAGAAGCACACGCCCCATAACATGCGAGCCAGTAAGAAACCTACAATCCCGATGGGAAAAGCATACATTCCCGTTGAAATGGCTGCGCCCACAGATGCTAGGATGATGGGTACATACAACGAATGGGTAGAAAATGTCTTAGCGGCCAATTGGTTTGAGAACAGGCGTATCCAGCGGTTGATACTTAGCACCACTCCCACCATGACCAGCGGAACACCGAGCTGTTCAGCGTAGAGAGGGAATACTGCGTAGAGCAGAGAGTCTCCGAAAATGGATAAAGCCATAATCGTTGATATGTTGAGGACTGCTTTGTGAAGCTTACCCAATCAGCTTCCCACCTTTCATCCCTTACCTACCTTCATCCTCGCGCGGTGATGCCATCCAGTCAAGAAATTCTTGACTGGCAAAAACGAAAGGAATATACTGTGCCTGGCACCTGCAACGCGTCTGAACAATGTAAAGGCTTTGAGACTATCTATGAGAAGGGTCCGTAGAGATGAAAACAGAGATGTCCCACAGTAGTTTGTCGCCTGTCAATAGGGAGATACTCCCCCTTTTCGGTATTGGCGTGTAGGCGAGGAGATTGCCTGGCGGGCGTTCTTCCAGCAGCAGTTAAACAAGTTCATGCCCATTTTGCCAACCCTGCTCGTATCGTCCCTCCTCTTTTCCCTTGGCCATTATCAAGCAGGAAGTACTGCGGTTGTACTGTTCAATCTCTTCTTCGTGTTTATGAACAGCATTCTCTATGGCATTGTCTTTGACAAGACCAAGAACGCCTGGGTCAGTACGTTATCGCACTTCGCCGCCAACATGTTTAGTGTTATTGTCATCGTTCGGTTCTTCTAGCACCATTCTTCCAGATAACGACGGGGATCCAAGGAAACTAGTACATAAAGTAAGTGACCGCATTAAAGGCAACTTTGATGCGGTCGTTTCTTTAAGTCGGCAATGCGGTTATCGCATTAGGTACGGCGCCAAAGACGAAGATCATGGACTAGCTTATGACTCTCCCCTTACCACTGGCTTTGGCCCGAAGGAGTAGATCGTCCACTCTACGCAGCAGTGATTGCTTCGTATCACTGTCCTCATACTCTGCTACACCGAAGCTACAAGCTATATTGCGTAAGGTATCCGGTGAACTATGAGCAATACTTGTCCCAATCCGTTCAGCTATCTCTTGGGCTTGTTGAAGATCTGTATTAGGAAGAAGAACCGCGAACTCATCTCCGCCCCATCTGGCAAATACATCCGTATCTCGAATGGACTTGCTTACGGTGGTGGCGATGTCTTTCAACACGCCATCACCCACAATATGCCCATAGTTATCGTTGATCCCCTTAAAATTGTCGATGTCAAATAGAATCAAGGATAGGGGTCTACCACTTCTTTCAGAGACACTTATCCACTCTTCCATGGCATCATCAAATCGTTTCCTGTTAAAGATACCTGTCAATGGATCTTTGATGGACAGATCCAAAAGCTCTCTATTAGCGATGAACGTCTTTCGCTTCGTTGTTTCTGCCCACAAGT